>Ga0308169_10000197_pt1 | contig 113288 bp, 86 predicted proteins | sample PhyBR1_2_FD_202139 | JGI IMG/M metagenome (GOLD analysis project Ga0308169, IMG submission 202139) | Phyllosphere microbial communities from UC Gill Tract Community Farm, Albany, California, United States - DLSLSB.R1 | ecosystem: Host-associated > Plants > Phyllosphere > Unclassified | place...
CATACCTAACGCTGCTGCTTCATCGATCAGTGCTTCGATTTTTTTGCTAGTAAAGTCAAAATAAGTCGCTTCCCAATTATTGACCAATATTGGACGTGGTTCGTACTGATGCTTCCCACGTGCCACGCGTTCTCGCAGCAGTTCATGATGTATGTGGCTCATGCCATTTAATCCTTCGTCTGAATAAGAAAGGATCATTTCTGGCGTTTGAAACGCTTCGTTGGTTGAAAGTTGCCATTGGAACTGATACGCATTGATGCCACCAACGATTCTTAGTTGATCGATTTGATCTTTTTCGATCTCAAACGCATGATTTCCAGAATAGATAAACTGTAGACCGATGGCTTCTCCAAGATTTTCTGTCGTATGTGTATGTGTCAAAGCGATAAAATTGTTCATTTGGTGACTACTGCTTCCTCGTCGACTTTCAAATGATTTCACCCCCTCAGTGATACGTTGTCGCGAAATCAAACGCTCTCTAGCGTGGGCTCCAGATAAAGCGATCACTTCAGTAAATCTGCCAGAATTTGTCAAATCTAATTGAAAAGAAGCTGCTTTATCTAACCAGATCGTTTGCTCTGTTTGATTACGATACTTAGCGGAGCGGATAATGACCCCTCGTTTTTCGTAAATCGTATAAAAAAGATCCACATAGATCGGTAAATCTCGGTCTTTCAATGTGATACACAACGTTTGTGCTTCCTGTTCCTCCAATATATAGGTTTGTGGTAATCCTGAAAGCTTTGGTTTACCTTGGATGATCTGATACGTTTCATATCTTAAATCAAGCAAGCTAGAGCCATTCTCACGTGTGATGATCGTGGCTGGTATGCGATAATCCATACTTCCGTGTCCTGAAAATTCTTGTGGCAACGTATCTTTTGAAAATGCTCGCTCCTCATGCAAAGGGACATTTCCTGAAAAACCGCGATCTCTTCTTGGGTATTTTTTGTTATCGGTATAGTTACTCACTTTTTTACCGAAATGAATATGGCTCAACACACCAGATTCTTCAATTTTCATCACATAAGAAATCAATGGATTCGACAAATGAAAAACATTTGTTTCCGAATCGAATGCAATCAATGATTGTCTTTTCATTTCTTCACCTCACAAATTTTTAGAAACCGTTTACTTTTTAACTAACTCCTGTATACTGTTTACTAAACATATTTGTCAATAACTTTTTTTATATTTCTTAAAGGGGTGATTTTATGGTAGGTATTCGTGATGTCGCTCGAAAAGCGAATGTCTCTCCTGCAACTGTTTCGCGCGTATTGAATCAAGATAAGACGATCCATGTCGCACCAGAAACAAAGAAACGGATTTTTGAAGTTGCAGAAAAATTGAACTATGATATCAATAAACGAAAATATATCAAAAAACGAATGCCCTCGATCGGTGTGATCTCGACGATCAGTAAGGCAAGTGAAGCACAAGATGTCTATTACAAAGAATTACGTATGGGATTAGAAGAAGAAGCAAACCGCCTGCATATTGGCATGAATCGAATTTACAATCTCTCTGACAATCCCAAGGAATGGAAAGACCTAGATCAACTAGGAGCGATCATCGTAGTTGGAACAGTGACGAAGCAGTCGATCACTGATCTATTATCACAAAATCAGCATTTGATCGTTGTTGATAATCCTGATATCCAACAAGAAGTCGATATGGTTTATGGAGATTTAGAGCGAATGACCAAAGCTGTTTTAGAGTTATTTCTAGAGAATGGGCATCATCGAATCGCCTATATCGGTGGCTACCAAGTCGATATGGATGAACGAGGAGGCAAGACGATCAATCCTGATGAAAAACGCGTCCGTGCCTATTTGCATTTCATGTCCGATCACCAGTTACAAGATTACAGTACGCACTACCTGGGAAATTGGACCGAAGAAGACGGTGAACGATTAGCTGAAGAGCTGATCCAAAGCTCTGATCCACTTCCAAACGCACTCCTTGTAGGAAGCGATCCAATGGCAATCGGCGTCTATCACACCATGAAAAAGCACCATTTGGCCATCGGTAAAGACATCATGATCGCCAGTTTCGATAACATTGAAGCAGCCAGTAAACTAACTCCTGGCTTGACCACTGTCCAAATCAATGCCAAATCCATCGGTAAAGCCGCCGTTCGCTTAGCCGTCGAAAGAATCGACCAAATCCGCGACGAACCCATTATTTTGACCTACCCCACCCGATTAGTGGTAAGAGAAAGCTTTGTGCCCAAGAGGTTGTGAGAAAGCCGTTCAGCTCCAAGCAGTAAGACGGAAATTGGGAAAATAGCTTCTCATATTTTTTCAATTTTCGACTTAATGTCGTAGGAGTTGGCTTTCGAACACCGTTTATCGGAGGTTGTGAAATGAGCGCTCTGACCTGAGCAGTAAGCTGTCATGCCGTATAAACAAGAAAAACCGTTAAGAACAACTGAGTTGTTCTTAACGGTTTTCCTGAATACTTGGTTCGTCGGCTATTCCTTAATTCCAAACCTCTTCTGCGATACTCTTGATCAATGTGATTTTTTCCCATTGTGCTTCTTCCGTCAAAATATTCCCTTCCTCGGTGGAGGCGAACCCGCATTGTGGGCTTAAACACAATCGATCTAAAGGGACGTAGCGAGTAGCTTCATAAATTCGTTCGATGATTTTTTGACGATCCTCAAGTTCACCGGATTTTGAGGTTATCAATCCTAATACTACAAGTTTTTCTTCACTAACTTTCGCAAGTGGTTCAAAACCGCCTGAACGATCGTTGTCATATTCTAAATAATAGGCATGAACATTTTCTTCCGTAAATAGTGGTTCAGCTACAGCTTCATACCCTCCAGCTGCTGCCCAGGTGGAGTGGTAATTCCCTCGACAGACATGGGTATTCAAAATCAAATCTTGTGGTTGATTGCCAATAACCGCATTATTGATTTGTAAATAGGTCTGCGCCAACTCTTTGCGAATCTCGCTTTCCTCTTTATCACTCTCTGCTAAAAATCCTTCTGGTAAAGGTGCTACTAATACGCCCCACGTACAGTCATCCAATTGGATCGTTCTGGCACCTGCTTCATATAAATCCGCAATCACTTGACGATAAGCAGTAACGATATCTTGAAAAAGTTCTTCATTTTCCGGATAGATGTCACGGACATATGGCAAGATATCTGGACGTAATAACTCGACTAACAATTGTGCTGGGGCTGGAATGGTTTGCTTTACTTCGATTCCTTCACTTGTATGGGCCCGGGTAAATCGAAAATGGTCGACAAAAGGGTGTTTTTCTCCCTTGATTTTTCCCGTTACAGTCACTGTCCCTGGACGTGTCTCTTCTCCGTGAAATTGATACCCTCGCTCAGGGACAAAAAACTCAATACCTTGTAAACCAAAGAAAAAGTCCAAATGCCACCAACTCCGACGAAACTCACCATCTGTCACCGCATGTAAGCCAGCAGCTTCTTGTTTTTTGATCAGATCGATAATAGCTTCATCTTCGATCTCTTTCAAATCAGTAACAGAAATAAGCGATTCGTTATACGCTTTTCGTGCCTTTTTTAACTTCTCTGGGCGCAAAAAGCTCCCAACGATGTCATAACGAAATGGGGATGTGGTACGAGTAGTCATAAAAAAATTCCTCCTTAGATTACGTAGTAGCTGAAGACCTGATGAAAACAAAAAACACTCATCCCTTTTGCCAATTATTGACAAAAGGGACGAATGCGTCGTGTTACCACCCTTATTTACATTATCCTCACAAATAATGCCTCAACGATACCATCAGATATCCGGCGAGTTAACGGTCGCAGTCCGGTTCTACTCACTTACTAGTAAAACAAGCTCCAAGTTCATCTTCACTAAGGTTTTAGGTCTCCTTTTTCACCCTCCGGAGTCTCTTTTTACCGTTGACCGTTAGTTACTCTTCTCTTCTACGCTTTGATATTGTCAATTACTATCCCATGTTTACTTCCGAATGTCAACTAATCCTACTTCCCCTCACTCACTTCGATCCATGCTCGGTAATATTCAAAGGAAATCTTGTCCTTTGTCGTATGAGTCAACAAGTATTGACCAATCGTTTGCCCTAATCGGTAGCCTTGCTTTTGCAACCTGTCTTTTACTTCAAATAGATTATTATTTTTTGTGTTATTCACTTGGACTTTTAATAGAAATCGCACGTACTTTTTCGCAGGATCATTCTGCCAGATTGTCTGTGAGCCTGGGAGTTTTTTCGTGTGCTCGTCCGTACAGAACCCATAAATACTGTTCTGATTATTTTCTGGAAAATAAATCACGAAACTTGAATAATTCTTTAGATATTCCTTTGAATATAAGATGTCATCAGATGCTGCCACGACGATTTTTTGAAAGGGAATTTCTTCTTCAGGAAATTTATCTGGTTCACTATCGATCATTTCTTTCAACTGGTTTTTTCTTGATAATACTTCTTTATGCTTTTGTTCTAAGATTTTTTTCTCATGATCCAAGCGCTGTTCCGTTTCAGCTAAAATGTCGTACATCTCATTTAATGATTTACTATATAGATTTTTCATTTGCTTCATGGGAATATCTAGTTTTCGATAAAAATTGATGTCATATACTTGAAAAATGGCATCGATATCAAATAATCGATACCCATTTTCCTCTTCTCTTGCTGCATGGATCAATCCTTCTGCATCCCAATACCGAATGGTTGATCTAGGGATATTCAATAACTCCGATACTTCCCCAATCGAATACAATCGTTTCATACCTTTCACCTCAATGATAGTTTATGCTTTTTCTTCTTGACCTTCAAGTAACTTTAAGGTGTAGAATGCGTATTTGTCGGGAAAAGGAGGAAACACAATGACATTATTAAAAAAATCTATAAAAAACAATAAAGGAATTGCATTACTTACTCTTTTATTTATCTGTTTACAACTTCTAGGAACCCTCGGTGTGCCAAAGTTAGTAGCTGATCTCATAGATACAGGGATTGCAAGTGGCGAAGTGAAACAAATCCAACAAATCGGAATTCAAATGTTGATCGTTGCCTTATTAGGATCTTTTGCCGCAGTTGCCTCAAGCTACTATTCTGCTTTGTTAGCCGCTCGATTTGGCTATCAGACACGAGCAAGCTTTTTTCAAAAATTCCAACAATTATCAATGAAAGATGTTGATCGATTTAACACCGGTTCTCTTTTGACTAGAATGACCAATGACGTAGATAACGTCCAACAAATGATCGTCATGTTCTGCCAGATGATCATCCCAGCACCGATCATTTCGCTATTTACGATTCTGATGATGTTGGAGCATTCCGTCAAGTTAACAGTGATCACTTTAGGCTCGATCTTCGTCTATGCTCTAGTCACGTATTATTTGATGAAAAAAGGAACGCCTTTATCTTTGAGTATCCAACCGAAGATGGACCGTGTCACGACAACGCTACGTGAATTCTTTACAGGTGTCAATATGATCCGTGCCTTTAATAATCAAGACTACGAAGAAAAAAGAACAAATAAGACCTTTGAAAATTACGCGCAACAAATGATTCGTGTCAATCGGATCTTTGCTTGGGTCACACCCATTGCCTTTTTATTGATGGGCATCGTTTATGCCTCTATTTTGTGGTTTGGTGGCGGTTTGGTTGCTAATGGTAGCTTACAAATCGGCACAGTGACTGCCATTGTAGAATATTCGATGTTGACACTTGCCTATTTGATGATTGCCGCAATGGTTCTTGTTATCGTGCCAAAATCAATTTCTTGTCTTAAACGGATTGAGGAAGTATTACACGCTGAAATCGAAATCAAAGATCCCGACCAACCAGAAACTTTATCCTTCGATTCAGTCGATGATACTTTCTTATCCTTTGAGAATGTCACGTTTCGTTATAACGAAACCGCTGATCCTGTGTTGGAAAACATTGATTTTTCCGTCCCAAAAGGTAAAACCACAGCGATTGTTGGTGGAACAGGTTCAGGAAAAAGTACCATTGCAAAATTATTGCTACGTTTAAATGATGTTTCAAGTGGCCAAATCACTTTCGCAGGCACTCCAATCAAAGAAATGAACCAAGAAACACTGCGAAGCTATATTAGTTATGTTCCCCAAAAAGCTTTTTTATTTAGTGGAACGATTCGAAGTAATCTACTGATGGGTAAGGAACATGCGACAGATGAAGAATTAACCAAAGCAGTTCGCGTCGCACAATTGAATGAAGTCTTAGAAAATCTACCAGATCGATTGGACAGCTTTGTTGCTCAAGGGGGAGATAATTATTCTGGCGGACAAAAACAAAGGATATGTATCGCTAGGGCGTTAGTCAAACCTGCTGAAATCTATGTCTTTGACGATAGTTTCTCTGCATTGGACTATCGGACAGATGCCAAATTACGACGTGCGTTGCATCGAGAAATGGCAGATAAAACATTGATCATCGTGGCACAACGTTTAAGTACCATCGTGAACGCTGATAATATTATTGTTTTGGATGAAGGACGGATCGTCGGACAAGGCACGCATGAAGCGTTATTGAAAACCAATCACTCGTATCAGGAATTTGCGAAATCACAAGGTTTGTTGAAGGAGGGAGTCGATGGAAATGACTAAAACAACGATAAAAAAACAAAGTTTGAAACGCTTCTGGAAAATGATCCAACCCGAACATAAAATCTTCTATGGTTCATTACTTTGTAGCTTGATCGGGAATACATTAGTCGTTGCAATGCCTCTGATCATGGGTATCGGAATCGACCAACTACTTGCACGTATCCAAGCTGTTGGCTTGCCCCAAATGACTGCGGCTGATGTGAAAGAAACATTGCTTTTACCCGTTATACTGCTGATACTCTTTTCTTTACTGAGTAGCGTCACTTCTTTTATCCAAGAACGAGCAATGGCTGCATTGAGTGAACGAGTAACATTGCGTGTCCGAAAAGAAGTCACGAAAAAATTCAAAGCTCTACCGATGGCTTTTTATGACCGCCATCAAGTCGGCGACATCATTAGTCGTACAACTACTGGTTTAAATCAACTATCACAAGTTTTACTAACAGGTATCAATCAATTTTTCACCTCTCTTGTAACGATTCTTTTAGCTGGTATCATGTTGTTTTACATCGATATAAAATTGACTTTACTTGTTCTTGTTTTGATTACGATCAGCACAGTTGTCACAACAAAATTTGCAAACAAAAATAAAAAAATTTCTGACAATAACCAAGAAGAACTGGGAGATTTGAACAATAAAGCGGAAGAATATTTGACTGGTAATTTGGTGATCAAAGCCTTCAACCAACAAGCATTAGCGATTGAAGAAGTCGATAAAGTGAATGAAAAACAATCGCAAGCTTTCAAAAAAGCGCAATTCATGAATTTTGCGATCTATCCAGCGATTCGTTTGATCAATCAATTAGCGTTTATCGCTAGTGGGATCATTGGCGCAATATCTGTTTTATCTGGTGGTATCACAATTGGTTTCTTGCAAGCCTATTTGCAGTACATCAACCAAATCTCGGAACCAATCTCGACCGCTTCTTATGTCATCAACTCGGTGCAATCAGCAATGGCTTCCATCGAACGAATCTTTGAAATCATGGATGAGCCAGAAGAAGCCATTGATCAGGCAGTAGAAAATCCAATCATCACACCACAAGGAGCTATTGAATTTAAACATGTGCGCTTTGGTTATACACCAGAAAAACCGTTGATGAAAGATGTTAACTTCTCGGTCAAGCCACAACAAACTGTTGCCATCGTTGGGCCAACTGGCGCCGGAAAAACAACACTTGTCAATCTTTTGATGCGTTTTTATGAGATCAATGACGGTCAGATTTTATTCGACGGTCATGACATCACCGATTTGCCGCGCCATGAATTGCGGAATCTATTTGGCATGGTACTACAAAATACTTGGTTATTCGAAGGTACTGTTGCAGAAAATATTGCTTACGGCAAAAAAGAGGCAACCAGAGATGAAGTCATTCAAGCAGCAAAAATTGCTCAATGTGATCATTTTATCCGCACATTGCCACAAGGTTATGACACCATTATCTCGAGCGAAAATGGGTCGATATCTCAAGGGCAACAACAGCTCTTAACGATTGCACGAGTCATTTTAGCTAATCCTGCAGTCGTCATTTTAGATGAAGCAACGTCGAGTGTCGACACACGTACGGAAGCGTTGATCCAAGAAGCAATGAATGCTTTGACTAAAAACCGGACAAGTTTCGTGATTGCCCACCGTCTTTCTACGATTGAACATGCGGATATGATCGTAGTGATGCAAAACGGAGATATCATTGAAACAGGAACACATACAGAACTATTACAACAACCAACTCTTTACGCGAGCTTATACAACAGCCAATTTCAAAATAGTTGAGCCACAAAAAAGCCAACTTAGTCTAGGTTCATTCCGAAACTAAGTTGGCTTTTTGATTTTATAGAATTAATCTTTACGATTTTTCTTTTTCTTGTAGATATAGGTTCCGATTGCTCCTCCAACAATAGCAAAACCAAGAACGGTTGCACTAGATCGGATCTCACCAGTTTTTGGTAAATTTTTTGCTGTATTTCCTTGGACTTGTCTTTTTTGGGTCGCAGGGGTGTTGGCTGTTTTCTTTTGCTGAGTATTCCCTCCGCCTGTGTTGGCATTTCCTCCCGTAGTCCCTCGTTTACTCACTGTCACTTGACTTGTTTCTGAAACGGAACCATTCGTATAAGTGATCGTGTAGGTTCCTTCTTTGTTGGTATCAACATCACCTGACACCATATTCTGGTCAAATGCAAGAGTGAACCCTTCGCGATTTGTTGCCGATACGAAGCCATCGCTTGGGTTCCACGTATCACCGATATATAATTGGAGATCCTTTGTCACAATCGTTTCTCCGTTTTCTTTTACGACTACCATGACTTCTTCTGTTGCTCGACCGTTGGTATAAGTCAACGGATAATCGCCAGCTTTAGTTGTATCTACCGTACCACTGACCATGCTTTCATCAAAAACGATCATTTCCCCATCTTTGTTTGTAGCAGATACAAATTGATCACTTGGCGCCCACTTATCACCGACATAAATGCTGCCATTTTTTGCTTGGATCGTTTCTCTATTTTCAACCACGGTCACTGTGATTTTTTGAGAGGCTTCTCCATTCGTATAAGTAATGATGAAGTTTCCTGTTCGTCCGGTGTCAACGGTGCCTGACACCATACTTTCATCAAATGGCAAAGTGTCACCTGCTCTATTGGTCGCTGAGATAAAATTATCGCTTGGATGCCAAACATCACCTGTATGGATCCTTGAATTGGTTGCCTTGATCGCTTCTTGACTAGCAATGACGGTCACTGTGATTTCACGACTGATTGACCCATACGTATAGGTGATTTTGTATTCGCCTACTTGTGTCGTATCGACTGAGCCGCTGACCATATTTTCATCAAAGGCAACAGTTTCGCCCGTTTTATCAGTAGCGGAAACAAAATTATCGCTTGGTGTCCAAGCATCCCCTACAATGATCGTCGAATCTGTGACTTTAAGGGTTTCTTGACTTTCTTCGACCGTCACATTGATCTGTTGACTCGCAGAACCATTGGTATAAGTCACTGGATAGACTCCTGCTGTCGTAGTATCCACTGTACCACTGACCATACTTTCATCAAAAGGAATTGATTCTCCATTTTGATCGGTCGCTAAGACAAAATTGTCGATTGGTTCCCAACTATCACCAACATAAATCGTTGAATCAATTGCGCGGATCGACTCACTAGCGGTTGGTTGCCACACATAAGTATCCGCCATACTATTTTCATAAGTTGACATCAGTGAAGAGGAGCTTAATACATATTCACCGAGTGGGACATCGTCTGTGCCAGATCCCACGTTTTGCCAATACCCCGTATGCTCTTCTGTAGCGAGCAACTCTGGAATATTGGTATCATTTAAAGAATAAAACTGGACACCTAAAGAGATTTTCGATAAGGAGGTTGTACCAGCAAACATCTCTTGCTGCAATTGCACCTTGCCAGTTTTAAAATGTGATAGATCCAATTCAGTGATCTTTTGGCAGTTTCTAAACATTCCTCGCATAAATCGAAGATTCTCCGTATCAAAACCACTGACATCGATTGCTTCTAAATTGAGACATTCTGCAAACATAAAACTCATTGTTGTCACGTTAGTTGTTGAAAAGTTCGTAACATCTAACGCTGTCAGACCGGAACAACCGAAAAACATATAGTACATAGAAGTCACGTTTGTCGTATCAAAGCGGCTAACATCGAGTTCTGTCAAACCGGAACAGCCATGGAACATATAATGCATGTACATAACGTTGCTCGTATCAAAATGTGTCACATCTAACGCTTGTAATCCCGAACAGCCATGGAACATGAAGGACATTTCTGTTGCTTGACTCGTTACAAAACTAGAAAGATCCAGTTGAGCCAATCCGGAACAACCGCGGAACATATGACTGAAATTTGTCACGTTGGCTGTTTGAAAACCAGTTACATCCAGTGTCGTCAAGGCAGAGCAATCATAAAACATGTAGCTCATGTTCGACACGTTCGTCGTGTTAAAACTGGACAAATCTAATGAAGTCAATCCACTCATCCCATAAAATATATGACTCATTTCAGTGACGTTCGCAGTATTGAAGTTGGTTAGATCGAGCGTACTAACAGAAGACAACCCATTGAACATGTGGTTCATCGAACGAACATTTTGGGTATCAAAAGTTGTAAGATCCAATGAGGTCAGTTGCTGGCACCAAGCAAAGAAATAATCCATATTCGTTACTTGACTTGTATCTAGATTGGTTAAATTCTCGATCGTCGTTAGCTGATTCAGATCAAAAAACAATCCTAGTGATTCAGCATTCGCTACCACTGGTCCAGTAAGAACCACTTTTTTGATGAGTGAACGGTGAGGAAACCACGGCGCACGAGCCGCCAAAGTTGTTTCTCCTAATGTTCCTGCATCTATGTACAAAACACCTTCTTGGTCGATCCGCCAAGGACTGCTACCGAACACACCAGATGCCAATTGCTCTTCTGTCACCTCTATCTCAAAACATTCCGTCTTGGCATTTGGATCTGGAATAACTGGGGCACTAGAAACATCCGTCACTTCTTGTTCCACAGTGGTGGGAACTGTCGAATCGACAGTCGATTGCTCTACCTCAGCATTTACATCTGGCGTTGTTTCTGTGGTGGGTTGTGTCGGCACTTCAGATGGAACAGTCGCTGACGATTCTGGTGTTTCGCTTATTTCCTGCTCATCCATCGCTTCGTTTTCTGCTGTTTCCATCACGCTGTTCTCTGTTGGTTCTTCGATGGTCGAACTGACTAGCTCTTCTGTCATTTGTCCACTGTCTAAGTGATCAGCAAACGTCATGATACTCTGTTGGGATGCGTTCATGAGTAATAACATTGAAGCTGTCACTTTTACTATTTTTCTGTGGTCCATTGTTTATTCAACTCCTCAAATTATAGAAAGATAAAAAAACATCCAACTAAATTTTACCGTAATCCGTGAAAGAAAATTTTTTATTTTTTTTTTTCGAAAAAAATATTTAAAAATAGATTTGTATTTGCAAAATAAGCGAGATAAAATAAAACAATCGAATCAGCCTTCACCAAACGAAAGGAGCAATTAATGGAACCTTTTTTCAAACTACATGAAAATAAACAATTACATCGTCAAATCAAGATTCTTACTTATTTGAGAAAACGAAATGACATCACTTCGATCACTGAATTAGTTCAAGAAATAGGCTGCACACCACCCACTCTACGTTCAGATATTCAGGCATTACGTACCAAATTACCACCATCGATTCAATTGCAATCAATCAAAATGATTGGCTACCGTTTAAAAATACCCAATGGGGAAACACTGGATACATATCTTTTGTCTCTTGTTAGAGAAACGATTACTTATAAGATCATTGACCGTAGCCTTCGGGGAAATCAGCAATCCTTCGAAGCTATGCGCTTGGAATATCATTTATCTAGTTCAGCTTTACGCAAAATCATTCAACACATGAACCATGAACTAAAAAACTACCGAATCCAACTCTCTCCCAAAAATGGTGATCTTGTTGGAAAAGAAAACGAGATTCGTTTTTTCTTTTTTTACTTTTATACGAGTTTTCGACGAACGATCATTACAGATCATACCTATTTATCCTCTCAAGAGACATACAAAGTCATGTTCGCTGAACTAGAGCAAGTATTTCAGTCTCATTTACATATTAGTAATTTTCGTGCCACGCTATGGTTGTCCATCTTAAAAGAAAGATGGTTGCGTCGTAAACAAGGTGAAATCCCCTCAGAAACATTGAGTATGATCCAGTCTAGAAAAAGCTTCAAAAGGTTCTCAAAAAAAATCACTCCTTTTCTAAGAGAGATTCTTGGTATCCAACAGCTGTCTATAAATGAACTAGTTTGGGCTTATTTGATTGCTTTACACTGTATTTCCTATAGCTCATCTAACTATCAAGAGACAATATCGCATAAAGCGACCCATTATCAAGAAGAAGCACCAGCCAAAAAATGGATCAAGCAATTTCTACTCGACGAAGTGCTTATTGACGGTACAACAAAGGAAGGTATTGAGCAAATGAGTGCTTATTTAGCTAATCTTCGCTTACTTAATAAAATCACTGATGGTTTTGAGAATCACCCACTGTCGATTGATCATTTAGTCGATCCATACTTTGAAGCACTCTATCACTCCTGGCAAGACCGATTGCAGCAACTAAAATGGCAAGAGATCATACCAATGACCTGCATAAAAGAAGTTGCACTATCTTTGAGTATGATCCAATCCTCCTATCAGCAAATCCAAAGAAGGAAAAAGCAAATGATCGTCTTTACTTTTCATGGAGATGCTGGCTATGATAATTTTTTAATGGCTATGATCCAAAAATGGCTACCTGAAACGTATCACCCTCTTTTTCTTTTCGATCAACCGATTACACAAACAAAGATCGACGAGTTAGGAGCTTGTCTCATCATCAGTAACTATGATCTTGCGGAGAAAATGGCCTGTGAAGTGATTCAAATTGCCCAAATCCCGACACATGAGGAGTGGACAGACTTAAAACTACATTTGATTGAACGTGCTTCAAGTCATTGATAGTTTCAAGAGGCTATTCGATTTTTGCTGTAGACTTAGGGAGAAACGTCTAAAATTTCTCCCTAGGTCTAAGACTTGTGACTATTCACAAATGGAGCTGTTAGACCATAAATTCCAACCAAGGAAGGAAAAGAATCGAACAAAAACGTAGTGCGACATTCTTTCAAAATAGTTTAAGACAGCGAAACACTTGAAATAAATCATCCCTGTGGTTCCGTATAAGATAAACGCTTAAAATGGTAACCACAAGCACTAAAACAAAGACATCGATCTGTTTATCTGTTCTCGTCTGCATAGAAGGTTCTCTCCTTTCATCTGACTTTTTTGTTCATTGTTCTTTTTCTTTGTCTATGATAAAAAAGAACAAAAAATGCAACGCCAAAAAGAGTAACAATCCAAGAATCATTGGCGAAACATTTGGGTGCCGATTGAAGTATTTTGTGATACTCACGCTGATCCAAGCTTTTTTTGCTTGTTGACGAACCTGATGATCAAGTTTTTTTGAGGGGGAACTATCTAAAAGTTTATGTAATCGATCATTTTTGCTGGCATAATTAAACGATTCTCCATCGAGTAATTCTGTTCTCAAATTAAATGGTATCAGTAATAGTGATTTCATACCATCCGCCCCTATTTTTCATCTGTCGATTTCATTCTTTGAACATACCATGAGTCAAGAATGAATGAGTTGTTTCAATGAACATTCTTGACTCATGTTTGTTATCTATCTATACTTAATAATTAGCAATGCGACAACTCTCGTATTTTTCCGCCAGATCAATTACTTAGTTGTTGCATTGTTTTTTTGATATTCTGTTCTTTTTCATCGTTTCACTAAATAAACAATACCACTACTGTATACTAAAAAACCACCAACTAATAGTAAGAAGATCCCAGCATAATTTGTTACGATATTGACTTGATTAATGATGATCACAGATTGAGCAATACCTAAACCAATAAGCGTGATAAAATGTGGTGTCGCTGATTTTTTTTGTTGTTTTATTTTGTGCCAAGCATAAATCACCATAAATAGTACAATGAAATTCATACCATTCAAGAGAATCGATATCGTACTATTCGTTTGTCCATCACTGATGACTTGAAATAATCTTCCTACGAGTAAAACTACACTAAATAGCATTGCAGAGATTCCTGCTAATTTTTGAATTGAATTTCCCATTTTTTTCACCGTTCCTTTTAATCTGAATTTTTTTCATGTCCGAATCGTATCGCTTGAATGGATTCGATTGGTAACTCTTTGATCCTGCCACTTCCTACAAATCTCTGTTCTTTCGTTAAATAGACATAAACTTTACGACTATTACTGATCGTATCATGCAACCATCTATCACCATCTACATTGATGATCACATCACTTTCTGTCATTTGTCTCATGAAAGTACAATCCTTGATTTTCTTGATATCTTGTAACTTCAATTTGAGTTCAAGATCTCTCATTCCCTTACCTTGAATGACTTCATCCCTCCAATACTTTAAAGAAGGCAGGTCTGCGGCATCAATGATCCCTGAAAAATCAGCGCTTTTATCAGTTAAAACAGGCAAATTTTGCTCATTTACCTCGTGGTAACCAACAAACAGAACCATCAATGCACTACTGATCAATAGACATATTTTTCTCAATTTTTCTTGCCCCTTTACTAAAGGTTTAATTGGATCTACCGATAAAGGTCTCCATCACTCCATACGCATCACCACCTTTCATTTTTTAATCATTCAGCAAGTTTCTTTTCACTTCTGGAGGTACCATCTTTTGGATCTACGATCACCACGTTACTTGCCTCCGCTTTTACGTATACTCCAGGATGCAGTATCTTAACTATGTTTTCCCCAAACAACGGTAAATTCAATCTCCGTTCAGCGCCTTGCTCATCAAACATTCTGATATTAGGAAGGATTTCTAATATTGCTAAGCCCTCTTTTTCATAAGAATCGAAACCGTTGGACTTTTCAATTTTTTATCGTTGCTTTTTCCCTTCTCGCAAAACAGGCACATGATCTTGCTTTAAAACACTAAGTCTTTCAATCGTCCTTTTTACTTTGATTTCTTGGTAAATCCCCATAGATGTATTGACTAAAATCGAGACCTTAAAAAAACTATTTCTAAAAGATCCGATCGATACAACTGTAATGAACCACATGACATTAAAAAAATTAAATAAAGTCATACAATTTTTTAAAATAATTTCTTTTGTCGTTTCCAGCAGATTGTGTATCTAGTTCATTCGATTTATTTTTTAAGAGCCTTTCTTCAACTTGGCTTTTTATTCAGCCTGATTTCTCATTTAATTATTCAGGAATTATTGAGAAATATTCTTCCATTTTTTTTCCTCCTAATTCATTATCATCAAATAATTTATTGAAAAAAGAGAGACCCAATCGTAAAACAAAAAAGGATTCCGTTATATTTACTCGTAGCTATCTTCCTAAATACCTCAACATTAAATAACCAATTTCTAAATACACTTTTTTCTCCAAAATGAATTTTTTATAAAAAATCATAAAAAATATGCATAAAAACATTATTAAAAAAGCTATTTAATGTATTTTTCATTTAATCGTTATTATATTCTAAAAACCAAAACGATATAAAATAACAATAACTATCGTTTTCCAACGTTCTCTTTAATGTGATTTTATAAAAATAAAAATAGCTTATGTATTTTTATCAAACAGGTTTTTTTCTGATTTTTTCCCAATAATTCTTTATATTTGTTTGGAGGTTTATTTTACTAGAGACCTATTTCTTCGTTTTTAGACAAAAAAACACCAGTGATTACTCACTAGTGTTAGTTTATAACAACAAATAATTCAGCTGATATATACCAGTCGTTCATTATTTATTATAGATTTTAGGTCCTTTTCTCATATTACTACGATCATTCTTTGGCGTAGCCATCTTTTCAACTCGACCGCCACCTTGTTTCTTTTTGATTATTTCAAGCATTTTCTCTTTTGAATTCATCTGTTTCCCTCTTTTACTCTATTCACTTTTTCGCTACTGTGATAAACACTTCGCTATTGTACCACATTTTTACTTAAAAAATTCATTCTTATTGATTTCTTTATGCTTTTCATCATAAAAACGTACGATGTTTGTATGTTCATCACAGGTTAAGATCACATAGCTTTTCTCATTATAAAAACCTAATACAAAAAGCAGATGAAGATCACTAACTTGCTGCTGTGTTGACGTTGATTGGTGCAATGGTTACATGATGGTGAATCGCCGTAACAAATAGAGAAGCCAATGCTTTGGCCAATCGTTGCAGTGTGCGATACGCTTAAACTGCTTGGACAAACACAAGTAAAGCACCAATGGCAGAATTTCCAGGGATCAACGGTAAAATCACTCGGCGCAAACGATAAAAATACAACCACCAAAAATCACTGCACTTTCATCTAGAGTAGCGCCGATGTTCAGTAAGACTATGATTAAACATGAAATAAAGAGAATTGGAAATTTTAAAACAGGCTTAGTTTAGAACGAATGAGAGTACAGCAAATCTGTCGTGCCTACCCAATCAAAGTTCCTTTATTTTTAGTCCTTACGAACGGTGCATATATCATGATGTTCAATGCAATCAAAGCCATTTGCAGAAAGGCTCCAGAAACTCCAGAGGCTAAGAATCCAGAAATAATAGGTGGTGTCGTCCATGGAATTTGGATGCCATTTGTTTTCGCTACAATTCCTACACTCATAGAAAAATAAGCTATGACTGTGTTGACTACTGGACAAAGAATAAATGGGATAAACACTCTAAAGTTTAGTAAAATCGGAAGGCCATAAATTATTGGCTCGTTTATGTTAAATAAACCTGGGATAAATGATACTTTTGCTATACTTTTTTTTTCACTGTTCTTTGAGAAGAATAGTATTGCTAGAATTAATGCAAAGGTACTTCCGCTTCCTCCAAAATTAATAAATAAAGATTGGAACGTTCCAGTAATAATATTTTTAGGAACTTCTCCTTTGGTTATACTCAAAAGATTTTCCATATTTAATGAAAAATAAATCGGATTCATTATTGAATTGAATAGATAACTCCCATTAAACCCAAAAAACCATAACAATGTAATTCCTAGATTAATTATGATAACTGCTGGAAGAGTACTACCTAAATTCGTGATCGGTACTTGGATTAATCCATTGATCATACTAGATGGATTGTCTATTTTTAAAGTTACTAAGACTAATTTTATAAAAAATAATACTACCGTGGTCGTAAGGAAAGGTAACAAATATTCAAAGCTTTCTGCTACTTCTCTTGGAACAGAAGAATGTAGATTTATCTTTTTTTTCTTTTTAAAACTTACAGTTAATATACCGCATGTCATAAGAGCACAAAGCATCGAAAAGAATATACCTTGTGATCCAAGTGAATCGATCAATTGATCTGGGGATTCAAGCGGCAAAAAAATAAAATAAGCGAATATTGTTGATGTGATGTACAGTATATAATCTTTCTTTTTTATTTTACAATAATTATAGGCAATCGATATTAAAATAAACAAACCTATCAGATTATTAAAAGCATTGGGAATTGAAGGAAGGGCAGTCGTCCATAATACATTGAAATTTTTTTCCATAAATTTAGTAAAAGTTGGGATAGGAAAATTCACTATCAGAATAAAAAATGAACTGATAATCGTAATTGGCATCAATGAAATAAAACTATTTCGCAATATTTTTAAAAGTAAATTATTTTCAATCGTACTATATACTTTATTCATTTTGTTCTTCCTTTTTTAAGGAGATTTCTGTGAGTGAACTAATAATATTATTTGCTACAGTAAATAACTCACTATTTCCATTAACCATGCAATATGATTTTTCAGTAAGCATAAGCATCTCTTTATCATTTAATTCATCTCCAACAATGATTGAATTGCTGACGTCAATCTTAACTAAATTTCCTAAACAAATAATGGCACTAGCCTTCCCACTCCCAAGTGGTGAAATATCAATATATTTTTTATTCCTATTCACCTGAAAGCCAGTTTGTTCTATCGTTTTTGTAAAATTGTCTATTTCATCACTTAGACCTTTATAACTATTGACTTCTAATGTAATTGAGTTAGTTATTAATGGAATGTTGGATGTTTTATTCAAAAAGTTATTACTATGGATTCCTTCTAAAAAAATATTCTGTTGAAGATGACTAAATGTCATATTGATAATGATCTCTCTTTTTTCTAACATTTCTTGAACTAGCGGTAATATCATATTGGTTTTCATATTTAAGCTTACAAGTATTGAACCGTTTTTATCCATTACTAAAGCACCATTATTCAGTATACAATATTCATATTCAAAGCTATATTCTTGTATAAAACGATGGAACATTGCATAATTTCTTCCTGTAGCCAAAACAATTGGATACCTTTTAGATACAGAACTTAAAAAGAATAATTCCTCTTCTGTTACTTTTTTCTCTCTATAGATTGTTCCATCGATATCACTTATAAAAAAAATAGAATCCATCATTCTCTAGCTCCTTTTCACAAATTGTGATATATGTTCTCAATCCCCAATAATTAGGAATTGTTTCATAATAATGCGACTTGTAAAAGTCCATCTCTAATATTCCTTGAGTTGTAGCGATACCAAAATATGGATTGATTTCAAGCACGTGTTTAAAAAATGAGAGTGCTTGAAAATAGTTCTCAGAAAAAAAGTAGGTAAGCCCTATATTTATATATATATGTATACACAGAGGTGAAATTTCAAATGCTTTCTCGAAAAATTCCCTAGCAGTTTCATAATTTCCACAACAAAGTTCTGTTACTCCTAATGAATTTAAAGCCCTAGTATTTCTTGGATTAATGATTAGTACTTTTTTAAATTGGGCTTTTGATCGATGTATATTATTTTCACTTCTAAAAATATATCCTAAAAAGAGTTGAGCGATTTCACTATTTGGATTAGCTTCTGCTGCTTCTTGCGCATTCTTTTTTGCTAATTTTAGTTTTCCTGCATTTCTTTGAATGATTGCCAAATAAGATTTGGCTAATGTCTCTTTTGGGTTATTCAAAATTTGCTCATTCATTATTTGAATATACATTTCATTTTTTCTTTGACGTTCTTTGAAAGACCTCATATGACCTAAATGATTGAGTGTAACAGGAATATCATCCACACAAAAACCTTTACATTTTATTGATGGTTCTATTTTTTCGGTGGCTTTTTTATAATATTTAAAGCCACAATGATTCCGAAATAATTTTACCATTGAGTCAGAATACCACCCACCTGTTCCAAAAAAGTTATACCTTAAAAATCTATAGCCACCAATTTTACTATCATCACTATTACTTTCTATATATTGTCTAATTGTGTTCCAATCCGCTTTCAATAGTAGTTCATCTGCATCCAAGAATATTATCCAATCTTCTTCTACCTGCTCTAGCAAATAATTTCTCATAGCTGAAAAGTCATTATTAAAAGGCTTACTATAAATATTAGTTGTATATTTTTGCGCAATTTGAATTGATTGATCAGTTGATCCCGTATCAAGTACATAAATAGCATCAGCAAAGCAGTTTCGAAAAAAATCATCTAAATATTCTTCTTCGTTTTTCATCATTAAACATAATGCTAAGCCCATCCAAAGGCCTCCTCAAATTTCAATATTTATTATTTCGTTATTTTGAAATTCAGTCATTTCTAATTTAAATTCTTCCAATGGATAAAACAAAGGATCTTTAACAAGATACACTTCAGTTCCAATTCTATATGCTTCCATAAAAATTCTTTTTTTCAAAGTTGGAAATATAGAAATTCCTGCGTCAAAAAGAAATACGCAATCAAAATAGTTATCCTTGTAATTTGTAGAAACACCAAAATATTTAGTCGTCTTGATTGTCGAAAGGTGTTTATTCACAACTTGCTCAAACCTATCGGACCATACTAGTATTTCTTGGGGCAATAACTGTTTTAATATGCCAAGTGAGTCAGTCCCTATGAATAAATTATTGCTTTTCATTTTTGACTTGATAGCACTCAAGTCATGGTGAGCATAAACTGGTGACATCGAACAAATAACAGTTACTTCTAATTTATTGAGAACGTTATTCAAATTTATCCCAGTAATGTATTTATATAATTCACTTTCTATTGCTGGATTCTTCATAAAAAGTTTGCACCTATTATTAAAATACTCCTTAGAAATGTCTTTTGACTTACTTGGATGCGGAAAATGAATAACCGGAGATTTTTCAGAAATTATAAAAGTGTTATTATTTAGAAATAATCGATAAGACAAATCCGTATCTTCTGCTCCCCAACCATTAAACGATTCATCAAATCCTTTCACTTTCATAAATTCGGAGTTATTACATGTGAAAGCACCACTCCATCCATATACCCATGGAGCTCTCAACATTGAGAGATCATCTTTATACAGTTGAAAAACATCTTTTCTATAATCACTCCAGACATCCTCATATGTTTTTAAAAACTGCCCAACATTCATCGGAGATATTTTTTCAAAAATAGATCGATTAGGTAGAGTATCTTCTACATTAAACCCATATATATAATGTAAAAGCACAGTTTTATTTGTAACTTTTTTCAATTTAAGAATAATTTCTTCAAAAAAATCTTGCTTAAATATCATATCCACGTCTAGAAAAGTTATAAATTCTCCTTTTGCAAAATCAGCCCCATAATTTCTTAATTGAGAAATATTTCCTTGTGCATGTTCATAAATTGATACATTTGGAATAGAACTAGTTGAAATTGAGTCATTTGTTACAATAATCCATTCAAATTGGTAAAGATCAGGGCGAATAAGCTTCTCGATATATTCCAATAATCTATTCAATTCTTTCGGTTTGTTCATTGCTACAGTTACAAAGGAATGGATATTACTGTTTCCAATATATTCCTTCATTAAACCCACCTCGTTCTTCGTACTTTTTAGTTTTAGCGTGCAATACATGTTCTTTCTTTAATAAGTCAAAACTATAAAATGCATCGATTACTTCTAGAATATCTGCCATCTCTTCATTTTTTTCATACACACTTTTAGCCTCAATAAATTCTTGTACTTCCTCTAATAGCTTTTTTTTAAGTTCACTTTCTACTTCAATAGACGTTAAATCAATAAATTTAGCATTTGGATTAGTTTCAAGTATTTTTTCTCTTAATTTGGTTCTAATTAGTTTATTCATTATTTTCACCTATAATTAACTTTTTCTTCGCTGAGTAAAATTTATTCCACTCAGGAAATTCTTGCCAGTTTGCTAATTCTGGTCTTCCAATTTTTATTGCAGTTATAAACCTTAAATACTGTCTTTATAAAGGTTGCGTAATTGGTACAAGAAACTTCCTTGAAGTTACATCTTCATAATATAAATAATGTCCATATTCCATATACGCCTTGAAAAATTCACGATCATCTTCTAACTCGATAGGAAATAATCCATCCGCTTTAAAACTTTCTAGTAAGTCAATCGCAACAGGTACCGCATGCAAGTGTCCATGGTAGCATAATTGCTCTCCAGGTTGTACATTACAATAACCTACACGTCCATGTTCATAAAAAATACACGCCCCATAATACTTAGTTAATAAATTTCGTACTTTTTGTTTTAATTGAAGATATTCTTTTTTTAAAATATCTGGTAGAGCACCAATACAATGATAATGATCATTAGGCATAATTAGTGAATAACCTTCAACGATTTGACCAATAGCTAACCAGACTGTAAAATTTTCAGTTTTGATATAAATTTTATCTTTTTCCTGAGAACAAAATGTACAAAAATCAATCGTTTTATTTTTCATTGAAATACTTCCTTTCTGGAATGGGCAATTCATAAACCCTTGGAAGCTTAATATTTTGATATTCTCCCACCTTGTTACAAATCCCTCCCAAGATATCTATTAGTTTGTCTGCCTCTTCCTTTGTATTTGATTCAGATAAACTAATCCTCACACAACCATATACATTGTCATGGATATGATGGTGTAAAAAGGGTGCGCATAGTAAACCTGAGCGTGTCTTAATATTTTCTTTTTGAAGTAAGCTAGAAACTCGTGCAGCAATCATTCCTTTAATATTAAAAGAAACGATACCTAATACATTGGCATTGCTATAAATATCAATATTATGCATATCAGTTAATTTATTTATTAAATAATCCGTCAGAGTATATATGTATTCTTTTTTATTTTTTAAAGTCTCTATAGACATTTCTGATAAACTACAATACAAAGAAAAAATTCTTGGATAGTTCAATGTTCCTGATTCAAAATAATATGGGAGAGTCCTTGGCTGACTAAGAAGTTCTGATAAAACACCGGTGCCACCAACTTTCAAAGGAGAAATACTAGTATGCTTGGGGTTAATATAAAACCCACCAATACCAGATAACGCTTTCAAAGCTTTATGACCAGTAAAAACGATAAAATCTGCTTCAAGGTTATTATTATCAATTTCTATATGCCCTATGGTTTGAGACATGTCAATCAAAATAGGAATATCTCCTTTTTGTTTGACACGTTTACAAATCTCGGCGATTGGTTGTACTTGACCAGTTACATTTGAACCATGGTTCACTATAACAAGATCTGTTTTTTCATCGATAAAATCAATTAGTTCATCTACATTGATTAAACCATAGCGATCACATTCAACCCAATCAACTGTTATATTTCTAATCTTTTGTAAATAGGTTAACGGACGTATTACTGAATTATGTTCTGTGACAGTAGAAACTATATTTGCGTTTTTATTTACGAATCCAAAAATAATGGTATTCAGAGCTTCTGTTGCATTACTTGTAAATATAATATGGGTTGGATACTTTACTCCTATAAGCTCTGCTAGTTTTCTCCTAGTTTCAAAGATATAATCACTTTCTTCAGTTGATTCTGAACGATTGTAACTACCGTCAGTATTTTTTATAAAATCTGAAATACTTTCCAATACTTTTTTACTTTTAGGAAATGATGTAGATGCGTTGTCAAAGTAAATAGAATCCATAGAATCGCCTCCAATATTTTAATTCGTCATCATTTTTTTTTGAAACTTAAAAATATAAATTTTGTTTTTCTCTCTTTGTTTTAACTATTGTTCTTTTTTATTTATATCAACCCCCGCTCTTCTATGTATTATTCGATACTATATCTATCGCTAGAAATATTATATCTAGAATATGATATAATGTTTCCAGAATGTACAGATTTCCGTCAAGAGAGGTGGTTACCAATGAAACATCATGAAATAATAAAAAGATTACGCAAAGAAAGAAATATAAGTCAGAGAACTCTAAGCGAAGGGATTTGTAGCCGAACAACTCTTTCTTCTTTCGAAAATACTGGAACTAATATTTCTTTGAATTTGTTCCAATCGTACTTGGACAGATTAAATATTTCTGTTGAAGATTACTTTTTACTACATTTTAATGAAGAATGGCCAAATCAAACAGTAGCTTCAAATAAGGAAAAAGCGAATAAAGTATTAGAAAAAGCCTATTATACGTATAACTGGACTGACTTAGAAGAAAAAATAAACCATACATATCAGCTATACATGAAAAGTAATGATTTCTATTATTATTACTTATTCATCCAATACAAATTATTATTATATCGAAAAATCAGGGCTGAAAAATTTATTATCACAGAGAATGAAGTTATGGTTATAAAGAACTATTTAAATGATGTAGAAGTATGGGGAGCATTCGAATTAAATTTATTCTCCAACTGTCTCTCCCTTTTTAATGATGCTTATATTTTTTCAAAAGTAAAAATTCTTCGAAAAAAATATCGGAATGTGCGAGGGAGTTTTAAATTTTACAAATTATATAGCTTCTTTATAATCAACGTTATCATGTTGAAATTTGAAAGAGACGAGCTTGAAAATATGAACTTCTATTTAGCCGAACTCAAAAGTTTCAACACGATCAATTATGTAAGAGAACGTATTTTATATAATATTTTTACTGAGATCTTAAAATGTAAGTATGATCCTACTGTCAAAAATTTCAACACGATTGATTCATTTATCGATATGTTTAGACTATTGGATTTTAATGATTATGCTCAAGAAATGGAGACTTTCGCAAAAAAAATGCTTGGATTAAGGTAATTTTATAGGGATTTACTTGTAATCTATCCATCTTCCAAAAATGTTGCTAGTGATTATGGCTCCAACCATTAACAAGAGTGATGTCAGAAAAAAACATCAACAAAATGCTGATACTTTTAATCTATAAAACCACTAAAGATTGTAAATTTTATACACAAAGTTTTTTAAGAAGTCTAATTTGGATAGTATCAATCGTCTATTTTACAAAATTTTTGACCTATCGAGTACATTCAGGATTAGACCCCAAAACATTTAAAAATCTTTTGATAGTTTTCAAAATCAACAATCTATTGGTATAAAGACTTTCTAGTTGCTCTCCTCCATCCTTAATGTGATGGTCTAGTTTATAGCCCTTTGTGAATGTGAAAATTTTATGTACGTTGCTAATTTCAGGTGACAACTAAGTTTTCTTTTTCTATTTTGAGTACGATACCATTTTTAGAAGAGCTCTCCTTGATAACTAATATTATTAATCACCCAAAAAAAGACGCTTCCTTTGACAGAAACGTCTTCTAAAATGAGTTTATAATAAACACGGCTATTCGCTCGTTTTTTAAATCAATTAACCTTTACGTAATAATCCGACACATTCCACATGATGTGTTTGTGGGAATAAATCAACTGGTTGGACTTTTTCCAATTTATAACCATCTTCTGCAAACAACTTCACATCTCTGGCAAACGTTGCAGGATTGCATGAGATATAAACGATTCGTTCAGGAGCCATCTCGATCGCTGAATCAATAAAGCGTGCATCCAAGCCTTTTCTTGGAGGATCGACAACTAAAACAGTTGGTTTGATCCCTTTTTCTTGCCATTTTTTCATGACTGTTTCGGCTTTTCCAACTTCATAATGCGCATTTTCGATTTTATTTGTCAATGCGTTAAACTGTGCATCTTCAATTGCTGCTGGTACGATTTCCATTCCATAAACGCTTGCTACTTGGTCTGCGATAGATAAACCAATCGTTCCAATTCCTGAATAGGCATCAATCACGACATCGTCATTTTTCAATTCAGCAAATTCAATCGCTTTTTGATACAGTACTTCGGTTTGTAATGTATTGACCTGATAAAAGGATTTAGAAGAAATACGATAGGTCTTACCAAGTAATTGATCTTCAATATAAGATTGTCCGAAAAGAACTTTTTCTTTTTCTCCTAAAATGACATTCGTTTTTTCTTCGTTGATATTTTGGATCACTGACACCACTTCCGGTAAAGCTTCATGGATGGCTTCAGCGATTTCTTTCGCTTTGAAGAATTTTTCTTTTCGAGTGACTAGAACGACCATCATTTGATGCGTATAATGACCTCTACGAACAATGATATGACGAATTTGTCCTTCATTTTTTTCTTCATTGTAGCCACGTACTTGGAAACGTTGCAAGATGTCTCTTACCTTAATGATGGCTTGATCGATTTGTGGGTCTTGGATGAAGAAATCTTCTATTTCCACTAAGTCATGACTGTTTTTCTTGTAAAAACCAGTCACTAATTCGCCTTCGACGCGACGAACAGGAATCTGTGCTTTATTGCGATATCCTGTAGGTTCTTCCATCCCGATCGTTGGTTGTACTGTGACTTCAGGCATTTTAGCGATTTTAGCTAAAACGTGTTCGACTTGTTTTTGTTTGAATACTAATTGTTGATCATAACTTAAATGGGCTAACGGAGCGATTCCTGTACGCAACAGAACATTACTAGTGATTTCTTGACGGTCTGGTGACGTCGTCAACCAGTTTTCGACCTTACCGTAGCCAAATTTATTGCCTGCTTTTACGACAAGGATCTCCACTTGTTCACCTGGCAAAGCATTTTCAATAAATAATGGATAGCCATCGATTTTCGCAACACCTAACCCCTCGTAACTTAAATCGATGATATCAACAGTATACCGTTCATTTTTCTTAATTGTTTGTGTCATTTCATTACTCCTATTCTTTTGAATGGTTTCTAATTTTGTCCGTTTAACAAAGGAAAGAGCTGGGAGATCCATTCATTCCCAGCCCTTTTTTTCTTCAGTCTATTGGAAAAAGTAAGTAATCCTATGATCATTGATTTTTCCTTCTAATAGTCGTCCAATCCTGCTCAGCTCTGATCCTTATCAGCAATTTTGCCATCGCCATCGATGTCTTCATCCGTCAAACGTTCTACTTCTTTGACGAATTCTTTGCTAACTTCTTCTAGTTCTTCTTCCTCAAAACCAGTGATTGCCTCATCTGGAATTTGATCTGTGTTTGCATAAAACTCGATATGTTGATGAAGATTTTGGAAATGCATCGGAGCATTACCTCCATATTCGCCATCTAAATTGATCATGACAGGACGATTCGCATTATCTTCGGTTTCAACATAAAGGGAACTTGTTTTTGTATAAATGACCCTTGGATCATCTACATGCTTTCCTCCATTGAGCATGAGTGCCGCAATGTGTAGGATCTCAAAAATATTCGCCGTTTTGACAATGATCAAAGAAAATTTTCCATCATCTAGCTTTGCATCAGGCGCAATTTGTTCAAATCCACCAACGGAATTCGTCAACCCTAAAAAGAACATCGAAGCATTGCCATTATATTCTCCTTCGTCATACTTCAAGTGCATCTTGATCGGTTTGACACGTGGTAACATTTCTGCTCCTTTTGCCAAATATGCAAGATAGCCAAAAATACTTTTCAATTCGGAAGGAACTTCGTAGGTCAATTCTGTCAAGTAGCCACCAGCTGCAATATTGATGAAATAGCTATTATCGGATTGACCGATATCCATTTTGACTGTTTGATTCTTTTTGATGACTTCTGCTGCTGCCTTGATATTATCTCGAGGAATCTTCAAGGCGCGAGCATAGTCATTGGTCGTTCCCGCTGGAATGATCGCCATTTTAGGTCTAACTTCCAGTGAGGCGATACCATTGACGACTTCATTGATCGTCCCATCGCCACCAGCAGCAACGACAAGATCAAAACCTAACTCAGCGACTCGTCGTGCTTCATTTTTTGCCGAGTCCTCTTCCGGAGTCGTGGCATAAGCACTTGCTTCATAGCCCGACTCCTCCAGAGCTTGGAGGATGTCGGCAAGATTACGTTTTAACAATTCTTTACCTGAGACCGGATTATAGATCACACGCGCTTTTTTCATAGCATCCCTCTATCGTTTCGCTAATTCTTCATTTAGCAATTTGTTGACCACACCTGGGTTTGCTTGTCCTTTTGTAGCTTTCATGATTTGTCCAACTAAGAAACCGACTGCACGGTCTTTTCCGTTTTTGAAATCATCAACAGATTGTTGATTGTTATCTAAGATTTCATTGATGATCGGTAATAACTTCGCTGGGTCAGATAATTGGACCCAACCGTTTGCTTCGACAACACTTTGTGCATCTCCGCCATTCATGATCAACTCACGAAAGACTTTTTTCGCAATTTTAGAACTGATCGTACCATCTGCGATCAAAAGAATCATACCTGCTAAGTTTTCAGGTGTTAATTTCGTTTCAGCTAATTCTAACTTTTCACTGTTTAAGTAAGCTGATACTTCACCCATCAACCAGTTGGATGCTTGTTTGGCATCTGCCCCATTTTCCAATGTTGCTTCAAAGAAATCAGACATTTCTTTTGATAGTGTCAATACTTTTGCATCATACTCTGGTAGACCCAGTTCACGAATATAACGTTCACGACGAGAGGCAGGCATTTCTGGTAAGCTTGCTTTCACTCGTTGGATCCATTCGTCATCGATCACGAATCTTGGGATATCAGGTTCTGGGAAGTAACGATAGTCACTTGACCCTTCTTTGACACGCATCAAGATCGTCTTATTCGTCGTTTCATCAAAGCGACGAGTTTCTTGTTGGATCTCTCCACCAGATAACAATACTTTTGCTTGGCGTTTTTCTTCAAATGCTAAACCTTTTTTGACAAAAGAAAGGGAGTTCAAGTTTTTCAATTCTGCTTTTGTCCCAAATTCTTCTTGTCCATAGGGGCGTAAAGAAATGTTCGCATCACAACGCATTGAACCTTCTTCTAATTTCACGTCACTGACTTCAGTAAATTGGATTACAGAACGCAAAGCTTCTAAATAAGCATAGGCTTCTTCTGGAGAACGCATGTCTGCTTCTGAAACGATCTCGATCAATGGTGTTCCTTGTCTGTTTAGATCGACATAAGAGTACCCACCGATGCCGTGCATGTTTTTCCCTGCATCTTCTTCTAAATGCACACGTTCAATGCGGATTTTTTTCTTTTTACCTTCTACTTCGATCTCAATCCAGCCATCATGACCGATTGGTTGATCGAATTGTGAGATTTGGTAAGCTTTGGGATTGTCAGGATAGAAATAGTTTTTGCGGTCAAAATGAGTATCTTTCGAAATTTCGCAATTCAATGCTAACGCTGCACGCATCCCAAATTCCAGCGCGGCTTTATTCATTACTGGTAAAACTCCAGGGTATCCCCAGTCGATCACATTGGTGTTGCTGTTTGGTTCAGCACCAAAATGCGCAGGAGCTGGAGAGAAGATTTTTGAGTTGGTTTTTAATTCCACATGGACTTCAAGTCCAATGACTGTTTCAAAATTCATTCGGCTTTCCCTCCTAAAATAGCTGGTTGTTGACGATGGAACTCAGTCGCTTGCTCAAACGCATAAGCTGCTTGATACATGGTTTTCTCTTCGAAATAATTACCGATGATCTGTAAACCAACTGGTAATCCTTCCGATAAGCCTGCAGGTACTGACATGCCTGGTAGTCCTGCCAAGTTCACTGGGATCGTCAAGATATCACTCATATACATCGTGATCGGGTCGTTGATATTTTCACCAAGACCGAACGCAACTGTTGGTGAAGAAGGGCCGATGATCAAATCATAATCCGCGAAAACTTTTTCAAAGTCACGCTTGATCAATGTACGGACTTGTCCTGCTTTTTTGAAATGCGCGTCATAGTAACCTGCACTCAATGAGAACGTTCCTAACATGATCCGGCGTTTTACTTCTTCTCCGAAACCTTCAGAACGTGAATTGACATAAACGTCATCCAAGTTCTTGACATCTTCTGAACGATATCCATAACGAATACCGTCAAAACGTTGCAAGTTCGAACTTGCTTCAGATGAAGCAATGATATAGTAGACAGCCACGCCATATTTTGAATGAGGTAAGCTAACTTCTTCAACTGTTGCACCTAATGAACGGAATGTTTCAGCTGCTTTAAGAATTGCTTCTTTCACGCCTTCATCGACACCTTCACCTAAATATTCTTTAGGTAAAGCAATCTTCATTCCTTTAATATCACCAGACAAGCCATCTGCAAAGTTAGGCACAGATACACCAGATGAAGTACCGTCTTTTTCGTCGTAGCCACTGATTGCGGTCAATGCTAATGCGTTATCTTTGACTGTCCGGGTCATTGGACCGATTTGGTCTAAAGATGAAGCAAATGCAATCAAACCGAAACGTGACACACGACCATAAGTTGGTTTCATTCCTACGATCCCATTGAAAGCGGCTGGTTGGCGGATACTTCCACCAGTGTCACTACCTAGAGAAACTGGCACTTGTCCTGCGGCAACTGCGGCGGCTGAACCACCAGATGATCCGCCAGGTACTTTTGTTTGATCCCAAGCGTTCTTTGTTTTTTTGAAGTAAGAAGTTTCGGTACTTCCGCCCATTGCAAATTCATCCATGTTCAATTTACCAACAGGGATCATGTCTGCTTCGTATACTTTTTCCATGACTGTCGCATCGTAGATCGGTTCAAAATTATAAAGGATCTTTGAAGCTGCTGTCGTCAAAAGATCTTTTGTCACGATGTTGTCTTTGATACCGATCGGGATACCAGAAAGGACATTATGCTCATCGATGCCTTTTTCATCTAAGGCTTTGGCTTGGGCTAAAGCTTTCTCTTCATTCAATGTAATGAATGCATCAATCGCAGGTTCTGTATCCTTGATACGATCAAATGTAGCTCTCACTAAGTCTTGTGCAGTGATTTCTTTTGACACTAATAAGTCGTGTAGTTCTTCTAATGAACGATTGTATAATTCTGTCATTATGCGCCAGCCTCCCCATTATCGATGATTGCTGGTACTTTGATGAACCCATCTTCTTTTTCTGGTACATTTTTTAATAATTCATCTCTGCTCCAACCTAGTTGTGCACGGTCTTGTCGCATGACGTTGACAGTTTCAACGACGTTTGATGTAAATGGTACGCCTTCTGTGTCTACTTCTTCCAGCATTTCTACCATGTCAATGATTTTTCCTAATTGGTCAGTAAAACCTGCGCGCTCTTCGTCGGCAAATTTCAATTTGGCTAACTTCGCTACATGTTTTACTTGTTCTTCACTAATCGCCATAGTACCCCTTCTTTCCTAAATGAAAACTTTGCTTCTTATTTTAACATAAGAAATTCGCATTCTGAAATTCTTTCTTGAAATTTATCTGAAAAATTATTCTGCTCCCTCGACAGGATGACTCTCTGCTAACGCGTCAGCCATTTGATCTTCCGTCCAAACCTCGACCCCTAACTCTTGGGCTTTCGTTAATTTACTACCCGCATCTTCGCCAGCGACAACGATATCTGTTTTTTTCGATACGCTACCAGTGACTTTTCCGCCAAGATTCTCAATCGTTTCTTTGGCTTCTTCCCTTGTGAATCGAGTTAGTTTGCCCGTCAATACGATCGTCTTGTTTTTGAACGGCGATTCTACTTCTTTCAGCTGTGTCGAACGAATCCCTTTGTATTCAAGGTTGACACCTGCTTGTTTTAACTCTTCCATCAACTCGTGGACTTCTTCGTTGTCAAAATAAGTCACTACACTATCTGCAATAATATCCCCGATCGTATCTAATTGGATGATTGATTCAAAATCGCTGCGACTCAACGTTTCTAAATCGCCAAAATGCTCTGCTAAGATTTTCGCTGCTTTTGCGCCAACGTGACGGATACCTAAACCAAAGATCAAGCGTTCTACCGAGTTATCTTTGCTATTGTCGATCGCTGTTAAAATATTATTCGCTGATTTTTCTTTGATTTTGTCTAAGGTCAATAATTCTTCTTCTGTTAGTTTATAGAGATCGGCAACATCAGCGACTAGTTTCTTATCGTACATCTGTTCCAAGACTCTTGGGCCTAAGCCATCGATGTTCATCGCATTTCGGGAAACGAAATGGTTCAGTCCTTCTTTCATTTGTGCGGGACACTTCGGATTGATGCAACGCAAGGCAACTTCTTCATCTAAATGAACCAACTCACTGTGACAGACAGGGCAATGTTCGGGCATTTTATAAGGCTCGCTGTCTTTTGGACGTTTATCTAAAATAACTTGTGCGACTTCTGGAATGATATCCCCTGCCTTATAGATTTGGACAGTATCGTTCAAGCGGATATCTTTCATTTGGATATAATCCCCGTTATGCAGACTGGCGCGACTGACCGTCGTTCCAGCAACACGAACTGGTGTCATGATCGCTGTCGGTGTCACTACACCCGTTCTGCCGACCGTCCATTCGATTTCTTCGATGACCGTTTCTACTTCTTCAGGTGGAAATTTATAGGCTGTTGCCCAACGTGGGGCTTTGACCGTAAAACCTAATTGGTCTTGGATTGAAAAGTCATTGACTTTAATAACGATCCCGTCGATCTCATAAGGTAAGGCTTTTCGTTTTTCATGGTATTCCTCAATGAACGCCCAAACTTCTTCGATTGAGTGACAAAGCCGTTTTTCATGGTTCGTATGGAAACCGATCTTGTCTAATTCTTCTAACGCTTCGTATTGCGTAGTGGCTTGCATTGGTCCAAAATCGGCTACGGTATATAAGAACGTATCAAGATTTCTTTTTGCTGTGATCTTGGAATCTAACTGGCGCAAGGAACCTGCTGCAGCATTGCGGGGATTGGCAAAGACTGGTTTACCTTCTTCTTCATTTTTTTGGTTCAATTTTACAAATGAACGTTTTGGCATAAAGCATTCGCCACGCACTTCAATACTCATTGGTTCTTTTAATTTGATTGGAACAGAGCGTACAGTTTTCAGATTTTCCGTGATATTTTCGCCGACAGAACCATCCCCACGAGTTGCTCCCCGAACAAACTCGCCATTCTCATAACGCAAGGATACCGATAAACCATCGATTTTCAGTTCACAGCAATAATCGACTGGATGGCCGATTGCTTTTTGGACGCGTTGATCAAATGCTAATAGTTCTTCTTTATTGAAGACATCGTTCAAACTATATAATGGAATGTCATGTGTGACTTTTTCAAATGCTGAAAGAATCTTTCCACCTACTCGTTGTGTCGGTGAATCTGCGGTGATCAGGTCTGGATATTGTTCTTCGATCGCCACTAATTCGGCATAGGTTTTGTCGTAGATATAATCTTCTACTGTTGGCTGGTCCAACACATAATACTCACGAGACCAACGATCTAACTGCACTCTGAGTTCTTCTGCTTTTTTTGTTGCTTCATCGATCGTCATTTCGTGTTCCATCTTTTTCTCCCCCTATTGAACTAAACTTTTTCGATTGGTGCAAAAGCGGCTAATACACGCTTGACTCCTTGACTTGGAAAAGCAATATCAAGTTCAAGATCTTTTGCGTCACCACTTACTCTAACCACTGTTCCTGGTCCCCATTTTTTATGTTTGACTTTATCTCCTGGTTTCCAACCACCTGTTTCACCACCTGTAGCGACTTTTGCTGAAACACCTGCTTTTGTTGGTTGTTGGTACTTAGGTGTCGCGTTATTCGTACGAAAAGGTGACGGTTGAGACGCATTCGGTGTTGGACGCATGCCATGGATGTCTAATAATTCTTGATCAATTTCTTCTAAGAAACGTGATGGGCGATTGTACTGCGTGCGTCCATACAACGTTCGCGAAAAGGCATTTGTTAAAAACAATGCTTCTTCGGCTCTGGTGATCCCCACATAAGCCAATCGACGTTCTTCTTCCAATTCACTTTCTTCCATCAAGGCACGTGAAAGCGGAAAAACCCCTTCCTCTAAACCAATCAAGAATACCACTGGAAATTCTAATCCTTTAGCCGCATGTAATGTCATCAATGTTACTTGTTTCGTTTCTTCTTCTAAATTATCCAGATCTGAAACAAGCGCTAAATCATTCAAGAATACGGTCAATTTGTCTTCTGGTGATTCTGCATTATCTAATCCTTCTTTTTCAAATTGTTTATCAAATTCTTGTGTCACGGTCAAAAACTCTTCCAAGTTTTCGATACGTGCTTGTGATTCTAAGGTATTTTGGATTTTTAGATCATCTAAATAGCCGCTACGCTCTAACACTTCTTTGGTTAACTCTGTGACGGTCAAATAAGGGATCATTTCAGTCAATTGGTGCATCATCTCGCCAAAAGAGCCTAATTGTGTTCCGGCTTTTCCACCGATGTTCGCTAATTCAACATTTCTTGCAGCTTCTAGCAATGGCCATTCGTGCATCGTGGCAAAGCTACGGAGTTTTTCCACCGATCCTGGTCCAATGCCACGTTTTGGTGAGTTGACGATCCGCTCAAAACTCAGTGAATCTTGAGGATTAGCCATCACATTAAGATACGCCAAAACATCTTTGATTTCTTTTCGATCATAGAATTTATGACCTCCAACCATTTTGTACGGAATATTGGCTTTCAGTAAGGTTTCTTCCATGACACGCGATTGGGCATTTGTTCGGTAAAGAATGGCAAAATCTCCATAATTCCGACGATTCATCTGGATCTCTTCTTGCATTCTTTCTACAATAAAACGTGTTTCGTCACGTTCATTGTCTGCTCGATAGTAGGTGATTTTATTCCCATCTTGATTTTCAGTCCATAGATTTTTGGGTTTGCGATTGCTGTTGTTTTCAATGACTTGATTCGCTGCATTCAAGATTGTTTTTGTTGAGCGATAATTTTGTTCTAACAAGATCACCGCAGCATCTGGATAATCTTTTTCAAAGTCCAAGATGTTTTGCATATCTGCTCCACGCCAACCGTAAATACTTTGATCTGCATCTCCTACTACGCAAAGATTTCTGAAACGTCCGGCTAATAGATTGACCAACGTATATTGTGCATGGTTCGTATCTTGATATTCATCTACATGGATGTAATGGAATTTGTTTTGGTAATACGTCAATGAATCTGGATGCTCATCAAATAAACGGATCGTATTCATGATCAGATCATCAAAATCCATACATTGGTTGTATTGGAGTTCCTTCTGGTATGCTGCATAGCATTTCGCAGCAATTTCTTCATAGTAACTGCCTTGCATTTTGGCAAAAGCTTCTGGTGACAATAAGCTATTTTTTGCTTGCGAGATCGAACCTAAAAGGCTTCTTGGGTCGTACTTTTTAGGGTCGATATTCAGTTCCTTCAAAATTCGTTTCATCAACGATAATTGTTCGGAAGAATCAATAATCGTAAAGTTTCGGTTATACCCGATATAATCCACATCACGTCTTAAAATACGGACACACATGGAGTGAAAGGTAGATACCCAAACATCTTCGCCGCCTGTTTCTAAAATGGCATTGACCCGTTCTTTCATTTCTTTCGCCGCTTTATTGGTAAAGGTGATCGCCAAGATATTCCACGGATTCACTTCTTTTTCTTCAATCAAATAAGCGATTCGATGCGTCAAAACGCGGGTTTTCCCACTACCGGCGCCAGCCATCAATAAAAGCGGGCCATCCGTATGTAGAACCGCTTCTTTTTGACGAGGGTTCATTCCCTTTAATAAGTTTTCTTTGGATGACATTCACAACATCCTTTCTATTATCAATCCTTCTAATTATAGCATTATCATGCGGTTCAATAAAGGGAATCTTCTTGTGAAAGCTTGTTTATATCTTGTGAAGAACCTAGAATAAAAAAAAATATTCTACTTTAATATACGTCTAACCATCGGTTTTACAAAATTTTGAAGAATTTCAAAAGGCGTCCATTTTGACCATTCATAAATGAATAAAGAACCCTTGTATCATGTCAGAAAAAGGTCAAAAAAGCAGTCTGGTCTATTGTTCTACTTTGTCATCCTAAAAAAGCCAGAAAATCTAAAATATGCCCATTTTTAGATTTTCTGGCTTTCGTTTGAAGATCCCTCTCCTAAAACATCCCTTATTTAGTTTTCAAATTAATAACAAGCTGCGTTCACCGCTTCTTCCGTACATGGCAACATCTATTTACTAAGTTCAACTTTGAGCGCTTAGTTTGTAGATGAACCGGTATCTCACATCATGTTTATCCGTCATGGGACCAGAATATTCTCCTTTAAGGTATAGTTTTAAGGGATTCTCAAGAAAAGGCAATACTTCAATTGAATCTGATTGATTTTCACCAAGAATCAATGGCCCAGAATGTTGCCCATTTGTCGCTGCTAAATGAAGACGTAAATGTTTATGGGCGTCTTGCACTACATTATTCACTAAAGTCACTGGCGTTTCTTCAATTGTATGGTCAATTACTTCAGTCACTGAAAAATCGATTGGAAAATTACTATGGCTGATGATTGGTTGGGCGGCGGCCAGTTCATCAAATTCTCCTGCTTCACGGACAGTAAAGAATTTCTCCAAAGGTACTTCCACACTCAGCACACTCTTAGGCACATCAACTACGAATTCCTTCCACAAACTTTGACTTAAGTATTTCTGAAGTTCTGGATCTTCTTGCATGATTCCTGTTACTTTCACATAGACATAGTAGGTGCCAGCGCGTAATTTTTCTTGTTTCCAAGTTCTTTCAGTCTCTGAAGTTTCAATTGCTACTACACCACTAGTTGCAGGGGTAGTACTAGTAATCTGCGATTGAGCCGCCTCTGTGTTGATGGACATCCCTGACCAAAGCGGTTCTTTACTCAGTATAAATTGATGATTCGTCAACGGGCGGTTGCTTGGCGTCACCGTCTCAATTGTCGTGGTCAGTTCACTCACATCTAAATCAACCTCTGGACTAGTCTCAACTGTTGGAATATCGAATTTTTTTTGGTAAATCACTTCATTCGTTATACCAAGCGTATACAAATCAACAAGTTGTTCTGTCGCAATATCTTTCGAAATCGGTTGATTATACCGATCCTGCGCATTGAATTGATAGCCACCGATTTCTCCAGATTGCCCATCTAAACGGTTGATTTGAATTTTTTCTATTCCACTAATTGAACTAGTTACTGACGTACTTCTTTTTTTGAACCTGATCAATTCAGGCTCATTCACATTAAACAAGACTTTAGAACTAGGCGTTAGAAGGGGACTAAACGTGGAGTAAGTGCTGAAAGTCAACTGTGCATCTTTAGCAACATTTATCTCCGACACTGTGGTTGAAGACTGCTTGGCAAGCCCAAATTCCATTAACCCATCACTTTCATAACTTAGCTTACTGCCTTCTCCTATAAATAGATCATATCCCACAGGGGTAATGCCTAACTGAGGAATATTGGCATTAATGATTACTTCCGAACGATCTTCTAGTTGAATTTGTAATCTTTGATCAGCCGAACTTTGACCGGTTGCTAATTGAGTACTAAATATCGCTGAATTAAGAAGTCTATCGTCAGAAATCAGATACGTTTTAGAATTTTCTGCAAATGTCACATGCCACATGTCGATCATCGAACTATAGATTGGAAGAAAAGAACCAGTAATAGTGATTATATTTTCTCCGTAAAAAGTAATTGTAGATTCTTGGTTGTTAGTAAAAAATCGACGACCACCATAATTTGTATAAATCGTAATATTTTCTACACTTAAATGAAACGGAATGGACACATTAGCAGAAGTCAATATTCCAGATGTAGGAAGCAAACTTATCTCTGACCCTCCAGGAATTACATAGCCCTTTTTACCAAAATTAAGATTTTTGATGGTTACATTTACGTTTGGGACTTGCACTCGAAAGAGATAAGATCCTTGGTTGGTACTGGAAGAATGCATGTAAAACCCTTGCCCGTCAATGATGATATCTTTATGAATATCATGGACACCTGAAGCGTAAAAAAGAATATTAGCAGTGTATTTAATATGATAAGGTCCGCTACCGGCATCGGTATTTATCGCATTTAACGCAGCAATCAAATCGTCTCGGGAAGCTACTGTATAAGGATCGGTTTCTGTCCCACTTCCACCATATGCTCTAGCCACTTGATTAGATTCTGATAGAGTCTCTTCTCCATTATCATTTACTGAATTGCGATCACTTCCCAAAAAATTAGGGTCCCTCTGTCCGCTTTGTACAATACTTGATTCAGTTTTTCCATCTACTAAATTAGTTTCAGCGTAAACTAATTGATTCAAAAATAATAGTTGAGTGAACAACAAAAATGTCCAATAGATAAGCCACCTTTTATGTTGTTTCATATTTACCTCCATGTATGAGATTTTTTAATTGATTCATAGAGAGTTCAACGCTTACTATAAGCTAGTTCGCCCTATTTTTATCTAAAACTCCTGATACTCTTCACTAGTTATTTACTTCATTATTCAGTTTAATGATGACCAACCTGTAAGCGATGACATAAATAACTAAAAAAATCAGTTTAGTTTCAATCGCTGTCTCCACTAAATCATTTGTTCATTTTACGATCAATAATTCGATAGCTGATCACAGCAAACACAAGGAAAATACCTACCCACGTCACAACTAAAGGTTCCGATTGTTCATTGGTTTTTGGAAAATAATCAATCGTTTGCGTTTCGACTTTGATCGGTATTTGGGTACTCCCTTGGATATCTGTTCGAATTGCTGTGTTTGTATCGTTTATTTGTTCAAGTTGCTCATCTGTCCTCGTTGAATCCGTCGTTGATGTGCGCTCCTCAGAAGAACTACTCTCCTCTGTTGATGGCTGACTTTCTCCAGGGGGTGGTTTACTTTCTTCAGTCGGCGGTCGACTATCCACGATACCTAATTCGCCTTTTAACTCTATATTTGTCTCCATAATATTCCTTACCTCTCTCTATTCAAAGATAACCAGCTTCAAATGTTCCCCTTATATCTATAAAAATCAAACGTTTCGACTGATCATCTGCTTATTTTTGCTTGATTATTTCGCTGTCAACTGATAAACAAATGAATAGCTGACCTCATGTTTTTGCTGGAGTGACCCAGCATATTCCCCCTTGAGATACAAATGCAACGGATTATCTAAAAATGGAAGTATTTCAATGGGAGACGCTTGGTTCAGTCCCACAACTAGAGAACCAGAATCTTGGTTATTCGTCGTCCCTAAGTGCAAACGTAGCTGTTTGTTTGCGCCAGATAGAATTTCATTCACCAATGTCACAGGTGAAGCTGTGGCATGTTCCACGACTTCGGTTACCGTTAAATTGATCGGAAAATTACTGTGGCTGATAATCGGTTGAGAGGATGCAATCGTATCAAATTGCCCTTCTTCACGAATTTTAAAGATTTTTTCTAAAGGAACTTCGACATTTAATGGACTTTTTGGCACCTCGATAACGACTTCATACCAAAAGCTTTCACTTGGTAAATGTGCTAGTTCAGGATCTTCATGTAATTGACCAGTTACTTTCACGTAGACATAATAGGTGCCAGCATAAAGTTTTTGCTCTTGCCATAAACTTTCAGTAGGTGAAGATCGAACAGCAACCATTCCATTCGTTGTAAGGGTAGCATTGTTGATTTGAGTTTGTGCTGTTTGATTATTGACTGAACTACCTGTCCACAACCGTTGCTTACTTAATTTGAAATCGTGCTTTGTTAGCGGTCGCTCAGGCGGAATCGTTGTATTGATGGTAGTGGTTAAATTACTTATATCTATACCCACCTCTGGTTCTACTTGAATCTCGTCAATCACAAAATTCGGCTGATAGATAATATCATAAGTGCCTGAACCACCACTATAGACAGTAGTTAAATCCCTCGATACTGTGGTATTTGGAAATACACTTAAATTGCCAAGTTGAGTATTGGCGACCCTATAGCTAACTTGGTAATGACCACCAAATTCACTTGCTGTATCAAGTCGATTAACTGCAAATATCCCTCTTCCAGTTAATGTTTGTCTTGCTGCTGCTCTAAAAAGGATATACTTCGGTTTATCAGCCATAAATGTATAAGAATTGCCGATCATCGTTTGACTCTCATGTACGACAGTAGCGTTTGGTCCAACTAGTATCATTGTACCAACAGCACTAGAATATTGAGTGTGATAAATCATATAGGATGAAATAGCTGTCGGGTGCGTCGTATAAACAAATAGTCTCGCCTCGGTTCTTATATCCATCCTAATAGAATTTATTGCAGATATTGCTTTAGGAGTAGGTGTTACTATGGATAATTCGGCATTTCTGTCAATGACAAATGGTTCGTTTAAACTAGAATTACTCAGGTAAAAACAGTAATCTATCATAGAACTTGAAGGTTGCATCGCATAAATTGCAGTTGTGGAATTTTCCGCAAAGAATACTTGCTGGTTGATGACAAATCTTCCCGCATTTCTAAATGAATTATGCCCTTTAAATGTCACTCTTGCTGCGTAAATCACATCAAAATAGACTGTTCCATAGTAATTGATATTTTCAATAATTACAGATACATCATAAATAGAAGATGGACTGACACTTTCTCTATAGATCAAACGAGAGGGGTTTTTGTTGTAAAGTATACCGTTACCATCCATCAGTGTATCACTGCCAATATTCATGTTCCTGAGTGTAACACTTAATCCTGCCACAGCCACATTGAATAATCTTTCAGCTCTAGAAGGGCTGACATTATCATGCAATACATAATAGCCTTTCCCATCAATTACTACGTCTTTGTAAATATTAAAAACAATGGTGGCTCCTTCATAAATAATATTGCCCGTTAACTCAATATAATAGGTCCCAGTACCAGGATCATTTTGAATCATAGCCAAAGCGCTGATCATTTCGGCCTGAGAACCTACCAAATAAGGATCAATCTCAGTTCCGTTTCCTGCATGGGCAGTAATTGGCTGATCAGAGCTATCATTTAAAATTGTTTCTGGTATAACATTCTCATCGTTTTTATCGGAAAAGTTTTTTTGAGCGTCTGTAGGGCCTTCGTTTGTTTCTTCATACGACCAGCTATCATCTTCTGTTGGTATATTTAATGAATCATCCGAGCTTATACTTTCCGAATTGTTTACTGTTAATGGTTTGTCGCTTTCAAATGTCTCCGTTAGAGCAAAATGATGACTCATCGTTGAGCTAGTAAAACAAATAATAGAAACAACAATAAGTAAACGTGATATTTTTTTCATAACGACCTCCTTTTCCTACTGTTTGTCTCAGATCATCGCGAAGTCAATTGATACTAAAATTCTCAGCTGACTCCATGTCTTCGATGATTAAATTCTGAATAATGCACTCTTAAATAGAGTTTCAATGGCTTCTCTAAAAGGAAATCCCTTGAAGAATCACTGTAACAATTAATAGATGACGCACATTTTATTCATTTGATGAACATATAATATTTTTTCAATCATTTTTGTGGACAATTCTGTCACAACTCTTCATCCATCTAAAGCCGATTCCCTTTGTAGCAACTCACCTATTCCCCTTTTTTTGACAATTTCCTCCCGCTGATAATCTTGATTTTATTTATTTGAGTTATTTTGATCATAATAGTCATATGAAAACCTTCATATTGATTCAAGCAAGCCTTGCCCTTTATAGACAATTAGATCACGAACAATAATCTAGTAAATTTTTACTTGTTTTTCGTGCTTATCTATATTGATTAAAATTAGATTATAAAAAGATTGCAAAATAATGATACTACACTCCTTTATTTATAGTCAAAACATGTTCTATGGCAAAACGCTGAAAACGATTGTTATATAAACAACAAAAAATTAATTTCCCTCTATAAAAATGTTAAGAGAGGTATTATTTTAGCTAAACAGCCGAACCATTCACACTTGATCACTATTTATGGATGGTCAAAATAATACAAAAAATAACAAATAATTTTTTAGTCTCATAGATGAGACTCATTTTTTCCAAGGTTATTTATGTAATAAGTGCCGCATGAAATCTATCTATCGAGTCAACCGATTTTTGTCATTGGGAGAATTCAAATCAGTACGATATGTTACTAGTACGATATCTTTTATTCAAATTAAAATAAAACGTTACGAATGAATGGCTGTTTTCGATATATGGAATCGCTCTATTCACAACAGGTTTTCAATAGTGTTTACATTTCAATTGAAGCAAGCATGTGACCGCCCTAAGGTCTTTTCTATGACGAAAAAAGAACAGAAAAGAGATGTTAATCTTCTTTCTGCTCTTTTTACTTAAAACCTTCTCAATACCTACTGATTTGGATTTTTAAGGATTTGTTTTGTAAGTTTTATTTCTTGAATCAAGTATTGTCCAATTGATGTCTCAGAAACAATCCCCCTACGATCATAAAAATCAACACGAATCCTAAAAGTGAAAGATATATACCTGTTTGATCATTTGTCTGTGGCATTGGTTGAACCACCTTCACTTCTGTACGGGCCACCTGATTTCTTTCGGTTGTAGGCGATTCTTCGGGTACTGGTGCAAGTGTCGGTGTTTCTACACCTAGCCTCCCATTCAATTCAATCGTCGTAGTACTCATAGTATCTCCTCTAACTTAGGATTAAAAGTTCACGGCGTCTAATTGAAGTGTCAGTGTAAATGACGGATTTGCTTCTGAAATATTAGCTGATGTGACAGCACCACTATAGCTAAAAGTAGTAGAGGTCGGGTTTGATGTATCACCAGTAGCTGTCAATCTCCCCTCACGATTTGCTAAAGTGAATATCACTCCGGATGATTCAGGTGTGAAATCTTGCAGTTGACCGTTGGCGATCAATCTTCTTGACGCTGATAAAGGTGATGGCGAAACAATATCTAAGGCAGAGATAGCGGAATAATCGCCAGAATTGCTTGCAAAATTTTTAACAGACACTGCTACTGGTCGACCAGAATTATTGGCGATATTGTAGGTTGGTGAATTTATGCTGGTTGTGCCTGCAAGATTATAAAAAATTGTCGCAGTGTCCAGTGTGACATTGATCCAATTTGTATCACCTTCTTCGATTTCTTCTTCAGGATCTGTATTGTCCAACCCCAAAGAACCGTTGATTTGAATATCTGCCGTTGGTTCTCCAATAACATCCGATGCTAAAATCGTCGTTGGTGCAAACGCTCCCGCAGTTGTTCCTAAAACGAATACACTTGCTAATAATTTCTTTTTCATCCTAATATTCCCCTATCTAATGTATTTTTTATTCGATGACTAGTGTTACTCCAGCTGCTACTTGTCCTTTTTTCTGATTCGTATCTGGATCGTATAAGCTAAACATTGCTACAGATGGATGTTCTCCTTTCTCCAGTGACTGTTCAAGTGTTACCTCTTTTATTTCATACCCTGGCTGGATTGCGCCAGATGTATAAACAAGTTCATCATTACTCTGTTTTCGTATTTCCACATTGATGGGATGGCCATTTTCAAGTGGGTTCTTGATCATCAATTCACCTTGCAGCGTTCGGTGATTAAACGTCGCCTCTGGTGAAATCATTAGATTGAATTTACTTCTATCAACTGCTGTTTGCGATAATTCTAACAACTCTTCTTCTGAGATTCGTTGCGCATCTTTTCCATCTGGAAGGAATTCCCCGCTGACAAGTGTCACTGGTTCAGGTGTTTTTTGAAAGTAATATCGATAAATCAGCCAACCACTAATCAGTAATAATAGACTTACCAATATAATAATCAGAGTTTGCTTTCGTTTATTCATCCCTATTTCCATTAATCCACGTCTCCTTTTGCTGTCAGAGTATAAGTCAATCTAAAATCTGTTTCATGTTTCTTGAAAATCGATCCAGCAAATTCACCTTTTAAGAAAAGTTCTAATGGATCTTTTAAGAACGGTTCTAATGTGATCGCTTCCGGTCGATTTTCACCTACAATCAACGGCCCAAATGCTTGACCATCATTTGTACTCAACTTCAATAACAAATGATCCCCCTCCACTTCTGGTATCTGAACAACCAATGAAATTGTCGGATCAATCGAGTGATCAGCAATATGTGTCACTGTAAAATCAATGGTAAAATTACTATGGGTAATGATTGGTTGGCTATGTTCCTCTTGATGAAAAGTTCCAGCTTCACGAACTTCAAATATCTTTTTCAGAGGCACTTCTACATGTATCGGACTGCGAACAATCATCACTTCTTTTTCCTCCCATAAACTAATCGATAAGGGCTCCATCTCTTGCCCTACAACCGCTCCGTCAGCCATCTGTTGAAAAATTACTTGGACATACACATAGTAGGTACCTGCCCGTAATTGTTCATTCAGCCAAGACAAGCTTGTTGTATTTTCGACTGCCATCACTCCTGGTGTATCCGGGTTTGCTTGTGCAATCGCATCTTGGGCAGCAGGTGAGGTCACCGAATCTCCACTCCAAAGACGTTCAGTGCTAAGCTTATAGCGGACCTCTTTAATAATCTGACTTGTTGGATGAATCGTAGTCAATAGTTCACTTTTGCCGATCTGTACATTTGGAATGCTGTCCCACGTAAAATGAACACCTCTTTGATAAATCGCTTGTCGCAACCCTATGAGACTAAACTGATTGTCTGCCAAGATTTGTGTCGCCCTTCCTGGTATTTGCTTTTTCCCTAAGCCTTGGTCATGATCAAGATAATTAATCTGGTAATCTCCAGTAACACCTGGAACACCATCTAAGCGATTGAGCGTCATATCTCGGGCGAATAATCGATTGGTTGTACCGACATTTTCAAAATGGATAAACTCCGGTTCATCGACATTGAAAGTTACTGAATTACCTGAATTGATCGGGCCGTTGCTTAAGAATGTTGTTTGAGCGTCTCTACTGATATTGATCGTTGTAGCATGTGAATCGGAAAAATTAAGTGCCCGATTCGCTGTTTGTCGATAGAAGAATTTTGCGTTGTCAGCGATTGTAAAAATCAATGGTGCACCATGTGTCAAGTTTTGCTTTGATGAAAGAATTGACACTTCTGCCTCTTCTTCGATCACGACTTCTATTCGCCTATTACCTCCATTCGAACCTCCAGTACCAAATCCATGAATAAATCCTGAATCGATTTCCGTTTGATGATCAATCGTTGTTTTTGTACCTGAACCAAAAACAAGATTATAACCTTCCATAAATTCCTGGCTATTTGTTCCTGCTCGACTAGTAAAATGGTTCTCTCCTTTAAATATAAACGTCGACTCTTGATTCCAAGACAAAAGTGGTTGCGCACCTGTTCTTGCATAATAATCAACATCTTCAAAAACTGCCGTAAAGTTTATTCCTGATACATTTCCAGATCCAATAATTCCATAGTAGGTATTGTTGTCATAGATTCTTCCAGCGGCATCTGTCATGCTATTGCTTCCAAAATTCATATTTCTAAGTGTCACATGTACCCCAGATCTTTGGATTCGATATCCCGTATTAATCGCTGTACTACTAGAACTATTAGAGTAAAGCATGTGAAATCCCTGCCCGTCGACCACTAAATTTCTTCTTATCTCAAAGACATCTGAATCTTGGTACAAGATATGATTCGTCAGAACAACATGATAAACGCCATTTGAAGGACTTGAATTGATTGCTCTTAGCACATCACGTAATTCAGTAGCTGTTCCAGCAGTATAGGGATTTCCTTCAGTCCCAAGCCCATTCAAGGATTCAATTTGTTCAAATCCATGATTATTCACATCATCAGTCATCACATAGTCAAACGTTTCCCACTCGGTTCCATTTTCTAAATCTGATAGAATTTCTTCCTTTTGAATAGATAACCCTTGTTCTTTTTCGTTATTTTTTGAATGTTCAAAATGATGGATATCTTCTCCTGCTTCATGAGAATCATTGACTTCAAATTGTATATCTCCAGCGTAATAATGAACGATTGGTAATAGACTTAAATAAAAAAAAACTAGTAATATAGATATTTTATTCATTATAATCATAATTACCTCCACATATTTTTTAAAAAAGAAAAAATTAGATAGATTAGATTTTGATTGCAAAACGATGATACTATGAAAAGAAGTAATAAGTCAACTTATTTGGTATAGTGTTTTTTTTAAAAAAAAGAATCTTACTAAAGAATTATACTTTAGTAAGATTCGACTATTTCTATTAAACAACTATACTATATCAAGCTTCAACAGCGGCAGGTGCTTTTCTTAGCCAACCATAGATAATACCGGAGACCACTGCACCAATTAAAATAAATACAAGATACATAATCGGATGACTTAGTAAGAAGACAACGAAGATCCCGCCATGTGGTGCTAGCAATTTGATACCAAAAGCTCCCACTAAACCACCTGTCAATGCAGAACCAATAATGAAACTTGGAATTGCTCTGATTGGATCAGCTGCGGCGAATGGAATCGATCCTTCGGTTACGAAAGAGAGCCCCATAACAATGTTTGTCAAGCCAGCATCTTGGTCTGTTTTACTGAATTTATTTTTGAATAAACGTGTTGCAACGAAGATAGCTAATGGTGGAACCATTCCTCCCGCCATAACGGAAGCCATCACAACACTACCACCCGTTGCGACAGTGGTTGCTAATGTTGCTGTACCGAACACATATGCTGCTTTATTGATTGGTCCACCTAGATCGGCAGCCATCATCCCAGCAAGTAATGCACCTAATAATGCAGCATTCGAACCGCTAAGTCCAGATAAGAAACTATTCAAACCATCATTGAGTGCTTTCATCGGTACATTGACCATCAACATCAAGAAACCGGTAATCAACAATCCGAATACAGGATAGAATAGAATCGTTTTGATTCCTTCCAGTGACTTAGGTAAGTTTTTGAATAATTTACGTAAGAAGACGATCACGTAACCTGCCAAGAAACCACCAATCAAGGCACCCAAGAACCCAGCACCGCCAGCATTTGCTAATGCTCCCGCTGCAAAACCAACGATCAATCCAGGACGGTCACCAATACTTGACGCAATGAATCCAGCTAAAACTGGTAACATAAAGCCAAATGCGGCTTGTCCAATTTGATTGAACCAGCTTGCTGCTTGGTTGTAATTCCCAAGGTTGGCTAATTGATCTTGTGGTACACCCATGAACTGATCGACCATGAATGATAAGGCAATGGCGATCCCACCGCCGATAACGAATGGTAACATGTGAGAAACACCATTCATCAAATCTTTATAGATTCGTTGGCCGATCGTTCCATCTGCATTTCCTTCGTCAGAAGAATTTTCTTTTCCATCACCATGGAAAACTGGTGCTGAACCACTGACAGCTAAGTTGATCAATTCTTCCGTTTTTCGAATACCGTCACTTACTGGACGATTGACTAATTCTTTTCCGTCAAAACGATTCATTTCGACTTTTTTATCAGCCGCAACGATAACGCCATCTGCACGGGCAATATCTTCAGCAGTTAAACGGTTTTTGATTCCTTCTGAACCGTTTGTTTCAACTTTGATCTCAACACCCATCTCTTTGGCTTTTTTCTTCAACGCATCTTCAGCCATGTAAGTATGGGCGATCCCTGTTGGACATGCAGTAACTGCAACAACAAATTTTTTATTAGAAGAAGTCGCTGTTTGTGCTGCTTCTTCTTGTTCCGCTACCGCTTCTGCTTCTTTTTGTTGTTCCGCTGTTTGGAATAATTCTTGGACCTCTTCCGGTGTTCCTGCTTCTTTTAATTTTCCAACAAAATCTGGATCGATCAACAAACGTGATAAAGCAGCTAATGCTTGCAAATGTGTGTCGTTTGCTCCTTCTGGTGCGGCGATCATAAAGAATAAGAAAGTTGGTTGACCATCTAGTGCTTCATAATCCACGCCTTTATTACTTTTCGCAAACAAAACTGTTGCTTCTTTGACAGCCGCATTCTTCGCATGTGGCATTGCAATGCCATCGCCCAACCCAGTGGATGTTTGAGCTTCACGAGCTAAGATCCCTTGTTTATAAGTTTCGATATCTGAGATACGACCTGCATCATACATTTTTTGGACCATTTCATCGATGGCGCCTTTTTTATCAGTTGCCTGTAGATCCATGATCATCGCATCTTTGATCATTAAGTCTTTGATTTCCATGATTTATCCCCCACGATATTAATCAATTTTTGTTATTTCTACTTCTGGTAATAATTCATCAATGAATGAACGAACCGCTAAATCATCCGAAAAAGCAGTTGCACTTCCACATGCCACGCCCCACTTGAAGGCTTCTACCGCATCTCTATGTTTGCTATATGAACCGATAAAACCAGCAATCATCGAGTCTCCGGCACCCACTGAATTTTTCAATGGTCGAACTAATACATTTGAACGGTAGGTTCCTTCTTTTGTAAACAATAAAGCACCGTCCCCAGCCATTGAGATCAACACATTTTTTACTCCTTCTGCTAGTAATTTCTTGCCATAAGGAATGATATCTTCAACGGAATGGAATGTCACATCATACAATTCAGCTAGTTCGTGATTGTTTGGTTTGATCAATAACGGTTCTTTTTTTAATGCTTCTTTCAAATCATCGCCGGTGGTGTCGATCACAAACTCAGCACCTTTTTCACGGATGATCTCAATCAATTCTTGATAGAATCCCGCACGTAAACTCGCAGGTGCGCTTCCTGACAATACCACGATATCGTCTGCTCCAACTGTTGCTAATTCTGCTTTCAAACGTTCAATGGCTTGATCTGAGATTGTTGGTCCTTGTCCATTGATCTCTGTTTCAGAATCAGACTTAAGTTTGATGTTGATCCGTGTATCTTCTTCCACTTGTGTAAAAGCTGTCGCGATTTGTTCTTCTTTCAACCAGTCAGAAATAAAATTCCCAGTGAAACCACCAAGAAATCCTAAAGCGGTCGAATCAGAATCGATTCGCTTCAATAGACGAGAAACATTGATCCCTTTTCCTCCAGGGACTTTGAAATCTTCGGTCATTCGATTTAAATCACCGAGTTTTAATCCATCTACTCGTACGATAAAATCGATGGATGGATTAAGCGTTACTGTATAAATCATTGATTTGCCTCCTTAATTGTCGTCCGTTCACTGTAGTCGTCAAGAAATTCTAGTGGACAACGCTCGGTTATGATCGTGGCATCTTGCAGTGGTGCAACAGAAACAAAGGTTTGCTTATTGAACTTCGTATGGTCAAGTAAAACATAACTATCTTGGGCATTTGTAATTGCTAAGCGTTTGACCGCTGCTTCTTCTGGATCTGGGGTAGTGAATCCACGTTCAAGATGAACGCCATTCATTCCCATAAATGCTTTATTAAAATGGTAATCCCGTAATTGGCCAAGTGTATTAGCTCCTAATACTGCATTCGTTGAGAGTTTCACTTGCCCCCCTAGGACGATCGTTGAAACTTGTAGATCAACTAGCGCAGCAGCATGTTTTACTGAGTTAGTTACAACAGTGATCCGTTTATCTTTTAAAAAGGGGATCATCTCTAACGTAGTTGATCCTGCATCAAGATAAATGACTTCTTCATCATTCACCAGATCTGCTGCTAGTCGTGCAATCACTTGTTTTTCATGAACGTTTTTGAGCGTTTTCTCACTCATGTTTTGTTCAAAACCTAAAAGATCCTCTTTTTTTGCTCCTCCATGGATACGTTGCAATAACCCTTCATCTTCTAACTCTTGAAGATCCCGTCTAATCGTTGATTCAGAAGCATCTAACAAGACTACTAACTCTTGGGATTTGACAATTTTATGTTGTTCCAATAGTTGTAGGATTTTCTGTTTACGTTCTTCTGTAAGCATTTCCACGATCACCTCACGATAGATTCTAGCATATTTTGATTTAACATTCAACAAGATTCATTCAAAAACATTCAAAAACGATAAAAATCCTGAATCTACAAATAACTTCAACTACAATAAGAAGGCATCCACAAAATCATGCTTCACTTTTTGTGGATGCCTTCTGACATTTTAGGTTTTAAACTAGCTTACGTTTTCAATTTTCTGATCGTCTCAGCACGATCCAGCTTTTCTTGCAAACGATTGAAATGAGCTAATTTTTCTGCATCAATAGATTCCCAGACAATTCAGCTTGATCTAATAAGACGACCCGGAGACGTTTTTTTCCTTGTACTGCGTCAAAGCTTAAACGTCCTCTTCTCTTGCGGATTCGTTTGAATTGGATCTCTGATAATCGATTGCGGATCTCTTCGATGGGAAAATCAGCTAAAAACTTAGTCGGCAAGTAAATACGTAATGAGGTCAAATAGTCTTGGTACATTTCATCGGGGGCTTCGACATTCAAGTATTCATTGATATAATAACTATAAGCATCGATCCCCTTGTCTAACATGAATGTTGGATCGATTACTTTATAACAGATCAACTGGCTATGGCTTTCATCGACCCATGGAAAAAATGCTTGACGATTAAGGACACCTCTCGCTCTTTTTTCTTTGTAATCGTAAGTAGCAAAATCATAGCTTCTTGTTACGAAAAATGTAGCTTTCTTCTTTTCTGTTGGTTGCATCAAGTGATTTTGATATTGGACAGCTTGTAAGGAATCCTGCGTATAGGCATACTCGACAAATGGCTCTTTCAGTAAACCAACGCCATTATCCCACGACAAATGATCAAAGCCTAATTGATCTCGATAGTATTGTTGAAATTTTAAATTTGCTTCACATTGCCAACGAAATGGGTCGCGATACAACTGGATACCAATTACTTGATTCTCATATTGGGTGACTTTCTCTACCTGTTGCATTTCCAAAAAAATCTCTTTAGGAATCAATCGATAGTAATATTGACTATAATACATTTCCCAACAAGAAGTAAAACAACGCCCTTCCACGATTAGATCATAACCGGAAAACTGGTTACAATCTACCTCGATCTGTCCATTTCGCCCTTTGATTTTAGGTAACTTCTCGATGTTCTCGGCAGATTCAAAGGATAAACGCTTTTCGATTTCTTTCGTATTATGATACAAATATTCTTCGACACTTCTCATGTAAGCAAAAATACCATTTTTTTGCATTTTAATTTGAAGATAGTTTCGAATCACCGATTCATTTTTTTGAAATGTCTGCCATAAAAACTGATAATCAATTTGGAGATGATGATAGTCAAATTCAAAACGGCAAGTAATACCATTCGCATAAATTTCCAACCAACCGATTTCTTCATCAGAGATTTCTTCTAAGGCTTTTTTTACTGCAATAAAGGTATATGGTTCTTTCTTATGATGAGAGGATTGGTAAAAATCAGGGGTAAGCAAGATACGAGTAAGCATGGACCAATCATAGGCTTCTTCTTTTTCGTTCGTACGATCTCTGGTCAAGACGAGACGGAGCATCATTTTTTCTTTCGTCACCACATTTCTCACCTCTCTCAAATCTATTTATAATCAAATTATAACGAATAATAAAAAAAAACTAAAACTTTTCGTCTTATGCCACCGATTGAGGAGGAGCATGTTAAAATAAAGAAAGAGGTGATAAACATGGGATTGAAATTTGAGCGTACAGATAATTTCGACAAACTATTTGAATCTTTTGGCGTTGATCCGGAAAAGACCGTTGCTCCAAAAGAAGATATTGACCGCTTTTTAAAACCAAAAAGCGACCCAAAAAAAGACAAAAAAAAGAAATAAACAAAAAAGACTTGATACCTTAGCTTTTTGAAAGTTCGCCTTTCAACCTAAGTATCAAGTCTTATTTGTTTACTCGCTGATCGCGTCTTCGATGGCTTTCCACGCTTCTTCTTTTCCTTGTTTGGTTACAGAAGAAAATAAAATGAATGTGTCATTGCGATCGAAATTCAACGCTTTTTTAATTTCACTTTCGTGTTTGTTCCATTTTCCACGAGGGATCTTATCCGCTTTTGTCGCAACAACGATCACTGGGATATCATAGTATTTCAAGAATTCATACATTTGGATATCTTCTTGTGATGGTTTATGGCGAACATCCACCAGTGACACGACTGCTTTTAATTGTTCTCTAGATGTCAAATAAGTTTCGATCATCTGTCCCCACTTCGCACGCTCTGTTTTAGAAACTTTCGCGTAACCATAGCCTGGAACATCGACAAAATGCAGCGCATTTTCGATCAGATAAAAATTCAGGGTTTGTGTTTTCCCTGGTTTACCTGATGTACGAGCGAGATTCTTTCGATCGATCAGCGTATTGATAAAGGAAGATTTCCCGACATTTGAGCGACCTGCTAAGGCAATCTCTGGTAGATCTGTTTCTGGATATTGTTTCGGTGCAACAGCACTGATCACAATATCCGCATGATGGACTTTCATATGCTCTCTCTCCTTCAAAGCGGCAAAGTGGCTCACTCCCTCTCCACTTTCTTCGACAGAATGAAAAGGAGTAGTCGAAAAAGCTTCTAAAACTTTCACGACTGCTCCTTTCATTTTATCCCGCTTTTTTTTCTGAATCTTTGTAAATAACTGTTGGTTTGCCGGTCAGTTCGGCAGCTTCTTTTGTAATGATCACTTTTTCGATCGTTTCATCAGAAGGAATATCAAACATGACATCCATCATGATTTCTTCGATGATCGAACGTAAGCCACGTGCACCAGTATTGCGCTCAATTGCTTTTTTCGCAATAGCTTTTAGTGCTTCTGGTTCAAATTCTAAAGCAGTGTCATCTAGTGAAAGTAATTTTTGGTATTGTTTCACTAACGCATTTTTCGGTTCCGTCAAGATACGAACTAAATCGTCGGTTGTTAGTTTTTCTAACGCAGCCATTACAGGTAAGCGTCCGATAAACTCTGGGATCAAGCCGAACTTCAATAGATCTTCAGGAATGATATGTTGCATGACACTTTCATTTTCTGAAAGTTTTTGGTTTTGTGTACCGAAACCAATCGTTTTCTCGCCCATACGATTTTTTACGATTGTTTCGATGCCATCAAACGCACCACCGACAATGAACAACACATTCGTCGTATCGATTTGGATGAATTCTTGATGAGGATGTTTGCGTCCACCTTGTGGCGGCACACTGGCAACTGTTCCTTCCAAGATTTTCAGTAAGGCTTGTTGTACGCCTTCCCCTGATACATCGCGTGTGATCGATACATTTTCGCTTTTACGTGCAATTTTGTCGATCTCATCGATGTAGATGATTCCTTTTTCCGCACGTTCAACATTGTAATCAGCAGATTGCAAGAGTTTCAATAAGATATTTTCTACATCTTCACCTACATAACCCGCTTCTGTCAAACTTGTTGCATCAGCAATGGCAAATGGTACATTCAATGTTTTTGCTAATGTTTGCGCCAAGAATGTTTTACCTGAACCAGTTGGACCGATCAGGCAGATATTGCTTTTTTGCAATTCGACATCATCGTTGTCTTGTGCTTCTTGATTGACACGCTTATAGTGATTGTAAACAGCTACAGCCAATGAACGTTTTGCACGTTCTTGTCCAATCACATAATTATCCAATACTTCAAGAATCTCAGAAGGTTTCGGTACTTCAGTAAACTCTCGTACTGCTTCTTCATAAAATTCTTCATCAATGATTTCTTTACATAGGTCGATACATTCGTTACAGATGTAGACCCCCGGACCTGCTACGATTTTCTTTACTTCTTCCTGTGTTTTGCCACAAAAAGAACAGCGTACAGTCTCATTACCACTTGGATTATCATACATGGTCTTCACCCCTTAACTTGCGTTGCTTCGCAAGAAACTATCAAAGACTTTACAGTCTTTCCCTATCATACCATAATTTAAAAAAAAGCAAAAGTATCAATGGAGTTTGAAACAAAATGAAAGAGTCTAGGCTTCATTTAAGCGCCTGGACTCTTTCATATAGATGCAGATCAACAATTCTATTCGCTTATTCTGCTTCTTTTGCTGTACTTGTAATCAATTCGATCGCTTTTTTCATGATCACATCATGTTTTAGCATATCTTCTGTCAATACACGTTTGATTTGATCAATCGGCATGTTGTAAGTTTCTGCTAATTCTTGGATCTCTGCAGTGATTTCTTCTTCTGTTGCATCTAAGTTTTCAGCAGCTGCTACAGCTTCGATCACAAGGTTTGTTTTTGTACGCATTTCTGCTTCTTCTTCAAACTGTTTGTGCAAGTCTTCTTCTGTTGAACCAGTTAATTGGTAGTACATTTCTGGTGAGATTCCTTGACGTTGCATGTTGTTCAAGAATTCGTCCATTGAACGGTGAACTTCATCATGGACCATCACATGTGGAAGATCAACGATTTCCGCATTTTCGACTGCCAATTTGATTGCTGCTTCATCTTTTGCATCTTCTGCAGCTTTTTCTTTTGTTTCAGTCAATTCTTTCATGTATTTTTCTTTTAATTCTGCTAATGTAGATACTTCATCGTCTACATCTTTTGCAAATTCGTCATCTAATTCAGGTACTTCTTTTGTTTTCACTTCGTGGATCGTTACTTTGAAGACTGCTTCTTTACCCGCAAGATCTTCTGCTTGATAATCTTCTGGGAATGTCACAGTAACATCTAAGTTTTCGCCTGATTTGTGGCCAACCAATTGTTCTTCAAAACCAGGAATGAATGAACCTGATCCTAATTCTAGTGAATGGTTTTCGCCTTTTCCGCCTTCAAATGCTTCATCGTTGATGAAACCTTCAAAATCGATAACGACAGTGTCGCCATTTTCAGCTGCAGCATCTTCTTTGATGACTAATTCAGCTTGCGCTTCTTGTTCACGTTTAATACGTTCTTCAACGTCGGCTTCTGTTACTTCACGGTCTTGTTTTTCAACCACTAAGTCTTTGTAATCACCTAATTTTACTTCAGGTTTTACAGTTACTTCTGCTGTGATCGTCCAGTCTTGGCCTTTTTCCATACTTGCTACATCGATCTTAGGTTGAGAAACCGGATCGATTGCTGCTTCTTTAACAGCTGCTTCATATGCTTCAGGTAAGACAGCGTTCAATGCATCTTCGTACAATGCTTCTTCTCCGTACATACGGTTGAATACTTGACGAGATACTTTTCCTTTACGGAATCCAGGAACGTTCAAGTTTCCTTTTACTTTATTAAAGGCAGTTGTCAATCCTTTTTGGATTTGATCTTGCCCGATCGTAAATGTTAAAACACCATCATTTGTGCCTTTTTTTTCGAATGTTGCAGTCATTTATTTCCCTCCGAGTTTAGAAATTCATTTGATACATCAAAAACGTTTCATGCATACCTTTAAATAGTACACTAACCCTTCCAAATTGTAAACATATTGAACGAGGAGAATCCACGTTTTTCATGACTTTTTTATCTTTCCCTCTGTTTTTTTACGTATTGAATAATAATAGTTCTGTCATTATTTTATTTCTTTTTTCAGTGAATTCGAGTTGTTCAGATGCCAAAAGATCCTCACACGGCTGATTCGTATAGGTTGCTACTGTTTGTTTGAACCATTTGTCAAGATTTCCAATGTAGCTATCATAGATCGGATAAACGATCGCCGATTGCATCGTGAACTCTTCTTTCAAATTCTCACTCATCAAGGCGTCTTCTCGCTCATACGCTTCCGCCATTTGTTTGATTCGTCGATAGGAAGTTTGCTCTTCTGGACGCACCATTTTCTTTGGTATCACTTCGATCAACTCTTCCTCGATCGTCAAGTATGCAACTGGCGCTGCTTCTTTGACTTGAACGAGCGACTCAAGCAACTTGGCCCTTACAAGAACATGGACCGTTTTTAAAACGATCAACTTTTTAGCGGTCTGGATAAATTCGTGGTAAGGCAGTTGCTCGATTTCTTGGATATACCTCAACTGAGTAGTTGGTTTTTCAAAAGGTAATTTTTCTACCAGTTGATAGATTTCACGAATCTTCTGTCTTTGCATCTGTCCGACTAATTCTTCTGATTGTTGGATTTTTAGCAAAACTGCTTGCTCAAAATCATCGGGAAAATCAGCACTTGCAATCAATTTTCGTGCATATAAAAAATCTTTTGCTGTAATCAGTAGATCAAAGTAAAAAGTAGCTAATTCTTCATTCATCAAATACTGTTTTTCATGCAAAAGTGCTTGATGAAGTGCTTCTTCCCACATATCCAATTCTGATAGTGCCAACACGTACAACGTATTTGCCTCAAATGTTGCTTCAAGGTCATATGCACGTTCAAACAGCTCTTTTGCTTGACTATACTGATGATCTGTTAATGCCTGTTGGCCAATACGCATCAAATTGTCGTATTTATCAGGAAAATCGATCGGTCTCACTTAGGTTCTTCCCTTCACTCTTTTATCATTTGTCTGACACGACTTATTGAACAATAACCAATATTCAGCCATTTTCTCTACCTAAAGAATCAAGCATTCATCTCTTGATTAAATGCTTTGATCATATTGATCGTTACTACACTCGTATTTGAGAAATAATCCCCGATGTGTTGTTTTTTCTTACTAAAGATGACCGGGAGATAGCCGATAAAAAGTAACGGAAATCTCAAAATGAAGCGACAAGCGCCTTCACGAACTAATACTGTACTCCATGAAAGTTCCTCTTCATCAAAACTGATCACTCGAATACCAAAAATCATTTTCCCAATCGTCTGTCCGTGATTCCATTTCGTCAATAAAATAAAATAAGCTAAATAGGCGATCAATGACAAACTACCATAGATACTCAAATAAGAATCAGAAACTTGAAGCCATCTTAGGTTCACTGCAATGCCTAAAGTTAAGCGAGTAATTGACCCAATACAAATCAGATCAACCAAAAACGCAGCAAAACGAACCCAAAAACCGGCAAAGAAATAATAAGGAAAGCGATTGATACTTGGTTCATCGGTTTTCTGTTCTGTATATTTTTTCCATTTTTTTTGATTTTCTTTGATCTCAGTTTCTGACAGTGGTTTTTCTTTAAAGGAACTTAGCACCTTTTGAGAAAATCCCGGATCTGGTCCCACAGCCGGTTGGTCATTTTTTGCTTGTGTTGCATACTCAAGTTCTTCCGACGAGCTACTTGTGTTTTTGTCAACTGTAATTTCGTCTTTAGGAGCAACTGAAGCGTCTACCGTATCTTGCTTTCTACTAGTCGGATCTACTAATTTATTTTCTTCTACCTTAAAAACTTGTTCAGATGATACCTCCGTACGTTCAGTTACTTTCGGTTCCTCATTGGTCTTTGATCGTTCTTCGGGTGTTGACGCATTCGTTGATTTCTCGTTCATGCTTACTCACCTCCATATAGATACATGGCTCTTGGAGATTCTGCTGTTCCTAGACTTTCAAGTAATGACAAGATCTGACTTGTTTCAGACGCTTGCAACCCTTGTAATTCTGCTAATTTTGCACCAAACCAAGTATTGCCAAATCCAGTTGAACTAGTTGAGTATTCAACCAACTCAGCATCTTGTAGATCAAGATCTTCTCTCATCGCAGCTAAAGCATCTGTTGGATAGCCGATTTCGTCCACCAAACCTGCTTCTTTCGCTTGGACACCGTCGTAAATACGACCATCTGCGACTTTTTTCACTTCATCTTCTGATTTGTTTCTTCCTTCGCTAACTACTTTGACAAAACGATTATAGGCGTTATCAATATAAGCTTGCAACACTGCGTGATCTTGCTCAGTTTCAGGTCGAGTAGCCGATCCCATATCTTTTAATGCGCCACTTTTTACTGTGGTATCTTCAACACCGATTTTTTCAAGTAAGCCCGAATAGTTGAGTCCGGACATGATCACACCGATTGAACCTGTCACTGTTTCTTCCGTTGCAAAGATTTTATCTGCTTGTGCAGAAATATAGTAACCACCACTAGCAGCCATATTTTTCATGCTGACATACATCGGTAGATCACGTTCTGTTCGGACCTCGTTGAGTAAATTGGCAATTTCTGCACTTTCATAAACTCCGCCACCCGGAGAATTGACTTCCAATAAAATCCCGCTGACGCTTTCATCGGCTTCGATCGCTTCAATTTGTTTCAAGAAATCTTCATGATTATAACTCTCAGTAGCGAATAGACCGGAAGAGCCTCCACTAGCTATGGCGCCATCCACAGTCAATTTTGCGATTCTTCCCATACCACTGCCTTCTTCAAGTACCACCGGTGACATTTCATCGTCTCCATATAACCAACTATTGATGTTACCCATTTGTACTTCTTCTTGCGGTTGCGTCAAACTTGAAGATACCAACGAAACAACCAATAAGCCGGCAGCAATCAGTACTGCTATCCAACGTTTCTTATTCATTTTACACTCTCCTAATATAGATTTCTAATCACGATCACCGCTTCAGAACCAGGTCTCGCATTCATCTTTTCTGCTTTTTCTTCAAGGGTGTAACCAGTAAACTGTTCGTGGGTCAATTCATCTTCAACGACAAACTGTTGCGCATGTTCGATTTCGAACGCATCAGGGGCGATTTCTTGGATACTGTCCCATCCGGTATCCAAAAAGATTTTAGTGTCATCCGTCACGTGTTCTGTTTTTTCAAATACTGCAATTTGTTTTTTTAACATCCCCAACGTCATGATTTCTATCTTCTCTTCCATCTTTCATCCTCCTTCTATCTATGATTATTGTACCGAACTACAAGAAAAGATGATAGTCGAATTTGATATTTTTCTTTCGTCCAGGCCAATTAGATATATACCAATTTATTTTTTTATCTTTTTTATTGACAAACCTCACACATTAACGTTATGATTTTAGATGTTTCCAAAGAAAATAATAACAGGAGGATAATTAGACCAATACGGAATAGCGCCAGGTCTGTTTTAACAGATGACGAGGAAAGGGTTGATCGAAGGATTCGGCGGATGGCCCTAGGGACTGCACCCTAAAAAGAAACATAAAAACTATCTGTGAAGGTAGAACAAAAGGTTTCTTACGCAGTTGGAAACGCTAATATCAAGTTTATAACAGAAAGTAGGATGTTTTTTTATGTGCGGAATTGTTGGAATGATTGGATTAGAGAACGTGACACCAGGCTTGATCAATGGGTTAGAAAAATTAGAATATCGCGGATATGATTCGGCGGGTATCTTTGTCTCAAATGGAAAACAGGACCATTTAGTCAAAGCACGCGGTAGAATCCAAAACCTTAAAGATAAATTATCTCCAGAAACGACTGGTACAGCAGGTATCGGTCATACAAGATGGGCAACTCATGGGGAACCCGCAGAGAAAAATGCACACCCCCACCACTCACAAAGCGGACGTTTTGTTTTAGTCCACAATGGGGTAATTGAAAATTTTGAAGAATTGAAACAACAATACGTAGCCACTGATGACTTCATTGGCGAAACAGATACGGAAATCGTTGTTCATTTGATTGAAAAATTCGTGGAAGAAGCGCAAGATACACAAGAAGGATTTAGAAAAGCGCTAGAAGTCATCGAAGGTTCTTACGCTTTTGCCTTGATGGATCGCACAGCTCCTGAAACAATTTTCGTTGCCAAAAACAAAAGCCCTTTATTGATCGGTAAAGGCCAAGGATTCAATGTGATCGCAAGTGATGCGATGGCGATGCTTGCTTACACTAAAGAATTTATTGAAATCGAAGATCAAGAAATGGTGACCGTTCAAGCAAAAGATATCACGATCCAAACAATGACTGGTACGATCATAGAACGTGATTCTTATGAAGCACAAGTAGATGCTTCTGACATTGAAAAAGGAACATACCCTTACTATATGTTGAAAGAAATCGACGAGCAGCCGATCATCATGCGTAAAATCGCGCAAACCTATGTGAATGAGGACAATGAAATTCCTTTAGATCACAAATTGATGGACGAACTGTTAGCAAGTGACCGTATTTACATCGTCGCATGTGGCACAAGTTATCATGCAGGATTAGCGAGCAAGCATTCCTTCGAACAAATGACTGACATTCCAGTAGAAGTCCATTTGGCCAGTGAGTTTGGTTATACCATGCCTTTATTATCGAAAAAACCATTCTTCATCTTTTTGAGTCAAAGTGGCGAAACCGCTGATAGTCGTCAGGTGTTAGTCAAGATCAATCAATTAGGTCATCCTTCATTGACGATCACGAACGTTGCTGGTTCTACGTTATCAAGAGAAGCTGGCTTCACTCTGTTGCTACATGCAGGTCCGGAGATCGCTGTTGCTTCAACTAAAGCATACACTGCTCAAATCGCTGTACTAGCTTTACTTGCAAAAGCAGTCGGTGATCAAAAAGGCAATAAACGTTCATTGACATTTGATGTAGCGCACGAATTGAGTATGGTAGCGAATGCGATGGAAACAGTGATTACCCAAAAAGATGAACTCCAAGAACTAGCTGCGGAATTCCTGAATGACACGCGCAACGCCTTTTATATCGGTCGTAGCAACGATCACGATGTCGCTTTAGAAGCTGCTTTGAAACTAAAAGAAATCAGCTATATCCAAGCAGAAGGTTTTGCAGCCGGTGAATTGAAACATGGTACCATTGCACTGATTGAAGAAGGCACACCAGTGATTGGGATTATTAGTGAGGAAATCACAGGGGCTCATACACGTGGGAACTTAAAAGAAGTTGAAAGTCGTGGGGCAAAAACCTTAGTGATCGCCGCACATGGATTAGAAAAAGAAACGGATCAATTAGTGATTCCTGCTGTCCATCCATACCTTTCTCCTCTTGCCATGGTCATCCCGACGCAATTGCTTGCTTATTACGCGACCCTATTGCGTGGTTTCGATGTAGACAAACCAAGAAACTTAGCAAAATCAGTCACGGTTGAATAATCAATCAAGTGACCCTTTAAATAGTCAATGCTCTTTGAGATCCCTGTACGAAATGATTTGTCATTTCGTACAGGGATTTTTTATTTGATCTAGTAAAGCAGTTGATCGCTCGTTTTGTATCATGCGACAGCCATCGTCTTTTAAATGACCTTATGTGTAATGACCCATTATTTCAGAAACGAACACAAAAAGAGAGTCAATCTCTATAATCCAAAGATTGACTCTCTTTTATATGTCATTCTATTAATTGATTCCAATCTCAGCTTTGACAACCGCTGCGATTTTGTCAACATAATAGTTTACTTTTTCATCAGATGGTGCTTCTGCCATCACGCGTAGTAATGGTTCTGTTCCGGAAGGGCGAACTAAGATACGTCCTTCACCGGCCATTTCAGCTTCTGCTTCTTCAATGACTTGCTTGATTGCAGGAACTTCCATTGCACCGTTTTTGTTGCTTACTCGGATATTGACTAATTTTTGCGGATAGATCGTTACCTCTGCTGCTAATTCTGATAATTTTTTACCAGTTTGTTTCATGATATTCAACAATTGGATACCAGAAAGCATACCATCTCCCGTTGTATTGAAATCTAGGAAGATCATATGACCAGACTGTTCGCCACCGAAGTTGTAGTCATTTTTACGCATTTCTTCGACCACATAGCGGTCGCCCACTTGTGTCACAACATCTTTCAAACCGATTTCTTCGACCGCTTTATGGAAACCGAGATTACTCATGACCGTTGTAACGATCGTGTCTTTTTTCAGACGATTTTTAGCTGACAAATATTTCGCACAGATAAACATGATCTTATCGCCATCTACGATATTTCCTAATTCATCCACCGCAATGATACGGTCGCCGTCGCCGTCAAAGGCAAGACCGACGTCTGCCCCTTTTTCTACTACCATTTCAGCTAGACGCTCAGGATGCGTTGATCCGACACCGTCATTGATGTTCAAGCCATTCGGATTTGTTCCCATCGTGTAGAAATCAGTTTCTAAATCAGCAAACAAGCGATTGACAGATGTTGCTGTTGCACCATTTGCCGCATCTACACAGACCGTTAAGCCTGAAAGATCGCCGTTGATCGTCTGTACTAAGAATTGTGAATATTTCAGCAACCCTTCTGGAAACTCTTCGACTGTACCTAATCCTTCAGCAGAAGGTCGTGGTAATTCATCGACTTCCGCATCTAACAATGCTTCGATTTCTAATTCTTGGTCATCATCTAATTTAAATCCATCTGCACCAAAAAACTTGATGCCGTTATCTTGAGCTGGATTGTGTGAAGCAGAAATCATGACACCTGCGCTTGCTTTTTGCAAACGTGTCAAGTAAGCCACTCCTGGTGTAGAGATCACACCTAATTGAAAAACTTCGATCCCGACAGATAACAGACCAGAAACTAACGCTTCTTCGAGCATTTGACCTGAAATTCTTGTGTCACGTCCAACCAATACACGTGGACGTTTTCCATCTTTCTCATGTTGGCTCAGTACATAACCGCCGCAACGTCCTAATTTAAAGGCCAATTCCGGTGTTAGTTCTTTATTCGCTTCTCCACGGACACCGTCCGTTCCAAAATATTTACCCATAACTGTAAATTTGCTCCTTTAACTTAATTTTCCGATGAATCCTCTTGACTATTCGGTTGACTACTTGATTGTGTTGTCTCACTTGATGATTCATTCGACCCTTCACTTGATGTTGACTGCGTCTCTTCGGACTGACGTGTCGTCGATGACGAAGAGTTCGCAGGTGTCGACTCTGCACCAGAAGTTGTACTTCCTCCCGAATTAGAACGGCTAGTGTTTTCCGTACTTGTTTTCAGGATCGGTGTGATCTCAACATCGATTGAAGTTGGTGTGATACTAAGTCCACTCTCTACCGGAATATCAATATTTCTTGTCGTCCGGTGGACGATCCCAGAAATATCGATAGGTATCGTGATGCTATTTCCTAGTTGAGCCAGTTGACTCTCTGAACCAGTGACTTCTGCTTCAATGTCAGAGAAACTGAAATCGTAACTCTCCACGTTATCTGCGGGAGTCCCTTGCGCTGTTCCATAAAGACGGATCGTTTTCGTAGGCTTTGTGACCGTTGCTTTTGCAGTGACTTGCACTGGATCTGAGACAATACTTAAAGGTTCTCCTGCACTATTCAATGCTTGTACAGTGACTCTCGTGTCGACCCCATCGTCCGTGATCATCGCAGGTTCGATCCTCGCTACGACCTGTTGGATCTCTTCCAGTGTCTGATCACCAGTCGTGACCGTCACTTTTTTTGGTGATAGTTCAAGGTCATTCAATTCGAATCCAGCTGGAGTTGATTCTGTAGTGAGTAATGGCGTGACCTCAAATTCTTTCGTCACTTTTTTCTCGATAGTCACTGTGATCGTATCTGGCTCTAGTTTTGCTTTGACCGCACTGCTCAGATTTCTGATTTTCAATGGTACTTCATGTGTTCCCTCACCTAAACCAGTGAGATCCGCTGTCACTCGAAACATTCTTGTATCTTCAATTGCTTCGGCATTCAACTGAACACGATTGGCACTGGACAACTTCGCTGTGACTGTACTCTCATATCCATGGATATAATATTGATCCGTGTCGTATAAAAGTTGTACTGACACATCAGAAACGTTTTGCGTATAGGCTTCATTTCCTGACAGCGTGTCTTGGACAGTTTGTCCGTTTGCATTAAAATACAGCACAATACTGAATAATAACGCAACAAACGCATATAAGATACTTTTACGCCTCTCTTTTGAGATCATTTGTGATCCCCTCCCTTAGTCATCACGTCTAAGAAGGTTTGGAGCGTATTTTTATTTTTGTTTTTTTCTTCGACGATCAAATTTTTACGCAAGATCGTCAAATATTCTTCTTGAGATAAGCCAGGCATCAATTGGTTATCCAACGTAATGCTGACATCTCCTGTTTCTTCTGAGACAACGATCGTAATCGCATCGCTCGCCTCACTGACTCCGACAGCCGCTCGGTGACGGGTTCCGAATTCTTTCGGAATCAACATACTTTCAGATAAAGGCAAGTAGGCACTGGCTACTGCAATTTTTCCATCTTTTACGATCACTGCACCATCATGCAGCGGTGTATTCGGAATAAAAATATTGATCAGTAATTCGCCAGTGATATCGGCATCTAAAGCAATCCCTGTTTCGATATATTCATCCAAACCAGTGTGGCGTTCGATCGTGATCAAGGCACCGATTTTACGTTTGGACATATATTGGATCGCTTTGTCGAAAGAAAGGATCATCTGTTCATCTTCTTGCTTCTCACTCTTCGATTGTTTGAAAAGTGAGCTACGACCGAGGTGTTCTAATCCACGCCGTATCTCTGGTTGAAAAATGACGATAGCCGCAATCACACCATACGTGATCACTTGATTCATCAACCAAGATAAGGTATGTAGACCAATGATCTCGGCTAAGATCCGAATAACAACAAAAATCCCTACCCCTTTTAGCAATTGGATTGCTTTTGTTCCTCGCAATAGTTGAATGAGTTTATAAACTAAATACCAAACAACCAATACATCGAGTATGTTCACCAAAAAATTCTGAGAAAACAAGTCACCGGAAAACATTTGTCGCCAATAGTCTAAATTAAAAAGTTCTCCGATTTGAAATGACATAGACAGCCTCTCTTCTCTTTTGAGATTTCCTCTTTAGTATATCATATGTTTCATCAGAAGAGACTTATCTGCTTGGAATTTCCTAACAAAAACCAATTTTTTTCAAGAAATTTACATTTTCAATTTATTCTCCAATAAGTTATTCTATTTCCTTGGATCGTTTCGTTTTGTCATTCTTTGGTTTTTCTTCGTTCCGCTCTAGCGGCACGTCTGGCAGCACGTCTAGCTTCTGCTTCCGGATCAACCGTTCGTTCTTTTTTGACTCTCGGTGTTTCGGTCTCTGGACTTTCAGTACCTTCTGTCGGTTCGATCTTCGCTTTGATTTTTTCTAATTGACCAGTCATCGCCGCATAGTTGTAAAACCGTTTTTTCGCATCTTGGATCGTTTTGTCGAATAATTGCTCCGCAGCCTGTGGATGGATCGTTTCTAGTGATGAAAAACGGACTTGCTTGCGCATGAAGTCAGCCATCATGGTAAAATCAGGCTTTTTATAGTCTAGCGTCATCGGCGTTTTATTCTTTTCGATCAATTCAGGATTATAGCGATACAACGACCAATAACCTGAAGCCACTGCTTCTTTTGCTTCTTTGATCGATTCTTTCATTCCACCTAGTAACCCATGAGCAATACATGGCGTATACGCAATGATCAACGATGGTCCAGGGAATTTTTCCGCCTCTTCAAATGCTTTGATCGTTTGCATTTGATTTGCACCGGAAGCAATTTGTGCTACATACACATTGCCATACGTCATTGCCATCATGCCTAAGTCTTTCTTCGACGCATATTTCCCATTTGCTGAGAATTTAGCGATTGCTGAAGCAGGTGTAGCTTTCGAGACTTGTCCACCTGTATTGGAATAGACTTCATTATCCATTACTAAGATGTTTACATCTGCGCCACTTGCCAAGACGTGATCGATTCCGCCAAAACCGATATCGTACGCCCAGCCATCCCCACCGATCATCCATTGACTGTTTTTGACAAATAGATCTTTTTCTTGATAGATCGCTTGTAATTCAGGAACAAGTTCAAGCTCATTTTCGATTGCCGCACGTAATTTAGCTGCCCGCTGTTGGGTTCCTTCGCTTTCAAACATATGCGCCAACCAATCTTCCATCAACTCACGTAGTTCTAAGGAGACTTTAGGCATCACTTTTTTCATTGTTTCTGCTAAAGCTTCTCTTCTTGTTTGTGCGGCTAAAAGCATCCCATAACCAAATTCAGCATTGTCTTCTAATAATGAATTTGACCACGCAGGTCCTTGCCCACAATCATTTGTGGTAAATGGTGAAGCCGGTACTGCTCCGCCCCAAATGGATGAACAGCCTGTGGCATTGGCAATCATCATCCGATCACCGAACATCTGTGTCAATAACTTCACGTAAGGCGTTTCCCCACAACCGGAACATGCTCCAGAAAATTCTAATAAAGGTTGATTGAACTGTGTTGATAACACTGTATTTTTGCCTTTGATCGGATTTTCTTTTTGTCGCAAGGTCATTGCAAATGCCCAGTTGATTGCTTGTTTCTTTTGTTCTTCATAGGGCTTCATCACGAGTGCTTTGCCTTTTGCTGGACAAGCTTCAACACATAGCCCACACCCGGTACAGTCTTCGACAGACACTTGGATACGATACTTCAAGCCATCTGGTCCACGCATTTCTCGAACAATGAACCCTTCCGGTGCTTCTTCCAGTTCCTCCTCATCGGCTAAGAAAGGTCGAATCGCTGCATGAGGACAAACGAAAGAACATTCATTACACATCGTACAGCGCTCACTGATCCATTCGGGCACTTCAAGTGCGACCCCGCGTTTTTCGTAAGCAGCGGTTCCTAAAGGCATATCCCCTCGTGTCATTCCGTTTTCTGCTAAGGTCCTCACTGAGAGCTGATTTCCTTCTTGAGCGTTGATTGGTTCAAGGATGTCTCTAATATAGCGATTTGAGGTGTTCATTTCTTTTTTTGGAAGCGCCAATGTTGCCCACTCAGCCGGCACTTCGACTTTATGCAACAATTCCACCGTGCGATCGATTGCCTTGATGTTTTTTTCAACGATCGCCATTGATTTATGACCATAACTCTTCATGGCTTCCTCTTTTAAAATCGGCAGGACTTCTTCAAATGGTATGATATTCGCCAACTTGAAAAATGCTGTTTCCATCGCCGTATTGATCCGCCGACCTAGACCAACTTCTTGCGCCAAGCGCATCGCATTGATCGTATAAAATTGGATCTCATTTTCAGCTAAATACCGTTTTAAATGGGTCGGTAGATGCGTAGCTAGTTGTTCGTCTGACCAAAGCGTATTCAACAAGAAAGTCCCTTTTGGTTTCAACCCTTTTACTAGATCATAGCTGTGGAGATAAGCAGGGGTATGACAAGCGACAAAATCGGCATGCTCGACTAAATAGGTCGACCTGATTGGCGTATCCCCAAAACGCAAATGAGAAACAGTCAGACCACCTGATTTTTTTGAATCATAGTAAAAATAGCCTTGTGCGTATTTGTTTGTATGGTCACCAATGATTTTGATCGCTGATTTATTTGCTCCAACAGTCCCATCAGATCCGAATCCCCAGAATTTCGCTTGATACGTATTCGCTTCGGTCAAATCAAGCGATGGGCCAACTTCCAAAGAACAGTAAGTTAAATCATCAATGATCCCGATCGTGAAGCGTTTCTTCATATCCGTTTTTTCTTTTTTCAATTCATCATATACCGCTACAATCTGATCAGGAGTGACATCTTTTGAACCAATGCCATAACGTCCGCCGATCACTTTCAGATGACGTTCTGCATCATATAACGCACTTTGAACGTCTAGTAATAAAGGTTCTCCCCCTGCTCCCGGCTCTTTACTGCGATCTAGAACAGCAATTGCTTTTACGGAATTCGGTAGTTTTTCGATCAATGTTTCGATTGGAAACGGGCGATATAAATGGATATTCAAGAAGCCGACTTTCCGACCGTTTTGGTTCAAGTAATCAACTGTTTGTTGGATCGTTTGCGCAACTGAGCCCATTGAAATAATGACTTCCTCTGCGTTGGCTGCTCCATAATAAGTGACTAGATCATAAGAAGTTCCTCGGAGTTCATTGATTTTATCCATATACTTTTTCACGATTTGAGGCAAACGATCATAGTAGCGGTTGATCGTTTCTCGTTGTTGGAAATGGATATCAGGGTTTTGATTCGTTCCACTAGTCGTCGGCCGATTAGGATTCATCCCACGTTCACGAAAGGCCTGCAATTTTTCTTGAGGAATCAAAGGAGCTAATTCATCATATTCCAACACTTCGATTTTTTGGATTTCATGACTCGTTCGAAAACCATCAAAAAAGTTGACGAAAGGGATTTCTCCTTCTAAGGAAGCTAGATGTGCAACTGGCGCTAAATCCATGACTTCTTGGACGCTGCTTTCCGCAAGCATCGCAAATCCTGTTTGGCGAGCGGCCATCACATCACCATGATCACCAAAAATATTCAACGCATTCGTCGTCACCGCTCGACTAGCTACGTGAAAAACACTAGGTAATAGTTCACCGGCTATCTTATACATATTTGGGATCATCAATAATAATCCTTGTGAAGCAGTGTACGTTGTTGTCAATGCTCCGGTTTTTAGTGACCCATGTACGACACCTGCAGCACCAGCTTCTGATTGCATCTCTACGACTTTCACTGGTTGTCCGAAAATATTTTTTTTGCCTGAAGCTGCCCATTGATCAACCAGTTCAGCCATTGTTGAACTAGGCGTAATTGGATAGATCGCTGCTAATTCTGTAAAGGCATATGAAATATATGCAGCAGCAGTATTCCCATCCATCGTCTTCATTTTTCGCATGTTTCATCACCTTTGCTCAATTTATCTAAATAATCTTTATTATTATACCGTAAACGAACAAAGAAAACCTCTTAATTTTGAAAGAAAAATCACATGCTAAAGATATGACAAAAATGCTTCGACCAGAATCGACAGCTAGAAAAAAAATAGCTTTTCCTCTCATACAACTTTTATCTTCATAATCTAGGAAATGAGAGATTGACTAATTACCCATACTTATTTTTTGAACAAATTATTGTCTTTTTTTTGGTAAAGTTATTACAATAGAATAAAGAGGTGTTAAAAAATGGATATTTCAATTATCGATGCAACAAAAACAAACAAAACTACTGGAATCATGTACGGAAACGAAGATGCACCAAAACAAATGATCGAATTTGTCAATCTTGCTTGTCCTTATTGTCGACAATGGTTTATCGAATCTTATGACATTTTAGAAGAGGCGGTTCAATCTGGAAGACTCTTACGAATCATCAAATTGTTCGACAAAGAAAAACCTAGTTTAAAAAAAGGAAATGTGATGCATCATCATATCACTACGACGGATGGAAAAGTCGCATTAAAACAAATCAAAGCGATTTTCGATGCGCAAGATGAATGGAAACAACTTGATTTAGACGGCATTGCTGAATATGCTACTGAAACACTTGGTTTAACTGAACAAGAAGACCAAGCAATCACTCAAGCAATCATCGATGAAGCAAACGCTGCTCACATCCAATTCGTCCCTACTGTAATTATCGATGAACATATCTTTGATGAATCGATCACACCAGAAGAATTGAGTGAATTGGTTAAATAACTCATCATTTGATCATTCTTTGATGTTCAAAATCAAAAATAGACCGAAAAGCGATTGGCTTTTTCGGTCTATTTTTTCGTTGGAAGAAAGAAGTATTTTCGATTGAACGAAACTGATGCGTTTTTTCTTGCAGGACTCGTTTGATGTTAGGATGATTTGTTAAATATGTGTGGAAAGTGATTTGACAAATATTGGGCAGTATTTTCTTGTAACTCCCTCTGCCTTCTCTCCATTTAGCCTAAGTTATGCTCATGTTTGAAGAAAAGAAAAAAAGTGGTCTGATATTTGTTCCCCGTTTCGATGAAATGTGAAGACATCGAAACCGATACAAATCATTCAAACCACATAGACTGCTTCTTGTCGATCATCCGTATTAAAATAAACCCCATTATTCTTTAGGATGCTTGTTCCTTTAATTTTTCAGCAAATTCGTTGATTTTTCGAATCCGATGATTGATCCCTGATTTCGAGATTGCTCCGGATGGGATCATTTCTCCTAGTTCTTTTAAACTGACTTCAGGATGTTGCAAGCGTAATTCAGCAATCTCTTGTAACTTTTCCGGAAGTGCTTGTAAACCCACTCGTGCTTCGATCAATTCAATATTTTCAATCTGTTTTGATGCTGCATCAATGGTTTTGTTCAGGTTAGCCGTCTCACAATTGACTAACCGGTTCACTGAATTTCTCATATCACGCACGATCCGCACATCTTCAAAGCGCAACATCGAATTTGTTGCCCCAATCAGAGTCAAGAAATCAGCAATTTTTTCGGCCCCTTTTAAATAAGAGATATAGCCATTACGTCTTTCTAGTGTACGTGCGTGTAAACCATAGTAATTCAACATATTACAAATATCTTGGTTATGTTGTTCGTAGATCGAATAAATCTCTAAGTGATAGCGACTTGTTTCCGGGTTATTGACTGAACCCGACGCCATAAATGCGCCACGTAAATATGAACGCATCTTTTGTGCATTTCCCATGATCTCATCGGAAACATGCCCATTGAACATCATGCCATCCATGATATCCAGATCCATCAATACATTTTTTGTTCCTTGTTTCAAGCGAACGATGTAGACATTATTCTTCTTTAATTTCATTTTCTTGCGTACGAGCAGTTCGCTTCGTACTTGATAATGATCTTTTAAAAGTGAGTAGATCCGTCGAGCAATTGCGGCGTTTTCTGTCTGTACATTCAAGATGAATTGCTGGTTGACGATTCCAAGTGAGCCATTCATTCGTAATAACGCGGCTAATTCCGCTTTTGCATGTTCTCGATGGACTTCCAAACCAGTCAATTCCTTCTTGACCTCAGCTGCAAATGACACGTTATCCACCTCCTTTTCACAAAATTTTTCCTTTAATTACTTTGAGCCAAAGACGATACGAAATAGTTCTTCGACTACCTTTTCACCATCATGGAAGACCCCGCCATTTTTCAACTCTAAAAAGTCTGTCGAGATGACCCGACAATTTTCTTCTCTTAAGCCATTAAAATCATGTGCTACTTGGACAAGGTATTCATCGTAGATTTCCGGGTCCATGTAATCTTTTGGTACTTTTTCTGTATTGACTAAAACAGTATCAATAAAGGGTTGGTCTAAATGTTGATGCAACACACGAATATGATCTGCATCTGAAAAATGTTCTGTTTCCCCTTTTTGTGTCATGATATTACAGATGTATACGACCTCTGCTTTCGTTTGAAGCATGGCTTCACCAACTTCTGGTATGACTAAGTTAGGAAGAATACTCGTGAACAAGCTTCCCGGCCCTAAGACAACCATATCTGCTTCCATGATCGCAGAAACAACTTTGCGGCCTGCTTTGGCTTCACTTTCGTCTTCTGTATTACGTACGAATACCCGATCGATCGTTTTGCGGTCAACAGCGATTTTAGATTCTCCGATCGCTGTCGTTCCATCTTTGAATACCGCATGTAAGGTCAACGGCGTTTCAGAAGAGGGATAGATGTGTCCATCCACGTGCATCATTCGAGACAATAGTTGTACTGCTTCATAAGTACTCCCTCTCATTTCAGCAACTGCCGCAATGATCAAGTTACCAATGGTATGATTGGCTAAAAATTGGTCTTCTTTTTTGAAACGGTACTGAAAGATATCTTCGTAAAATTGAGGCATATCAGATAGCGAGACTAACACATTTCTTAAATCGCCTGGAGGAGCCATCGCGATCGACTGGCGGATCTCACCGCTACTACCGCCATCATCTGCGACGGTTACGATTGCCGTGATATCGGCTCCTTGATTACGTAGACTTTTCAAAATAACAGGTAAGCCTGTACCGCCTCCGACTACAACGATTTTGGGTTTTCGAATTCGGTAAGTTTTCATTTTCATGAGCGGTTCACCGTCTCTTTGCGCTTATCTTTGTCACGATGAGTTACATTGACTTTATATGTTTCACTAAGCGCTTGAGATAACCTTTCTGTTAAAGCAACTGAACGGTGTTGTCCACCCGTACAGCCAATCGCTACAGTCAAACTGCTTTTTCCTTCTTTGATGTATCCTGGCATGACTGTTTTTAATAAATCAAGGAATTTCAAATAAAATAATTCTGTTTCGTCAAAGGACATGACGTAATCATAGACTGGTTTATCTTTCCCAGTCAATGGTCTTAAATCAGCGATATAATGAGGGTTCGGTAAAAAACGAACATCCATCACAATATCTGAATCGATCGGTAACCCGTATTTGAAACCAAACGAAACAAACTCAATGCGAAATCCTTGATCATCTTTTGTTTTAAATGTTTGATTGATTTTCTCACGTAGTTGTCGTGGGGTTAAAGTCGTCGTATCAATAATGACAGAAGCTTGTGCTTTGATGTCATTTAAAATCGCCCGTTCTTTACGGATGCCTTCCGTTACTAGTCCATCCATAGCCATCGGATGGGTTCTTCTGGTTTCTTTGTAACGAGCAACCAACTCTTCGTCAGAGGCATCTAAAAATAAGACAGAGGTATCAATAAAATTTGTATTTTCGATCTCGATCAACATACTTTGGATCTCTTCAAAGAAAGAGCGTGAACGTAGATCCACACCAAGTGCCATTTTTGTGACTTTCCCCGATTCCTTGATCAGTTCCCAGAATTTTGGGATCAGTGTTGGGGGCATATTATCGATACAAAAGTACCCCATATCTTCAAAACTTTGAATGGCCACAGTTTTACCTGCCCCGCTCATTCCTGTAATGATTACTAGTTCTAAATTATCAGCCATCCGTATGGCCTCCTCTCTCGTTCTCCTATAAAATTATATCATCCCGGGCGTATCATTGCTAGTTCGAATTCGATTTCTTTGGTTTTTATTCAAAGGCTGTAAAGCAAAATCAAACGACTTTAAAATAAGCGCGAAAAGTGAGGGGTACATTAGTCCTCTCGGAGATTCTAAAACTGAATAAACGATGGAAACAAAAGTAACCTCTTCGGAAATAAGGCGCCATCCACAAAAATTTGAAGAACAATTTTCGTGGATGGCGTCTTATTTCTCGAGGGGAAACATTTCTGTCTCTAACTCTTTTCGCGCTAATTTATAGGAGCTGAACCCCTGTGGATCAAACTCAGCCCACAACTATTATTACACTAAAAACGTATCTTACTTTCGAGCAGATAGTGCCATCTCGATTGTTCGATCAGCTAGTATCGACTGCGCATCGATCACAGGATAAGGATTATCGGAGGCAACTTCTTGCATCAAAGACAATTCTGTACAGCCTAAGATGATCTTTTCACACGCCAAGCGTTGAACAACTTCTTCTAAAATCTCAAAATAAAGTTCTTTGTTCAACCGATCCGCTTCTTTGATTTCATGATAAATCAAGTAGTTCACTTTTTCTTGTAGTTCTTGGTCAGGAATCACCACGTCAAAACCTAATGCTTTGATCTCTTTTTCGTAAACACCGGCAAGAATACTTCCTTGAGTTGCTAAAACAGCTACTTTACCCGTTGTTTTTTGACGGACAAGCTCTTTTGCCGCTTCTCGTGGCATATGCAAAATCGGAATCGTCGTCTCTGCTTGTAAGTCATCAAAAAAGTAATGAGCTGTATTACAAGTCAAAACAATGAAATTCGGTTGTAGTAAATTTTGTTTTTTGACATCCTCTACTAAATAAGGGACAGGATTTTCTTTTGTTTGATCCAAAATGTAGGCCGTTCGATCAGGAACTGTCGCATGATTGAACAATACATAGTTCAAGTAATCCTGATCTTTGGCAGCTTTGACACGATGATTGATCAAGCGGACAAAGCTTTCCGTTGCCATCGTTCCCATCCCACCTAAGATGCTGAAAAAATTCTCCATGAACTAGCCTTCTTTCGAATGAAAGTATTTTTTAAATCTTGGAATATAGTTTCGGAACATATAAGTCATCAATACCCAGCGTTTAAGTGAGTGATCTTTCTCATAAAACACAGTCGTTCCATAGCGTTTTTCTTTGATCAACTGCAAGGCACGTTGTTTTTGTTCGTTCTCTTTGGCATAAGTCAAGAAGACTTTTTTTGGCACGCCCAGCCATAGCTTCGCTTGATCTGATTGGTTCGTTCCGTAGGTCGTTTCCACGAACGGCACACCAAAGACACGGTCTTCTGTTAGAAAACGTGCTAAATTCAGGCCATTGAGCGTAACAAAGAAACTACTTCTTCCTTGACGAAGATTGATCTCAAATAATTTATATTCGCCATCTCGTGGGTCATACTTCATGTCAAAGTTTGCAAAGCCAGTGTACTCGATTTTTTCTAGAAATGCTTTGATCGTTTGGTAGATCTTCTCGTTATAGTCAGGCATGATCACGACATAGTTTCCGATAGACGCTGGTGTTGGGTCTTCAAGTAATGGATGTCCTAGACACATCATTCGTACTTGATGCTGGTCATCAACGTAGGCATTCAAGACCCGCATATTGCTGTCATCCCCAGGAATAAAGTCTTGTGCGATCATTTCGCTCGTATAGCCCGCTTCATAGATCCGACCTAGCATCAAATCAAATTCCTCGCGATTATCAATAATAAACGCTTTTTTTCGTCCCTCAAATTGGACAGATAAATATTCCACACTATTTGCCGGTTTTAGTGCTACAGGAAAATTGAAAGGTAACTCTTGTTCTAAGCGGCCATTGTTCAACATTTCTTTTCGAATGATCAATGTTTTGGGATAAGGTAACTGATATTCTTCACATATCTCATAAAAACTCACTTTATTCACTAATCGCTCGAAAAGTGAATAATCGATATAAGGACATATAAAAGTTTCAGACAGCTCCTCTTTATGCTGAGAAATCAACTCAGCATATCCGTCGCCACAAGCTATCAGTAAATATTTTTTATTTTTATCCGTATATTTTTCTTTTGCTAAACGTCTCATCGTCTCTATAAAGACCGGATCTTGATCAAATCCTGGAATCACTTCAACGTTTACGATTTTGCTATAGCGGGTAGGCGCTAATTGATTCGACGCATAGGATTGACAAACTGTGCCATATGCCTCGTGAAATGAACGGGCCATACCATAAACGTTCATATCGCTACCTAATAAAATAGGGATAAATTCATTTTTTTCATTACTGTTCATCATTATCTCTCACTAACTTAATAATCTCTTGTTTTTTCTTTTACAATTACACAAGGAATATCATACCATAAAGAAAAAAGCAATCAAAGGAATCTCCTCCGATTGCTCAATTCTTTTTTGAACGGATTGAACTTATAGGAAGTTTTTATCTATACCAATAAGTGTAGAAAGAACTACCATATAAAATATTCTAGAATACTCATGAAAAGAAAACAATACATATTGTATTCTTTTAATATTTTTTTAACTATCATCATCACTTTTATTATTTTTCCATGATTTTTTTCAAATAATGTCCTGTATAGCTTTCTTTGACTTTCACTAATTCCTCTGGTGTACCAGTCGCTAGGATCGTACCGCCACCTTCGCCACCTTCAGGTCCTAGATCGATCAAATGATCCGCTGTTTTGATGACGTCTAAATTGTGTTCAATGACTAACACAGTATTTCCTGCATCAACCAATCGTTGCAAAACATGCAATAATCGAGCAATGTCATCAGTGTGAAGCCCTGTAGTCGGCTCATCTAAAATATAAAAATTCTTCCCATTAGAAATCTTGTGCAGTTCACTCGCAAGTTTCATTCGTTGCGCTTCTCCGCCGGACAATGTCGTCGCTGGTTGTCCCATTGTGACGTAGCCTAAGCCAACATCAACGATCGTTTGTAGTTTGCGATGGATCTTAGGGATCGGTTGGAAAAACTCAACGGCATCTTCAACCGTCATCTCTAAGATATCCGCAATACTTTTTCCTTTGTAATGAACTTCTAGTGTTTCTGAGTTATAACGTTTCCCATGACAGACTTCGCATGGGACATACACATCTGGTAAGAAATGCATTTCGATCTTGATGATCCCATCACCGCGACAAGCTTCACAGCGACCACCTTTCACGTTGAAACTGAAACGGCCTTTTTTGTAACCACGCATCTTTGCTTCATTGGTTTGAGCAAACAGATCACGGATATCATCAAAGACACTCGTATAAGTCGCCGGATTACTTCTTGGTGTCCGACCGATCGGGCTTTGATCGATATCAATGATTTTTTCGATTCCTTCATAACCAGTTATCGTTTTGAACTTTCCTGGTTTGGCTGAGTTCCGATTGATTTTTTGTGCTAATGCCTTCTTCAAGATACTGTTCACAAGCGTACTTTTTCCTGAACCAGAGACGCCAGTGACCGCCACGAATTCACCCAAAGGAAACTCAACGGACACATTTTTCAAGTTGTTTTCTGTCGCACCTGTGATCTTGATCGCTTTACCTGTACCTTTTCGTCTTGTTTCAGGAACAGGGATCGATTTTTTGCCAGACAGATATTGTCCGGTCAATGAATGTTTATCCTTAGCAACTTGAGCGGGTGTCCCAGCAGAAACGATCTCGCCACCTTGATGTCCTGCACCAGGACCAACATCGATCAAATAATCGGCTGCACGCATCGTATCTTCATCATGTTCCACAACCACTAAGGTATTGCCAAGATCTCGCATTTTCTTCAATGAACCGATCAAGCGATCATTGTCCCGTTGATGTAAGCCAATGGAAGGCTCATCTAAGATATAAAGAACTCCCGATAGATTTGAACCGATTTGTGTGGCTAAACGAATCCGTTGCGCTTCGCCACCTGATAAAGTGCCCGAAGCACGACTAAGTGTCAAATAATCAAGACCGACATTTTCTAAGAATGACAAACGGTCATTGACTTCTTTTAGAATCGGACGAGCGATGACTTTTTCTTGCTCTGATAAAGTTAGATTTTCAAAAAATTCAACGGCATGTTGGATCGACAACTCATTCGTCTGACCAATATTCGTCCCATTGATCTGTACGGATAAAGCTTGTGGATTCAATCGATAACCGTCACAAGTCTTACACGTCAATTCTGTCATGTAAAGACGCATTTGTTCTCTCGTAAAATCGCTGTTCGTATCATGGTAACGGCGTTTGATATTGGTCATCACGCCTTCAAATGACGTTTCAACATCTCTCACTCCACCGAAATCATTTTCGTAGTGAAAATGGAAGGGCTCTGAGGTACCATTCAACACGATTTCTTGATGTTCAATAGGTAAGTCTTCAAATGGTGTATCCATATCGATCCCATAACTTTCGCAAGCTTGTGCCAGCATTTGTGGATAATATTGCGAACTGATGGGATTCCAAGGGATGATTGCTCCTTCGTTCAATGTTTTTGTTTTATCTGGGATCACTAGATCGATATCGACTTCTAATTTGACTCCCAAACCATCACAATCCGGACATGCGCCAAATGGTGCATTGAAAGAAAACAAGCGCGGTTCTAATTCTCCTACTGTAAACCCACAGTACGGACACGCATAATGTTCGCTAAAGAGCATCTCTTCTTCGCCAATCACATCGATCAATACATAGCCATCCGCTAAACGAAGCGCTGCTTCGATCGAATCGAATAAACGAGAGCGGACGCCTTCTTTCACCACGATTCGGTCAATCACGATCGCAATATCGTGTTTTTTATTTTTCTCTAATTCAGGTACTTCACTAACGTCATAGGTTTCTCCGTCTACACGGACACGAACATACCCTTCTTTTTGGACACGTTCAAATACTTTTTTGTGTTGTCCTTTTTTCTTTACCACGATCGGTGCTAAAATTTGGATCTTCGTCCGATCAGGCAGTTCTAGCACTTTGTCCACCATTTGTTCGACGGATTGACTAGTGATCTCAATATGGTCATTTGGACAGATCGGATGACCGACCCTAGCAAATAACAAACGTAAATAATCGTTGATCTCTGTCACTGTCCCTACGGTAGACCGAGGGTTTTTACTGGTTGTTTTTTGATCGATCGAGATTGCTGGGCTAAGTCCATCAATACTATCAACATCCGGTTTATCCATTTGTCCCAAAAATTGACGGGCATACGCAGATAAACTTTCAACATATCGGCGTTGTCCCTCTGCGTATAATGTGTCAAAAGCAAGTGAACTTTTCCCTGAACCGGATAATCCGGTGACGACCACGAATTTATCACGTGGGATCGTCACATCGATATTCTTTAAATTATGCGCTCTTGCGCCATGAATAATAATTTTATCGTTAGCCATGTTTACCCCCTACTCAGATGCTTTTAATTCAAGAATCATATCACGTACATTGGCTGCAGTCTCGAAATCCAATGCTTTCGCTGCATCTTTCATTTCTTTTTCTAGTTTCATCAATAATGTTGCTTTTTCTTCTCTTGTCATCTCTTCATAAGAAACTTGCACCGTTTCTTTTGCATCATCTTCTGATTCTTTCGTAATCGAGATCAAGTCTCGGATTTCTTTGATGATCGTTTTCGGAACGATGCCATGGTCCTCATTGTATTGTTGCTGGATACTACGACGTCTTGACGTTTCATCCATGGCTAAACGCATGGAATCAGTGACTCTGTCCGCATACATGATGACTTTACCTTCTGAGTTACGTGCCGCACGTCCGATGGTTTGGACTAATGAACGTTCACTTCGTAAGAACCCTTCTTTATCGGCATCTAAAATAGCGACTAACGATACCTCAGGCACATCTAATCCTTCACGTAGTAAGTTGATACCAACTAATACGTCAAACTCGCCTAAACGAAGATCACGAATGATCTCTGTCCGTTCTAATGTTTTGATATCGCTATGCAAGTATTTTACTTTGATCCCTAACTCTTTGAAGTAATCGGTCAAGTCTTCTGACATCTTTTTCGTCAACGTGGTCACAAATACCCGTTGGTCTTTTTCAACTCGCTCATTGATCTCACCTACCAAATCGTCGATCTGACCCATGATTGGTCGTACCTCGATGACTGGATCTAATAATCCTGTTGGTCGAATGATTTGTTGGACCACTGTATCTGTTTGTTCGTACTCATAAGGTCCAGGAGTAGCAGAAACATAGACGATCTGGTTGACATGTTTCTCAAATTCTTCTAGACGTAAGGGACGGTTATCTAGTGCAGATGGCAAGCGGAAGCCATAATCGACTAGCATTTGTTTTCTCGCACGGTCTCCGTTATACATTCCACGGATCTGTGGCATCGTCACATGAGATTCATCAATGACCATCAGCGCATCCTCAGGGAAGAAATCTAATAACGTATACGGCGGTTCGCCTTCTTTACGACCATCCATATGACGTGAATAGTTTTCGATCCCAGAAGTATAGCCCATCTCTAACATCATCTCGATGTCATAGTTCGTCCGTTGTTCTAAGCGTTGCGCCTCTAATAATTTGTTCTCATTACGCAACACAGTCAAGCGTTGTTCCAGTTCTGCTTTGATATTGGCGACCGCATGTTCCATATGATCGTCATCAGTGACAAAGTGAGTAGCGGGGAAAATAGCGACGTGTTCTGTTTCGCCTAATACTTCACCTGTCAACGCATTCACTTCACGGATTCTTTCGACTTCATCGCCAAAAAATTCAACGCGTAATGCTCGCTCATCACGTGAAGCTGGAAAGATCTCCACGACATCACCACGCACTCGAAAACGACCGCGCTGAAAATCAATATCGTTTCGCTCAAATTGGATGCTGACTAGATCTCGGATCAATTGATTACGGTCCATCTCCGCACCTTGTCTGATCGACACGACTTGTTTTTGATATTCAAATGGTGAACCTAACCCAAAAATACAAGAAACCGAAGCAATCACGATCACGTCATTTCGTTCTAACAATGAACTTGTGGCGGAATGACGCAATTTATCGATTTCATCGTTGACACTTGAATCTTTTTCAATGTACGTATCACTCGAAGGTACATAGGCTTCTGGTTGATAATAATCATAGTAAGAAACAAAATATTCGACCGCATTGTTCGGAAAGAACTCTTTAAATTCCCCATATAATTGGCCAGCAAGTGTCTTATTATGTGCAATGATCAAAGTTGGTTTATTTACTTTTTCGATCAAATTAGATATCGTATAGGTTTTCCCTGTTCCGGTCGCACCTAATAAAATCTGCGCTTTTTTACCCTCATTTACACCTTCGACCAACTGCTTGATCGCTTCTGGTTGATCGCCGGCTGGTTGGTATTTTGACACCAACTCAAAATGACGGGAGGTATCTCTTTCAATCATTGTTCGTCCTCCTTTTCGTTCATTCCTTCTCTCATTTCATCAAAAAAAGAAAAGGAAAGCAAAGGCATTCCTTGTTCCTCTATTATATCACGGCGAACATACTTTCGCCAATTGAAAGTTTTGGATCTTACCTGTAATCTCCTTCTTTTATCGCATGTCATGTTTTCTTACATAGCATGTAATAAATCGCTACTTTTTTAAATTATTTTTTCTTGGAATCTTGTGTTAGGAATATCTTTTCGCCTATAATAGTTAAATATTGGAAATTATCGAAATTTATATAGGAGGTTATTTATGAAAAAAAGAAACATGTTACAGACATTCCTTTTCATAATGACAGGACTTGTTACATTCGCTCTGCATACGCCTGTGCAAGCTGACGAGACGCAATCGACTACAGCAACTAGCGAGACGATGCAAAAAATAGAACCTAAAAAAGACGTTTATGTGATTGCAAGTGATTCGGCCTTCGCTCCATTCGAGTACCAAAATGCGGATGGCGAATATGTGGGGATCGATGTCAGCTTAATGGAAGCTATCTCAGAAATGCATGGGTTCAATATCCGCATGGACTTCCGCGGTTTCTCTGCTGCGTTACAGGCATTGGAATCCGGACAAGCAGATGGAATGATCGCGGGGATGACGATTACAGATGAACGTAAAAAAACGTTTGATTTTTCAGACCCTTATTTCCAAAGTGGTATCCAAATCGCAGTCAAAAAAGGCAATACTTCGATCAAGTCTTATGAAGACTTAGATGGAAAAACAGTCGGTGCGAAAGTTGGTACCGAAAGTGCAGATTTCTTGGTCGCTAACCAAGAGAAATACGGCTACGAAATCAAATATTTCGATGCCGCAGATCAGCTATATGATAGTTTGAGAGTCGGAGCAATTGACGCAATGATGGATGACTATCCAGTAATCGGTTATGCGATCAAAAATGGTCAGGAATTAGAAACGCCAATCGAACGAGAAACTGGCGGCTCTTATGGTTTCGCAGTGAAAAAAGGAGAAAATCCTGAATTATTAGAAATGTTCAACGAAGGCTTAAAAGAATTAAAACGAACAGGTCAATATGACGAGATCATCAATCAATACATCTCTACAGACGAAAGTGCAGCAGCACCAGCTGTTGATGAATCGACATTGACAGGTTTGATCCAAAACAATTACAAAGCGCTATTGAAAGGCTTATGGCAAACGATCCTATTAACATTGATTTCATTTGCACTAGCTTTAGTTGTCGGCGTAATCTTCGGTCTTTTCAGTGTTGCACCGATCCGCGCCTTACGAACAGTTGCAAGCATCTATGTAGATATCATTCGCGGAATTCCGATGATGGTACTTGCTTTCTTCATCTTTTTCGGTCTACCAAGTATCGTGGGCTTTACGATTCCTGACTTTATTGCAGGGATCATCACATTGACCTTGAACGCGAGTGCCTATATCGCCGAAATCGTACGTGGCGGGATCAATGCTGTTCCTACAGGACAAATGGAAGCTTCACGAAGTTTAGGTCTGTCTTATAACCGTACGATGCAAAAAATCATTTTACCACAAGCATTTAAAATCATGATTCCATCGTTCGTCAACCAATTCGTGATCTCATTGAAAGATACCACGATCATTTCAGCGATCGGTGTGGTCGAGTTGTTACAAACTGGACGGATCATCGTTGCTCGTACCACTCAAAGTACGTATGTCTACTTGATCATCGCAGTAATGTACTTGATCTTGATCACTGCATTGACGAAATTAGCGAAAGTTTTAGAAAAGAAGGTGAAATAAGATGACAGAAAAAATCTTAGTCGAACATCTTGTAAAAAAATATGGAGACAACACTGTCTTGAACGACATCAACGTGTCGATCAATGAAGGCGATGTTGTTTGTGTGATCGGACCTTCTGGTTCAGGTAAAAGTACTTTTTTACGTTGTTTGAACCGTTTAGAAGATCCAACATCCGGTGATATCATCATTGATGGTGCTCATTTGATGGATAAAAACACAGATATCAACTTAGTAAGGCAACATATAGGCATGGTATTCCAGCATTTCAATCTTTTCCCACATCTTTCTGTGTTGGAAAACATCGTTTTAGCACCGATGGATCTAAAAAAACTCTCTCGTGAAGAAGCAGAGAAAAAAGCAATCAAATTGTTAGAAACAGTTGGCTTAGAAGACAAAAAAGATATGTACCCAGATAACTTATCTGGTGGACAAAAACAACGGGTTGCTATTGCTCGTGCATTAGCAATGAATCCCGATATCATGCTCTTTGATGAACCTACTTCAGCCTTGGACCCAGAAATGGTCGGCGATGTATTGAATGTCATGAAAAAATTAGCGAAACAAGGAATGACTATGGTCATCGTGACACACGAAATGGGCTTTGCTAAAGAAGTCGCTAACCGTGTCATGTTTATAGATGGCGGCAACTTCCTCGAAGATGGCACACCACAACAAATCTTTGAAGATCCGCAAAATGAGCGAACGAAAGATTTCTTGGATAAAGTATTAGATATCTGATCGACTAAAGAAAGCCCCTAAGAACGTCTGGAAAAACCAAGCGTCCTTAGGGGCTCTTTACTATTGATTTTTAACGAATGTTACATGATCCACCGATACCCATCCTTGCGCTTTTGCATCAACATAAATGCCAATCTCACTCGTGCCGGAAGTAACCGGTATATCTTTGATCGTTACCTTCGTCCACTCGCCACTTTTAGTGATCGAAGCCTTCAGCTCTTTCCCACCATGATTTTTGACATACATCTGACTAGCGGTCAAATCGCCACCTGCCATGGTATAAGCAGTTAATGTGTACGTTCCCTTGCTTAATCCATTAACAGTTTGATAGATCGACATTTGATACGCTTGGTCATCCCAAAAGGTTGCTTTATACGCTCCGGAAAACCCACCAGTTTCAGTTTTCAATGTATCGATTGCTGCACCATTGCCTCGCCACACAGACCAATTTGCCGGTGTGTTCGTGAAACCGTCATTTTCAAAACTAGGATTTTTCAGAAGATTTTGCTGTCTCCCTGCTTCTTGAAACGCCTTTAAGCTAGGAAGTGCTTGCCCATTGAAATCGAACATCGCCTGGTTATCCCACTCATTTCCTGTTTGTGATTGTACGCCTAAATAGTTCATTCCAGCAGCTGTTGCCCAAGAGACATTACCGTTATACCATAAAGGTTCCCAATAGAAAAAGCCATTCCCTTTCTCATTCGGCACGGTTTGGATACGAGTCACCAAATCATTTAAATATTCTCGTTGCCCTGCTGGTGTTGCCGCATATCCTCCTGCAATCTCTTGTTCTGGACCAAAAGCATTGGGCATACTATCCGCATTGGCAGTTGTGTGTCCATATGCAGTCTCTACCACATTGACTTCTTTATCATATCTGGCACTGATTGTGTTCATTGTCGTTTGCAAGGCATTCATCGAGCCATGCCAATAAGGATAATAGGAAAGGCCGATCAAATCGTAATCTACCCCACGTTTTGTAACCTCATCAAACCACCAAGTAAAGACATCCGTATCTCCACCATCAGCTAAATGCAGCATGATTGGGGTGTCGACTGGTTGCGTTTCTTTTACTCCCCGAATCCCAGACTTCAAGAAAGTGGCTAATCGATCAAACTCGCCACCACCTTCCCCCCATGATTTTCCATAAGGCCAAAGCATGCCGCTGTTCAATTCATTGCCTATCTGGACCATATCAGGATATACACCATTGTTTTTCATTTCTGTCAATACACTTTTCGTATAACCGTATAAGGCTGCATCAAGTTGCTCAAAGCTATAGTTTTCCCATGCTTTCGGAAGGTTTTGTTTGCCAGGGTCCACCCAGAAATCACTATAATGAAAATCAAGTAACACTTTCAATCCTAGGTTTTTCGCACGTTTCGCCAAAGCAATCGTCGTGTTCAAATCATTCGTGCCTGCACCATATGAATTCCCTTGATCATCATAAGGATCTTGCCATAATCGCAAACGAACATAGTTGACGCCATTGTTCTTTAGAATCTGTAATGCATCTTTTTTCACACCATTTTCGTAATATCCTGCACCAGATTTTTCCATATCCGCTAATATCGAGATATCTGCTCCACGTATCAATTCCTTTGCCTCCACTTGCTTTGAACCTAATGCCACACTGACTAACGAAACAAATAATCCGACAACCAACACTCGCCAACCTTTTACTTTGTTCATTTAACGATCTCTCCTTTGATTTAAAATTGATCTAAAACAAACCGAACAGCTTTCTCAGGATCTCTTGTCAAACCAATGTATTCTGCACCTTTTGTGGCAACCAATTTAATCCCTAAACGATCTGTGTCTTCCTTGATGTCCTCATAGTAAGATTGGACTTGCGGCGCCAAGACGATCATATCAAAGTCTTCCATCATCTCGTAATGAGAACCATAAGCACCTGCTAAAGCACTGATTGGTGCATCAAATTCTTTTGCTCCTTCTTTCAAAGCATTTGCAAGCATAGCACTTGTACCTGCGCCTGCGCATAAAACTAATACATTGATTTCTTTACCTGAATCAGCCAAAGAACTCGCTTCTGTTGCTAATACTTCATTCGCCGGAATCGTCACGGTCACTTTTGTTTCGTTTTCTTGCATGGCTACTTGTTCTGCTTGTCGCGCTTCTTGCTCGACTAGCGTCGCATCATACGCCTTACAGAATGGGAAATAGATGGCAAAGTCGACGAGAATCAAAACTGCGGCTAATACAAACGCCAAAACCCCCATGCCAGTTCCTAAGACTAAACCAATCGGAGCTGGCGTTGCCCAAGGTAAGACATACATGAAACTATTCATTCCAAACACATCAACAAAAAACTTGAACAAGCAAACGTTTACAATCGGCGTCAATAAAAATGGAACAAAGAAATACGGATTCAAAATCATCGGTGCCGCAAACAACAACGGCTCATTTACTGCAAAGCTGACTGGAATAACTGAAGCTTTACCAACCGCTTTTAACTGTTTGGATTTTGCAAATAGCAAAAAGATAAACGGAACGACTAAAGTCGCACCTGTTCCACCCATCGTTCCGACAAAATTCCCTAAACCAACAGTCAATACATGTGAAGCTTGTTCCCCAGAATTGAACAGTTGTAAATTGGTTTCGACATTCGCATAAATGATCGCTGCAATCGCTGGTTCAACAATCGATGGACCATGGACACCAACAAACCAGAAAAATGCCATAGCACCCCAGATCACGGCTATCCCCAAATAGCCATCTGCTGCTGTAAATAGTGGTTGCAATAAAGTGATGATGGCTTCTGCAAAAGAGATGCCAAAAAGACTACGTGCAGCTAAGTCGACCAACACGGCGGCAAAGACAGAAAATGAAAATGGAAAAATATCGCGGAACGTTTGAGAAATTGTTCCTGGTACTTCTTTTGGCATCTTGATCGTAATATCTTTTCGTACACAAAACTTATAAATGTTTACAGTAATAAATGCAGCGATGAACGAAGCAAGCAACCCTTTCGTTCCCATATATTCTGTTGAAAAACCACCTTCGATCGGTGAAACACTCAACAATAAGAAACTAACTAAAGAAGCAAGCATTACCGATGTAGTATTGATGATTTTATTTTTCGGCATTCTCCGATTCATCGATTCAGCTAAACAGCGTGCAGTAGTTGTAGAAACTAATATGCCTACGACCCCCATCGAATAATTGTAGATTTTCCACAACCAGGTCGATACTCCTTCTGGCCATTGAAAACCAAAAATCTCAGGAACTGCCGCAATCAAAATAAAGATACTTGAAAATAAAATTGCTGGCATAGCCGTCAAGAATCCATCTCTGACCGCACCTAAGTAAATGTTACGTGAGATTTTTTCAAAGATCGGTTTGCCTTTTTCAATTTGCTTGATGATCCCATTCATGCTTTTCACTCCTAGTGATTATTTGTTTTTATATAACTCAATGAAATCTTGGATCAAATCTCTTAGCAATAAAGTAGTCATCAAGTGATCTTGTCCATGGATAAAAATAAATCCCATATCCATATCTTTTCCTGAAGCCTCTTCTGCTAAGATCTTTGTTTGCGAATTATGGGCTAATGTCAAATTCTCATCTGCATCCTTCAAGGCTTCTTCCACACGATCAAATTTTCCTTGACGGACTTCTCTTAATAATGTGAGTAACGTACTACGTGCATCCCCTGAATAAGCCACGATCTCAAAACCTAACATTTGCAATTCTTCTTTATTCATCTTCCATTCCTCCAACTTAAATGATTGTTTTTGTTTCACTGACGAATTTGTACCAATAGGCGGACTCTTTAGGGTAACGTTTTTGTGTTTCGAAATCGACATAGAAGAGTCCGTATCGTTTGTTGTAACCATTTGACCAAGAGAACAAATCCATTAACGACCATAGGAAATAGCCTTTCACGTTTACTCCAGCAGATATAGCTTGGCTCAATGATTCTAAATAGACTTTCAAATATTCGATCCGCGGTTGGTCCATGATCACACCATCATCGAACTGATCTTTGAATCCCATCCCATTTTCAGTGATGTAGATTTTATTGTAGTGAGGATAATCTTCCTTGATACGTAACAATAGATCATATAACCCTTCTGGATAGATCAACCAGTCCCAATCCGTTCGAGGGATTCCTTCTTTATAGATCCGTTCTCCAATTCCTTTTACTTTATAAACAGAAGTTCCTTTGTCCCCTGTTCCATTATGATGGATCGCATTCTCTCCATGATACGCTTTGACAAAGTGACATTGATAATGGTTGATACCCAAGTAATCATTACGGTGCGAGGCACGCTTCATCTCCGCCAAATCCTCTTCCGGAAAATCATAACTTGCGCCGTTTGCTTCACAAATCTCAGCAAGCGCTGACAATGTTTCATCAGAGTAATATCCTAAGTAAGTGGCATCTAAGAGGAAACGGATCGACAACGCATCATCTAAGAACGCTGCATGTTGATCTTCCAAAGCGTCCGATGCAGGATATTTCGTTTCTAAAGAATGAACCACACCAATTTCACCGGCATATCCCTCGTCCTTGAACAAGTTCACCACCCTTGCGTGCGCATACATCATGTTATGCAAACAAGCAATGATTTTGGTAAAATCATAGGTTATTCCTGGTGGGAAAATCCCTAATAAATATTGATTCGTTGCCACTGGATAAATCTCGTTGAATGTACTCCAGTAACGTACTTCTTTAAATTCATCAAAGCAAAATTTTGCATACGCAACAAACGCTTCTATATTGTCTCTATTTAAAAAATCACCCTGATCAAATAAAACTTTTGGGGTATCAAAATGATGGAGCGTCACAAAAGGAAGTACACCATGTTTCTCACAAGCTGCAAAGACCTTATGGTAAAATGCCACACCCTCTTCATTCACTTTCCCAGTTCCATCAGGAAAAATACGACTCCACGCAATGGATAAACGTAACCCATTCACACCAAACTTCTCACATAATTCAATATCTTTTTCATATTGATGATAGAAATCACTTGCCGGATCAGGACTGAATCTTCCTTGTTTCTCTAAAAACTCGTCCCAAGCAACTTCACCTTTTCCGCCTTCTTTTGTTGCGCCTTCTACTTGGTATGCCGCTGTTGCTCCGCCAAAAATAAAATCTTCTGGTAATTTCAGCATCTCTTCCCCTACCTTCTTGTCTACTAATTTATATAACAACACGAATTGTAATCGCATTCAAAACATTTGTCAACAAAAACAAACAAATTCAATCAATAAATTGCATTTATTTGAAATAAAAGGGGGGATTGTTTGTTTAGGTTGATTATTTTTGTTTGCATGTGTTTGTTTTTGTTGACCTCCATTCTATTCTATGGTAGATTATTTGTGAATTGGGAGTGATTAGATGTTAAAAAGAGAGCGCTTACTAACAATTAGTGAGATGGTGAATAAAAAAGGGATTTTAACGGTCAGTGAGATCATCGAACAATTGAATGTCTCTGATATGACCGTTCGTCGAGATTTGGATGAGCTAGAAAAGTCAGGAAAATTATTGCGTATCCATGGTGGGGCCCAAAGTCTTACCTATACCCTCGACCAAGAATTATCACATACAGAAAAATCAGTCATGCAAATCAAAGAAAAGCAACAGATTGCGGCAACAGCTGCACAGTTGATCAATGAAGGTGATACAGTCTTTTTGGGTCCAGGAACGACGATCGAGTTATTAGCTTCTCACTTGATCCACAGAAAACTGCGGATCATTACGAATAATTATGCCGTTTTTGAAGTGTTAGCCCAAGCAGAAGTTCCCGAAATTTTGTTGATCGGTGGCGACTTTCGAAAAAACACTGGTGCATTTGTCGGCCCCATCACCAACGATAACCTCAGAAAACTGAAGTTCACCAAATCATTTATCAGCGCTAACGGTGTGCATAATGAAGCAATCTCAACCTATAGTACCGAAGAAGGTGAAGCTCAACAAATTGCCTTGAACCATTCGAAAAATAAATACTTATTAGTGGATCACCAAAAATTTAATCGCGATGACTTTTATATCTTTTATCAATTACATGATTTTGATTTACTGATTACTGATCCACACATCAAACCACATGTGAAAGATCATTATTCGCAATATGTCCAAATAAAATTAGCGGAATCGCTAGAAAATGAACTTTAGGAGTGAACGTATGAAAGGAATTATTTTTGATTTTAACGGGACGATGTTCCAAGACTCCCATTTACATGAAGCGGCTTGGGTCCAAATGATCCATCATTATTCTAAAAAAGAGCTTTCTGATGAAGACATTGTTAAAAATATCCATGGACGTACCAATAGTGAGATATTGAATTATTTTATCTCCCCTACTTTATCGAAAGAAGAAGTCGAGAAACTATCAAACGAGAAAGAGGCATATTATCGCACTCTTTGCTTAGAAAAACCGGATGATTTAATGCTGACGCAGGGATTGATCGGTACTTTGGACATATTAAAAGAGGAAAACATCCCGATCACGATCGCTACAGCTACAGTCAAAGATAACGTTGAATTTTATTTTGAGATTTTTGATTTAGTAAGATGGTTTGAATTTGATCAAGTCGTTTACGATGATAATACTTTCCCAGGTAAACCACAACCTGATATCTTTATCAAAGCCGCACAAAAATTAGCTCTTGAACCAAAAGATTGCTTGGTCATTGAAGATGCTTATTCTGGACTTTTAGCAGCCAAGCGTGCAAATATCGGTACGATCATCGCCATTGATCCATTTGGGAAAAATCGCCAGTTATTCTCCAATCAAGAACTAAGAAAAGATGGTGTGATAGAGAATTTTGATGATTTCTATCTCAATTTCTTCTCCACTGCAACTTCATCAAAAAAAAGATAGACGTATGATCGTCTATCTTTTTTGTATTTATTTACGTTTTTTTCCGCCAAACGCATCTTTTACTTTATCAAAAAAACCATCTTCTTGTTGCTCTTGAACATGCATGCCGCCTGCTTTAGCAAATGCGCGTAAAGCTTCACGCTGTTCTTCATTGAGGTTTTTAGGTGTAATCAATTTCACACGCACATGTTGGTCCCCTGTAGACCCACCACGTAAACGTGGCGCTCCTTTACCACGTAAACGGAAGTTCGTTCCCGTTTGCGTACCAGCAGGGATTTTCAATTTGACATCCCCATGAACGGTTGGCACTTGTACTTCATCACCCAGCGCTGCTTGCACGAAGCTTAATGGTAACTCATAATAGATCTCAGAACCATCGCGATCGAAGATATCACTTTCTTCTACTCGGAAGACCACATATAGATCTCCGAATGGACCACCATTCTCGCCTGCTTCACCTTGTCCTGCTAAGCGCATTTGTTGTCCTTCTTCCACACCGGCTGGTACATTCACTTTGACCGTATGTGCTTTCTTCTCATGACCAGAGCCATGACAAGTCGGACATGGTTCTTTGATTTCTTTCCCAGTGCCTCGACATACATCACAAGTTTGACGGCTCATCACACGACCAAGTGGTGTTTGACGTTCCACATTGATCGTTCCAGAACCATGACATTTATGACAAGTCGTCGGTTGTGTTCCTGGTTTTGCACCATTTCCGCTACACGTGTGACAAATTTCTTCACGATTGTATTTGATTTCTTTTTCTACCCCAAAGATTGCTTCTTCGAAGGATAAATTGACTGTATATTGTAGATCTGATCCTTGACGAGGGGCATTTGGATCAACAGATCTTCCACCACCGCCAAAAAACGAATCAAAAATATCTTCAAATCCACCAAAGCCAGCTCCACCACCGGAGAAGCCGCCAAAGCCACCAAAGCCGCCGCCACCAGCGCCATAATTAGGATCAGTTCCGGCATGTCCGTATTGATCGTAAGCCGCACGTTTTTGTGGATCACTTAAAATCTCATAAGCCTCGGAAACTTCTTTGAATTTTTCATCAGCATCAGGCTCTTTATTGATATCTGGATGGTATTTCTTTGATAACTTTCGATAAGCTTTTTTTATTTCGTCTTCTGAAGCTCCCTTTGACAGCCCCAAGACTTCGTAATAATCACGTTTTGTTGCCATAGGCTTTCCTCCTATTGGTTCTCTTCATTTCCACGTCGTTTGTTATCATATCACACTTTGATCGAAACAAAAACCGGAAATTTCGAAGTATCGACTAAAGAAGAAAAAATCGATCATTGATTTCTATGGCACAAAGAAAAGATAACATTTCTCTTCTTGATCCAAAGAAAAATCATAACTGATGACTTGTTACTTTACTCTAGTGATGCTTCTAAACTGCATAAAATAAAGTGATACAAGATTATTCCCTCGGAAATAAGCCGAAGAATCGCGAAAATATGAGAAGCTATTTTCGAATTCTTCGGCTTATTCTAAAGCGGGACTTGATCTCTTTAAGTGAAACTAAATGAACTGATTATTTTTTGTCGTCATCGACTTCTTCAAAATCAGCATCTACGACATCATCCGCTCCGCCTTGGGCAGCTTCAGGATTTTCTTGAGCTTGTTGTTGTGCCGCTTGTTCATATAATTTAACTGTCAAGTTTTGCACGATTTCGTTCAACGCATCACGTTTTGTTTTCATTTCTTCGATGTTGTTTGCTTCTACTGCAGCTTTCAATTCGTCACGAGCTGCCTCAGCTTTTTTCACTTCTTCTTCGTCAACTTTACCTTCTAATTCTTTCAAGGTTTTATCAACTGAGAATAGCAACGCATCGACATCATTACGTAGATCAACTTCTTCTTTACGTGCTTTATCTGCTTCTGCATTAGATTCAGCATCTTTCACCATACGTTCGATTTCTTCGTCTGTTAGACCTGAAGAAGATTTGATCGTGATTTTTTGTTCTTTTTGTGTACCTAGATCTTTGGCAGATACATTTACGATACCATTTTTATCAATATCGAATGTTACTTCGATTTGAGGGATACCGCGTGGTGCAGCTGGAATGTCTGTCAATTGGAAGCGACCTAATGTTTTATTGTCCGCAGCCATTGGACGTTCCCCTTGTAATACATGGATATCTACAGCAGGTTGGTTATCCGCAGCTGTTGAGAATACTTGTGATTTACTTGTTGGGATTGTTGTATTACGATCGATCAATTTTGTAAATACGCCACCCATCGTTTCGATACCCAATGATAATGGAGTTACGTCTAGTAAAACAACGTCTTTTACATCACCAGTGATCACGCCACCTTGGATTGCTGCACCCATCGCTACAACTTCATCTGGGTTTACTGATTTGTTTGGTTCTTTTCCTGTTTCTTTTCTTACAGCTTCAACAACCGCAGGAATACGAGTTGAACCACCGACTAAAATCACTTCATCGATTTCTGATTGTGACAAACCAGCATCTTTCAATGCTTGACGTACAGGAACTTTCGTACGTTCCACTAAGTCAGCTGTCAATTCATCAAATTTTGCACGAGTCAATGTCATTTCTAAGTGCAATGGACCAGCATCACCAGCTGTGATAAATGGCAAGCTGATTTGAGTGCTTGAAACACCTGAAAGGTCTTTTTTCGCTTTTTCAGCAGCGTCCTTCAAACGTTGTAAAGCCATTTTATCTTGACCTAAGTCAATGCCATTTTCTTTTTTGAATTCAGCAACCATATGATCAATGATTTTGTTATCAAAGTCATCTCCACCTAAATGGTTGTCTCCAGCAGTAGATAATACGTCGAATACGCCATCGCCTAATTCAAGGATCGATACGTCGAATGTACCACCACCAAGGTCAAATACTAAGATTTTTTCATCGCGATCTGTTTTGTCTAAACCATAAGCTAGTGCTGCCGCAGTCGGTTCATTGACGATACGCTCTACTTCTAAACCTGCAATTTTACCAGCATCTTTAGTTGCTTGACGTTGTGCGTCGTTGAAGTATGCAGGAACAGTGATAACTGCTTTTTCTACTTTTTCGCCTAAATAATCTTCTGCGAATCCTTTGATGTATTGTAAGATCATTGCAGAGATTTCTTGTGGTGTATATGATTTACCTTCAACATCCACTTTATAACCAGCTTCACCAATATGGCGTTTGATGGAAGAAATCGTATTAGGGTTTGTTACTGCTTGACGTTTTGCGACTTCCCCTACTTGGATCTCACCATTTTTAAATGACACAACAGAAGGTGTTGTACGGTTTCCTTCTGGATTTGCAATGATTTTTGCTTCATTTCCTTCTAATACAGCTACTGCTGAGTTTGTAGTACCTAAGTCAATTCCGATAATTTTACTCATAATCAACGTCTCCTTATCTTATTACTAAGTTGTTGTTTCTATTCCATCATGACTTTATTGCGCAACGATAACCATTGTCGGTCTCAATACGCGGTCATGTAATTTATAGCCTTCTTGTAACACTTCAACGATCGTATCAGCAGGTAATTCATCTGTTGCTGGTACGGTCTGAACTGCTTGATGCAATGTCGGATCAAAAGGTTCACCTTTTGCAGGGATTTTTTCGATCCCTTCTTCCTTCAATGCATGTTTCAAACTTTCAAGAACCATCTCGACACCTTTTTTCAAACTTGCACCTTGCTCATCCGATACTTCTGTTGCTAAAGCACGTTCTAAGTTGTCGATCGAAGGTAATAATTTTTTGGCTAAATCTTGCGAACGATATTTTTGCAATTGCTCTCGTTCGTTTTTACCACGATTTGCCATATTAGCGATTTCTGCTCTCGCACGCAAAAACTTGTCTTCCATTTCATCAAATTCAGCTTGGAGATTTGCAAGTTCGTTTGCTTCTTCTTCCACTTCTGAGACTTCCACTTCTTCCGTTTCTGGATCTAGCTGCGTATCATTCAATTCCTGATCTAATTCTTCATGGTTTTCTTTCATGATGCAGTCTTCCTTTCATTATTCAGTCAGATGCTTGATTGCTCAAATCGAAAAAACGATCAGTCACTTTTGTGATTGTTCAAAAATCCGAGCGATCAAGTGTGCGATAATAATCAGCGAGTTTGTGCGCCAATTCTTTTCGATAGACATCGACAAGGCCTAACATTTTGGAATATGGCATACTAGTTGGTCCTAGCAATGCGATGGTTCCACGTCCATGGCCGACGATTTCATAACTCGCTTGGATCATACTCATATTTTGCAATAGGTCATTGCCTATTTCCGAACCGATTTTGATATGTATCTTGCTATCCATCGGTACGATCATCTGTGTCAGTTCATAGGAATCTGTCATAAATGAAAACATTGACTTGAACTGATCCACATCTTGCAACGGTTCATAATCCAATAAGTTCATTTGGCCACTCACATAAACTTTATCCTCAAACGCATGACTCAAAACCGTATCAAAGAGACTAGACATCCCTTCCGTTGTTTGAAAATATTTATGCAAGATCATCGGGATCTCCGTGCGTAATTTGTTGTATACCGTCACTAACGGATCTCCTACCAAACGGTCATTGACAATACGAACCATTTTTTCTAAGTCCTGACTACCTAAGTTTTCAGGAAGAGTAAAAACCTGACTTTCAACGTTCCCATTGTCAGTCACAACGATCGCAATGACCTGACGACTATTCAATGGCACGATGCGAAAACCGGTCAAACGGCGATCTTTAATCTCGGGTCCTAACGAAAAAGTAGTGTAACTAGTCAACTCAGATAAAATCTCAGCTGATTGTTTGATGATTTCGTTGATTTCATGGAATTCCTTGTTTAAAGACTGTCGAATTTGGTGCAAATCATCATTTGCTACACGAGCAGGTCGTAACAGATGATCCACATAATAACGATAACCTAGCGCAGACGGTATACGTCCAGAAGAAGAATGTGTCTTTAAAAGTAGACCTTCATCCTCTAAAGCTTTCATATCATTACGGATCGTCGCTGGACTTGCCTCGACTCCTTCCGCCATTAACGTTTTGGAACCAACGGGCACCCCACTACTCGTATAGTTTTGGATGATCAGACGTAAAATATCACTTTGTCGCTGTGTTAACATCTTTCTCACCTCTCATTAGCACTCTTAGCTTCTAAGTGCTAACCCACTTATAAATATAGCAAGAAGACTAAAAAGTGTCAAGGAAAAGAACCCACTTTTTTAGCACTCTTACATCGAGAGTGCTAATCAATTGTCAAATTGCTTAAAATAGCGTCATATCAGGCATTTGATCATAAAAAACTTGATTAAAATCGTTTTTTTATTTCGTTGTTATAAAAAATTTAAACAATCATTCAGTCGTTTACCAAGTCCTTATCCAATAAAAAACGTTCGAAGACATTATTCCCCAAAAAAGTTCCTTTTTTTGTCAAATATACTCGGTCTTCTTCATTCACTAACAGCTCTTCTGCTACTAACTCATCCAGGACAGATTGATACAACGATTCAATCGATTGACCATAACGCTGTAAAAAGTGTTGCTTCTCAATGCCCACCTTTTTTCTTAAACCAAGAAACATCTCTTCCTCGATTTGATTCTTACGAGATAACTCTTCACGTTCTAATACTGGTAGCTCACCTTCACGTAACGGACGCAAATAATGTTGGATCGGCCCTTTATTTCGATATCGCGTATGATCCAGATAGCCACTTGCTCCTGCGCCAAAACCGAAATAGTGATCATTATTCCAATACATCAAATTGTGTTGGGATTCATGACCAGCTAAACCAAAGTTACTGATCTCATATTGACGACGTTGATGTTTTTCCATCGCCGCAATCGTTTCTTCAAACATCCGTGTCTCCGTCTCTTGATCTGGCAACTGCAACCGTCCTTGTCGAACCCAATTCATGAACATCGTTTTATTCTCTAAAATCAATGAATAAAGAGAATAATGAGGCAAGTCTAAGGCTAATGCCCGCTCTAACGTATCAAGATAGCCTTCTAATGTCTGTCCAGGTAATGCATAGATTAAATCAATGCTGACATTTGAGAAATTTTCCGCCTCTAAAAATCGCATCGTTTCATAGACATCTTCCGCCGTATGTTTTCGACCAATTTTCTTTAATAAGCGATTATCAAAGGTCTGGACCCCCATCGATAAACGATTGACCCCATAATTCTTCATTACTTGTAGCTTTTCCCTTGTCAAATCACCAGGATTCGCTTCCACCGTAAACTCTTTTCCTTCATTAAAAGGTAAGATCTCTCTGGCACCAGACAATAGTCGATCGAGCTGCTTAGCCGCTAAAGAAGTCGGCGTTCCACCACCCACATACAGTGTCTCCAATTCATTCACCGGACGACACTCCATCATGATCGCCATTTCCTTTAGTAGCATTTCGACATACTCATCCACTGGTTGACCTTCTAGAAACACTTTATTGAAGTCACAGTAATAACAGATATGTTCACAAAATGGAATATGGATATAAGCAGAAACCTTATGTTCTGCGGATTTGTTTGTTTCTTTCATTGTTTTTTCTTTCTCCTTACGTCAAAAAGTCGTACCGCTTTTCGACCACTCTTATATACGCATACTAAACGTATTTAACAAACAAATCCACTAAAAAATCCAAGAATCGATTTCTTGGATGAGTTTTTCTTTAGTTGTATTGGAGACTTGGTTGTAAATTTCCAGTGTGGTTTTCATGTTGGCATGCCCTACACGTTCCATGATTGCTTTGTGCCGCTTGAAAACAGGAATCAAGTGATTCGATTCCTATTTTCATACTATTTTTGTTTTTTTACTGTCCACTTGACAAGGGGCACTTCAAAGGATCAACCTTTGGATTCCCCCCCTAATTTTACTTCTCATACTATATTCATTTCCTCTCTGGCTAATATCTCCTTAACGAATGGACTATCTATTTAAACAGCAACGATGATTATATTTCCCATAAATTTTCAGTCTAGTTTAATAATATGCATAAATCGTTATTCGTATTATTTAGCTAATCCTACTAATTTACGTTGCCTTCTATATTCCTCATTCGCGCTATACATCATTACTGTATTAAGTTCTTTAGCAGTAGCATTTTCTGATAAGTAAGATATACTTTTGTTGTATTTATTTACAATTTTCCATACTTGTCCTTTTTCATCCATCTTCCTTCCCATCTATCTATTACTAACAGTTATCCAATTTTTAATATAAGAAGCATTATTGCTTCAAATACCTGTACTTAATTTTTCAATGTCATTTTCTAGTAATCTATAGGTGGTAACTTTTTATCTCTAAAAAAGCAAAAAACTTTGCATATCCCACTTTATTTATACTCAGCCCCTTTGCCACAAGCAAAGCTTCTATATCGCTTATATGTTCAACTCACTTCTAAGTTGTTGTTTGAACTGCTTACCAGTATACGTGCTATTTATAATCTTACTGATTATCTTCCCCCTATTTACAAGGGTCGCAAAACTTTTTTTGTCACTATTTTGTGAGGTGGGTGTTAAAACATTTTCTGTTGTTGTTTCTTTTGGCCTATCTTTTGGTATTTCTTTTAATGTAACCTTTTTTTCAAGATTTTCATAATTCCATAGATGCATCATTACTTGGAACATAAACATAAATCCGTTTCCTAATTTTGAATGATCGGCACTTCTTTTAAAACGTGGTCGTATGTCAAACTCATTTCCTTGTGCAATATCTCGAATAATGATCATTGCCATTTCTGCATCCATTAATTGAAAATTACTTCGTAACATAGAATCTACTTTTAGTGCTTCAACAACAGTATTTTTAGATAGATTCGGTTTGTTTTGTTCCAGAGCTAGTCTTTTAACAAACCTCTCAAATGTCTCCGACAGTACAAAGCTAGGATAATAACGTAGAAACTCATCTCTCAAGTCTTTTCCGCTTCTTCTTGTCCCTATTGTAGGTAAAGTATAGGCTATAATGTCATCTGTCGAAGATGCAAGATGTGTGGCTTCATGCATAATCGTTTCCTCTGGAGCTGTTTTTAACTGCTCTTCTGGAGAAATAGCTGGCTTTAAGTGAAAAGCATCTGCCATAATAATGATTCGACATTCGCCATCTTGTTTAAATACAAATGCATACGCATTTAAATATTCATTATATTGTGAATAATAGTTTTGTGTGATTTCATCTTGAACAAGGTCAGATGAGACAATCCACATGTTTTCAAATCCCCAATCCGCTGACTGTCGAAGAAATAACTCCCCCTTTTCTGCGATCGACAGGACTCTTTTGATGATTTCTCTTAAAACCTGTTCTTGGTTCGTTGCTTCTACTAAGTCAAACATTTGAATCAAATATTTCCCTACTTTTGTTTCAGCAATTGTAGATTGTTTTAATAATTTCGAACAAATTTCTTTGGCTTTGCTGAAATTTTCTACTGCTTTATAAAACTCTTGGGATAATTCTTCGATAAATGGTTTGAGAAAGTCAGGAACCTTTGTGGCATCAAAGCCCACAAATACTCGATAGTCAGCTCGAAAGTTTGTGGTACCTCCCTCCTCTACTTGACTAGTCAACTCGTTTTCTTTTACGAATTCAATTTCCCCTTCATTTGGATTACCGGGTTGTTCAGGTACCAGGTCAGGCGCTACTTCTTCAATATTTTGAGCAATAGAATCCTCTACCCATCCTTTCATAATCTCTAAATCTTCGTCTGTAAATAGAGGCTCTGGCGGTTGATTGAGCGTCACGTCTTCATTAGGAAATGATGTTTCTACCCATTCCTCTAATTCCGTTAAGTCACTAGTTGCCACAATAGGGACATTCGAAGGTCCCGCATCTAATAGATCATCAATTGCTTTTGATATTGCTTCACCTAGACCCTCTTCTTCAGGAATTACCTGATGTTGAGAAACTTTCTTAGTCAACAAATCGTTAATTGTACGAGACAATGCGCTTTCTACCAAAGCTTGATCGTTTATATAATAATTTTGTGGCTCCGAAATAAAGCTAGTTAACGGTGTAAGTGCCACATCGTTATCTTCATATCTTGGAAATTGGTAATCATTTGGAGTGACTACTGCTTGTCTGAATTTGTTCCAATCACTTATTTTCCCTGCCCCTGTAGGGATTGTATTATATGGTGGGAATATTCTATTTTTAGAGGTCTCTTCCTGTGATGTGCTCGCGATACCTACCTTTGAGGTACTAGCCTTCTCATGTTTCCCACCAGTTTTTGACACGGCACTCATATGATCAACAGAGACTCTTTCTAAATGAGTCTCAAAACGAAAATGTTGAATGCTAGAATCAAATCGTAATACAGTGAGCGGTTCTAGAATATTCTTTTTTACTAAATGGTATCGATTCTCTTCCATGTCCAACAAAATCAATGGAATGTACCGATGTGTGATTTTTATATACGTTCTTCCTGCTGCATCGCTCATCAACCCATACGCATCTGGAGCGGAAAGACCAGTTGGATCTAGTAACACTTCAAATCGGTTGATTTGACTCTCAACAACGGTTGTTACTTCTTTAGAGAGAAGGGGTGACGTCCCTGGCTCAAAATACCATTCCACCCCATTGAAATTGACTGGAAATATCTCATTTCCATCAATAACATCGTAACGTACCCCATGGCCTTTCACTGGCTCAATTCTGATAGGTATAATTTGGTCATTCATTTTTATACCATACGAGATGGATTTATCTTTATTTTGTATGGTATAAACTATCCCCTCCCCATATCCCTTTGGGTAAATATTCGCTTCTTCAACAAACGGAACGTCTTTATCTACTTTCTTTGTTAAGCGATCAATCAATGCTTTTTGTTCTGGCGTAAAAGATGCTGCCCCTTCAAATTCTCTTAGTTGATTGCCTCTCAAAGTAAAGTATTTACCAGAGACATCGCCATTTTTTAAATCTGTCACCTTCATATATAATTTATTTTTTACCCATTTCACTTGAACTTCTGGACCATTTCTTGGTAAATGTGTACGGATGTATATGTCAGACCAATCTGTTGTTTCTTTTTGTAACTTTTCTAGTTTTAACAAGATTTCTTTGATACTATGGTTTAAAAAATTTTGATTTTTTAATGTCACTAATCCTTTTATGACTAATTGACTCCCACCTACAACTAACTCAAAACCGGGATCAATATAGCGTGCCACACCTGCTATGAGAGCTCTCAGTTCTGCTGGATTAGGGATTACGTTCGCACTGCTCATTATTGCATTTCTTAATCCACCTCGTGCAATTGCTCTGGCTACGCCCACAACAAACTTCGTATTCAAAGCAGTAACCGTTCCAAACAAAGGAATCAGCAGAACAACATCAATTAGACAAGAAGACACGGCCTCACCCACTTGTCCATTTATACTACTTACCACACAATCGTAAAACGGAATAATATGCTTCACCATATCCCATATTTTTTCAGTTGTCGACTTGTCATTTCCTGACTCATACAGTTGTCGGTAGAATGCATCACGGTGCTTACTGCTGATATTCTCGACGAATGTCTCTACGTCAGTTCCACGAGATAATTCTTTATCGCGATGGACTTTAACAGTAAATGTATAGTGTTTTTTATTTATCAAGACCCCATCACGGTCTTTTTGAAAACCTTGATTCCAAATGTACTTCTGATCAAACAAACCATATTTAAGATATAATAATGGATCAGTATCGACACGATATAACATATACCCACTGTCTTCATCCAATGCTTTTAATGCGTATAAACGTTCTTCATTGTTGCAAATGGCAACGAACAGATTGGTATTTTCTAACTTAAGGATTGTATCGAGCCAATCCACGCGTTTTGTAAAGGAAACTGGTGGCATACCCGGCGCACCTGCACCTCCTCCGACATAAGGAGCTTCATTTTTCAACTGCGCCGAAGCTTCGTAAATTTTGGTATCAGCCGAAAATATAAAGCTAAGCTCCTCAGGAATTACTATTTTTAGTGCCAGTTCAATCAACTTCTTATTGAACGAGTGATAGGCATTCGAAACAGCTTTAGTTAGGTGTGTGTATTTCTCATTAATATTTGGCAAGTCCAAAAGTTTAGGACATGGATTTTTCCCCTTAAGATATATCTGATCAAACCCTCTGACATCTATTACTCCCTTTTGTCTACATTCTTCGGCTACTTCTTTTGCCAACGCTTGCTTACGACGCCACTCCCTGAATGCTTTTTCATACATTTGATAAGAAACATGTATCATTTTATGTAGCTCTAAAATTTTGAAATAACCTTTCTGTCGATAACCTATGAAAGTGCTTAAGGCAAACTCTTTATGGTTTCCTTTTTCTAATGCTTCACTTAATCCCTTCGGATCGAGTTGAGCAATGGCTAATAGTGCTGGCGTGATTAGATATTGCAACTGATTAAGTGAATCGACGCCTTGTTTACTGACTGTCTCACAAAAAAACTCGCCAAACGCTCGAATTTCCGTTTGGTTGAACTGTTTCAGATATCCTGCATCTTTTAATAACATCGAACCTGTTAACTGCATTAATGTATCATAATCAGAAATCGGTAAATCATCAGATAGATTACTTGCCTCTAAAAGATAATTTGGTAATACGCGATCGACTAGATGGATCCATAAACTCTTTAAATTCGCTTGATCCTCCTCTTGCTTTCGTGAATCAGCAAGTGTATGTGCTCGAGGTAGAGGATCGATCAAACCCGATTTTTTCAACTCCTCTAGCTCAAACAGCTTTCTGAGCTGTCCAATCGTATAGGATGATGGATCTGAAGATGCAAGTATACTTTTAGCTATGTATGCTTCGATTGAACTTTCTAATAAATTTTCAACAGCCCATTTGGAAACCGTAGCTTCTGCAAGATTATCGGAGATTTTTTCCTCTAATTCTCCACCATATAGATTTAACTCTTTAAGAATGATCATCGCGATTGCTTGTAAGTTTTCATGTATGATCACTCGTTTGTCACCACTTCGTATCAACCATTTTCCCATTACAACGAATAGATCTTCTTTCGTTGCTTCATTTGCTAATAGGCCTTTATTGTAAAAAAAACGTTTCACCTGTTCCATTACTCGTCCCTCACGCCACTGATCCCCGTCACTCGTTGTTTTTAAATTAATAATATTTCCTAAGATATCTTGTTTATCTTTAGGTATATCTGCAGGGGGTACAGATGAATTCGAACTAGTTGATTGTTCAAATATACTAGATGTTCTATTTTCATTTAAAGAAGTGACATCTTCAATCGTTTGAGAAAGCCAAACAATGAAAGTGATTTTTGCCTCCATGTCTGAGATTACTCCATCTTGTTCTTCACCAATAATCAATCGAGCGATTTGTTTCACTTTCACCATATCAATTGTTTCTTGAGTAGTATCTTCAAGTAATGTCCATTCTGACACTTTTTCAACTAACAAACGAAGATTAGACATATCGCAAGGAATCCCTTTTGTAGTTAAGAAAGTGGCAATTCTTTGATTGATTTGTTCTTTTTGAGTAGAATCGATTCCATTTTCAAAATGGTTCTGTAATTCGTTGGTTACCTGTTTGGCTGGATCAATATGATTTTCATTCAGAAATGCTTCAATTTTTACCTTTGTCTCTTTCTCTCCCTCTATCTCTTCAGTGATCCCTCCAACAAAACGACGTTCACTTTCTCTGAATTCCTTATAGAAATATCCTTTCTGTGCGTTATTGTTTTCCCATTGGAGAAAAATCTTTCTTGCCTCATCAATGGTAATAAAAGTTTCTTTAATACCATAATTTTTAAGGAGGAGATTGGCTGCCTCTTTTTCTCTTTTGATAATCAAATCATATGTATCAGCTGATAAAGTCCACTCGCGCAATTTTCTGACTAATTCACTCGTAGATGAATTAATAAAATGGGCATTTTGCTCATGGAGAAACGTCCTGACCGCTTCGTTCACTTTAGAAGTTTTGGTGCGATTTTCAAAAAGAGCAAAGTGGTAACAGACAAGAATGATTGGTTGTGTATTAGGTATAGAAAGCGGTCGATCATTAATAAAGTCGGCATAAATTTGATCACTATGTTTTCTTTTCTCTAGGAAATGACTCATCACGGATGTTTCCGGTTGAGCTAGTTGATAAATGTGCGTTTGATTCGTTTGATTTTTGTATGTATTACCCTCTAAAATCGTATTTGTTTTCCATTGCATAAAAATTGCCTGTAATTGAGTCGCAGAAAGAATATCTCCCAACCTTACATTTTCTACGCCATACGCTTTGAGTAAAAAAAAAGCTAAGGTTGCTAACTTTTCTGATATAACTGATACTTCATTTTTTTCACTTATTCCTACCCTATCTTGAAGTCTCTTTATCAGTTCCGTGTCAGTGACAGAATCACTCAATAATCCTTGTTTGATGTACCAATCTTTTAGATGTTTATTTACCGTTTTTGTAGCGTTTCTTCTTAAAAAAAGAAGTTCGTTATAATAAAAAATCGGCAATGGTTGATCCTGATCGATTGTAGGAAAACGATTTGCCGCAATCGCTTCAGTCACTTTAGATATTAATGTTAATTCAGTCGCATTCATTGTAGCTTTATCTTGATTCATCTGGGTGTCCATTATGATTGTTTGGTTCTTCATCAAAGCAAAATTTTTATTTATTGAAAATGTAACGTTTTTAAAAATATTATTATTTCGCCATTGGAGAAATACTTCAATGGCTCTACTATCCGTCAGATGTTCTTCGGAAAGATCATAAGCTTTCAAAATGATTCGAGCAATTTGTTTTCTTTTATCCAAAATATCTTGATTCGTGTTCCCTCTATTTCCCCAGTATTGGATTGCAAGAAACAACTCTCTGAGCGATGATTCATTCGACAAACACAACTCCTTATCATGCTGGCACACACGCTCAATAATCACTTTATTAACCGTCTCCGTCTTATCACGCTTGCTAAAAACCGCTAAATCAAACCATACTGGCCTCAGTGATTCAACTATTTTTTCTGAAGAAAGTTCATTTTTCATATAAGACGAAATCGTAGACTCGATTTTTTTTAGTGTATGATCCGAAAAGTCTTCATATGATTTCAGTGGAATGTTCACACTTCTATCCAATGGGAATATTTTTTTTCTACCATCGGATAATTTGACAGGAATCGTTGCCGCTTCTGCAACTCTTACTTTTAATGGATCCAATATTTCAAGGAATCGGTCAACGCTTTCCGTTGCTTTCTCCATTAATGTCCATACCATATTAAATTGTTCTTTTACTATTGAGCTGTTATCTAGATGTTTAGTGAGTTGAAATAAGTTGGGGAAGAAATGTTGTATTGGATGTCTAATATTCTTTCTAACTTGGGTAGTTTCCGAATTTTTTGTTTCATAGTAGGGAGGAAAAGTTTGCTTGAAAAAGGGGAAAAAATAGTCAATTAAAAGGTATCCATTTGCATTTTCTTGTTTTTCTGTAAATATACTATTTAAAAATCCACTAAAATAAATGGGAAATAAATCAATCTTCTCTATCGGAAATTCTTCTACATTTGATACTGCTCCTTCAGTTGCATTTACTGAAAAATATTTATTTGACAAAGAATATAAATCTTCCATGTGGAATTGAAAAACAGTTTTTAATGTTTCAGTCATATCCTTTCCAATAGAAAATGGCAAGTCGTTTTCTGTGCTAGTTTTTTTAAAGTGAAACTTTTTAATGTCTATTGGGCGGTATGTTTGTTGACCTAGCCTTTCTTGTGAATCGATGATGGCTCTCTGACAGATTGTTTTAAAGTGAGATTGTGTATGATTGGGAACTTGCCACAGTCCCCAATGTAGTCGATAGTTAAACTCACTATTGGTTGTACAATTTTCAAGTTTCGAAATCCCGTGAACTACCTGATGAATATTGACACTCCATTGATGAGCTTTTTCAGCTAAGTACATCATCGGAGGATTATTAGAATTCCCTTCAATGATTGGTCCGACTATCGTATTGTTACCTGCTTCTGCCTGAAAATGCAACCGGTTAGAAGTAGAAGTTGAAACAAAAGATTGAACTGTGAGAAATTCTTCTTGATTACGCACTTCTATGAAGGTGTCTACTTCAAAAGCGGAAGAATCTCCTTTACCTGTTTGTTGAAGATTTGGTGATACTTTATCGGATAATCGAAAATTTCCTAATACACTTAATAGATAAAGGAATCCTAGCGGACTGTGAAATCCCTTGGGGCTGAGCGTCTGTCCCATACTATTGGCTAAAGCGTTCAACCATCTTTGTTCTGCTTTCTGATTATATTTCTTTTGACATTGATAATAAAATTCACCATTTTTTTTCCTATAAACTTCTATTATCATTTTTTTCACTCCTTCATCTGTTTTAATAAAAAAAATTATGTAATAATCATATTTTTAATCATAGAGAGTGTTAAGCCTGGATACCGAAATAAAGGAAAAGCATATCGTCAATAGCAATAAAAAAAAACTAAAAAAATTTTATTTTTATATACGTTAATTGTACAAAAAATATGACTATCCAATGTGACTTTATTTGAATGATTGATGAAAAAAATGGTCTATTCATAGTGATGACAGATATACTCAATAAAGAAATATGGATAGAAGCAGAAAACTTATATCCTGTAGATTTGTTTGCCTCTCCTTTAATTTTTCTTTAGTTGTTGTCGAAACTTAGTTACAAATTCCCATTGTAATTTTCATATAGAAACGTTCGACACACATCAGGTTAACCATGATGACATAGCTAATTTAACAAAGGATATGATTTATCTTTTCTGTTGTTACTGAATATAAAACCATCATAACAATGAAGTGCGCCCCCCTAAGTTAGACCGAAAAATCTAACTTAGGGGGTATTTTAGTGACTAAATACAATTACGCATTTAAAAAACAGATAGTTGAAGCTTACCAAGGAAGTGAAGGTGTTTATAAACCATTGACGGATCGGTATAGTATTCCAGACTCCTATCCAGTTAAAAACGGATAAAAACAGTTGAGACGCTCGAATTTGATGCTTTTCACAAGAAAAAACGAAACAAAGTTACTCTTCTCAATTCAAACAAGATGTCACATACTATTAGTTGAATAGTGATAAATCTTATCTTGACATTACCCTGAAATACGGCTTGTCCTCCAACGCTCCAGGTTTTTCATTGGCATCAATCATCCCTCAAATAAGGCATTTAAAGTCTTTCACCGAAACCGAAAGGAAAATACTCTAGGAACAAATCGTCCCAATACTTTTTCTCGTATTTTTGTATAGTCCCAAGCTATGAGAGGATCTCGGAAGATAAAATAAATTGTCACATCATAATCTCGATAAAGACATCTTTCAATATTCTGTTTTGCTTGGCCAATTGCAAATGTTCCATCTAAAAGAATAGCCATTTTTCAAAACCATGTCTAAAGAATAATCAACTAACCAAGATGAACCACTTTGAAAATCAGAAGAATTACTACCGGTATAGACTGGAAACTTTGCTCGAAAAACGTCTGCATCAATTCTACAAATATCTTCTGATAATTCTAATAGGCTAATCGCTACCTCGGTCTTTCCAGCACCAGGTGTGACAGCCATAAATATAGCTTCCTTTTGATCAGTAGTTTTACTTTTACCTTGAATTACTTCATTATTTTTTCTTTCTCCTTACCTCAAAAAGTCGTTCCACTTTTCAACCACTCTTTAAACGGTGCTCAAGTGCCAACTTCTTGAAATAAACGATCAATTTTCAAAACATGAAAAACTGTTTCAAAATTGCTTTCTGATTATCATCGGAGCTACCCAGCACTTTCACGACCTCTTATATACGCATACTAATCTTACAATGATTATTATTAAATTCTTTGATAATTATTCGATAATTAGAATTTTATTTTTTAAAATTGCTAATAAAGATTTTGTTAACTTGAATCACAAACGTTCAGTTCCTAATATTTGATGTTTTTATTCAATTGTATAGATACTCATGAATCAATTTCGCAGTTAGTTCTTAATATGTATACATTGCACCTCTTTATCTAATACAAACCATCTATTTTAATAACTAATTTTATAGACTATTTTTATCTTTTAGATTACAAGCAATGTCGATCATCAGCATAATAAACATAAAAGGACCAGTTACACTCAACAAAAATGCACCTAAGAATATAGCTAGTAATGGCATAGCGCCTATACCATTTTCACTTGCATCTAAATGAGGAAAAATTTTGAAAATAACTAAAAATACAAACGGTATAAATACTAATATAAACATACTTATTAAAAACAACACTAAACTTATGTTCCTAATTTTCTTAAACATAGTACACCACATTTCCAATTTTTTGTTATTATTATGTAGTAAAATTTGGCTTCGTACAAATTTTAACCAGAGTAATAAAAAAAGTTTATTATTAGTTAAAACGTAATAATATTAAGTTAAGTGCCAGAATAAAAAATCCTATGTATATATGAAACTTGCACTTTGTTAAATAAGCTTCTGTCTTCGTATAATCTGATCTTGATAGACTTTTCCCGAGGTTTAGTCGTACTACTTTTTTTACTCTCAATAAAAAAACAATACCTATACTAAAACACATCATACTAAAAAAACATAAGCTTATCCGAACCATTAAATATATCACTTTGATTCACCTAAATTCTTTTCACTATCTATAGTCAAAAGTTTATGCAAAAAAATTGTATTTTTCTAACAGTATATCTTAATTTTCTACAGTTTTTCCAGCAGCTAATGCTGCTATTAGTTCTAGTGCCTATTGTATGCCAAAGCTTTACCACGTAATGACGTTATGGCACCTTGAACAATAATTATATTTTCTACGACCCGAGCTATGTTTTACTTATTGTTTCTTTTATTTCCTCTGCTTACTACCTGCTGTACTTGTTCTTTTTTTAGTTAGGTAATTTCTCCTCTAAGTTTCTAATCATCATATATACCTTTGTAAGCATTGTTTTTCAATTTTTTTAAGGGTATCAAACTGTCTTTTTACCGATAAGTTAAATAATATAAAAAAATCACTCCTTTATTTTCTAGTTTTGTCATCTATACTTATTTAACTCCTCAACTTATTAAGAAGTTTTAGAACGATCGTCCTTTTTTTCTTGGTATCTAAGATGTAGAGTATATACCAATAACATTGTTATACCAAACGGAGCAGTAATATATATTCCCCACAGCGATACCCCTATACATGATAGTACAATATCACTATCAATAAAATTAGGAAATAAGTTACTCAATACACTCAAAATAAAGGGCATTACAATCAACATAAACGTATTAACACCTAATAGAACTTGACTTATCAAAAATATTTTTTTCATTTTTCCACTCTTTTCTTTTAGTCTATAGGTTCAAACCTATATTTTATTTTCAACTACTTTCATCAGTTTTCTCCAAAATTACACTTTTGATAATCTTTAAGGAACGTATGAGCGAGTGACCTTTTGATTTAATGGCTTTCTTATAAAAATATACGCAAAAGTTCTGGATTCTATTCTATTAATTGTATTCTAATGTTCTTCTCTTAGTTCTGGTTCAAATTATTTACCTTCTAAAGCTTATAATTAGTTTTTAAATCCCTAAGCACTCCACAGCCTCCTCAAAAGTTGATACAAAATAGAAATTATTCCCTTTGTTTGCTTCTCGAATAAAATCTTTCAGGGCTTGACTGCCTTCATTAAAATCACCAACGATTGCTAAATGGATATCATAATTGATATATTTTTGCAAAATTTCTCCTGCTATTCCTGAACTTAGATCATAAAATCCATTGATTATGGCTTCTTTCCTTAGAATGATATCAGTTGTTTGATAGTGATAATTTAATGACATTGCAAGATCTAAGGCGGATGCAGTATCGAAAATCAGTGGTTTATGATTTTCCATTTCGATCACTACGATATTCTTTTTGTTTTTTTCAACTACGTTTACCAACAATTGTCTCACCTCTTGTTTTTTTAAGTATATCATAGTGGCAGATTCGTTTTCGGATCTTTTTATTTATTTACTTCCTAACTTATTGTTTGTTACGGAAGCAACTGCTACAAAAGTAACAAAAAAACAACTCGTAAATCCCAAAAATTGCACAGTTTTTTGGTTTTTACGAGTTATTTTTAATGTTCAAACAATATTGATTTATTTTGTTAACACGAAGAATATTGGCAGCGCCTTTTCAATAGAAAATAATCCAGTAATACTTAGTATTTCTAATAAAATGACTATTTCTGAATCTTTTTATGTCGGATATGCTTCCAATTATTCCGACTTTTAGAAGAAAGTAGTTTTTCCAGAAATTTCATCTTGTTTGTGGGACCACCTAAACTTTTTATTGAAACAGAACCGTCACATTTGCTATCGCACGCACTGTTCGTCCATTTGGATATGAAAGCATTAGCTCTAGCTTATGTTGACCAACTTTTGATAGAACTTCAGGATTCAAAATAGTGATTTCAGGACGATCATTTTCTTCTATATGGGTCTGCTCAACAAAATCAAATGGATCATAAGGTTCTCCTAAAACAATCTCAACCCTCCGGCCAACAGGAAATGCATCTTGTATTGGTATTTGCGTTTCTTTATATTGATCATACAATGTAGAATCGATCAAACTTCTCCAATTCTTTGGCATTTTGTCATACTCTGCAGAGGTCCAATACTCAACATTTAATTGTCGATCAGATGTGTCATCACGTGTATTGCCAGAAACATACGTTGACTCTCCTTTAAAACCTTCAGAAGCTTGATTCATGATCAATAGCTCTCTCCGGCGGTTGGCTGGAATATTGTGATAATTGATAAATTGATTATCAATAAATACTCCATTATATACGTTGTCCTTTCCAGTATGCCGATTATACTCTATCCCAATCGCGTATTTATCCTGCCACTCTTTAAAATCAAACACGTTATTTGCTACTAGCCAATTCGATAACTCCGCTACTTGACCTTGATCAAAACTATCTCCTAATCCAAATTCTGGTGTTTCATACATAATAATACCGGTATTACGTAGATAATTATTCATGATTGTGATGTTACGTCCTGATTTGAATTTAAATCCACCATAAGGTCCATTGTGCAATCCACGAACGTGATTGCCTATAACCTGTACATTCTGTGATCCTCTTAGATAGATGGCATGATCACCTACCACACCATATCGATCCTCGTTCTCGTACATCTGCTGGAAGAAATTATCTTTTATCAAAACATTCTTCGAATTACTATATGAATTGACACCACAAGAAAGATAGTTTTGTTCGTTATGTTCAAGAGACATTTGCTCAGACTCCAACGCAGATTGTAGACGATTGATGGTTTTGATAATCTCAGGATTGCTAAAGCTCTTGATTGCCTCTAACTCATTGATCCGTAATCCAAATAGATTATCTGTAATCTGTACGTTTTCCATATACTCATATCTTCCAACCGTCGAAAAACCACCAATATAGATTGCCCGATTTTCTGTATCTGGCGTGGCATGTTCATGGTCTCTCATAAATATATTATTTTGCATAGTTGCCCCATTGGATGTCTGTAGGTTGATCGGATACAAAGAGACAGGATGATAAAACACATTATCATTGATGGTAATGTTATTTGCTAAACGTGTAAAAATTCCTACTCCATCGAAAAACAATGAATGAATCTCAATATTGTGGCTTGTCTGGTAATTTTCATCTGACAAATAAACGTTTTGTCCTGTTTCATTTTTCAATATCGTTGGATTTTCTTCTTCTCCTTTGATCTTGAGACCGCTTCTTAACACCACATTTTTATTGATGATATACGTATCAGCTGGAATATATAACTGTTTTGTTAAAGAATTGGTGTGATCAATAATCGTTTGTAATTGATCTGACTGATCTTCTAAACTCTCACGTCGCAACGCGTGCTCCCCAAAAATCGTCTCATCTGTTGCATCTAACCATTCGGTGTGCTGAGCCGGAAAAGTTTTTTGGCCCTCTAACTCATTCGTTGCTTCTGCGTTTATATTTGCTGGTATGCTTATTACAAACAGAACCAGAAAACATAACATCATTTTTAGTTGTCGTTTGTTCATTTGTCTCTCCATTCTTTTTAGCTGTGATTGGCTATCGTTCTAAACAGGAAGTATTTTTGGCGTTAGGTAACTTTTGTTTCAATACACTATAAAATAACGAACGATATCCATTTGTAGATTAGCAGATAAATAAATAGTTTTGCACTCAATAATTTCATTCACAGGTGAAATTATTGAGTTCTTTCGCAAAAAAATAGTTGAGCAACAGTTTTACCTTAAAAGACCCGACTAAATTTCTCTAGTCGGGTAACAGTCCTATTCGTTATAAATTATCACTTGAAACTTGATAATCCTTTTCTATTTTCTTTATCAATTATCGGGGTTATCTTAAACTCTTTTTCACCATACACCCGATGCATCGTCCACTGATCAATGAATGGTACCGCTAGATTCATGACAACAATCGCTACGCCGATTCCCCCTGGCAAATCTAAGACGATTCTTAAAACGGCACATAGTAAACCACAGCCGATAGCGAAATAATACTTCCCTTTATCGGTTGCAGGTGAAGTCGTATAGTCTGTTACCATGAAAACAGCTGCCATGATCAATGCTCCACTAAGCAAATGAGCTGTAGCAAAGCTGAAATTAAACCCACTATAAATCAAAATCGCTAGATAGAAAGAGCTTAGGGTTAATAAAGGAACGAATGGATGGATGATTTTTCGCACGATCAAATAGCCCCCAGCAATCAATAAAAGCAGTTTACTTGTTTCCCCCATTGGACCGCCTAGATCAATCCCTAAGAAAAGTTTCCACCATTCAGGTGTGGTCGCGCTGATTTCTCGAGAAAAATGACCAAGTGCCACAAGTGGCGTCACAGTTGTGATTACATCTGGTCCTGGTGCGATCCAATTAGTGATCCAAGGAGATAAAAAGAGCTTTAGAAGGACTCGTGCTGCTACTGCGGGATTGATCCAGTTCCTTCCTAACCCGCCTCCTAGATGCTTTACAAGGACGATAGCAATAAAATCCCCAACTAGTACTGTCCACAATGGTGCACTAGTAGGCAATGTCAAAGCTAACAGCCAACCTGTGATCACAGCAGTCAAATCGTTGACTGTGATCGGTTGTTTACTTGCTTTTTGGATAACCCCTTCTAGTAAGACACATGTGATGATACTGGTAATGATCATCACTATCGGACGCCCACCAAAAAAGTAAGTAGCACCAATCGTTGGAAATATAAGGGCAATCAACACTTGTTTCATTTTCCATTGGCTTGTCCAATCATTACGGATATGCGGACCATTAATCGTTCCGTTTCCTAGATATTTCGTACTCATCCTTTTGCCTCCATGATCTGATTTTTTACTGCTCTGATATCTTTTAGTAAGTCGATTTTTGAAGGGCAGATAAATGAACAAGCACCACATTCTAAACAATTCAACACGCCTAACTGTTCGGCTGTCTGAAGATCCTGATGACGGTACGCTTGACTGATCAAGATCGGATGTAGACCGATTGGGCACGCATTCACACACTCGCTACATTTGATACACCTTTGTTCCTTGGGGATAATTGCCTCTGCTGCAGACAATGCTAAAATCAAATTAGTCGTTTTTGTGACTGGTTCATCTAATGATTGGATAAGTTTCCCCATCATCGGACCACCATTCAATACCTTAAGAGGTGACGACACAAATCCACCACACGCAGCAATCAATTCCTCTACTGGTGTGCCAATTCGTACTCGTAGATTTTTTCCTTCTTTGATCGGTGTACCTGAAACTGTTACTACCCGTTCGAAGGATGCGACCTGCTTCAACGTAGCACTAAAAATACTATGTATCGTCGCTACATTCAAGGTGATCACTCCGACATCAAAAGGGAGCTTGCCTTTAGGTATTTCTTGAGATAATACATGCTTGATCACTAATTTTTCCGCACCTTGAGGATATAGGTCCCCTAGAATATGTAACTGGATTCTTGGATCAATCAGATATTTATGTAAATGTTCAATCACTTGTACAGATGATTTTTCGATCGCAATCCTTGCTTTTGGGATTTGATAAGTATCCAGAATCATTTGTATACTCTTGATCATTTGTTCGGTATCTTCAATCAATAATCTTCTATCACTAGTAATGGATGGTTCACATTCTGCTGCGTTAATGATCAAGGTATGGATCTTTTGTTCTTCTTGAGGTAGTAGCTTTATGTCAGTTGGAAAACCAGCACCTCCCATCCCTATGATTCCTGCATTCGCAACGATGCTATGTAAATCTTTATTTTTTGTATGTAATAATTCTATACGATCAGAAAAGTCATTTTCTATAATGACCACTTTAGTCAACTGATGATTGACCATGCGCTCCTCGATTTTTTTTACGACTCCTGCCACTGAACTATGTACATTGGCAGATATTCGTCCATCTTTTTCTCCGATGAGTGTCCCAATTGCCACTTTATCTCCTACCTCAACAACAACTTTAGCAGGTTTTCCAAGATGCATAGACATTGGTAAAATAATTTTCTTTGGTGGCGTTAGTTTCTCGATGGCTTGTTGTGCTGTATGTTTGTTTTTATCAAGATAGACGCCATTCAACCTTTTTTTTACTATTAATTTCATTTTCATTCCCCTAACGATAGATAAAAAAGTAATAAATCAAACCGATTGCTACTAATACTAATTGCAAACCTAATCCGATCCATTCATATTTTTTTCGATAACTAATTTTTTTCATTTCTCCCCCTACGATAACAATGATTTTTTTATATGAAACAGTTGTTTTATTCCTTGTAAAACTTGATCAAAATAGCATATATCCGCCCATAATCCATTAAATAAAATGATTTTACAGTAAAATCGTTTGCTATTTCCGTTTATATTAAAGAAAATAAAATAACCATTTAACACAAATATAATAACACGATGCAAAGTAATATAAAAGATTAATTTATAAAAATTTTTATCTTATCTTTTTTACTAAATGACAATAACAAAAAAATTCTAACTCATGGGTTGCTTTGAGTTAGAATTTTTTATTGATTTGCTTGCAAGAAATAATTTGAAGGACTACCTTTTACCAAGTCCTGATTGCCAAAATTATTTTGTGGAACGTAACTATCTATCCTGTAACAATATGCTTACAAATCGTTACTCCACCGCTTGCTTTTCCACATTTTGATGATAGGGACTCTGTTCAAACAACACTTTCCCATGTGAAAAATATAATTCAGCGTCTAAACATTGCCTGTCGTTAAGTAAATCAGTTATGACATTCGCTAATTTGATTACCGCAATTCGATCAAATGCGGTGATCATCGATTGTCCAATTGCTAAATTATCTAAAACAATACTTCTATAGTCGGATAAAGTCGGACAAAACGTTTCAACAAAAGATTCGATTGAACTCACTGAACGGTTCAATAAAAAATGCATAGGATGGCTATTCATATGTTTCAAAAGATATTTTTTATTATTCGTTAAATCAAGTTGATTAGCAATACAAACATCGATTTCATTTGTCAAAGATAGTTCTCTTGTGACTTTACCTGTGATGGTATCGTCAATTTGGATGAACGTTACTTTCTGATGAGAATGTCCAGTATCGACAATCCGATCAATCACTTTTGTTACGCCGTTGATAAATGTATCTGAACCTACTGTATAGTCACCACTTGGGTAATCAAGATAGTTAGATACTGGTACAGTGATTACTGAAAGCCCATGGCTACGTAGCTCATTTGCAAATACAACACTCGAAGTCCCACCTAATAATACGAAGGAGTCGTAATTTTCCTCTTTTATCAATTGAATAAATTGATAGTTAACATGGTTAGTTTCTGAACATAAATAGGAGCAATCAAATAAATGCCAATTATTTACATTTTGATCCAGCTTTGTTTGGATATATTGTTCTTCAGAAAAATTGATTGCGAATAATTCGATTTCTTGTTCAGGTATGGAAAGCACAAGCTGTTCCACCAACCGCTCTCCCCCTTTTACATAGCCTTCTATTGATAAAATGCCAACTTTTTTC
>Ga0308169_10000198_pt1 | contig 112895 bp, 79 predicted proteins | sample PhyBR1_2_FD_202139 | JGI IMG/M metagenome (GOLD analysis project Ga0308169, IMG submission 202139) | Phyllosphere microbial communities from UC Gill Tract Community Farm, Albany, California, United States - DLSLSB.R1 | ecosystem: Host-associated > Plants > Phyllosphere > Unclassified | place...
GCATTGCCACGACTACTGTTAGTAATAAAAGTGAAAGGATTTGGTGCATGTTCTAAGATTTAAACAGGTTAAGCCCGATTATTCCATTTAGCAGCATGCGCGAATTGAGCGGCAAGAGCACCCAATTGGGAGAATTGATCTCGCTCCGCTGTACCAAAACCTCATTTAAAGTAGTAAGTTCACCAAACGATGCCAGGTAAAAATTACCGTCAGATTTGTTGTATCGGATATGCAAATGTGGCGAATTCGCCCATTCGGTCGCAATCTTGAAAATATTGGAATCTTCTCGCTGTTCCTCATTTCCAGAAACTATAGTATCCTCACTTCTGATCAAAAACTCGATTTTCTTTCCCGAAAATTGCTTATCGGGTATGATCGTCTCCAAACGGGCTAGTGTAGCTTGCTGCGATTTAGGCTTGGCATCGCCATCAGTATATTCCAGCTGCGCTTCGTAGGGGATTTCCATATAGCCGTCACTGTAATAAGTGAAGCCTTTCAGAATATCGTTGTTAACATCAAATGTTTGCGCAATGCCAGTTTGACGAGGAATGAAAGTGACCCGGAGATTTTCTGATTTTTGATTATTATCGGGTAAAAGTTTTCCAATAAATCCCTTATCACCCCTTGAATAGTCGGGGTGGGAAACCAGGCGAAAAACCCATTTTGATCCCGAGGGTTCCACAGTTTTGCCTGCCTGCCGGTATTCTTTGAGAATCTGGTAGAATTTCTTAACGCTTTCCTGAACGATTAGGCCAAAGATTCCCTGCTTGTTGTCAATAAATGCCCTGTAATCTTCAGCATTGAAAGTGATGATGAATTCATGATAAAAAACCACGCGATCTGCGAAGGATAATTCCTTGATAGATTCCTTAAACTTGTCAACTATGAAGCTGTATATTGTTTCAGGGGTCAGCTGTATTGCCTTCATGTTATCCGCCTTGTTTTCATCAGTCAGAAACCAATCTTGAATCCCAATACGCTGCCAAAAATTTAATTTTGTGTCCATTAACGTTGATGCGTAAATACTAATTATTATTCCTAAAATTCTACCGGTTTGACTGAAGTATCAGGTGTAAGATCTTCTATGGAGTCTTCGGCTTTCTCTTTCTCTTCTTTAATTTTCGCTCTGATCGTGCTATCCACTACACGCTTAGCCGCTGCCGCTTCCGCCGCCCTGCGCTCATTTGCTAGTCGCTTGTGCGCCATTTCTGTCGTATCATTGGTAGCAGGTGCTAATGAGTCGATAGGGTTTACCTCACTAAGCGTCCCCGGAGTTTGTCCAAGTTGCCTGTACCCTACATATGCCACTAGTCCAATTATAACCAAAATCAAGCAGGTAAATGTAAAATAAGACAATGCGATTCCCTTGCTTTCCGTCTTTGGAAGCGTGTTTTCAAATGTTGATAACTGTTGGCGAAGTGATTCATTTTCTGCCCTCATCAGATCTATTTGAGCGGTGTCGACGGGTATTGGGCCTGAAGACAGGCCTGCTTTCATCACTGCTTCATGCAAAGCCTCACCATCTTGATACCTCAGCGCAGGGTTTTTCTGCAGGCATTTACCGATGAGATCCAAAAGCCAGCCTGGAACCTGCATTTCACTGTTTTTTTGTTCGGCTGTCCAGCTTGCTGGAAGGTTATTTCTGCGCAGCTCCATCAGATCTGGCACTTCGCCCTCCATGTGGCCGATCATCACCGAATTCCGCGCGGTGTCACTATTTCCAGGCAGCGGAAACGGAACCTGACCACCTAGTAGTTCATATAGAATAATTCCGTAGCTATAAACATCGCTTTGCAACAGCAATTTACCTTCATTTTGCTCGGGCGCCATAAATTCGACTGCACCAGCGTGCCTGATGCTGCTTCGTCGTTGCTCTTCACTCATAATGGCCAATCCAAAATCAAGCAGCACATAATTACCGGTGTGAAGGTTGTATTTTACATTGTTGCTTTTAACATCGCCGTGTTTCACGCCCAAGCTATGACAATGTTTGAGTGCTGCTGAAAGGTGATTTGCAACTTTCAGCAGTTCCTGAAGTTTAAATATTTTTTCGTGAGGTGGCTGAAGCAGTTCGCAGAGGTCAGGCCCTTCAATGTATTCCATTTCAATAAAGGGGAAAGATCCACTCTCGGTGATGCCGAAGCTCAACATTTTAACCACATTCGGACTGGGGTTTTCATTTACCTTCAACAGTTTTGAAACTTCGTTTTCAAAATTGCGGTAATTTTTATCGTTAGGATCTTCAGCGGAGATTGGCGTAGGAATCAATTTTACTGCAGAGTAAATCGCACCCATACGCTTTCCCTTATAAACAGAGCCTTGTCCGCCCGTTCGCAGTGCTCCTAAATTCTCTAAACCTTCTGTTATCGTAAATACTTTGCTCATATTTATTTTCTAACAACAATAATAACAAGTTATTGTTGCCAAATAGTGAATTAAATATCGGGAGGCCGTGAATGTATTTCTGATATTCAGAAAAAACAGCATGAGTTCTCTCGTTAGTAAAAAGGTGATCGTGATATTCCTGGTATTTTGAATACCCAATCCACTCTCAAATTAACGATTTTATCAAGAAAATCTATAATTAGTTATTTACTCTAGGTAGGATTTTCATTGTAGGTAGCTCGAACAACGCTGGATCCAGAACGATGTCAACATCTTCAGAAAATCTTTGAATCAATTTCCAGCATTTACTAAGCGATGTACCACCCTTAAATACCGAATAATCTCTGAAATCTGCTTCAAATAAAGCTTTTAAGGTTAGGGTTATCCACCAGTCTTTTTCAATCGATTTGGTATTTATACCGCTTTTGAAAACCGCCTGGTCGACACTTGTTTTTCTTTGTTCATCTGTCAGTTTTAACCAGCCTGTCATGATCCGATAAGTTTGGTAGGTAATCATTTATTTTAGCTGGAGAAAGTGTAAGATCCTCCATCAAGTCTTTTGTATTTTCCCTGGCCAGCAGCTCTTTAATCTTCTGTTGGGTAATCGGATCAATATTTTCTACTCCAAGCTCTTCCAGGGCCTGGATAATCAGGCTGCTATATTCTCCTTTCATTGAAAGTTTTTTAGGAGTAGTTGTTTTAAATTTAATCACCGATTTCCCTACTTTGATCTGCCCCGATGGACCATCAGTGAGATAAACTAGTTTTATAGGCACCTGTGTTATCAGCCCCAGCCTGTGAAGTGCATATGCCCCAGCCGGTTTGATTTTTACTTTGTCCTTTTTGGCAATTGCCTGGGCGACCTTTTCCGGAGCAGGCTTGAGCAGACCAAAAATTGGATCCTTTTTAGGAATAAGATATATGCCATGGCCGCCCCTTAAGATCTGACCATCACTAGTCAGTCTACCTAGAGCCATTTTAATAGCTCCTTCGCTTCCTACTCCCCTAAAGTCTGTAGGAAAAACATCGTACTCAGCTTCTTTCGCTTAACTTGCTTTGCTATATCCAAATGTGCATTGGGCATGTTACTTTTTTTCGAAAAAAAGTAACAAATAAAATCCCCTCAAGACGCTATAAAGCATTGCAATTGCAAAAAATGCAATCCCAAACCTGAAAATATGTCTGCAGATACTTGCTTTAGTGGCGAATTGCGATCAAAGCCTGTGCATATTTCTCGTATCTGACCGCAATACACCTGCATAAGTTCACCTCAATAAAAGCCAAGATGGCTTTCTTTAATTTTGAAAAATCCGTTTACAACGAACGAGGCCGATTAGTTAATGATTGTCTATTACTAAGTGTACGGTGAAAATGAACAAAGAACAGTCATTATTCTCCTATTTAAATCTTTCATGCTCAACAACGTTACAATTTTATTTGTCCGCCATTCAATAAAGATATAGTTTTCATAAATACTCAGTTGGAGAAAAGGCCAAGTTGGAGGTAATTTGATTTTCTGGTCTGTTTCTGTTTTTGCCACATCGCGAGAAAGAAGCAAAGCTTATTTTTAATACTAAAACGATTTATTTAATGATTATATTAGCTTTTCTAAAAAAACTTCAGAAACCAAATAGATATGAAAAAACAATTATTAATTACCTTTGCGTTACTTCTGGTGACACTCAAAATTTTCAGTGCCCCAATAAACCTTTCCTCTCCTGATAAACGCATCAAGGTCTCTGTAGACCTTAAAGAAAAAATAAGTTATTCGGTAAGCTTTAATGATGCCCCTTTTTTGGCTGATTGCTACTTGCAGCTTAATTTGGATCTGCTAAAACTTGGGACAAACCCTAAGCTTTTAAAAAAAACACTTTCGATGGTGAATACCACTTCAAACCCGGTTGTTCCGCTAAAGAATAGTACGGTGATAAATCAATACAATCTTCTTAGGCTAGATTTTAAGGGCGATTTTAGTGTTGAGTTTAGAGCATATAATGATGGTATTGCCTACCGCTTCATTACCAACAAAAAAGATTCAATTATCGTTACAGATGAAGATGCGCATCTTACTTTCAGCAGTCATGTGAGGGCAGCCTACCTAGAGACGGGTAGTTTTAAAACTTCTTATGAAATCCTTTACCGACAAAACGAACTGGGTAAAGTAGATAAAAGCAAGATGAGCGTGTTGCCCATTCTTTTTGATAACGGAAAATTTAAGGCGCTGTTTTCTGAAGCCGACCTGTACGATTATCCCTGCCTGTTTGTTAAAGCCATAGATGATCAAACAATCGAAGCTACTTTTCCAAAAGTTCCTTTGGTTTATGGAGAAGATGGAGACAGAAGCAAAAAGATTATCAAACAGGCAGATTACATTGCAAAAACAGCCGGAAAAAGAAGCTTTCCATGGAGGTTTTTGGTCATTACCGATCGCGACGAACAACTTGCAGCTAATGAAATGGTCTATAAACTAAGTACACCGAATCAGTTAAAAAACACCACATGGATTAACCCTGGCCAGGTTACCTGGGAATGGTGGCACAATGCTTATGTGTACGGCGTAGATTTTAAGTCGGGCTACAACCAGGACACTTACAAATATTATATTGATTTTGCTTCCAAATTCAAAATTCCCTACATTATCATGGATGAAGGTTGGGCCAAAACGACGCTCAATCCTTTCGAACCGAATCCGACCATTGATCTTCAGAAACTTATTGCCTATGGCAAAACCAAAAATGTAAAAATCGTGCTTTGGTTTACCTGGCTGGCAGTAGAGAATAACTTCAATATTTTTGAAACTTTGGAAAAGTGGGGTATTGCGGGGGTAAAAATAGATTTTATGGATAGGAGTGACCAGTGGATGGTAAATTACTACACGCGAGTAGCCAAAGAGGCGGCAAAGCATCATATTCTGGTCGATTTTCACGGTGCGTTTAAACCTGCCGGACTTGAAGTTGCCTATCCTAATGTGCTTTCTTACGAGGGGGTAATCGGCATGGAACAAAATATAGGAGGCGGGCTTGCAACCCCAAATAACAATCTTTTTCTGCCATTCTTACGTAATGCAATTGGCCCAATGGACTATACGCCTGGTGCTATGCGGTCTGCCCATAAAGAAGATTATAAACCCAGCTGGGTCAATACCATGAGCATTGGTACAAGGGCACACCAGTTGGCAATGTATATCGTTTTTGAAAGTGGATTTCAGATGTTAGCTGATAATCCATATAATTATCTCAAAGAAACTGAAACCACATCTTTTATAACCAGTGTTCCGGTTACATGGGACGAAACTAAAGTCATAGACGGACGCGTGGGCGAGTATATCGTTAAGGCCAGGCGAAAAGGTGAAAAATGGTTTATTGGAGCCATGGGCAATAGTCAAACGCATGACCTTAAGCTTGAAACATCCTTTTTAAAAGCCGGTGTAAATTACCAGATTACTTTGATCCGGGACGGTATCAATGCCGATTTTCAGGCAATGGATTACAAAAGAATCGTAAAGCCGATACGGGCGGGAGAAACAATCGATATTAAAATGGTAAAAGATGGAGGTTATGTAGCCGTTATTGAACCTAAAGCAAATTGATTTTAGGTAATTTCGTAACATGAGATACTTTACTTGTATCTCATGTTAAACCGTACTGGGCGATCAACCATAACTTATTCTGAACCGGCCCAGTTACAAAGCTGGCGATAGTTTATACTGATATATATGTCGATTTTGAGACAATAAAGCGCAATGGCCTTGGAGATAAGATCGTCTATCACAGCAAGCGAAAATTCTGGGCACAGGTGATAAATCCAGGTACAATAATTACAAGAACTTTCTGTTACCAATTTGGGATAAATGGGGAGATAAATCGGCTAGGCTTCAAACTTCTAGCCTCTATCACCTGGAGATGCCATATATTTCACTATAGGCCTGGTCAAAGCAAAAAACACAACCATACGTCTACCATCTCCCACTTAAAAGCACAAATTACCTAATCAAACTTATCCTACCGGGCCCATTAAAAAACATGCGAAAGTTCTTCGCAATAAAATCCAAAAAATCGCAAATTGCAATGCACAAAACTAAGCTAATGAACCGTAAAACTACTGACGGTCCTTCAAGGAATAAAGCGCGCACCAGAACAGCATTAATCTTGCAAGTATCATCAACCTACGGAAACCAAAGGTGAATTTTTGACACTTTACAACTGAAATTTTTTCATTTTTCCTGATTTTTTTTCAGTGATTTCAGACTATATCTCCATTGGCATTTTTCTTGAAATACCTTAACTGAACGCAAAGTTCAAGAGTTTAATTAATTATAAGTTTTAATCACTAATTTATTTTAAGGAGGAAAGACCTATGACACTGGTTAAATTTAATTCCGAGAACAAGAAAAATGGCGCTGTGCCAGGCTTTAACAATGTTTTTGATTCCATTTTCAATGACACCTTTTTCTCAGATCGCATGATGACCCGCGTACCTGCGGCCAACATCAGTGAAACTGCAGATCACTTTCATGTGGAGCTTGCCGCTCCGGGGCTAAAAAAAGAAGATTTCAAATTGAAGCTGGAAAAAGATGTGCTGACTGTTTCAGTTGAGCAGCTCAATCAAAACGATCAGCAAGAACGCAGTTATGCAAAACGCGAGTTTAGTTATAGCTCTTTCGTGCGGGCTTTTACCTTGCCTGAGAGCGCAAATACCGAGAGTATCCAGGCTAAATACAATGATGGCATATTGTGCATTGACATTCCAAAACGTGAAGAGGCTAAATTGGTTGCCCGTCAAATTGAAATTCAATAATTTTAACCATTAATTAATAGGGCCGCAAATTTTGTGGCCCTTTTTCTATGTTTAGAAGAATATGGAAACATTTTTTGAAATCTCTTTAAATATGAAAACCTGCAAAGTTATCGAAAGCTATGGCTGCTTTTCCATCGGAACAGATGTAAAATTTGCTTTAGAGCTTTTCAACACACTACATGGAGATCCTCAGGTATCTCCCGATTCGGTGATGACTGTGGATTTAGTTAAAAGGGAAAAGGGGATTCCATTTCCCTTGGCATTAAAGCATTGTACACTGGATCAACTTGGCGAAAACGTTAAGCAGATAACCAAAGAGCTGTTCAAGCGGGTTAATTTGGAGGGTTGAGTTAAGCCTGGGTGCAGGAAAAAATTTGATCCAAAAAAAATCGCTGTTCCCTGGTTTGAATCCTGAAAGTTACGGGCATCCGGGGGCAAAACAAAAACACATGTTTTAGGGTTCCAGTAACATGAGAGCATTTAAAATTGGAATTCCCCATGGAGAGGGGGTGATTGGCTTAACCATCATCCCGAAGGATGATTATTTCATCATTGCGCAGCAACAGCATATACTCGGAGCCACCAGGAAAGAAGGTTCAGACTGGATTTTGATGCAGCGGGATGAAATTGAAGAGTGGTACCTAACCGACCACGAAAACAACCCCGACGATGAGCTAGAGTGTGTTGAGCTGGGAGCAATAGAGATCAACCAGATTGCAGGCGAAATCGAAAACCAGCTAAAATAAAAAAGAGCAATAAATTGCCTCCAGCATTACACAAATTATAAGCCCAGCGAGAAACAGCAGCTTCAATTATACCCTATCAGCAACTAAACCACATAACATTTTTAAATTTCCAGAAGCGTCTCCCATGGTATTGTTAAAATAGACGAAAACCTCTTTTCCCTCGGTTAACCATTCGGCAATATAATCTGCATATTCGGATAAAAAATATTCAGTGTAACTTCCCCTATAATCTCCCCCAGGCCCATGAAACCGAAGATAACGAAAATTGTTCTCGGGTCCGCGCAGAGGTCCTGCTCCCATTGTCTTATCGTGAATAACCATACCCAACCCATACTTTTCCAAAATTTCCATTACCTCTTCCACATATAAAGACGGATGGCGAAACTCCAGTGCGATCTTCCATTCGCCCCTAGCATCGTTTTTCAATAGGCTGCTTATAAGGCGAGTCAGTTGGGGCACGTTGCCTATTCTAATACTAGGTGGGAACTGGACGAGCAGACAGCCGCTTTTTTCACCTACAGCCGAGATCGCATGCATAAACCTGCTCAGCTCATTGGCATCAAAGCCAAGCTGGGGTCCATGGGTAATTTTTTTAAAAAGCTTAAAGCTAAAACGAAAGTCGTTGCCCACCTCACAAGCCCATTTTTCGACTGTGCGGAACATCGGAATTTTATAGAATGAACTGTTGATTTCAATCGTATTCATCAGCGAGCTATAATAACAAAGCCTGGACCTGTTTTTGAACTGCTCGGGATAATGCAATTTATTGGGTACAGGTAATATCAGCCCGCTTGTTCCTGAATAGTAATTTTTTGTTTTTTGTTCCATAACCTTTAAGCAACACGGACAAGGCATCAATTGTTGCATTCGTTATATCCAGACCTATCCACTACCCGAAATCTACTCGTTGTGCTCCGGCCGGCGAGAACCAGCAAAAAAAATTGGAGAGCCCTTGTATCAGCCGACTCACCATTATCCAAATTATTTGGATGTTATTCTGCATTTAATAACGCGTATTTCTGCTCAAACCAAATGAGTAAATTTTAATAACAGGGTACAAAGTCCAGATGCGAAATTATTCTCACTAAAATAAAATTTGCAAATACAAAAATAATTCTCTAACATTGCTATAGACTAGATTAGACCAGATCAAATATTTATTGCTGATTTCATCCACAAAGGATGTAGAAGCATTATCGTCAAGTATGAGGCCTTTTCCTGAACTTTAATAAAAAGAGAGTTTAACCAAATACAAATGATATACACTAATTACACCATGATTTCTTATCGATGTAACCTGACCCTTCTTATAGTTTTATTTTGTGGATTTTCATTCGCCTCAGCCCAAATTACCCAGGTTGGTTTTACTTCCTCTGATAAAGGTTTAGTGCAGGCGTTTGACTGGGCAAAAAAAATGGCACTGCATTACAAGGGAGCCGATACCGACCCTGTGGGGCCATGGTATGAAGCCGCTCTCCCCTCCCGAAATGCATTTTGCATGCGCGATGCAGCACACCAAAGCATTGGCGCTGAAATATTAGGCCTAAGCAGGGAAAATCTGAACATGTTTAGCTTGTTTGCCAAAAATATTTCGGCCAGTAAAAACTGGTGTTCTTACTGGGAAATCAATAAACTTGGAAAACCTGCCCCAGAGGACTACAGAAATGACCAGGAATTCTGGTACAATTTACCCGCCAATTTCGACGTGCTTTATGCAACCTGGCGCCTGTACAACTGGACGGGTAATAAGGAATATATCAATAATCCATCATTTGTACACTTCCAGCAAAAAACAGTAAAAGAATATATTGATACCTGGGTGCTCTCTGCCGATTCTTTGTTAAAAAGGCCAGCCCATCTCCACACGCCTAACCCTTACAATGAAAAGGATTATTTTCACAGTTGCCGTGGGCTGCCCTCCTACTCTGAAGGGATACCTAGCATGAGAACCGGTGTTGATTTGGTTGCGGCCATCTACCGCGGCCTGTTAACCTATGCAGATATACTCTCGGTAAAAGGGCAGCAAAAGGAAGCAAAATTATATGCCCAAAAAGCTGAGCGTTACCGCAAGCGACTGGAAGCTGACTGGTGGAATGCCAATCAGCAGCATTATTATCTCTATTACAGTAGCAATGATGAGTTTGTAAAAGATGAGCCTATTCCTTATTTGCTTTGGTTCGATGCCCTGAAAGATACGACCAGAGTCAAACTTCATTTAGCACAGATTGCTGCAACAAAAAGCAATGTAGAAACCACATCTTATTTCCCCTACCTTTTCTACAAAAATGGTGAATGGGATCAGGCCAGGCGATATATTCTTTATCTTTCAAACCCCGAAACCCCAAGAAGAGAATATCCAGAGGTTTCTTTTGGCGTGATTGATGGCATTGTTCAGGGTTTAATGGGGATTACTGCCAATGCTCAAACCACAACAATCAGCACCTTGTTCAGGCCTTCTGGCAAGGACTCAGCTACCATCAATAATTTACCTGTATTGCAAACCAGAATCAAACTTAGCCATAGCAGTCCTTATCAATCTACAATCTTTAATTCAGGAAAGAGGTCTTTTAAATGGAAAGCCATTTTCTCCGGAAATTATTCCAGAGCTACCATTGATGGCATTCCAATGCTTACCAAAAAAGAAACAACCTTGCAGGGAAAAATGATGAGCTGGGTTGAGGTAGAGGTGAAGCCTGGAATGCAGGTAAAAGTTAACGTAAATCCCATTTTAAAACGATAAGATCCGAATGAAAACCCTAAAAAAGAAAGCCTTCCTAAGCTCACTGTTCCTGGTTGCCAGTTTCAATCTCTATAGTCAGCAGCTCTCCCTTCCTGAGCAGAAAAACAGGTGGACTATACAGCCCAATGGGAGTATAAGCTGGCAAACAAACCAAGGCCTGCCACATGCAGATCACATCGAAATGTCGGGAGAAAAGGTTTCGCTATGGATAGATTACCGTTTAGATACTGCCGGAGTGATGAGAATAATACGTAAAGTAGTTTTCCCCACATTCAGGATGTTGCCAGATGAAACCAGGAGCCATATCACCTATACCTTTCAGGATAATGAGCTGCCTCAGATTTATATCAACAACAGGCTGCTGAAAATGGATATTTCTAAACGTGAACAGCGGGGTAATTTTGCATTTGTTTCCAAAAAAATTAACCACCATGGCTTGATGCGGATCACAGCAAATGCGGGTACAACCAGCGAGGTAGAAATTGAACGCAGCTTGTTTCCATCTGTAGAAAAACCCATGGCTGTCGAAAAATTTGTTTTCCGCAATACCAGCGATAAACCGGTAACTGTAGCTATGGAAAAGTTAACCCGCAGCGTTACCACCGATACCTTACAAAGCAAATCGTCGCCGCATACGGTGGTAATGAAAACAGTCAACCAGGGCCGCCGTACCCTCCAACCTGGCCAGTCTACAGTTTTTGCTGTTTGCTATTATGCAACCGATCAGCCCGAGCAGCCCTTTATTATAGATCCGGTACTGGAAGAAAGCCAGCGGATTAACCGCATTAACAAAATCCTTAAGCCCTTACAGCTTGAAACCCCAGATACGATTTTAAATACGGCTTTTGCTTTTGCAAAAATCAGGGCTACAGAAAGTATTTTCAAGACCAGGCGTGGGTATCTTCATGGCCCAGGCGGACTTGAATACTATGCTGCAATATGGGCAAACGATCAGGCAGAATACATCAGTCCTTATTTTGCTTTTTCGGGCGATAGCATTGGCGTTCTTTCTGCAATGAACTGCTACCGGATGTTCGCCTCATATATGAACCCGGAATATCGTCCCATACCTAGCTCTATTGTAGCCGAAGGAGATGCGGTATGGAATGGGGCCGGAGATCGGGGCGACCAGGCTATGATTGCTTATGGCGCATCAAGATTTGCACTCGCTTATGGCAAAGCCGACTCAGCTAAAGTGTTATGGCCGCTGATTAGCTGGTGTTTGGAGTACAGTAAAAGACATATCAATGCGCAGGGTGTAATCGAATCGCAAAGTGATGAATTAGAAGGCAGGTTCCCCTCAGGTAAAGCCAACCTTTCTACCAACTGTTTGTATTACGATGCCCTGGTATCGGCCGGGATGCTAGCCAAACAATTGCAATTACCCCAAAAGCAGATTAACGAATACCTGAAACGTGCAAATGACCTTAAGGTTAATATTGAGCATTATTTTGGAGCCAAGCTAGCGGGTTTTGACACCTACAAATACTATGAAACCAACAATACCCTGCGCGCCTGGATCAGTATGCCCCTTGCTATGGGAATTTACGAACGCAGTAAGGGGACTATTGCCGCATTGTTTTCGCCACAACTATGGACCGTTGATGGTTTGGCAACGGAGGCCGGAAAGGAAACATTTTGGGACCGCTCTACTTTATATGGCCTTCGGGGTGTATTGCAGGCAGGTGCAACTGAACAGGCAATGAAATTTCTTCAATACTACTCACGCCGAAGGCTTTTAGGAGAACATGTTCCTTATCCTGTAGAAGCTTATCCCGAAGGCAATCAAAGGCACCTCTCGGCAGAAAGCGGCTTATACTGCAGAATATTCACAGAAGGATTATTCGGTATGCGCCCAACAGGGTTCAACAGTTTTAGCTGCTCACCAAGGCTGCCAGAAAACTGGATACAGATGACACTACGCAGTATCAATGCATTCAATACCGTTTTCGATTTGAAGGTTGAACGGTTAGCCAGCAAGAAAATCAAGATAACAATAACCAAAACAAATGGTAACCACAGTTCCTATTCCGTTTCCGAAGGCAATAGTGTTCAAATAAAATTATAAGGAGAAGATAGCGGCCAGGAAAATAGATAGATCAATTAAATAACCAAATTATAAACCTTACAAACTAAAAAAAATGAAAAGAAAGATACAAGTATAAAAAAAACAGTCGGGTAAATTTAGTAAAAAGCCGGAAAGTGTTCGTAGCACCATCCGGCAGACTTAAAGTTTACCATTAGTCCAATTGAGTAATCGACATAATTTTTTAACCCTAAGTTTTCAAAAATATGAATTTAAATTCAAAAGCCAGGCTTTTGCTATGGCTTCGCTTTCCCAAAATCTCACCTTCCTTGCCCTTAACAGCACTAATTGCAATAGTTGCTTTTAGCCAGGCGAACGCTAAGAGTGGCCTTCCTGGTCATTTTCCAACGGCACAAAAAACAGGTCTAAACCTCACTATCAACAGCCTTAAAATTAAAGGCAGGGTTACCGACGAAAAAGGCCTTCCATTGCCGGGCGTGAGTGTAAAAATAAAAGGTGCAAGCATTGGTACAACAACTGATAATGATGGTAATTACAGCATTATCTCGCCCAATGAGCAGGCTATATTAATATTTAGCTACGTTGGTTTCATTCCCCAGGAACATAAAATATCGAATTCTACTACCCTTGATATCGTACTGAAGAGTAAAGACGCTGATTTAAATGAAGTAGTGGTGGTGGGCTACGGTACACGTAAAAAAGCAGATGTTGTGGGTGCTGTTAGTACCGTAAAAGGAGAACAGGTGCTTCAAAATGCATCGCCTTCGGTTTCTAATTCCTTAGCGGGGCGGGTACCGGGATTAATTACCAATAACCGCTCGGGTGAGCCTGGTGCCGACGGGGCAAGTTTACTAATCAGGGGACTAAATTCTTTTGGCGGGGGTACCAGCCCGCTAATTGTGGTTGATGGAATCCCCGACAGGGATTTGAACCGCATTAATCCGGATGATATTGAGAATATTACCGTTTTAAAAGATGCTTCTGCTGCTATTTATGGAGTAAGGTCGGCCAATGGTGTTATCTTAATCACTACTAAAAGAGGTAAAATAGGTAAGGCTGCTATCCACTACAATGGTTCATACAGCATCCAGCAATTAACCCGGTTTACCCACCGTGTAAATGCCTGGGAATATATGACCTACTTTAATGAGCTAAACCTGAACCAGGGCAATACCGCACCTTATGCACAAAGTGAAATCGATAAATATAAAGCAGGTAACGATCCAAACTACACCAGCACAGATTGGATGGATGCAGTATTCAGAAAAAATGCACCACAGAACAATCATTCTATTTCTGTGCAAGGTGGAGGGGAACAAGTTAAATACTTTTTTTCCGGACAGACGCTCGATCAACAGAGTAACTTGCGCAATAGTGAACAACGCTTTAAGCAGTACAATATCCGCTCGAACATTGATGCCACCATTTCGCCAAACCTGAAAGTTAACCTGGACATCGCTGCCCGAAAGGAAGATAAGAACAATCCGGTGGTTTCCTTGAGTCAAACTTTACATGAGGCGGTAAGCATGTACCCCTTCCTACCGGTATATTGGCCCAATGGGTATATCAATGCGGGTATCTCAAATGGTAGAAATCCGGCAATAATGACCTCTTCCCTACCCGGTTATGACCACACCAACTATTACACGGTAAACCCTACCCTTGGATTTGACCTAAAACTACCCTACATCACTAAAGGTTTATCGTTAAACGGTTATGCTGCATTTGACTATAAATATGTTGAACAAAAAACATTCCGACAGCCTTGGGATGCCTATACCTACGATGCGGCGAGCAAAACCTATAGCAACCAAAGAGCCAGCACAAGTATCCTGAGCCTGGCACAGGACGCTCAGTTAACCAATCAGAATACCTATTTCATCAAAATGGCTTATGATCGTCAATTCGGCAACCATAACATCAATGCATTTGCCGGATTTGAGCAAACAGTAAGCAAATGGAACAGAACATATGCTTACCGGAGAGATTTATTGAGTAACCAGCTCGACCAGCTTTTCACCGGAAGTGCTGTTGATCAGAATGCAACAGGTTCGGCTTCTCAAGATGGACGCGAAAGCTATTTAGGCAGGCTAGCTTATGCCTATAAGAATAAATATCTGGCTGAGGCCTCATTCCGTTACAACGGCTCTTTTAATTTTCCAACCGACAAAAGGTGGGGATTATTCCCGGCAATATCTTTAGGCTGGAAAATTTCGGAAGAAGCATTCTTCAAAGACAATATTAAAGGCATAGACCAGCTAAAACTACGTGCTTCGTGGGGCTTAATGGGTAGCGATGCAGTAGCCCAGTATCTATACGTAACCCGGTACCAGTTGGTAAGCAATCCTGTTTATTACACTTATTTTGGTGATGATTATACGGAAGTAAAAAACCTTTACCTTTCTGCAACACCCAATCCCAATATTACATGGGAAAAACAGGACACCAGAAACATCGGGTTTGATGCTGCATTTTTATCTAACAGGCTGAACATTACCTTTGATGCTTTCCGGTTTTTGAGAAAAGATATTTTGGCACAGCGCAATGCTTCAGTACCACAGTATACAGGTTTATCACTTCCGCCAGAAAATATTGGGAAATCGCTTAACCAGGGTATTGATTTTTCGATCAATTACAATGAAAATAGAAATGCTTTCAAGTATAATATTGGAGCCAATTTCACCTATGCTAAGAGTAAAATCATTTTCCGTGATGAATCTCCTAACATTCCTGAGTGGCAGAAATCTACAGGTTATGCCATCGACTCCTGGTTAGTATACCAAACCAATGGCATCTACCATACCCAGGCCGAAGTAGACAGTTCGCCTCACATGCCGGGCGTAAAACCAGGTGATCTTTGGTTAATAGACAAAAGTGGAGATGGAAACATTACAAGCGATGACAGAGTTAGAATTCCTCAGTCGGCTACGCCAAAAATCATGTATGGAATATTGATGGGAGCTGAATACAAAGGTATTGCCCTTAATTTGGTTTGGTCAGGCCAGGCTATGGCCAAACAAATGATATTGCCACAATCACAGGGCTCATTGGTAGCGCCACCATCTTACCTGTACGATGGGCGCTGGACTCCTGCTAATCCTAACGCAGAATATCCAAAGGCTTTTAATTCCAATGATTCCCGAAACTCGGTATCGGCTGATTTCTGGTTACGAAATGCTGCATTTTTACGTCTGAAAACCATCGAGCTTTCGTATGCCTTGCCAACCAGCACCTTCGAAAAATATGGTATTGGTGCAGTAAAAGTATTCGCCGGGGCCAACAATCTGTTCTCATTTGACAGCATGAAGAAATATGGTGTTGACCCTGAAACCAACAATATCACAGGTATCAACTACCCGCAGACCCGCATTTTTAGATTTGGTTTAAATGTTAATTTATAAAACGACAAACATGAAAAATAAAATACTCATCTGTTGTTATATCCTATGTGTTATAATGACTTCCTGCAAAAAGGACGTCCTGGATAAAACACCGCTTGATTCTTATACCGATCAATCTGTATGGAACGATTTAAGTCTTGCAGAGGCTTTCACCAATAATCTCTATAATATCCTGCCCAACGCTGAGCACAACTGGGATAATACCACCAACAGAACATGGGCTTTATCTTCAGCTTGCGATGAAGCCTACAACAAGTTTGACGATTATAATGCATCGGTAATGAATTCGGGTACGCTGACGCCAGACAATCTGGGAAATTTTGATATCTGGGCTTCAACCTATGGTATTATTCAGAACTGCAATATCTTTTTATCGAAGATTGATAACGTTCCGGGTGATGCAGCGCGCCGCGACAGGTTAAAAGGTGAGGTGACTTATTTAAGGGCTTATGCCTACTTTAAGTTAATCAGAGATTATGGCGGCGTTCCCTTGATTAAACAACCCTTTGATTTAAACAGCAACTTTGAAATGAGCCGCAGTAGCTATGATGAATGCTCAAATTTCATTTCTGATGAACTGGATAAAGCTTCTGAACTGCTAAAAAAACAAAGTTCAGCTACTTATGGAAGAGTTACCACTGCTGCCGCTCTTGCGCTAAAATCTACCGTTCTTTTATATGCCGCCAGTCCACAGTGGAATGCAAGTAACGATCAGGCAAAATGGAAAAGAGCGTCAGATGCTGCCAAAGCCGTAATCGATTTACCATTTCAACTATTCAAGGGTAATTATGCTGATATTTTTACCACTAAAAATTCAGAATTGATTATGGTGCGCTTAACCAATAAACAGTATATGTGGAGTGCTTTCCAGGGTGTAGAAATGTTTTTATCCGCCAGTGGCTACCATGGCTGGGCTTCGTTTGCGCCAAGCCAAAACCTGGTTGATGCATTTGGAACCCAGGATGGTAAAGACATCAGCGATCCCACCTCAGGCTACAATCCGCAGCAACCTTACCAAAACCGCGATCCCCGTTTTTATCAGGACATTGTTTATGATGGAAGACCTTATGGCAAGCCCGAGTTCTTTAAAGACCGGTACAATGTAGGAAGCACCAATGCCGCAGAATTTTATGAGGGGGGATTAGATTCGCCACAAGGCTGGGATAAATGGAACAATAGTGTAACCCGCTATACCTTCAGGAAATACTGCGATACCACCTTTAACTTTAACAACGAAACCCAGACTAATAAATTCTGGGTAATCAGCAGATTAAGCGAAATTTACCTGAATTATGCCGAAGCCCAGTTTTACCTTGGCAATAATGCAGCTGCGATTCAATATTTAGATTTGATCAGGGACAGAGCGGGTATAAAAACTAAGCTTCCGGCCGGCTTATCAGGCACAAACCTCGAAAATAAAATCAGAAATGAGCGACAGATTGAACTGTGTCTGGAAGGACACCGCTATTATGATGTCCGCCGATGGAAAATTGCCAGTATCACCGAAAATAAACCGTTAATGGGGGTGATCATTACCAATGATGGTAATACCGGCAAAAATTACAATTATACCCAGGTACAAACCAGGGTATTTAAACCTCAACACTATTTATTGCCTATCCCTAAAAGTGAAATTAACCGGACAAAGTTAAATCAGAATCCAGGTTATTAATTAAATGGCAGGAATGATTTGCTTTGCAGATCATTCCTTTGCTTATTTTAGCTTCAGTAATTTTTGCTTACCCCATAAATAAACGGGCAAAAACACCCGACATTAATAAAAAATACCTTAGTTTTAATGATTTTCATTACCTGTTAAGGATTTAGATAAAACTTATAACTGTAAATAACCTGAAACAAGTTTTATCTGTAAATAAATTAATCCCGACTAACCGTTCCGATATGCTCACTATTTTTGAAAAGATTCAAGAACTCGAAGAAATACCCTCTTACTCTAAACATGAACAATTTGTTCAGGGCATCATCAATGCAATTGATGAAAAAATCATCTCAAAAGGTGCCCCACTCCCTTCGATAAATGTGCTGATCAAAAAGCTGGGCTTTGCAAGGGAAACAATTATGAAAGGTTACAGGGAACTTATTAGCCGGGGAATAGTCGAATCTAAAAGCAGACTTGGGTATTTCGTTGCAAACGACGACACCGAACAAACGCTTAAAGTAGCCCTACTGATGTACCTTATCGACTCCTTCCAGGAGCAATTCTATAGAAATTTCAGAAATGAACTTGGGCCGAACGTGCATATTGATGTATTTTTTCACCATGGTAATATCACAGTTTTCGAAACGATGCTTGATATGATTAAAGGGAAGTACGGTGTGTATGTCATTTCACCAATCCCCCATCCCAAAACAAAGCCTCTGCTCGAAAGCCTGCCTGCCAACAAACTCATTATGTTTGATCGTTACGAACCCCTGGCAGGTGAGTTTAACTACATTACTCAGGAATTTGAGCAGTCTACCTATAAAGTACTTGCTGAACTTGCGCAGACCATAAAGAAATTTGATGAAATGATTCTTTTTCATACGCCAGGTTCGCTGGATCCTATTGAAATTATTAAATCCTTTAAAAAGTTTGCCAAAGATTTTAAAGTAAATACCAGCATATTAAACGAATATAAACCCGGCAGTGTTGAAAAAGGCAAAGTTTATTTCACACTAGACAATTCAGAGATATGGAAAATCATGAAAGACTGTGAAATTAAGCACTTAACACTTGGCCAGGACATTGGCATCCTATCCCATAACGATGAAATTGTTAAAGAGATTGTTGGTGGTGGCCTCACTACTTACTCAGCAGATTTCTCATTAATGGGTAAAAAGGTAGCTCAGGCAGTATTGAAAAAAGAGAAAGTACAGGAAATTATCCCTACCGTACTCATCAGAAGAAAATCTTTATAATCCCCTCAAATGAACTCCATTGCCTTCATTACTTTTATTGCAGTAACGTTTCTGGTAGGATTAATTTCCTGGTTTAAAACCAGACGCCATAAGATAACAACCTCAGCGGGGCTTTTTCTGGCTAACCGTACATTGAGTTTTACCGCAGTTGGTAGTTCACTTTTTTTCACCAATATCAGCGCCGCCGAGTTTGTAGGTAGTAGCGAATCGGTTTACCGAAACAACATGACAGTGATGGCCTGGGGAGTAAGCTCTGTGTTTGCCATGCTGGTGGTGTCTGAATTCGTAATTCCGGTTTACCTCAAAGGAGCCATGTCAACCACGCCCGATTTTTTGGAAAACAGGTATGATCCATCAACAAAGAAATTAGTTTCCATGCTGTTCCTGATCAGCTATATGGTTAACCTGTTACCCATTGTGCTGTATAGTGGTGCTGTTGCATTAAATGGCTTATTTCACTTTTCAGAAATATGGAATATCAGTTATGCCAGTAGTATCTGGATACTGGTTTGGTGTATTGGTTTGGTTGGCAGTTTGTATTCTATTTTAGGTGGCTTAAAGGCTATTGTAATCTCCGATCTGGTTTTAGGGATATGCATGTTTACCGGCGCATTGTTATTGGCTTACTTTGGGTTAAGCCGTGTTGGTAATGGCGATCTTCAGCTGGGGCTACACACTATCCTTAATTCAAAAACGGAACATCTTAATTCGATAGGAACAGCTGCTGATGCCATTCCCTTTTCAACAATTTTTACGGGAATGATTTTAATGAATCTTTTTTACTGGGGTACCGAACAGGTTATTGTTCAACAAGCCCTTGCCTCGTCTGATTTGAAAACCAGTCAGAAAGGAATTGCACTGGCCTGCGCCGGAAAACTCCTCGGCCCACTCCTTTTTATATTACCCGGAATTATTGCTGTTCATTTATACAGCAAAGTACAAAATACCACCGAAGTATTTTCAATGGTAGTAAGTGATGTATCTCCTCCCGTACTTAGCGGTTTTATTGCCGCAGTTATTTTCGGAGCTGCTATTACCTCTTTTTCTCCTGGTCTTAATAGTGCCAGTACACTGTTTACCCTAAACCTTTATAAGCCCTTTAAAGAAAAAAAAGGTATAGTGGTTACCGAAAAAAGCCTGCTCAGAAACTCAAAAAGATTTGAGATGTTCGCCTCGCTACTGGCCATGTTTATCGCGCCACTGATTATTTTCTCCAATGATAATTTTTACACCTTTATGCAAAAGATGAATGCCGCTTTTAGCATTCCCATTTTTACCATAATGTTTGTTGGTTTTGTAACCAAAAAAGTACCTCCCATTGCCGCTAAAATAGGGCTCGTATTTTGCCTCTGTGGATACATCTTTACCCAAATATTTTTTGATACCGGTATTCATTTCCTGCATATCCTGGCTATACTTTTTGTATCGACAACTGTAATTATGCTCCTAATTGGAAGACTCTACCCTATGCAAACTGCTTACCTGCCACAAGACAAAGGGGTTGTGGATTTAAAACCATGGAAAAACCGTCACTGGATTAATGCCCTTTTACTAATCATCATGATCTTGCTTTTTGTGGTATTTTCTAAAATAGGTATTGTAAAAAGTTAGTTTAGATAGCCTGATCAAAAACTGATAGAATATTAAAGTTGGCGAGTTAAAAGAGGTTTTCGACGTCTTGGAGGAAACATTTAAAGCGCACGAAATTGATTTTTATATGATCGGGGCCATAGTGCATTGCAATGCAATTTTCATAGGCCTTTTAACTTTATATTGCGACAATGAAACATCGCTTTGAGCTGGAACTAAAAGAATTAGTTTCCGATTATGGGTAATTAAGGATTTTCATTGCTTCCTCATATTTTGCCACCTATTGAACTCAGATGGGCTCACCCTATATCTCGCAAAATTCCCCTCATGTAGGGATAAAATCTCACCCTCTACAGCTTCGATAAATTCTTTTCTGTCCTCGGCTGGAACATCCTCTGCACTGATTCTAATGTACTCCAACATATTCTTATTGGTATCTGCTTTCAATATGATAGCAGTAATGAGCGCCCTAATGGCTATACGATACTTGAGTTTAAAGACATCAGGCTCGCCTAAAGATTGTCTAATCACCTTATATTTAGCAGCAGAACGCTCGTAGGACCAGATGAATACATCTCTTAGGAGACTGATATCATTTTGTTCGTAAATAGCTATTGTGCCCTGAAAATATAAATCCTCTGGTACATCAACGAAGGACAAGGGGGAAAGGTTTCTTTTAATCAAGGGAATGTTCGCAGCTAATCTAGAAACACGCTTATTAACATCATCGAAGGGCTGTAAATAAGGTAAATGAACCATCATGAAGAAAGATTGCTCAAAGGGATCCCTTATTTGGCTTACCTTTTCCAAAATGAGATCAAAGTATTCTGCTATACTTTGTGGAATTGCCAATGGTGTAAATGATGAGCCGGTAATCCCTACTGCCATTGACCTCAGTCTGCCTGGTGCCTCTGGATCAGGCAGTAAATTATTGGCTAACATTGCATGCAAATTGAGCAGGGTATATCTATTGTAACCTATTTCATCCGCGGTCTGAACGATGAACTCTATTGCATCCTTATGATTTAAAATCATTTGAGATTCTTTTGCTGATTTCTCGTTGTCTACTTCGCCAAATTCAATTAATCGTTGAGTATCGAGTAAACTATAAGTATTTCCTTCCAGCCGGCTCGAATTCCATGACAAGTCTATTAATAAACGATTAAAAATTTGCTGTGCATACGTCCCAGGTGCCTGTTCTAGCTTGCTATTGCCTATCTCTGCTAGGTGTTTTTTTTCAGCTATAGAAAGATAACTATCAATATTTGGCCTATAAGATTTTAGAAAATCCTGCTGATAGCCCACGGGTTTTTTTTGCTGAATCGGAGCAGTTACTAAAGCCAAGGCCTTTTGCCCTTTTTCTGACAAAGGGATTAAGGTTTTCTGTTCGACTATCTCTCCTTCGCTCCCATATCTACCGTTTCCTTTAATTAAATGATATTTCGTGGCCCTAGCGGCACCAATAATTTCAACTAAATTGTTCTCGACTAATTCCTGCAACCAGCGCTGTAGTGTCCTTTTAGTAATACCACCATTAAAGGCATTGTAGACTTCATCTACTCCTGCTCCATCAGGGAAATTTGCTATTAGATCTAATAGCCGCAAATCACGTTCTCTTTTGTTCATATCGCGACATTTAACTTGTATTGCGACAAATATAACTTATTTTTTGTCGCAATACTAAAGTATCGCGACATTTTAAGCATTTTTTGTCGCGATACTTTAGTATTGCGACATTTTTTTTGTCGCGATAATTAGAGATTTAAGGTATTAGCTAATTCTATGAGGGTACAACCGTCCTTAGCTTTTGCCTAGATTTAATCAGTTACATTCTATTTTTTCTGTAAGAAGATATAAGCCAATGTCGAGCAAAGTTATTAGGCTAGCTTTTTAATTAGAGTAATCATCCCCGTTTCAACGTCTATATTTACTAACTCCTTGCGGTGGTCCGCATATTTCTCGATAAACAGATCCTGTGAGTTACACAGCTCGTTCTTGTTTCGTATTTCACTAAAACTGGTTCTTGGCCAACGTTTAAATATGCCAATAACCCAAGAGATCTATAGGAACATTTATACCTTCCTTAAACATATATACTTCTCTCTAACCTTCGGATTTCGAACATCTACTATTTCCATATGCCCCAGGGTACTTAGAGCTGGTCAGTCAAAGGAAGGGGAAGATATTTCAATTGCAACTGGTGACATTCTAATGGAACTTACATTCTACATATTTTTCAGGGGAAAGAAGTGTTTAAAAAACAGATGATCATTAGCTGTTTTGATCAACTGGTTTTGTTAAGGTTAAGTAGTATGGCTTAATAACTTTAATTGGAGTTCTTTTCTTTCCAAACGATCATGGGAATTGAACCATACAATGATTTTGGCCAAATAAAACCTATTTTTAAGAAGAATTAGATCTGTCCGTTTGGGCAACTTATTCATTTATTTATCGAAAATTGCAGAACGCGTGCCAATATGACGGAGCTTCGATACTTAAAGCACCGCTATATTGTCGCAATCCCACCTCACGGGTGTTCTTTAATCCTCGTTAAATTTGAATCATGATTTAACCTAATTTAAACAACATGAGAAAGATCAGGATTTTCGAACATATTTCACTTGATGGAGTAATAGAACACGATGGCGACTATACTTATGGCGCATGGACTACCCCATACCGCAGCCCTGCAGGAGCAGCAATGCTTTTAGAAACCTATGGCGCAAACTTCGATTTACTACTTGCACGCCATACTTATGATATATTTAGTAGTTTTTGGCCAAATGCCGGAGATTCTCCAATGGCAAATGCAATAAACGCTGCAACCAAATTTATTGTAACCCACCGGCCAGATAGCCTGGAGTGGGGACCGGTTGAAGGCCTTAGTGATGACGTTGTGGAGGCTATTCGTAAACTCAAATCAACCGAAGGACCAGACCTAATTGTCGTAGGCAGCTCTTCGCTAACTTCATTAATCCTTGATGAGGGATTAGTTGATGAGGTAATACTGATTACCTACCCGGTTTTGCTTGGCCGAGGTAAACGCTTACTGGCAGATACAATTGATGCCCGAGAACTCATTTTTGTTGATTCGAAAGCTACCCCCACCGGTTTGCTGATCAATACCTATAAACATATTGGCCCGCTCAAAAAATAAAATCCTGTATAGGCATATCAGTTAGTACCGAGCTTACTGATATGCCCGGATTTACGCTCTCATCCCCATAACCTTTCCACCCTTTGGAAAATCGAATGATTTCAGCCACAGTTTTAAGAGCTGTAATCATTTTGCAGGCAGTTTTATCGAAATAAGGATATTTTATAAAAAGACCAGTCATTTTTCGCCCGATTTAAAACGGCGTTCGTCGAGAAGTTACAGCCGTTGGTATAATACGTCTGGAACCGCTGAAACGTTTCCCATCTCTTGCCGTCTTATTATTAAAACATTCACAAATTATTATATAAAACTATAAAACGAAAATATTATGAAAACTTCAATCTCAACCCTAGCAAAATCATTAATGGCAGCTGTTGTTTTAAGCACTTCAATCTTCAGTACAACTGTAATGGCCACCGAAAAACAACCTGTTAAAATCTCTGCTCCAAAAAACTTCGATAAAGTAGTGGTAAGCGGAAATGTAGAAGTAACCCTGATCCAGAACGGTAAAGAAGGTGTTAGCTACGCTGACGATAACACCGGAAAGGTAAAAGTGATTCAGGATGGAACAGCTTTAAAAATTACTTCGGCAGATAACCAGGTAGCAAAAGTTACCGTTTATGTAAAAAGCATTTACCGCGTAATGGCATCTGATGATGCAGTAGTAAAAACAGATGGTAAACTAAATGTAACTAACCTTCAGGTATTCTTAAGCGGCAATGCAACAGCTAAAATCGACTCGAAAACCGAAAGCCTTTACACTGTTATTTCCGACCATTCAGATTTAAAATTAAGCGGTACAACTGAAAACCACAGCCTGGTAATGGGAAGCACACCAAAATTAAACTTAGATCGCTTTGCAGCGGCAAAAACAGAAATGAACACACCAGAAGTTGCTGTAAGAACTGCAGCTTTAGCAAAATAAGTACACAAATCAATTATTAGATTATTATAAAGGCCATCCCAGATGTATTTTGGGATGGCCTTTTTTTGATATCAGATCTATAAACTTTTCATTTTCTAGAACGGTGGCTATAGAAATTCATTTGAAAAGATCTGCTTCAAATCCTCCATTTCTATTTTCCCTTAACTTTTCATTCCCAATCTAGTTTTTTTACAACCCGTTTCTTATTTGATGCTAAAATTGACTAAGCAAAGATTGCATTGAAAATAGTCAATATTCAGGTAGTTTTTCGCATGCTTCTCCTCTACTTTTATTGTGGTTGTTAATTTGATAAACAGAAGAAAAACAATTTAAGTAAAGATTTTAGGTTGGATTAGAAGCTGTCCAGAGTGTATAAACCAATTTGATTGACCAGGATTCTGCCGATTTAACCTGCCACGGAATTAACTTTAAACTAAATAGTTACCGATTATTTATTTTTTTTCGCGAGATTAGATCAATGCTTTCTGTTTTTTCCAAATAAATAAAAACCCTGTTTAAAACGCTATTTTTTTTGATTTTTTTGCTACGAAACCAATCCAAAGCATAAGTTGTAGAGCGTTAAGGCAAATGTCTTAAACCCTTCGATTAAACATTGAATTAAGGTTTCTGATAACCATTTATAAACCCAGTTCATGAAATTAAAGATTATTGCATGTGTTGTAATAGGCATTGCTATAGTTATAGCCTGGCTAGCGGGAACAAACCAACTTTCAGCTGCTAAGGGTAATGAAATAAGCTACAATTACGACGTTCGGCCTATCCTGTCTGATAAATGTTTTGCTTGTCACGGCCCCGATAAAAACAAGCAGGAAGCCGGACTGCGACTGGATATAGAAACTAATGCCAAAGCACTTTTAAGAGAAACAAAAGGTGCCTATGCCATTGTTGCGGGTAAGCCGGAAAAATCTGAAATGATTAAAAGGATCACCTCTACCGATCCTTCTTATCAAATGCCAACCCCCGCATCACATCTGGGTGTTTTAAACAAAGATGAAATAGAAATTTTAACCAATTGGGTTAAACAGGGGGCAAAATATGAGAAACATTGGGCCTTTGTAACCCCTAAAAAAGCTGCATTACCAGAAATAAAGGAAGGTTGGGCAAAAAATGAAATAGACTATTTCATAGCGAAAAAATTAAAACAGCACCAGCTCAAAGCCAGTGAAGAGGCCAGCAAAGAGCAGTTGCTAAAGCGTTTATCTTTAGACTTAACGGGGCTTCCACCAAGCTTAGCGCTCCAAAAAGCGTTTAGTGCTGATAATAGCGGGCAAGCATATGAAAAGGTAGTAGACCAATTGCTGGCAATGCCACAATTTGGAGAAAAAATGGCACTCCACTGGCTTGATGTATCTCGCTATGCCGATAGTTACGGCTATCAGGACGATGATTACAGATCACAATGGCCTTATCGCGATTGGGTGATCCATGCTTTTAATTCAAATATCCCGTATGATCGTTTTATTACCTGGCAGCTGGCTGGTGATCTTTTGCCAAATGCGGGCAAGGAGCAATTACTGGCTACTGCATTTTTAAGGAACCATAAAATAACCGAAGAAGGAGGTGTAATACCCGAAGAATACCGTGTAGAGTACGGCATTGACAAAGTAAAAACCTATACCCGTGGCTTACTGGCTCTAACAGTAGAATGTGCGCAATGTCACGATCATAAGTACGACCCCATTGCACAAAAGGATTATTATCAGTTGTTCGCTTTTTTTAATACAAGCAAGGAAAAAGGTCTGGAAGGACTTGTTGGGTCGGGACCGGCCAAAACGCCCATACTGGCTTTAAGCGACAATGATGTTAAAAAAATCCTCAGGTTTGTAAACAAAAAAGATACCGGTAGTGTAAAAGTTTCCGTTATGGGTGAGTCTGATACGCCAAGAACTACCTATTTACTTAAACGCGGGGTTTACGACCAATATGGCGAAACGGTAACGGCATCAGCATTGCCTGCAGTGATGAATTTTGACAACAAAACCTTCCCAAAAAACAGATTAGGCCTTGCCCAGTGGACGGTTAGTACGCAAAACCCTTTAACTGCCCGTGTATTTGTAAACCAGTTATGGGAGCAGATTTTCGGAAAGGGAATTGTAAAATCTGTAGGCGATTTTGGCATGCAGGGCAACTTACCAAGCCATCCTGAATTGCTTGACTGGTTGGCCGCCGATTTTATGGAACATAGATGGGATATCAAGCTTTTGGTTAAAAAGATCGTGATGTCAGCTACTTATCGCCAATCCTCAAAAATAACCAAAGAGCTGCTAGAGAAAGATCCGGAAAACCTTTATTATGCAAGAGCTTCACGCATGCGCCTGCCCGCTGAGTCTATCAGAGACATGCTGTTAAGCAGCAGTGGATTATTAAACAAGGAAATTGGAGGTCCAAGTGTAAAACCTTATCAGCCCAAGGGGCTTTGGGAAATGGCCACTTCAGGCAGAGGACAGCTGGCTGTGTACAGGCAGGATAAGGGTAACGATATCTATAGGAGGGGCTTATATACCTTTATTAAGTTAACTGTTCCTCCCCCATCAATGATGATTTTTGATGCAAGTAACAGAGACCAATGCCAGGTAAACCGGTTAAAAACCAACACCCCCTTACAAGCATTGGTTATGATGAACGACCCAACTGCACTGGAAGCCTCGAGAGTACTTGCCGAGACCTTGCTGGCCGGGAAAGAAAACCCTGAGCTGGCCATTCGCACAGCATTTGAAAGCATCATTTGCCGTAAGCCATTGGAAAAAGAAATGGGGGTGCTTAATACTTATTATAAAGATCAACTGGCCCTGTTCAGCAAAAAAAAGAGCATAGCCGAAAAAACATTGAATATTGGCGAATACCCACATCGTAAAAATACGGTAAGCATAACAGAAATGGCGGCCTTAATGAGGGCAATCAGCATAATCTATAACATGGAAGAAGCAATTGTGAAGGGTTAAACCCAGTTTGATTCTTTTAGATAACCAAATAAAAATGGAAAAAGAAATATTGGAACATGGCCTTAATATGAACCGCCGCCGGTTTTTAACTGGTCTGGGAATGGGTATCGGCGGAGCTGCTTTAGGTAGTTTGCTGGTCCCTGATTTGCTCAATCCTCAATCTGTTGAAGATGCAATTGTTGCAGGCTTACCGCATTTTGCGCCAAAAGCCAAACGCATCATTTATCTTTTTCAAAATGGTGCCCCTTCACAACTAGACTTGTTTGATTATAAACCCAAACTACAACAAATGCATGGGCTGGATTTACCCGAATCAGTAAGAAAAGGGCAACGGCTTACAGGCATGACCTCTGGACAGTCTAAATTCCCGCTTGCAGGCACAGTTTTCAATTTTAACCAATATGGTGAACATAGGGCATGGATGAGTGAGCTTTTGCCTTATACCGCGCGCATTGCAGATGATTTATGTATCGTAAAAAGTCTTTACACAGAAGCCATTAACCACGATCCTGCTTTAACTTTTTTTCAAACGGGTGCGCAAGTCGGAAACCGTCCCAGCATGGGCGCCTGGCTGAGTTATGGTTTAGGCAGTGAAAACAAGAATTTACCCGCCTTTTGTGTACTGCTCTCAAAAGGCAAAGGCAACGGGCAGGGTGTTTATTCGAAACTATGGACCAATGGTTTCTTAGATTCAATTCATCAGGGCGTGCAGTTTAGTAGTGGCGAAGACCCCGTACTATACCTTAACGACCCTGATGGAATGGATAAAACCGAAAGAAGAAAAATGCTGGATCATTTGTCAGCTTTAAATAACGAAGCTTATGATCAGGTTGGTGACCCCGAAATAAAAGCAAAGGTACAGCAGTACGAAATGGCGTACAGAATGCAGACGGCAGTTCCTGAAGTAACCGACTTAAGCAAGGAACCTGAATCGATTATCAAACTTTACGGCGGCGACTGTTTGGTGCCCGGCACCTATGCAGCCAACTGCCTATTGGCAAGGAAACTTTCTGAAAGTGGTGTGCGCTTTGTTCAGCTTTATCACCAGGGCTGGGATTCTCATGGCAATTTGCCAAAAGACCTTGCCGGACAGTGTTTAGATACCGATCAGGCCTCTGCCGCACTGATTACTGACCTTAAGCAAAGAGGAATGCTCGATGAAACGTTGGTAATATGGGGTGGCGAGTTTGGCCGAACTAATTATTGCCAGGGGAAACTTTCTAAAGATAACTATGGACGGGACCATCATCCCCGCTGCTTTACCATGTGGATGGCAGGAGGTGGTGTAAAACCCGGTGTTTATGGTGAAACAGATGAGTTTGGCTATAACATCGTATCAAATCCTGTGCATGTTCACGACTTTCATGCCACCGCATTAAACCTGATGGGACTTGACCATGAACGTTTAGTGTATAAACATTTGGGCCGACGCTACCGCCTTACCGATGTAGCAGGCAAAGTGGTGAAAGACCTGATTGCTTAAAATGCAAAACAGAGCTGTATGACTGGTATTTTTTAAAAAATTTCAACAAGGTGCAAATGAACAGAAAAGAGTTTGTAAGGAATATAGCTTTGAGTGCTATCGGAACAAGATATATTCCGGAATGGCTGACCCACAATGAGGTGGTACTTGGGCATGGCAAAAAGCGTTACAGGATAAATACGAAGTGGAGCCAGGCTGATGTAGCCAAAAATCCCGTTAACGATTGCCACGAAATGGTTCAGGATAGTAAAGGCCGCATTTTGTTGCTCACCAACGAAACCAGGAACAACGTAATAATCTACGACAAGAACGGTAATTTTCTTCAATCCTGGGGTACAACCTACCCTGGCGCGCACGGTCTAACCTTATTTAACGAAAATGGAACAGATGTACTCTTTATATGCGATAACAACAGACATCAGGTTATAAAAACAACAATTGACGGCCGGGTACTTATGGAGCTTAGCTACCCAAAAGAAACGGGCCAATATATGAAAGCAGATGAGTATGTGCCTACTGAAACAGCAATTGCACCCAACGGCGATATTTTTGTAGCAGATGGTTATGGGAAAGATTTTGTTATACAGTACGATTATAAAGGCAATTATATCCGTCATTTTGGAGGAAGGGGTGATCAAAACAAACACTTGCTTAATGCCCATGGCATCTGTATCGACAATCGGAATGGCGAACCAGTACTCATGGTAACCTCACGCCAACAGAATGCATTTAAAAGATATGCGATGGATGGAACTTACCTCAGTACTGTAGAACTGCCAGGTGCCTGGGTATGTCGCCCGGCTATACATGGCCAATATTTGTATGCAGCTGTATTGCAGAGCAATAGCAGGCAATCTCAAAAATCTGGTTTTGTAACTATACTCGATCAGCACAATAAAGTGATATCTAATCTGGCTGGTAGCACGCCCGAATATAAAGATGGGCAGCTACAGGAAATGTATCAAACCATTAAAGCGTTTGATTATCCCCATGATGTTTGCATTGATGATGAAGAAAATCTTTATGTGGCCCAATGGAATTCTGGAAAGGTTTATCCCTACAAGCTAGAGCCAATAGCCTAAATTGTATCCCGTTTATGAAATATAAATACCTGTTTGCTTTGCTTTTTTTGTACTGTAACGCAAGTGCTCAAAAAAAATTTCAACTGGCACCGCCCTTGATTAAGTATACCTCTATTTTTTTTGATGACAGGTTAAAGGTTCCCATTGTTTTCGAACAACCTGGCGCTTACATTACCTACACTATTGATGGAGAAACAAGCAAAGCCAAAAAATATAATAAACCTATTCTGATCAACAAAGAATTAACAACGGTTAAGGCAAGCGCAAATTCTAAAGATTTTACATCTTCCGAAATCGTTGAGGCTACCTTTATTAAAAACGGAATTCCCACGGCAGTCCATTTCCCCCAGGCCAGCGGACGTTACAAAAGCAACAAATCCAATATGCTTTCTGATAATCAGGGAGGTATAACCAATTACAATAGTCCTACCTGGTTAGGCTATGACAAAGATTCAGTAAGCCTTATTATCGAAACCAACAAGGTTCAAAACTTGCATAGTGTGCTTTTTAATGTACTTCAAAATCAGGAGGCCTGGATTTTTCTACCTTCCAAGGCGGTAGTTTATGCACATAACAAAGAAAACAATAGTTTTTCGCGGGTTTTAGGCACAGTAACTACACCTTTAGAAAAAAATGAAAAGGTACAATGCAACGCAATTATAGTGGAGCTTAATGATTGTAAAACTGACAAACTTAAACTGGTATTGTTCAACACAAAATTACCAGCTTGGCATCAGGGAGCGGGCAAATTAGCATGGATGTTTATAGATGAAGTTAAATTATATTAAATGACAAAATATTTGAAGTGGCAGAGACTAGTTTTCAATTTATGCATTATGCTCAATTGTCTGCTGTTTTTTTTATTGTTCTTTGGCGACCAATTTAAAGTTCCTGTTTTTTTACAGGTGCTCGGCAGGGCGCATCCGCTTATACTCCACTTTCCGATTGTACTTTTGCTGCTGGCCTTCGTTTTTGAAATAATGGCTATTTCACCAAAACATGTATTGCTAAAAGATGTGGCTAACTGGGTATTGCTTGTTGCCTGTTTCACCACGGTAATGACAGCATTAATGGGGCTCTTTTTATCAAAGGAAAGTGGTTATGATGGCAATCAAGTGGCTATACACAAATGGTTGGGGCTAATTTGTGCGTTATTGAGTTTTTTATGGTATGCAGCCAGAAACGCTATACGCAAAAGCAAACTTACCATAACTATGGCAGGCATTTGCACAAGTCTTTTCTTACTAGCCGCCGGGCATTATGGGGCAAACATTACCCATGGTAACGATTTCCTGCTACTGCCCATGAAAGCACATGAAGCCACTGTGCAAATTTCGTTGGCCGATGCTGTAGTGTACCAGCACATGGTTAAGCCTATTCTCCAGCAGAAATGTATCAGTTGCCATAATAGCAGTAAGGCCAAAGGCGGATTGATTATGGAAAATGAACAATCCTTATTAAAGGGTGGTAAAAATGGCAAATTATGGGAAGTTGGTGAAGCTGATTTCGGACGAATGATGCAACGTATACACCTGCCGGAAGAACATAAAGACCATATGCCGCCGAAAGGTAAGTTGCAGTTAACAGACCAGGAAGTAAAGGTGCTTTACCTGTGGATAAAGGGAGGGGCAAGCTTTACGAAAAAAGTAACAGCACTATCACCGAACGATTCGTTACGAACAATTGCAGCAGCTTTTTTTGGTAACGATAACAATGAAGCGCAAAATCTTCCTGCTCTAGATAAAAGCAAAGCAGAAAAATTAAATACAGATTACCGTTCGGTAATGCCCGTTGATATAGGTTCGAATGCCGTGGCCGTTAGTTTCTATGGTGCTGCACAGTTCAACAAGAAGCAACTGGCTGAATTAGATGCCATCAAAAATAACATTGTGTCGCTACAGCTGAGCAAAATGCCAGTTAGCGATGAGGAGCTTAAGGTAGTTGGAAATTTCGTTAATCTGAAGCGTTTGAATCTAGCTTTTACCAATGTTAAAGGAAGCGGGCTCAAATACTTAAACAACCTGAACAATTTAAACGAGCTTTCTCTTTCCGGAACAGGGGTAAATGCGGGTATGCTCGATCCGTTAAAAAAGTTGAAAAAACTAAAAACTGTTCAGCTATGGAATACACCAGTTAATGAAAAGGAAATGGCTTCGCTTAAGAAAGATTTCCCAGGTATAAAGTTCGATATAGGGTTTAATGGCGATACCGTTAAGGCAAAATTGAATGCGCCAGTGATCGATGCAGGAAAGAAAACTTTTAAAGCCACACTTTCAGTAAAAATTAAAAGCTCGATTAGAAGTGCCCTTATCCGTTACACACTGGATGGCAGCGAGCCGGATAGCACTACTTCATCTGTTTACAAAGCCCCTTTTACTATAGAGAAATCTACGGTTCTTAAAGCAAAATCTTATCTCAAAGGCTGGATAAGCAGCAATACCACACAAGAAAATTTTTATAGGAGCAACCTTAGTCCGGATAGCGTAAAACTGGTTACCTTACCGGATAAAAAGTTTGCTATAAAAACTAACAATGCACTTTTTGATGGAGAGTTAGGCTCCCTTAGCTTTTCGGCCGGCACTAGTTGGACAGCTTATAGGGAAACCCCGCTGGAGGCCTTACTGTTTTTTAAGCAACCAGTAACGGTAGGTTCAGTAGCATTTAGGTCGTTAATTGATATTGGGTCTTTTATCATGCCACCTTCCGAAATTGAGGTTTGGGGAGGTAGCAATACCGGCTCCCTTAGTTTGTTAAAAAAGCTTAAACCAGTGCAACCGACAAAAGAAAGCATGCCATATATCGAAAACTACAGTTGCAGCTTTCAGCCGAAAAAAGTTACATTAATCAAATTGATTGTAAAACCGCTTGGAAGCCTGCCCGCCTGGCATCGAGGCAAAGGCGATAAAGGATGGGTATTTATAGATGAAGTATTTTTAAATTAAAGTAACCTGCATATTTCAATAAAAGTGGGGAAGAATCACTATTGCCGCCCCCCAGTTTATTGCCTAAAATTTGATTCTCTTTAAGTCTTCTTAATTATTCAAATAATATCTGTTTTACTAAAAGCACTTAAATATTAATCTCTTTTACCAACACAATATTCATTTTACCAAAAAACCAAAGCCATTTATTGATTTTACTAAACAAATAATCATTTTCTCTTCAAGAGAATTCAAGATTGTTATAAAAACCGAGCGTAAAAATCTACTTGGCTCGCCTATGCTACTAGAATCCATTTTAACCAGCTAATAAAGCTATATTATCGATTCGAAAGCTACCCCTACGAGTCTACTCATTAATACCTATAAACACGTCGGTCCGCTAAAAAAATAAAATCCCGCACAGGCATATCAGTTAGCATTGACCTTCCTGATGTGCCTGGATTTACTCTTCTAATCTCCACTACCCTTCCACAGCTGAAAAAGCAAAGGATTTAAGTTACAATCTTAAATAGAAGTAATCATTCTGCATTCAGTTTTATCGAAATAAGGATATTTTCTAAAAAGACAAGTCATTTTTCGCCCCATTTAAAACGGCGTTCGTCGAGAAGTTACAGCCGTTGGTATAATACGTCTGGAACCGCTGAAACGTTTCCCGTCTCTTGCCGTCTTATTATTAAAACAATCACAAATTATTATATAAAACTATAAAACGAAAATATTATGAAAACTTCATTCTCAACCCTAGCAAAATCATTAATAGCAGCTGTTGTTTTAAGCACCTCAATCTTCAGTACAACTGTAATGGCTACCGAAAAACAACCTGTTAAAATCTCTGCTCCAAAAAACTTCGATAAACTGGTGGTAAGCGGAAATGTAGAAGTTACCCTGATCCAGAATGGTAAAGAAGGTATTAGCTATACTGATGACAATACAGGAAAAGTAAAAGTGATTCAGGATGGAACAGCTTTAAAAATTACTTCGGCAGATAACCAGGTAGCAAAAGTTACTGTTTATGTAAAAAGCATTTACCGCGTAATGGCTTCTGATGATGCAGTAGTAAAAACAGAAGGCAAACTAAATGTAACTAACCTTCAGGTATTCTTAAGCGGAAATGCAGCAGCTAAAATCAATTCGAAAACTGAAAGCCTTTACACTGTAATTTCAGATCGTGCAGATTTAAAATTAAGTGGAACAACCGAAAACCACAGCCTGGTAATGGGAAGCACACCTATATTAAACTTAGATCGTTTTGCAGCCGCAAAAACAGAAATGAACACACCAGAAGTTGCTTTACAAACTGCAGCTTTAGCAAAATAAGTACCCAAAGATTTAACATTAAAGAAAGCGGCTCACGCCGCTTTCTTTATTTCTGACCATCTAATATAATCAAACAAGTAAAGGTCTGATTAACCCAAACGCAGATTGATACAATGCTATTGCAGCAATCGGGATAACATTTTGGTGTATGGGCATCAAAAACCTCATTTTACCCACTAATTTCTAATTTCCCGTCGCATAAACAGATAGTAAGCAAGAGCGAAACAGCTCACACTGCAAGCGACCATTCCGCTGATTTGTGGCCACACGATCATGATGCTTTCTTTCAAAGGAAGCGGTGCAGGAATTGCGCCAGAAAGCTGCTCCATATTCATCGGCCCCAAACTTCTTACAGAAGGCATAAGCAATGTAGTAGCAGCATCACTATAGAGCTGATTCGGGGCTACTCTCAATATATTTAAGATTAATTCATTATAACCCATTATTTCAGACTGAGAGAGATAAGCAGGATCTGGCATTAACGCTCTAACTGCTAAATTCACCAGCATGGGGTAGAACACGGTAAAGAAAAGCCAGATCCCCAAAACGCTCAATGCCGAGGTAGCGGCCTGGCGAAAAATAATAGAAAACAGTATAGAAAGGCTCAGATAAAAGGCAATGTAAATGATTGTCGCTAGCATAAATCCAATAATACGCATCAACTCCTGCGGTTCTATCCTAACTCCTGTAATAAGCAATCCGCTGCCAATCATTAATAAGCTTAAAGAAAAAAATAGTGTGGTAATGATAACCATAGGACTATAAATTTTCGCTAAAAGAATATTATCCCTGTAAATTGGCTGCGCGACAAGCCTGGTTAATGTGCCTGCATTCAGTTCAGTATTTATCGCATCAAAGCCCATGCTAATGCCAAGCAGGGGAGCTAAAAAACTAAGCAATATATGAAAAGGAGGCATTGATCCATCAGTATTAGTCAAAAGCTTGAGGTATAGAAATGCATGATCGGGATCCTGGGTATTATTAAAAGCACTTCTGATATTCGCTACAGATATATACATCGATGCTGCAAATGTGAGTAAAACCAACGCAAGTAGTAAAATAAAACGCCAGCTTCGCACCAGGTCTGTGATTTCCTTTCCTACCATAATCCTGAAAGGACTTTTTTGTGTCTGTAATATGATGTTATTTGCGTTTATCATGGCTGAATAAGTTATTTGAACTATTTACTTCACTTGCGGATGATCTCCAAGAGCTGTTTTCGAAATATTTCTGATAAATCTCGTCCAGACCATACTCTTTTTTAGTTACACCAAGGATATCTTCTCCCGACTCAATAATCGAGCGTATGAGTTGAGGCGTGATATCTTCAGCGGTATTGAAAGTTAAAAACTCTCCACCCACAGTCAGCTCATTGACTGTTATCCATTTGGTAAACACTGTCTTTAAGCGATCGACATCTTTAGGAGCGCGGGCAAGCTGAACAACCGTTTCTATCCCCGTGTTACCAAAAAGTTCGCGGGAGAGGTCAGTGAGGTTTCCCTGAGCCAAAAGTTGGCCATCTACGAATATCCCAACCCGGTCACACACCTGCTGAACATGATGCAAATGATGTGAAGAAAGTAAAACAGTAAGCCCTTGTTCGCCACTCAGGCGTTTAATCAAATCCAGAAATTCCTTAACGCCCGAGGGATCGATACCAAGCGTTGGTTCATCAAGAATGATCACTTCAGGCTCCTTAATCAACACATCTGCGAGGCCTAGTCGCTGTTTCATTCCGCGCGAATAAGTCGAAGTTCGTTTATCCGCGGCAGCCTTTAGCCCTACAAGTTCTAAAACCCTTTTTGTCCGTTCAGCTATATTCGTCTCATCGAGGCCATTAAGCCTTGCGATATAGCGCAAATTTTCCAGGCCGGTCATATGGGGATAAAAGCCTAAATGATCTGGCATATACCCCACCTTTCTCTTTACAGATATCGGATTACGTGTTGCATCATATCCGCAAACAGTTGCGGTACCGTTATCGGGTTCAGTAAGCCCAAGCATCATCAAAATACTTGTAGTTTTACCAGCACCGTTTGGACCAAGCAAACCAAATATTTCGCCACGATTGACATCAAGGCTAAGTCTGTCAACTGCCTTGTGGGATCCATAGTTTTTACTCAGGTCCCGCAACTTTATTATCGGTTCCATCTTTTAAATAAAATTAAGTCTAATAAAAGATGAATTTATCGCCTGCCATATTTACGGATGAGTGCATAAACACATCCAACAGCAATCAGAATTACCAAAATCCCGATCCAACCTGAAAGCAAAGAGGTTTTGACAAAAATACGAAATGCTGCCTGGCTACTGACATTGCCACCAGAAAGATTAAAGGTTGCGGCATAGTCCCCGGCAATAGTCTTATCAGGTACTTTAAGCAGGACTTTTACACGTGCGGTTTTTCCCCCCTCAAGCTTTTCGACCTTAGTTGGCTCAAAACTTGCCTCCCAGCCGCTGGGCAATTGCGATGTTATTTCCAGATCTTTCACTGGTAGTGTCCCTGTATTTCGCACCTCAAGCTCGATATCTTTATGGCTTCCTGAGGTTAACTCCTCGCTAAGTCTTCCACTAGGAGTACCCAGTACTGCAGCATAACTTCCCTTAACCACTGCTTCAAGCTCAACTGAAAGGGTTTGGGCAGTTGATACGGCCTTAAAAGGAATGATGTATTTCCTAACTGTAGCATTACCTGGAGCAGTGAATTCTAAAGAAATTTCTCTACTTTGTTCCGCCTCAACGCTTAAAGAGGTAACGGGGCTTCCGTCTACACGAGAGGTCATTTGCCAACCGGCAGGAAGGTCAGCCTTAAATTCATAAAGTTGCCGGGAAGATGCGCCGTTACGCAGGGTTAGTGAAAACCGAAAAGGCTCATTCGTAGCCGATTCAATGTTGACCAGTTTTGCGCTTAGTTCCGAAATCCCTTTGGGAGGCTTTTGTTGCCGGGCATTGGCAGTTGCTGCAGTTAGTAAAAAGACTGCAAATAAAAACATACTAAATAAGTTTTTGAACTGTGTTCTGGGTAATTTTTTCTTTGACATGATCTAAACCAAAATTTTTAATAATTGCTCTAAAAAATGTTTTCTGATTAGTTATCTGATTAGAATTCAAAACAAAAAAAGCCAACGTTTTTTTCAAAATATTTTAACATTTTTTAACAAAAATCTCTATCAAAACCAATAAAATAAAGCTGATCCATTACTCCGTGCACTGACCTTCGTTGATCGCTTGAATATTGACAATTACTGCTTTGCAAATGGTTTGTCTATCCATTAAACGTTACAAAACCAACCAAAAACATTACTTAGCTAACTGAAAGTTTTTTTGTTGAAATCAATGGCGATCACTTGATTACCAGATTGTTTTTTGACCGCGGCCAATATTTTATTGTCAAAAATGGTATTAACCATTATTCTTTCCTATTGCTCACAACATTTAGCGTGCGAACAGCACACCCGCCTAAAAATGCCCAAAAGTATAATTAATGTTTTCGTCTCCAGATACTCCCATTTTTAGTTGTTAATTTTTCTAAACTCCGTTTTAATACCAGTCTTTTTAGCAACTGCTCGCTTTGGTTGCGTGATATGCCAGCCAATTCGGTAAATTCTTTAGCGGTAAATGAATTATAAGTATTGAAAAGTGATTCCCAGCTTTTGCTGTACACAATTTTTTCTGCATTTGGGAATAACTTTAAAACAGCCATTTCATAATAGGCATAGGGCTTGGCTCCATATACAAATTCTTTTGCGCCACTAGCGGCTTCAAAAAACAAAGAAGGAAACCCTCTTACACCATAACCACGGGCTACTTTCAAATCTGCTTCGAAATCTGCCTTTGCCTGTCCATCAAAATCCGATTTCAGCTTTGCTACATCCAGTCCGACATTTTTAGCGGCCAGTTCCAGATGCTCCCATTTTGTGATATTCTTTTTCTCCATGAAAACCATTTCCCTGATTGCCCTTAAAAACAAGATAGATTTTTCGTGGTCCTGTAATTGCGCCGCTTTAAAAGCAATTGATGGCGGATAAGATGAATCCAATGGGTCTTCCAACCAAACATCTCCATCAATTGGCATATCATAATAAGCACTCACCTCATCCCAATGGTGAGCCACATCAGATGGTTTGCTGATTCCCCCGCTATTGTAACTCCAATCGGGCAATAATCCGCCCATGCGGTATTCAATTTCAATGCTATCGCCATACTCTAATTTTAATTTTCTCAATTGAGGTTCAATTCCCCAGCAGGTAGAGCAAATCGGGTCGGTAAAATAAATTACCTTAACCGGTTTTGTATTTGGCTGAACTTCAATCGAAGCTAATTTTTCATTGCCTGAGCCCGGCATTTCGCAAAGTCCTGTTTCAGGATTGCACAACAGTGGGTTGGTTTTGGTGATAGGGTTTGACATCTTTTATCTGTTTTCTTAATACAAAATTAAAACAGAGTTAGTTTACAAACGTTATCAGTTACCTATTGGAAACTACTTACCCATTGGAAACCACCTGGAGTTTCGCTAGTTTTATGGCACAATTGAATGAGGAAAAAAAAATGAAGAAAAACCAGACCGTGAATAACACCCGTGTTTGTAAAGTACGGATAACAGCCATTAAAGATACCATGGAGATTTTGTCGGGCAAATGGAAATTTCACATCCTGGGCACTTTGCTAGAGGGTGCTAAAATGCGTTTTATGGATTTGCTGCGCGAAGTAGATGGTATAGCTCCAAAAATGCTCTCAAAAGAATTACAGGATATGGAGCTGAACCGACTGGTTAGCCGTACTGTTTTGGATACCAAACCCATTACCGTAGAATATGAGGTTACGCAATACGGCAGCACACTAAAACCCATTATAGATGAAATTGCGAAATGGGGCACGGCTTATAGAAATGCACTTTCTGAAAAGGAAACGGATTAACCCAAAGCATAAATCTCGAGCCACCTCAATTAAAATCCTAACTTACTTTTCGAACACCACCATTTCGGGGTTTGCACCTTTATTTACTAAAATGGTTGAAATCTCTTCAATCATCAAATCCGGACCACAGATATAAAATGGTTGGTTAAAATCTTTGATATTTTTATTGATAAAGGCTTCGTTAATGCGCGCATTTTGATATTGCGAGGAGGTCTCGCTACTGACTAAAAAAACAGCACCTTCGCCAAGAATTTCTGCTAACTCTTCTTTGTAAATGATATCGGCCTCCGTTTTATTGGAAAAAAATAACTTGTTACCTTTAGCCTTCCCTTGCTGATGTAATTGTCTGAGGATGGCTATAAAAGGTGTAATACCTGCACCCCCAGCAATAAAACAGCCCACTCCCTTATACTCAATAGCTCCCCACGAATCAGAAATCACCAATTGATCGCCCACTTTTAACTGCCCGATTTGATTGGTAACCCCATCATGGTCGGTATAGGATTTTATGGTAAATTCAAGATAGGGTTTATCTGCTAAAGCGGTAAAAGTAAATGGCCGTTTTTCATCAATCCATTGGGGCTTATTAATGGATACATCGGCAGCATGCCCCGGAACGAATTGGTAGCCCTCCGGTTTATCAAAACGCAAACATTTTACATTGTGTGTTACCTGCGAAATCGCTTTAATACTAACTGTAAATTCCATAACCTTAGTGTTTAGCTATTAATTGATTTTACTGCTTTAAACAGTAGATATACTGCTTGTTTCCCTATATAAAAATGCGAAAAATTTTAATGGCTTTATGCATTTATCGGTCAAAAGAAGGCATAAGCGATTAAATGGCTTATATTTTTCGTCAGACCAGTCATTTTTCGCCCGATTTAAAACGGCGTTCGTCGAGAAGTTACAGCCGTTGGTATAATACGTCTGGAACCGCTGAAACGTTTCCCATCTCTTGCCGTCTTATTATTAAAACATTCACAAATTATTATATAAAACTATAAAACGAAAATATTATGAAAACTTCAATCTCAACCCTAGCAAAATCATTAATGGCAGCTGTTGTTTTAAGCACTTCAATCTTCAGTACAACTGTAATGGCCACCGAAAAACAACCTGTTAAAATCTCTGCTCCAAAAAACTTCGATAAAGTAGTAGTAAGCGGAAATGTAGAAGTAACTCTGATCCAGAACGGTAAAGAAGGCGTTAGCTACACTGATGATAACACCGGAAAAGTAAAAGTGATTCAGGATGGAACAGCTTTAAAAATTACTTCGGCAGATAACGAAGTAGCCAAAGTTACCGTTTATGTAAAAAGCATTTACCGCGTAATGGCATCTGATAATGCAGTAGTAAAAACAGAAGGTAAACTAAATGTAACTAACCTTCAGGTATTTTTAAGCGGCAATGCAGCAGCTAAAATCGACTCGAAAACTGAAAGCCTTTACACTGTTATTTCAGATCGCGCAGATTTAAAATTAAGTGGAACAACCGCAAACCACAGCCTGGTAATGGGAAGCACACCAAAATTAAATTTGGATCGCTTTGCAGCTGCAAAAACAGAAATGAACACACCAGAAGTTGCTGAAAGAACTGCAGCTTTAGCAAAATAAGTACCCGAAGATTTAGATAACAAAAAAAGCGGCCCGGGCCGCTTTTTTTGTTGTTTTAGATTATCGCTTTTAGTTTTGAATATTTGTTTGCTTATTGAATGAGTAAACAAATAAAAGAAGACTTAAATGATCCGAATTATTTAAGTAAGTTCCTACGTTTGTTGTAATGCAGCAGATATGTTTTCTGTTGTGCAGGGTCAAGAAATGAACTGCTAATTAACGTTGAAACCTTATCCTGTCTTAGTAAAAAGGGAGCTACTAGCGCTTCTCTCCGCTTTTCAGATATCCCCAATCTTCTACCGAACTCCAAAAAATCGAGTACATTAGGTGAGTTATTTATTTTCCACTTTCCAGATCGGAAATTATCAGCAAAAAGTCCACCCTCAAGTGCAAAATCCGGATCGTCAACATGTATTCTGGTATCCAAAAGATCGTAGGCTGGGCTAAGTGTGAAATCTCCGTGAATAGTTTCCAATAAACCAAAGTTTTTTAAATGAGCATCGCCATTTGAAAAAAGATAATTGAAGATTACAAGGCTGAAATATTTTTCAATTTCCACTTTCCATGAGGGAACGTATTTTTGTATAAGTAATCCCAGTTCTTCATAACTATAATGATATTTGTAATTAGGTCCGTCATTGTCTCCACTTTTACCCGCCAAACTTGCAAAATCCTCTTTTCTTAATTTTTTTCCATCAGCTGCAATATCGAATCTTCTCGTAATGTAAGCCGGTTCTCCTGAAGCAAAAAAAATCAGTGCATTTTCAGCTGTCCTGATCTTATAGACCTGGCGGGCTATTTGCATAGTAAGATGCTCATTTGCTGGAACCTGATCAACTTTTTTTACATCTCTAGGAATTGGCTTTAATATGTATTCGCCATGTTCGCCCTCTTTAGCTAGCCTCAATACATTCCTTTCCAGTAAGAGTGAGAGCTTTTCCTGTACTCCCGATATTGAGATCCGTTTTCTATTTTCAATAAACAGTTCCTCGTCGGCCTCTTTCCCAGAAAAATTGTACGGAAGAATATGGCTAACCTTTTTATTATTAAAAACTCGCTTTAAGGCTGACGGACTATAGGTCTCAAATCCAGAAGCTAATGTAGAAGGGCAATTTTTAATCTCGGGCATCTTCATTTTCAATCGGTTTTACGGTTATTGCCCCTATTGTATCTTCACCCGCAGTTGCCAAAAGAAGCCCAAAGGCATCATTTTCATCAATGCGAAATTGACGGATTTGAAGCGTCTTGTTTACACCTTCGGCCAGCATATTATAAAAGAATGGAAAAAGAATCTCCGAATAATATTTTTTCTGAGTCTTAGGCAGCGTCAAACTAACAGCTGGCAGCTTACTATCGTTAAAATATGATTCTTCATACTCAAATTCGAAATTTTTACTATCCAATTCAGATAGATAACCAGATAGGATTTTGTTATAGTAAACTTTAGCTCGCCGCATGATCTTTTTCCTCTATATTTTTAACTACAGCACGAAGTTCCATACCAAGTATATCCAGTATCCGACTAACAACGTCTACACCGGAATTCACTTTTCCCAATTCTATTTCCCGCAATGTAGTAGGACTGACCTCGGCAATTGCAGATAATCGAGACTGTGTGAGACCTAGCTCTTTTCTTCTTTTCTTAATAACTGAACCCAGCGGAATCGACATCATTCTGTTCTTTATAGCATAAAATTAACCAAAATTCTATAAAAAGCAAAAAAACAACACAAAGGTGTTGTTTTAACGCAGTCAGCAAATATGTTTTATTAATTTACACACAAAACAACGGCATAATGTTGTAAATTAAAGAAAAAGAGGCCGCAGATGTTTTAATATTACACGTCCAAAAAATTATAGGTTACAGTTAATTTCTCACACGCGATATCTTTCCTAAAGATAAAATGAAAAGTTTTATAATTACTCATCCTTCTGAGGAGTCCATGTAGTTTTACCGAGTAATATTCAAATTAAATTTGAATATTACTCGGTAAACATAGCTTACATTCTCCTAAACCAATTATGGATTGCTCCTTAAGTTCTTACCCGCGATATCTTCCCAACGGTAAAAATGAAAAGTTTTATCATCGCTCATCGCTACCAGCAGCCCATGTTTAAAATCTGCATTCAAAGGTACTGAAACGACATCAATCCCATCGGTTTGGTTAGCTGTGTACTTTATGGTGGCTATTAAGGGATGCTGATTTGGAGCACCAGCCTTACCTTCCCTGCTATACACTTTTAACTGCCTGGCACCCTGGTCAGAAACTAATAGATAGCCTTTATTGTCAGATGTTTTATAAATGGCTATGCCCTCGTTGTCTACTGCAAAGTCGCCCTGACCAAAAAGTGCAAGCTCTTTATCTCCTTTAGCCGGATCGGCATAATATTGACGCACACCAAACTGCTCATCGCAATAGTACACATAGCCGAGTTCATTATCAACAGCAATCGCTTCAATTTCTTTTTTGCCGCTGTAACTACCAAATTTCCGCACTAAGTCGGCTTTAACATGGCCATTACCATCATCGCTTAATAAATATTGCCACAGGTAACCACCTTCTTTCGGACCGGTTTTGCGACCAACAATGGCATATATTTTTCCACTTGGGTCAGTATACATCGAAATGCCCATTAAATCGCGAAATTCAGCCTCTGTTTCGCCAACAAAAACCGGAATGCCCCCATTGTCTACCGGCTTCATATCCGGAAGGGAATAAATCCTGAGTTTGTGGCTCAACCTTTCGGTAGTAATGGCGATATCTGTTTTTTTGCCTGCCAGATTTAATCCGTAAGCAATATCTACGTTATTGGGCCTTTGTAAACCTTTAACTGTTTTCGATTTGATAATTTTTCCTTTCAGATCAAAAACATACAAACCTCCGTTTGCATCTTTATCGGTACCAATTACCAAAGATTGTGTAGCATCTTCCGGGTTTACCCAAATGGCCGGATCGTCAGTATCGAAATCAACGGGCTGGGAAACATAAAGCGGTTTTACCGCAGTGCTATCTGCTTTCTGTGCAATGCCGTTACAAGAAAAGCACAGGGTTAAAATTGCAATTGCTGCAACAGGGAAAATAATTCTATTCTTCATTTTAAATTTTAGTACCGTAAGCACCTACAAATGTAGCTGGCGCTGGTGAGATATAAGTGATTCCATTTTTCATTACGATGCCAGCGGCATGGTGGCGGGTAAAATTGGTGATGCCCTTACCCAAAGCCGGCGAATTGCCTTGCAGGTGAAAATCCCAGGCTGTGTTAAAATCGGCATTGTTAACCGCGGTATTTACCGGATAATTAACAAATTTAGGGTCGTTAGCACCTGCGACATTGCTAATTACATCATTTTTACCGCCAATAATATCGCCTCCCGGCTGAAACTGGTTTACCGTGGTCTGATCATATCCGTAGTACCAATTATTGCTGTAGCTGGAACGGGCATCTTCTGGCTTTTTGGTATCTTTTTTTACGCCAAAACGGGTATTAGCAAAAAGGTTATTGTATAAATCGGCACGAACGTTACTCTCCATCCAAACCGATCCACCTTTAGCGGTAGGCCTTCTCCAACCTGTATTTACAAGCGTATTGTTATAGGCTATAATGTAAGTTTGTGGGGTTTTATCCCCGGTATTGGATAGTTTTAATGCATTGGTGTTGGTGCTGTAAACGAGGTTATAGGCAATATCAGCCAGGCAACCCGATTTAAAATTCATCGCCTCGCCACCAGTTACCCCTGTAGTATAAAATACGTTATTGGCAAAAATGATCTTTCCGCCCTCAATGTAGGTACAATCTTCCTGCAGGTTTCTGAATATACTATTTTGTACCACTAATCTACCTTTGGCATTGGCAAACCAAAGTGCCGGCAGATTTTCGCCCGCTACAGCTTTATAAAGCCCCATCTTAACCGAAGTTGAAGCATCGGAAGTGGTAGAGCCACCATATTCGATAATGGCATGGTCTAAAACCAGCTCTTCACAGGTTGGACCAGCCAAAATGCCACCCCAAAGTTTACCGAATTTCTTTTGAGCCGTTTTATAAAACTCATTTACAGTAAATTTAATCGGGTTCTCTGCTGTCCCCAGCGCATATAAATTACCCTTTACAATAATTTCCGGTTTGGCAAGGGTATCCATTAAAACGGTAACCCCTTCTTCAATAGTAAGCGATTTACCTTCGGGAATAATAATATCGCCTTTAATTACCTGAGTGCTCCCCTTTGCCCAAATGCCTGAAACTTCTCCAATGGCCGATCCATCTACCGCGGTAGCATCGACATCAATATTGGCTTTTTCGCAGCCTGTTAAAGCCAGCAGGGCAAGCACAAGTAGTTTAAAAATCTGATTTGATTTCATCTTTATCTTTTTAAAATTCAATTAATTAAACTTATATCTGAAGCCAACTAAATAGTTCTGACCATAATAATCGCTTCTGATCAAAGTATTTCCGTCTTTTACCAAATCTTCATTGATTTTGTTATTTTCCGGGTTGATACCTTTTATGAATAATTTTGCAGGTGTATTTAAGATGTTATTGGCTTTAACAAAAACGCTGATACCACCTTTAAATCTTTTCTCAACCGAAGCATCCATCTGCACAAATCCCTTTTGCCACAAGTCGTTGTTTAAGAACTGAGAAACGGTATTGATCCGCGAACCGGTATAAGCAGCTGCAAGCTGTGCATCCCAGCCTTTTTTGGTATCTTTAAATAACACCGATAAATTGGCAATATGCTCAGACTGTCCGTAAAGCGGGCGTTCCTGTTCTACAGAAAGCGCCTGGATATCGCCTGTTGTTGGGTTAATGGTTCGGGTTGTTTTTGGCGTTACAATACGAGAGTGGGTGTAGGTATAATTTGCTTTGATACCAATTTTACTGAAGTATTTGATGTAATCTACCTCTGCACCATAATTATTGGCTGTACCAAAATTACCGGGTGTATAATAAATATCCTGTCCGCGAACTGCATCAGCCTGGAAAGTATATTCAATTGGATTTTTGATCCGCTTGTAAAAAGCACCGATTAACAATTGCTCTGATGCGCCAGGAAAAAGTTCGTAACGCAAATCGAAGTTATCGGCCAGCGCACGTTGTAAGTTTGGATTTCCACGCTCCTGAAACTCTTCGTTAACCACCTTACCGGGTACGATTTCGTAGAAACCCGGACGGTTTAATGCTTTGTAATACGAGGCATGTAATTGTGCTTTATTACTCAAAAAATACTTAGCGGTTAAGCTTGGTAAAACATCAGTATACACCTGGTTTCCTTTCGGATAAGTTTCTCCGGCTGGAAAAAGCAAGTTATAGCCCTGATTGGTATGTTCTACACGTGCACCTCCAATTAACTCCAGCTTGGCCGAGCTGTATTTAAACATACCGTAACCTGCTGTAATTTTTTCAGAAGCATCGTAAGTAAGTGAATTGGCTACCGCACCTGTTGGATTGCTCACAACCAGATTTAAATCGGTATAGTTTTGAAAATCTACGCCGTATAGCTTCTTAGCATCAGCAGCGCTTGGCGCCAGGTTATAATTATTAAAGAAACTGCTTCTTTGCTTATCTCGGTATAAACCACCAGCCATCACATCCAGCTTATTTTCGCCTAAGGTAAACCGGTAGGTAAGATCTAGATAACCAGCCAAATCCTCATCAGTATTGCGTTCCCAGCGACGGGTTACCGGATTGGTATTCACTAAACTGGTACGAGTACGCTGGGAATTTTGTTCGATCCCGTTTAAGCTGATGCTGGTATTTTCGGGCACATCGTTTTTAGCCGATGAATAAACTGCCGACCACTGTACTTTGAATTTATCGTCGAAAAACTTGTGGTCGCCGTGCAGGGTACTGTTGTAAATCTGCTGTTCGGTTAAGCGGCTACGCGTATCGTAAACCAGCTCTGCATTTCCGGCCGTAGGGTTGTACACCCCATTATAAGTAGTGCTTACAGCATCTCTAAGCTGTTGGTTTTTTAAATTAACGTACACATTGTAAAGACTTAACTGATGGTTCCGGTTAAACGAATAATCAACCTTTCCGTGTAAGCCCGTGCGTTGCTGCTGCTCAGAAAACTCGCGGTAACTTTTGCTTGTAATTACCGCATATGCATCGGTACCTGCTACTGCATTATTGTAAAAAGTACTGTTGCTGCCACGGTAAGTATTTTGATAACTTCCGGCCAAAACCACCCCAAGCTTGTTATCTAAAAACCTTTGGCTTAATGATAAACTTCCGATTAAGTTAGGCGCCGGGCTTTTGTATTTATAATCCAGCGTTCCTTTGGTAAAATCGTTTTGTGTGGCGTTATAACTTTTGCCATTTAACTCGTAAGGCGATTTATACTGAATATCTGATGAATTAAAACTGGCAAATTTACGGTCGATAAACAACTGGCTGTAACCTGTTGAAACGTTTGCATTTACCTGAAATTTACCCGGTGCGTTTTTCATCACCATGTTAATGGCGCCACCAATGGCATCACCTTCTAAATTTGGTGTAAGTGTTTTATAAACTTCTAAACGGTCCAGTAAGTCGGCCGGGAATAAATCAAGCGGCACGTAACGGTATTTGTTATCGGGACTTGGGATTTTTACGCCGTTTACAAGGGTGTAGTTGTATCTCTTATCCATGCCTCTCAATATGGCGTACTGTCCGTCGCCATTGCTGTTGCGCTCGATAGAAACACCAGAAACACGTTGCGTAATGTTGGCTACCGTCAAATCAGGAGAAATTTCAATGGCTTTGCCCGATACGATGTTCATAATCTGGGTCGAATTTTTCTCCAGGCGACGTGCGCCTTGATCAGTGGAAGCTACCGCATTGGTCTGGATAGTTACATCATCTAGGCTTTTTGAGTCACTCTCCATATAAAATTTCAGGTGATCATTATCCTCTTTTACCACCGTGATGGTTTTAGTAATGGTTTTGTAGGTGATGTAACTTACACTGATTTTGGCAGAACCGGTTGTTACGCCTTTGAATTCAAAAGTACCATCGAGACCGGTGTTGGTTACCCGTTTAGGATTTTCGAGCACTACGGTAGCGCCAACTATCGCCTCGCCGGTTTGCTTATCGTAAACGTGTCCTTTTATTTTTGTAGCATTGGCTGTGCCTGCACAAAAAACAAGAAAAAACAGAATTTGTAAAAGTTTGTTCATTTTGTTTGGTAATGTCTTTTTTTTATCGACGGGGCAAAGATGTATACGCTAGATTATACCTGAAAATTATCAGGGTTACATAAAGGCAACACCGTTACAAAAGGCATAAACCAAAAGGCAACACATAAACATAACAAACTAACATTAAGACACTTAAATACTAACCGAAACGCCGTTATGCTTTTATTACCGTTACATTAACAAATTGTTAAGCAGCCAAATTCACTTAAAAAAGCAATTTTCGCAGCGCAGATGTAACGCTTAAAGTGCCTGTATAAAGGCCGACAAATTATCGCCCTGGGCCAGGTTAAGCTTCTTACGTAACCGATATCTGGAAACGCGCAGGCTATCGGTAGAAATGCCAAGTAAGGTGGCAATGTCAGCTGAATCGAGATTCATTTTAAGTAAGGCAATCAGGCGCATATCAGCAGAAGTGAGTTCACTGCTGAACTTTTTAAGTTGTTCTAAAAACTGATGGTGCACTTGCTCAAAAGCCTGAGTAAATTCTTTCCAGTTCCGTTCGTGGTTAAAGCTTTGGTTAATTTCGGTGAGGATTTGGTTCATTTGCCGCTTCTGATCGCGCTTATCATCTTTAACCATAGCCTGAAGGGTATTACGCAGGTTTTCGAGAAACTGGTTGTGTTTAATCAGGTTAAGGGTATGGCTAGAAAGCTCTCTGCTTTTCACTTCAAGTTGCTGTTTGAGCTGCTGCTCTTCCAATTGCAGGTTTTTAAGCTCCAAACTGGTTAAATTGTGCTCTATATCTTTTTGTTTAGCCAGCATTTGCTGATCTTTTAACTTTAAGCGCTGCCTGCTAAAAATAACGAAGCCTAAAAAAACGGTTAGCAGCACTACAATGGTTGCCGAAAATGCAATAATCCGGTTTATCTTCTTATCGCTTTGCAACCTGGTAATTTCATCCGATTTTTTATTGATATCGTACAGTACCTGCAAAAAGGCAACCTGACGGGCGCCATCTTCTGAGTATAAATCGATGGTATATTTATAGCCCAACTTAACATAGTGGTAGGCGCTATCCATCTGGTTCAGTAATTCGTAAGCTTTACCCAAATCCCTGCAACAGGATGCCAATTGATAAATATTACCCAATTTATCGGCCAGTTTCATTGATTTTTGGGTTTCTGCAATACTCGCCTGGTATTTACCTGTTTTGCGCAAAATATCGCCCAGGTTATTAATTACCTCTATACTGCCCAGCTCGTTATGGTCTTTCTGGTATAAATCGAGTGATTTTTTAAAATGCTGATAAGCCAGATCATACTTCTCCAGATCCTCGTAAATACTGCCTAAGTTTTCGTAAATTTTAGCAGCGCCGCTGATGTCATTCGTACGTTCAATTGCCTTTAAAGCCAGATTCTGATAATAAAAAGCGCTATCGTAACGCATGCGTTTTTCGTAAAGCTGACCAATTTGCCCGAAAATTGCTGCCAGCCCCTTTACGTTTCGCTCTCGTTTATAAATATTTAAGGCCTGGCTGTAGTTTTTCATAGCCTTATCGGGTTGCTTAATGTAGTAGTACAATACGCCAATATCGCTCAGGTTTGCAGCCAATAGCAAAGGTTTATAGTTGCTGTTAAATATTTTTTCGGCCTTTAGAAAAAAGTCGAGCGCCTGCCTGAAATGGCCTTGCCTATAGCATACCTTGCCCATTTGCTGCAAAGATTTTCCTTCTAAAATTACATCATTGTTTTCGATAGACTGGGCGTAAATCTTCTTTAGCTCAATAAGCGATTCAATTGGTTTTTTTGATTGGTGATCAAAAAATAGCTCCAGCTCTTTCTCCTGTGCAATAGCCGAAGAGCATAACTGAAAAAACATCAAAAATGCACAAACATATTTCATCATGCCGAAAAGTAATTTTCAGCAAAGAAAGAGCGAAAAGGTTAAGTTAATGTTAAGAAGAGAAACAAATGTGATGATTACTTTATTCCTGATTAATATGAAAGTAATTTTTGTTTAAGGTATGGCAAAAAATGGCTACTTGTCCTCCTCATGATTTATCTTTAAAAAAACTCTTATCCCATGAACGCTACCTGTTTTCGGTTTTCCCTATTATTCCTTTTAATCCTTTCAGTTTTATTTAGTTGTAACACCAACAGAGACGGTAAATTTGTTACTCCAACTGCACAATTTTTAAACTGCGGTTTTGAGCAAAAATCTAAAACCAACTTACCTGCTAATTGGATATTAGCTCCCACGGTTGGATACGTTGCTACCCTGGTGACAGATATAAAAAATAGTGGAACATACTCGCTTAAAATTGAAGGCAAACCAATCGATGACGGGTCAAACATCAATATTAAACAAAAACTTGCCATTGATTATCAGCAAGCTAAACGGATCAGGGTTTCGGCCTACATCAAAACGGAAAAACTTAAAGGCAACGTTGTGCTGTGGTATACTATTGAAGATGAAAGGAAAAAGGAAATTGATTTCGGAAGTTCAGAATCTTCGGGAGTGATGGCTACAGGTACAAAAGACTGGCAAAAATATGCTATAGACATTATTGTAAGTAAAGCCGCTAAAAATCTGGTTTTCGGTGCATATATGCGGGGAGCCGGAACAGTTTGGTTCGACGATTTCGCAATAGAAACCTACGAAGGAGCAGTTAATGAGCCCACCCCAGAAGTTGTAAAATTTAATAAGGAATTTATTGATATCGTTAAACAAAATTCACTCTATAAAGACACTGTTAACTGGAAATTATTAGACGACGATTTAGCATTAATGGCTAAAGGATTAAAAACAACAGACGATGCACAACTATTGAATAATTATGTGCTGCAACATCTGAAGGAGGTTGGTGATAACCATTCATTTATTCAGTATAATGTGGTGGCAAAAAATTATGTTTCAGGTAATATTACACCTACTAAACCAGAAGCTAAGCTCTTGACCAACCAAATAGGCTATATTTCTGTACCAGGCTATGGCTCTGTTAATGAAAAACTAGGAGAGGAATTTGCTTCAGATATACAAACTTTAATAAAAAACTTAGACACACAAAATGACATAAAAGGATGGATTGTAGATTTAAGAACAAATTCTGGTGGCAATATGTGGCCAATGATTTCCGGTCTCGGGCCTCTACTTGATCTAGGAAACGTAGGATATTTTTTGAAAGGAGAATCAAGCTTTCCCTGGAAACATACTGCCAATGGAATAGGCATAAAAGTTAAAAACCCATACCGGGTTAGAAATAACAACAAAATAGCGGTACTAATTGGCAAAGAGACTGGTAGTAGCGGAGAAATGACCGCTATAAGTTTTATTGGACAGCAGAATGCAAAGTTGTTCGGCGAACCCAGTGCAGGCTATATTACATCAAACAGTATGTTTAAACTCTCTGACGGCTCAAACCTGCTGCTGGCAACAACCTATGTGGCCGATCGCAATCATAAAAAATATCTTGAAAGAGTTTATCCCGATGTAACGGTTAAACCACTTGCAAATCAGGATGCAGTCCTACAAATCGCTAAATCGTGGCTGGAGGGTAAATAAAAATAAAAGTCTTATACCTATTGAAGCACTTTCAACTGTCTTTCAACCTCTGCATATTCCATGGTATATTTCTTTATTTTCCCATCTTTGCCAATAATCAAATGCGAAGGAAAGGCTTTAATCCCAATCGAATCAACCATATAATAATCAGCATTGGCCACCGTTTCGTATTTGAAATTTGTGTGTGCTAAAAATTTATTTAAAGGCCCGGCCTTATTCGATGCAAGACTAACAAAAAGAATGTCCTTGCGATCCTTATGGTTTACTACTTATACAAGCTCTTTTCAGCACTATTTAAAATCCGGCACCGGAAATATATAACCACCAAACAAAATATAGGCCCACAGCAAAGTCCAGAATATATTGAATAGCTGCGCCACGATAAAAGTCATGGCAGGTCGTCCGCCTTGCAATTTAACCAGCGATGAAAATTTAGCTTCCATACCAATAGAAATAAAAGCTATAGCAAACCAAACGGTGCGTAAGCCGTTTAAAGTAGGTGCTACACTTTTTGCAGTTGCTGGCGATAAAAGAAAAGAAAATATGAGTGAGGCTGCAATAAAACCCAGTACAAACTTAGGGAAGCGCTCCCACACAATTTTAAGACCAGGGCTTTCTGCTTTTACCTGAATAGTACCTTCCCCATCCTTCGGTTTTTTATAAGCCCACCAGATTGCGATAAAAAATGCCGCCACGCCGATAAATACATTTTGCGAGAATTTGGCGATTACCCCGGCTTTTACGGCAATCGGGCCAACCAGGTCTCCCGCCGCTGTTACCGTAGCAGTAGTATCGAGTGTACCGCCCAGCCATGCACCACCAATTACCTCAGGAATATTAAAATATTTTACGGCCCAGGGCTGGATCACCATCATCGGGATGGCCATGATGAGTACCAACGTGGTTACATACGATAGTTTACGTTTATCGCCATTAATTGCCCCTGCAGCAACAATGGCAGCCGAAACGCCGCAAATAGATACAGCTGAAGCGAGTATAATCCCAAATTCATCGTCTACTTTTAACCTGCGACTTAACCACAGAGAGAAAAACCATACTGCACTCACTACAATAACGGCTTGTACAATTCCGGGTAAACCTGCTTTAATTAAATCGGCCGATAAAATAGTTGTACCCAATATTACCAGGCCTGTTTTAATGTAAAACTCCGAGCGCACCGCTTCTTTTAGCCAAAGGGGCAATTTGATCAGGTTACCCATTAATATCCCAATAAGCAGGGCGAACACCACATATTCTAGACCATAATAAGATACACTTTTGTTTCCGCCTATGATAAAAGCAATAATGGCTAAACAGTAAATCAATGCAAAACCTGCAGCAAACCGTGCTACATTACCACCCGAAAGTGCGATGGCAGTGCCAGCGAGCGCCAGAAATACCAATCCGGTTTCAATAATCAATAGCAGATTGCCTGCCGATAATATTTTACCAAACAAATCATCAGTACTGGCCCATTTAAATGCCGGTAAAGTAATCGCCACCCCTGTGCCGGTTATGTAAAGTACCCCTGCGATAATAACCGAGCCTAAAATTACAGCCCACCAATCTTCGGTTAATGCTTTTAAAAATGTTTGCTTGTCTGGTGTGATACCCGCATCTGTTAAAGCTCCGGTAGTAAATGAGCTGCTGTTTTCTGTCGACATAAATAGGTTTACGCTGAAATATCTGATTAAAATTTTAAATATATGATTTATAGTTTTTTTATCGCGATCCGCTTTGCAAATTTCTTAATACATCCACCTTTCTTATTAATTTCCTGATTTTACCCCTAAAATTCAATCCGCTATTTGTAACAAGTCTAAATAAGATTATATTTGCAGCATATCCTTATCCGGGCATGAATAATCGTGAATTTGTAGGTTTCTTTAATCTCCACTGGGCCAAAGTGTACGGCCTTGCGTTTACTATGTGTACTAATGAGGCTGCAGCCAAAGATATTTGCCAGGATATATTTCTTTCGATCTGGAGCAGGGGATTAACTTTTGAAAGCGACCTTGAAGCCAGTAAATACCTGGCACGATCTACCAAGTACCAAATCTTAAATCATTTCAGGAACAAAAAAAACGTTGAGGAGGTTACAGATATCAATCATACCGACCAAACAGAAATTCGCCGTTACAATCCCGAATCCATATTACTGAATAAAGAACTTACTTTACAGCTGGAGGTAATGATCGCCAAACTTGAAGAGCCCTCTAAAAGTATTTTTATGCTCAGCCGTGAGCAAAACCTAACTTACAAGCAAATTGCCGACGAAATGGGCATTGCTGTAAAAACCGTCGAAAAACATATTTCAAGAGCATTAAAAGAGCTAAAAAGCTCTCTTCACCCTGCTTGATTTTAACGTAATAAAATATTTTTTTCTTTTTGCGTAGGGTATCTCCGCTTTCATGGTAGTTATTAATATGGAAGATATTAATGGCGAGCTACTGGAGCGATATGCCCGAGGGAAATGTAGCCCCTCGGAGCGCGTAAAGGTAGAAGCCTGGCTTGAACAGGATGATTTTCCTGAACCCTTAACCATTCAATCGGAAAATGTTAAACAGGAAATTCTTTCTGCTTTACTGGATAAAATAGAACCACAGCCCAAAAAATTTCGGCTAAGCTTGTTGGTATACAGCTCTATTGCTGCTGCAACGGTGCTGGCCATTGGTTTCCTGCTATTGAATAGCAAACAACCCGCTCCCCAAAACATTGTTTTTAATGCGCCTTATGGGCAACCTACTTTAATTACTTTACCCGATAGCAGCAAAATTGAGCTTCAACCCGGAAGCCGCATTGCTTACCCCAGCAGCTTTACCGGAAAAATCCGATCTGTAACTCTTTTATCAGGAGAGGTATTTTTTGCAGTTAAGCATGATGCTTCAAAACCTTTTATCGTAAAAAGCGCTGGTGGCGAAATTAAAGTACTGGGCACACGCTTCAATGTGCGCAATCTAAAATCTGCAGCATTAATGGAAGTTACCCTCACCCAGGGAAAAATTAGTTTTCAGGCGAAGAACAGCCCGCTAACTATGCTTTTGCCCGGAGAGCGTATTTTATTTAACAAAACATTGCAGCGTACCACTGAAGTTGCCAGAATAGATACCAATGCCATTATGGCCTGGAAATCGGGATTGATTAAATTCAGCAATACCCCTATGCCCCAGGTATTGGAAACCCTTGAAAATAGGTATGGCTTACGTTTTAAAGTGAGTTGTAAACTTGATAACCCGATAAGCGGGAAGTTCGAAAAACAAAGCGTAACCCAGGTTTTACAGCTGATCCAACGGGCCTCTGACTACCGCTTCAGAAATGCAGGAAAATATATCGAAATCTATAAATAAAATCAAAACAATAAACTACCGGAAGTGCGCCAACACCCCGATAGTTAATATTACCATCAATTCTCACAATCAATGATCAATTACAAATTTATGAATTTTAAGCCTATTCTAACAGGCTGTGCCCTCTTGCTGTGTTGTTTGCTTGTTAAAACGAGTTATGCCCAAAACACTGAAGTTACCATTAGCCCGAGAACATTAAAAGTTAAAGCGGTGATTGAGCAGATGGAAAAAAAAGCAGGACTTAATTTTATTTACAGCGGATTAACCGCAGAGCTGGATAAAACGATTACTTTAAGTCCTTCGGCCAATAGCATTTCAGAAATACTTACCGAACTTTCGAAAAAAAGTGGCCTCGCTTTTACTGCCAGTGGAAAGGATATTACCATAAAAATCCAGCAAAGAGGAGAAGTTAGGGGAAAAGTAAGCACTGCTGAGGGAAAACCCGCACAGTTTGTAACCGTTAGCATCGATCGATCGCGTAATACCGTTGTTGATGCAGATGGAAATTACCGCATCAAGGATGTTCCAGCAGGTTCTCATACCTTATCAGTAAGCTATATTGGTCTGGAAAGCCAATCGAAAGAAATTACCGTAGCAGGCGATGCTACGGTAAGAGAGAACTTTACTTTAAGAGAAAGTAACTCGCAACTAGATGAAGTGGTAATTAATGGTGGCGAAACCAACCGTTTTTCGGTAAAAAAGACCACTACCGCAGCTAAAATGCCATTGGCTAACCTCGATAATCCGCAGGTTTATACTACCATTCCAAAAACCTTGCTAAACGAGCAAATGATTACTGATTTTAGTTATGCGCTAAAAAACTCGCCGGGGGTTTATAAAATACAAGGTGCTCGTGGTATCAATTCAGATGGAGCCTCTTATTACAGCATGCGTGGATTTAGAACTGAGGCCGCCCTGGTAGACGGACTCCCAGCCCAAACGAATGGCGAAATTGATCCATCTAACATTGAGCGGGTAGAGCTGATTAAAGGCCCATCAGGCACCCTTTTCGGTGGAGCAGTAGTCTCATTCGGCGGCTTGATTAATATCGTAACCAAAAAACCGATTGATACTGCAGGCGGAGAGATTAACTACCTCACCGGAAGTTTCGGATTAAACAGGTTGACTGCCGATGTTTATGGCCCGGCCAAAAAAGGATCGAAACTTTTATTCAGGATGAATGCGGCCTACCAATATCAGGGCAGTTTCCAGGATGCAGGCTTCAGAAGGGCAACCTTTTTTGCACCATCAGTTGAATACCGCGCAAACGACAGGCTAACCCTGAGCCTGAATGCCGGATTTTTACAAGCTGAAGCCACCAGCCCTTCTGTAATCTTTTTAAACCGGGTACGGAAATTTATTGCCACTGTGCCACAAGAATTAAACTTTGACTGGAAAAGATCCAACACGGCCAACGATCTGACCATGAAAAACCCAACAGTTAACATTAAAGCGCAGGCCAATTATAAAATTTCTGAAAACTGGCGTTCACAGACCATCTATTCAAATAACACACGAAAATCGGACGGTTTCTACCAGTACCAGTTTATTCGTGGTACAACAAGTGACGAGATGCTGGAGCGTAACATCAGCCTGCAAAACTCGACCAATACCGCAAGCGATATTCAGCAGAATTTTATCGGCGACTTTAAAGTTTTGGGCTTAAGAAACAGGCTGGTGGTTGGACTAGATTACCTGAGCCAGACCATTAACAACAACAATTCGCCTTACCTGGTATTTGATAACGTAAGCGGACTGAATCCATCGGACCCCAACTATGTAAAGATTTCCAAATCGGCTGTTGAGGCTAAGCTTGCAGCAAGTACCGCAGGGCCTGCTAAAAACAACACCAAAAGCTACATTTACAGCGTTTATGCCTCAGAAGTATTGAACATCACTGATCGTTTACTAGCCATGTTGAGTTTACGTGTAGATCGTTTCCAGAATAAAGGCACCTTAAACCAGGCTACCAACACCATTGTACTAAACAGCCAATATATGCAAACAGCTGTTTCACCCAAATTAGGGTTGGTTTACCATGTAATTAAAGATCAGGTATCGGTATTTGGAAACTACATGAACGGATTTGCCAATGTTGCCCCGGTAGCTCAACCATTAACCACTATTTCAGGTACATTTAAGCCACAGCACGCCAATCAGTTTGAAGGCGGTGTAAAAGCCGATCTTTTTAACGGAAAACTGAGCTTAACTGCCAGCGTGTACCACATTAAGGTTGAAAACCTGACCCGCCCAGAAAATTTGCTGGTTGATGGAACCAATTACAACATTACCGTACAAAACGGAACCCAGCGCAGTAAAGGCGTAGAACTGGAACTGATTACCAATCCGCTCCCGGGTTTAAATATTATTGCTGGTTATAGTTATAACGACAGTAAACTTACCAAAGCTACCGATGCCCTTGAAGGAAGAAGGCCGGCATCGGCAGGGCCGGCAACATTGATTAACAGCTGGATCAGTTATACCCTGCCAAATGGTAACCTAAAAGGCCTTGGACTTGGTTTGGGTACCAATTATGTAGGCGATCATCTTACCTCCAATTCATTAGTAACCGGAGTATTTACCCTCCCATCGTATGTAATGATGAATGCTACTGCTTTTTACGATACAGGTAAATACCGCCTTGGAATTAAGGTTGATAACCTGAGCAATCAATTATATTTTACCGGTCAGGGCACTTTAACAGCCCAAATGCCACGAGCTTTTGTAGCCAATGTTTCGTACAGATTTTAAAAAAGCGCTCTATCTCTTACACCTCTGGCTCGGACTCTGCTCCGGGCTGGTGGTGTTTATTTTGGGTATTACCGGTTCGCTATACTCTTTTTCTGATGAGCTTAAGGATGTATTTTACCACGACCGGCTGTATGTTGATGTACCGGCTGATGCAAAGCCAAAATCTTTCGATGAGTTGCTTTATGTAGCACAAGCTAAACTGGGCAGTAAGAAAAAGATCTCGAGAGTAGAAATTCAGACCGCCCCGAACCGAACCTACATGTTTAGGTCGCTGAAATCGGGGCTATACTTTGAAAAGGTTTATGTAAATCCATACACCGCCCAAGTGGTTTTTCATGAAGATGCCAACCGGGAGTTTTTCAACGTAGTTTTATCGCTGCATCGTACGCTTTTATTGGGCGATAAGGTTGGACATTTTATCATCCGCTGGTCGGTAGTTTGTTTTGTTTTCTTGTTGCTATCAGGCATAGTTCTCTGGTGGCCTGCCAAATGGAAAGCTAAGTTGCTAAAGGCAAAGTTTAAAGTAAAATGGGCTGCCAAAAAGAAACGTTTAAATTACGATTTGCACCAGGTTTTTGGCTTTTACGCTTTCATTGTGCTACTGATTATTGCCCTAACCGGACTAATGTGGTCGTTCGATATGGTGGCGGAGAAAAAAACAAAACTCACTTCTGATACTACCGGAACCATGCTTGCGGCATCAAATAACCAAATCTTATCGAAAGTTAATGCATTGAATAGTAGTGCGGCATATTATCTATACAATATTCCGGCAGCTAAAAGTGGCACCATAAATGTATCGACTTACCTCGATGCCGATCAAATACACCAGCGCATACAATACCGTTTCGATCGTTATAGCGGCAAATTGCTTTTACAGGGGAAAGCTTTTGAAAAACTAAACCTTACCGATCAGATCAAAAGTTTAAACTACGATTTGCACACCGGAACTGTAATCGGTATCTGGGGAAAAATATTGGCTTTTATTGCAGGCTTAATTGCCGCATCACTCCCGGTAACCGGTTTTTTAATGTGGTTGTGGCGAAAGAAAAATAAGTAATGGTTTTACTCTCCCTGGTACCTTAAAAGTTTTCTCATCTGGTAGAAGATCCTTTCAATTAGCCTTAAATCCTGTGTTACAATTTCGGCATTACCTTTAAGTTCTTTATCAAAAGCCAGGTTTTTGTTGTAGGAAGTCTTCAGCCCTTTGGGCAGCGTAATATCAACATAGTAATTCCCCTTATCATCGGGTGCGAAAGCGATATTTTGCACCCTGCCTTCTACAATGCCATATTCCTGATAACGGTAGTTGTCCAGCTTGATTAAAACCTTCTCCCCGGGAATAATCTTCCCTGAATTCCCTGCCGGAACCGACATCCTGCCGACCAGTGCCTGTCGGTTATCGGGCAAAACAGATAAAACCACATCGCCCCTTTTAATAAACTGGTTTTCGCCCCAAAACTGCTGGAAACTAACCACCCCATTGGTAGAAGAAACAATGAGATAATCTTGTTCCCATTGGCGCAGCGATTTTCTTAACTGCTCAAACAACTGCAGGGTCTGCGAAGCGTAATTGATTTTATCTTTCTCGGCATTAATTGTGGTTCCGCTTTTGGTTTTGCTCAGGTTTGCAATACCCTCTTCTGTTTGAGAAAGTGTAATATTTATACTCTCCAGGCTTTGCTGCGCCTGCAGGAATTTAAGTTTTTCGGTTTCGAGCTCGTTTGCCGAAATCACGCTCAGACCGAAAAGTTTCTGCGATCGCTGATAGCTTTTCTTTACCAGTTCATATTTAGCCAGCTCGAGTTCTTTTTGTTGCTTCAGGTTGATGATCCTACTTCGGTAGGCTGATATATTCTGATCGGTAGCCACATTTTCGGGGGCATAAGGCCGCAAACGCTTAAACAATTGCTCATCCTGAAAGGCCTTGGCAAAAGCATTATAATCGGACTGGAGTTCGCCCAATTTCAACTTCGAAATTTTATGCAACGGGAAGGATGATAGCTGGTCTTGAGAAATCGAATCGGCTATTTTTTTAAGCTCCAGCAAATCGAGGTAGTTCGCAGTTGATTGAAGCACCAGCAATACCTCACCTTTCTTTACTTTTTGGTGGTTGCTGATAAATATTTTCTCGATTTTAGAATCTATTCTGGCCTGCAGTTTTTCGGGCGGGTTTTGCGAGGTAACCACAATGGGGGCCGGTACAAACTCCGGATATTTAATAAAATAACTCATCAGCAATCCCATTAAAATAGCAATTAAAATAATAGCACTCCCCCAACGGAACATCCAATGAGGAGGCTGCGACAGCACATCCTGCACACCTTCTGAGCGCAGTTCTATATTATCCAATATATCTTTCTTAGTTTCCAAGTTCGAGCTGATTTTTAATTAACCTGTAATATTCTCCTCTTTTCGCCACCAATTGTTCATGACTGCCTTCCTCCACAACCTTTCCTTTATCGAGCACAACAATTTTATCGGCATGTTTTACCGTCGATAAGCGGTGGGCGATAACAATTGCTGTTTTTCCTTTAAAAAACTGCTCGAGGTTTTCGATAATAATTTTTTCGTTATTGGCATCGAGCGCGCTGGTAGCCTCATCGAAGAAAATAAATTCGGGCGATTTATAAACGGCCCTTGCAATAAACAACCTTTGTTTTTGTCCGCCGCTAATTCCTAACCCTTCATTCCCGATTTTGGTATTATAACTTAAAGGGAGACTTTCGATAAAATCTTTAATATTGGCAATCTCAATCGCCTTTCTTAGTTTTTGCTTATCCACGCTTTCTTCGCCAATAGCAATGTTATTGGCAATAGTATCATTAAACACATATCCCTCCTGCATCACAACCCCGCAGTGATCGCGCCATAGCCTCGAAGAAATATTTTTCATATCAGTATTTCCGATTTTCACCTCGCCGGTATTGGGATCATAAAACTTCATCAACAATTTTAACAAGGTGGTTTTTCCACTGCCGCTGGCGCCAACTATTGCTGTTGTTTTCTGATAAGGAATGCTGAGATTTAGGTTTTCGAAAACAAAAGCATCAGAACCGGTGTAACGGAAGGATACGTTGTTAAGCGCAATATCGTTTTTCGAAATTTCGGTCACATACTGCTCTTCATGTTTATCCTCATCTTCCTTATCGTGAATTTCGCCTAATCTTTCTAAAGAGATTTTAGCATCCTGACTCTGCTTAATAAAATCGATCAGCTGCATCAGTGGACTGTTTAATTGTCCGATGATGTATTGCACAGCAAGCATCATTCCCAGGGTTAAGTTTCCACTTAGTACTAGCTTTGCGGCAAGAAAACTAACGAGGATATCTTTCATCTGGTTAATAAAATTCCCCCCTACCGATTGCCATTGTTCTAAGGAAAGCGACTTGATCTGTACCTTAAACAACTTTACCTGCAAAAATTCCCAGCCCCAGCGCTTTTGCCTTTCGGCATTGTGCATTTTAATTTCCTGCATGCCGTTGATGAGCTCAATCACCTTGCTTTGTTCTTGTGAAATCTGTGAGAAGCGCTTGTAATCCAGTTCTTTTCTTTTCTTCAGGAAAAAACTGATCCAGACCACATACAAAATTGCCCCCGTTAGGTAAACCAAAAACAAGCGGTAATCGTAGCACAACAATACAATGCTAAAAATAACCAGATTAACCAGCGAGAAAAGCGTATTGAGTGATGAACTGGTTAGCAGTTGCTCAATACGGTGGTGATCGTTAATGCGCTGCATAATATCTCCGGTCATTCTGGTATCAAAGAAACTGATGGGCAATTTCATCAGCTTGATAAAAAAGTCGGAAATAATGGAAATGTTGATTCGGGTAGAGAGGTGTAATAAAATCCAGCTGCGAATAACTTCAATGCCAGTTTTGCCTACAAAAAGCATTACCTGCGCCAGCAAAATCAGGTAAATAAAATTGAGATCCTGATTCTGAATCCCTACGTCTACAATGCTCTGGGTAAGAAAAGGGAAAACCAGCGACAATAAACTACCTGCCAATAAGCCAATGGCCAATTGAAAAACAAGCGATTTATACTTAATCAGGTATTTAGAGAGGAAAGAAAAACTGGTTTTCTTTTCCTCCCCGTTAAATTCTTCATTAAAAAAAGCCGGGGTGGTTTCTAAAACCAGGGCAATACCTTCTTCTGTATCTTCCCGCGCATTTTCACCGATCCAGCACCTTATAAATTCAGCCTTGCTGTAGGTAATCAGACCATGTGCTGGGTCTGACAAATAAACCTTCCCCGATTTATCAATTTTATAGACCACAACGTAATGATTCTTGTTCCAGTGTACCAGGCAGGGTAAGGGAACATCGCTCACCAGGGTATTAAAATCGATCTGTACCCCTAAAGTTCGGAAGCCCAAATTTTCTGCAGCATTGCTTAAACCCTGTAAACCACTTCCCTCACGCGTGGTTTCGGCAAGATCGCGGATTTGCTGCAGCGGAATATTACTGCCATAGTGTTTCGCAATAATGCGGATACAGGTGGGGCCACAGTCTTTTGAGTCGGGTTGTTTATAAAAGGGGAAAGATTTCATGTTAAATAGTCCAGGCTTTTTTAAACTGCCCGGATAGTTTCTTTTTATTAATCTCGCTTCCGGAAGCTGAGATTGTGATACCGGCATCGCTTAAATTAAGATAGCCCGGTTCATCATCCCACTTAGATATAAATGGATTGTAGCGACATTCAGTTTCATGATACCATTCTTCACTACCCTTTACGGGAACCCGGCTATCTACGCACATGTATCTGAATTCGCAATCTTTACATACCAGCGTATTGTTTTTTTTGATGTTGCCAAGCTCCAAAAATTCAGTTGAAGAGATGATATTTAGAAACTGTGCTTTGGTAATTGATTGCACATTACCAAAACTTGCGGAATTGTTTAGGCCGTTTTTAACATACCCAGCTGCATCAATGTATATTTTTCCAAAATAATAGGAGTGGTAATTGTAAGCCTCGAAAAAATGCTCATTATTAATATCGAGTTTATCAAAGGTCAGTTTGCTTTTGTAATCAGCAAAACTTTCCTCAAAAAAATTATAATAGATGTTGCTAACCAACTTTGTTTGCTCAGTTATACTTGTATTGAAAAAATTAACCGAAAAAACCAACTGGTTGAAACTAAAAGCCTCGCAATATTCTTCGAAAAGCTCGGCATTAAAACTTTCAATGTATAAGTAGATTCCATCGATTTCAAGTGTATTGATTTTTTCTATAGTCCTCAGCAGATTGGCATCCAACTGAGGTGCTATTATGGAAATATTCATCAAATATTCTGTTGCAATAAAATCGAAGAAATTGGGATCGATATTAGCATGAACAACCAGGTTGCTAAACTGATTAGGTGTATGTAAACTTCTGTCTAATGGGATAAATCTTTTGCGCTGATCCGGAGCCGAAAGTTCAAATATGATTTCCTCCTGCACCAAAAAATTGATCAGTTCTTGTCTTTCATCTTCATTCCTAATTTTATGAAACTGAATAAAATCGTTGGTATCCAAAATCTTATAGTACTCATTTGGGATAAAAAAATAATCTTTTCTGAGTATATCGTAAATAATTGACCTGTTGTAACCTTTAACGGGAATGCACAACTGGTTTCTTAAAAATAGCCTGTTCATATTGGTGATTTATAGAAAAGATCCAACTGTAAGTTCCTGGTGTTAAATATTTTTGAGCTTCGGGTTTTAACCAGATACTTTGGTTTATCCTTTTTAAGCAGGGATTTTAAGTGTACAGGTGCAGTACCTTTTTGAATTTCAAGTTTTATCTTTTCCATGTTATAGCGCTAATGCAATCTCCTTTTCGAGGTTATAATTGCAGGGGTTAGATACCATTCCGAACTGACCTATGGGGTTGAGATCCAAAAAATAGTATTGCTGATCTTCCTTAGCGCAAACTATATCAAACGAAGCACAGTTAAGCCCTACACCATCTAGTAATTTCTTTATTTTCAGTTGGTAAGCTTTAGGTAGCTGATATGGATTTAACCGGTTAGGTTTTACCTGGTCATAGTTTCTAAAATCTACATTTGTATTTTTGTTGTTCTGAGAGAAAATAGCCATGGCATAAAAATTACCATTCAGGTAAAAGACTCTGATCTCATAGGCTTTAATAATATTTTTCTGGAAAAATGTAGGGACAAATTTATCTGGTAAATTATTAATATCGTCCAGTGTAATTTCGGCGGTATAAGATAAATACGCGAAATCATCTGCATCAACAATATTAAATGGCATGCTTAAGGGTTTTGAGATAATTTTCTCTTCCTGCTGATAGAAACTCAATAAAGTATTTTTACAACTGGTAACGAGAAAATTCGGGGCCTGAATATCAAATTTCTGGCAAAGGTCCATTAAGTAAAGTTTATTGATATCGCGGGTCTTAAAGTTATTAATACCCGGTTTCTTATCCAGTACGTAATAGAAATACTGAACTAAAGTTGCAATTTCGGTAGGCAGGTAGTCCTTTAACAGCTCGCTGCTTAAGTTTTTCAACAAATATACTCCTCCTCTGCGATACCATATTTTTGTGATTTGATTACTATTAACCGTTTTACCATCAATTTTTATCGTAAAACCATCCCTGGTAAGCGCTATAATTTCTACATCAGAATTTTCATTCAGCCGAATGAATGGCTTTTTCATGTTTATTAGCCAATTAATTACCTTACTGGTTGAATAATCATCATTGATGGAGAAAATTAAGATCATAATTACGGTAGATTATCAGCGATTGTTTTCAATTTAATTTTTATTAAAATGGAGGATACAAACCCTCCATTTTATTTGAGAAACCTGAATATTTACCAGGTATTTGTGGTTTGGCTGATTACTGTACCCTGGTCGTTGGTCATGGTAGTTACACTATCACGACATCCTTCGCTTCCGGTATAAGTAGAACACGAACTAAAAGTTCTGGCTAATTTTCCACCATTGATTTGAGCATTTTTTAAATCAATTTTTTTTTCGAATAATCCTTTGTTGATTTTCATAAGTCTGTTATTAATTTTCTTTTTGGTTTTTCTGTTATTTACAAACGTAATCTGTGCACGCTGTGATCGGTTCGCCGCAGTCGTTTTTGGTTACGTATTGCGTATCAGTACAACCACCACCACTGGTAGCAGTCGAGGTTGTAGTACTAGTAGCAGCAAGCCTGCCACCATTGATTTGACAATTTTTTAAGTCAATCCTTTTTTCGAATAAATTTGAATTTTTCATAATAAATGAAGTTTAAAATTTGATAAATATTTCGCCATCTTACCCTGGCGATTTGGGGTTTATTTTTGAATCATTGTTGATCGTTCTTTAAACCAGAAGAAAACTATCCGGGTTATGCTCATGAAATAAAATTAGCGGGAAGTGATAATTCTCACAAGCGAGAGTTTATATTTGATACCTGAATGCCAATATTCGCTGAGTTTGCGCTGATATCTGTTAAAAACGTTCATTTTAAGCTCAATTTCAAATATGAAGCTAAATGCTACGGATATGGAACGGAACCTGCTGAATATGCATTAGCTGGCTCTGAACAGCTGTTTTTGGCTATATTTAAACCCAGCTCAGGGTTGTACCAAAAAAAACAAATAAATAATTGCCGCTACATGAATCAATTGGCATCCACATTTAAATCCATCAATAGCAAAACCATTTTGCCAGTTTTCTTCGGTCTTGCACTTTTATTTAGCAGTGCATGTCAGGAAAAGAAAAATCAAAACCAGGTATCCAATACCAGTAATAAAAACATTACCTCTACAGACTACCTCAGGCGCATTATTGCGATGGATACCTTGGCACCAAATGAGTATAAAAAAGCGATTCACAAAGAAGATAGCATCCTTAATCTTACTTCAAGCGAAGCAGACGCCCCTTTCCGCTATTATTTCAGGGCCAGACGATTGACACTGGAAAAACAACGCGACAGTGCCATTATGATCTATAAACTGATGGACAGTAAAGATACAAATGCCGAAATAGATCTGTTAAGGGATTATAGTATTTTAAGCAACCAAACCAACGGTGGCGCGGCAGTAAATGCTAACCTGATGAAGCAAATGTTAGTTAAGGTAGAAAAGGCCGAACAATTAAAAAGCCGGACGACCTACCTTTTTTACGATTTGCTTGCCAAAACATATTATCAGAACGGAAAAACCAAACAAGCGCTGCAATATGCCACACGCTACTACAACAGTCATCCTTACAAATCGCACAGGGTTATTGAACAAAGATATTTCGACATATCATTTTTGCTGGCCTCGAAAATGGGCGATTATAATAAAATGATTTTTTACAACAACAAAGCCCGCATGCTGGCCAAAAGCATTAACGATAGCCTTGCGCTGGCCCGTACCTACGATAATGACGCGCAAATTTACGATCGCCAGGGTCAATTTGCTAAATCGCTCGCCAGCAGCAAAGTTTATTTTAACTACCTTAAAAGCACCAATAACCTTAATGACATTGCTTTCAACAACCTGGCTACCAGCTTTGAACGCAACAAGATGCAAGATTCGGCCATCTTCTATTACCGCGAAGGTATTGCGTTCGAAAAAAAGCATCCGTCTGCAAGAAGAAAAAACATATTTTATAACGGCCTCATGAGTGCCTATAAAAAAAAAGGTGCTTATGCTGATGCACTTGAAGCAGCAGACTCTGCCTATAACATCGAAATACGTGATGTTGCTGCGATAGAAGCGGTAAAAATTGCCGAGCTGCACGAAAAATATCAGGCAGAGAAAAAAGACCGTAACATCACCGAACTTAACAGCCGGAATGAACTCTACCAAAAAATCATCACCCAGCAAAGGTGGACTTTAGCTTTGGCTTTTTTTGTGTTTTTAGGGGTACTTTCTTTTCTGTTTATCATCTACCGGCAGCAACGCTTAAAGGGAAGAAATACTTTGCTGGCCTCAGAAAATAAGCGGTTAAATATTGAGCAAAAATTACTGCAGGTACAGCTTAATCCACATTTTATTTTTAACGCCATTGCCAATTTGCAGGGACTAATATCATCAGGCGATTCGAAAGAAGCCGTGCGCTACCTCAGTACCTTTTCTAAATTGCTGCGCAATGTACTGGAACAAAACACGAAAGAATTTATTGAGCTGGATGAAGAAATAGCTTCGTTACACAATTACCTGCAACTGCAACAAATGCGGTTTGCAAACCTTTTCGACTATCAGATTTCAATTAACCAGCTGGAGGCCGAAAACATTTTAATCCCACCAATGCTGATACAACCTTTTGTAGAAAACGCTATCGAACATGGCTTCAGGAATATTGCTTACCATGGCAGTTTGGCCATTACTTTTGCGGCCGCAAACAACCAATTGCTAATTACTGTAGATGATAATGGATGTGGGGTAAGTGCCAAGGCAGCGGTACAAACAAAAAAATCGCTGGCACAGGTTATTTTAAAAGAAAGGCTCGATGTGCTTTTCAATTCGGCAAACCAGCAGGCAGGTTTCCAACTCGAAGATAAAAGCGAAAAAGGAGGACGCGGCGTTATGGTAAAAATTAATATCCCCTTGGTTAAAGATTAAAGATATGAAGATTTACATATTAGAAGATGAAGTACACATTATGCAACACATTTTGCAGATTGTGAAAAAAATCAGCGCTTTCCAGGTTGTTGGCCATTCGGGCGAAGTAGCCAAGGCAGCGAGCGAAATCCCCTTACTCAAACCAGAGCTGATCCTGGCCGATATCAGGCTGAAAGATGGCGATAGTTTTAGCTTGTTTAACGAGATCGGCATGGAAGATTTTCAGGTCATTTTTCTTACCGCTTACGATCAGTATGCCATACAGGCACTCAATATGGGCGCTTTCGCGTACCTGCTAAAACCGGTTGATGAAGTATCGCTAGGAGAAGTGCTAAGCAAATACCTGCGCCAACGGGAGCAAGAACAGTTTGATAAGCAGCAGCTCGAAATTGCCCGCGAGCATTATCTGGCCCAGGGCGTTAAAGGCATTAAGCGGATTGCCTTAAAAAGCCTGGAATATATAGAGATTGTAGATCTGGATGATATTATTTATTGCAAAAGCGATAAAAGCTACACCACTTTTTGCTTAAAAAATAAACGCGAAATAGTGGTTTCAAAAGGCTTAAAGGAATATGAAAATATGCTGGCCTTTTCAGGATTTCTGCGTTGCCACCAATCGTATCTGATTAATTTCCAGTATGTAAAAAAATATTTCCGTGAAGGAATGTTGCTCATGGAAAACGGCGAAAAAATACCGGTTTCGAGCCGGAAGAAGGAAGAAGTACACCGCTACCTGCAAAATATTGCTTAGCAGGGACTATTTTTTAATATTTAGCGCTCAGGCGTTCTTTAGAAAGGGAGAGCGCTTTTTTATTTTTGATGTCCAAAATACTTATTACCTACAAGTTATTCCTCCACTTTATAACTCCATTCTTTTCTAAAAAGATTTCCCTGTCCGTCAAAGCCCTCAATTACAATCCGGTGTTTGCCTGTTAAATCGCCATTAAAATAACTAAAATTAACTTTGCCATTTTTATCGGGAATTAGGTTTGGCGCCCAGTATAAGGTAGTTCTCAAATCTTCTTCCTTACTTTGCTTTTTCAGGGGATACTTTACCTCATAAAATGCCTTACTTATGGTATAGCCCTCCTGTTTCAAATAAGCTGTACCCGAAGGTGTTTCTTTTCTGAAATTCTGATATAAAATATTTTTATCCTTCATCGTAATAGTCATCAATATCGGATGTTCCGGAAACCCTCCCATATATACTTGTATTTCTTCGATTTCTTTTACGGGCAGCACTGAAAGATCAAAATATTCATCTATGGGGGAGCCATTTATCAATACATCAAGTTCCACCAGTACTCTTTTACCCGTTAATTTTCCCCCGGTCATTACGGAAGAAAAAAACATTGGTTTCATCACCCCGTATTCATTAGTAGCAATAACCGCTCCACCACCCAAATGCCGGGAAAGGTAATCCATAATATCTTCAACATGAACCAGATCTTTTGGTAAAATTACCTGAAAAACGTTCCCCGAATTAAGCGGCGCTCCTGAAGGGCCGTATTCTAACCTTTTGCTTCCTTTTATTTCTACCTCTTTTAGTTTTATTCCTTCCAGTTTAAGGTATTTTTGGGCATTTTTCTGCATTACTTCTTTTGAAGAAAAAGATAAAGTATCGCCGAGATAGTTTTTGACAAAGCTATTTGGCAAAATGGGCATAGCTGGCAGGGAATCGAGTTTAACTGTTAGCCACTTTGATTGATCACTTTTTGCCTGAACGATGAAATTCCCCAGTCCGGCATATTCTAAATCAAAAGAAAATCTCCCTTCACTGTCAGTAACAGTCTGCTCTACCCCCATCTCATTACCAGTACGCATTAATGTAACCTTTGCATCCTTTACAACACTCTTACTATCCGCTACCCTACCACTAATCCGAATCGTTTTTTCAGGGCTATATTTTTTTTGCCAGCTTATTTTTCGCCAGCCCTGCGTTAACATCAGGTTATCTAAATGCATCCTTGTCGAATCGGAGCTGTCCATAAAATAGCGGTTTAGATTTTCGATATGGCCTTTAAGATCCTGCGAAAGTAATAAATCCGCTAGTATATGGCTCTCATTATCCAGGTCGGGCATACTTACATCAGTATTGGTTACCGCGACTGAAAATGAGCCATTCGTAACAGTCTTGCCGTCTATTCCCATTTGTAATTCAATTTTGGTTTGGCCTCTTTTTGGATATTGCGCAGTAAGCCCAATTTGTTTTACAGCATCGTTGTTTCTGCCCTGGCCAATAAAGGCAAGCCGCTCGCACAAAGGCTGCCCGTTAGCAGCAAGCAAAGAAATTTGCACTATGCCTCGTGGTAGTTTTGCTGTTTCGATCGTCATCCTGGCCATCTGGCTATCCATAACCAGAGGAACATTCAACAATTCAACACCGTTTTTATGTAGGCTTAACTTTAATTCTCCTTTAGCGACCAAATCTTTAGTACACATGGATTTAATAACCAGCTCACTAGTATCGCGCTGCGAAACACTAAGTGCATAACCACTGCTTTGCGCTACGGGTAATTCGATCTCCCGCTCAGCACCATTAACATTAACGATGGCTTTATAAGTTATTCCTTCTTCGGGGGTCAGAAAAAAAGAGCCCATGCCAAGATAGGTACCATCAATCAGGCACATTTCAGTTCCCTTGCTGTTTAATACTTTCCCTTTTATATTTATGCCGCGGCCATTTTTGCTTACCGCTTTGTAGGCGATCCTAGAAGGTAGCCCTATTAAAAGGTTTCCGCTTTCTGGCAGGAAGCGGATATCCAGGTCTTGTATCGTTGTTATTTGATTTTTAATTTGTTCAACATCGCCTATTTTAATTAGCTGATCGAAAAACGAAGCTGGGGAGGCATTATCCATAACCCTTGTGTAGGCGCGTAGGCGGTATAGACCTTTGCTGTTTTTAATATCAATTGGAGCGTTACCAAAAGATATCCCATTCAACAAAGGAAGTGTAAGCCGGTTAATGAGCGAATCTTTTGCATTAATCAGTTCTACGTAAAGGATTCCGCTGGCTTTTGAAGGTAGATTAGCCTCATCAACCACATAAGCTTTAAACCATATTGTATCGCCGGGCAGGTAGAATGATTTATCCATATGCAAATGAACCCGCTCCTGAATGTTAATGCTGGCCTGCTGTGCAAATACGGTTTGTGTATGAATAAAACATACTGTTACTATAAAAAGCAAAAGGTAAAGTATATAACTGAATCTTTTTGGCATGCCCGAGAGAATTAATTTTTAGCGATATTTTTTGAATCTATAAAATAAAGTTGTCATTTTTTTTCAAAAAACAGCGCAAACGATTGACTTGATTGAACAATGAAACTGGCTACTGCTTACAAATAGTGTTAATCAAGGTAAAAACACAAATCTATCTTTTCCAATCTTTAAAAAATGTTAAATCTAGACTAACCGGGTTGCACCTAACTTATATTATAGTTATTATTGTTAACCGCAAGGGCGGTACACCAAATAAACCAAATCTAAATAAACGTATGAAACGCTTCAAGCATAAATTATGCTTACTGGCATTAACCTGCCTGTCCTCTCTCACGGCTTTTTCGCAAGAAGGCGTAATTGACAGCTCGCATGTAGTAACTTTAAGAATCGACCCACAAAGTGCGCGCGGAGCCGCGGTTTCGCAGATTTTCGACGAAGTTAAATTTGTACCGCTTGAAACGACCAAAGCAAGTTTGTTCGGAAACATTTCTGAGCTTAAAATTGCGGACAACAAATTTTTAATTTACGATTACGATACTAAGGCCGTTTTAGTTTTTACTGACGAAGGAAAATACCTGACCAAAATTGATGCGGCCAAACTGCAAACAGAAAAGGCCGATAAGGAAAAAGCAGTGACGCATGGTTTTACATTGGTAAAGGAAGGAAATACAGAATACATAGCTGTTTATACCCCAAACAACGTGCAGTACTTTACCCTGGAGGGTAACTTTGTAAAAAAGACTAAAAACTTCAATTATTATTCTCCCAAGCTTTCTTTCGCAAATAGTGATGTTGTAATCAGGCCTTATACTTATATTAAAAAAGGCAAGGACAGCACGCGATATTCGGTGGTTACCATTGACAAAAAAACGAAAGATACAGTTGGTTACTTTAAGCTCGATGATAAGTTTTTCGAAAAGGACGATTGGTACGGCGATGATCCTATAACCAAATATAATGGGGATGAGGCTTTTTACACCAGATATTACGATTACCGGTTGTATAAGCTTACGGCAAAAAAAATGGAACTGGCTTATAAATTTATTTTTCCTGCCATTAATACACTGCCTAAAGATTTTATTACCAACCCCATTTATGTTAAAAAAAGATTTGAATATTTTGAAAAAAACAAAAAAACCATACATGGTATTGGCAGCAGCTATTTAATTGGCGATCAGCTCTACCTGAAACTATCAAACATTTTTTGGGACAAAGACCAAAAGAAAAGCCTGATTTATAACACCAAAACAAGGGAGCTATTATCTTTCCAGGATTTAGAGCCGGATAGCATTTCGAGCTTTTTACCCATAACCGATTCGGGCTTTGGCTACGATTTCGAAAACCGCGGATTTTTAGCCTATGAGGATAAAAAGTTTTACACCAGTTATTCGGCATTGGCCATGTTTACTTTTAAAGAACGTAGCGCAGGTAAAACCACCCAATATCCACCCCTGCTCGAAAAATATTTTAAAACCGGCGACCGAAAAAGCAACCCTGTTATCGTAATCCTAAAACCTAAGCAAATCTAAAATCATGCGCGCTCATTTCTTATTTCTTTTAAGCATTTTTTGCTTAGGAACAGGCTATTCTTTTGCCCAAACCACAGCACCGCCGCCAACTGGTACCATTAAGGGGATAGTGCGGGATACGGTACACAACTATGTACTTAAAGCAGCTACAGTTTCTATTTACAAGGCCGACAATACGGTAATCAACTATCAGCTGAGCAATAATTATGGTGAGTTCAAATTCAGCAACCTGCCAATTGATAAACCATTACGACTGGATATCAGCAATGTGGGTTATCAAACCATTCAGAAAAACATCACTATTCCTAAAGGGCAAACCATGCTCGATCTTAAAAATGTGATCATTAACCCGCAGGACGTAAATTTGCAAGAGGTGACCGTTACGGTACCTCCGATCTCTTACAACAACGATACCTTAGAAATTAATGCTATCGCATTTAAGCTCGATACCAACGCCACTGTTGAAGATCTTTTGAAAAAAGTACCCAACATCACCGTTTGGGGCGATGGCATTATAACGGTTAATGGCCGGGAGGTAAAGCAACTTACCGTTAACGGAAAACAATTTTTTGGCGGCGATAATAAAATCGCGCTTCAAAACATCCCTAAAAATGCGCTGGAGAAAATACAAATTTTTAACACTGCCGACAGAGATAAACCACTGGATAGTAATTTGGTAGCTAACTTAAAATTAAAGAAGGGCAAAGACCGATCCTATTTCGGAAAAATAAGTGCCGGCTATGGAACAGACAAGCATTACCAGTTTGATGGCAATTTAAATTTTAGCACTCCTAAACTTCAACTTTCCGTCATCGGGGCCTCCAACGATATCAATAAAATCCCCAATGATATCAATACCCTGATTAGAAACAGTACCTACAAAGGTGTTGGCACCTCAGTTGAATACCAATCAGATTTCAGGCAAACCGGATTAAACAAAGGCAATGTAGCCGGGGCTCAAATGACCTATAATTTTAAGCCTGAGAGTAAAGACTGGAACAATAAAAGTTCGTTAACAGCCGATTATTATTTCAAGAATCTCGAATCATCAAACATTGGCGATGCGCAAACCATTACTACCATTGCTGATAATAACCAGCTTTACGCAAACAGCAATACCACTTCATCCAATATCAGCGACAGGCACCGCTTTAATTCCATCTACAATTACTATCAAAAAAGCCATCGCTTAGATTTGAGTGAATCTTTCAATACCGAAAAAGGTGATAATAGTAATTCCAGTACCAGAAGTGCCGAAAACAATGCAAGGCAACTCACCAGTACCAATAACAGCAATGGGCAGAGTAATTATACCAATACCGATTTCACTTTTAGGGCGAGTTACAACTACCAAAACTATAACAACTGGAAACAGCGGTTTAAATCGCTTAATGCGAGTTATGATGTTAGCATGAACAACCGCAATAACGATAGAACGGAAATAACAGAATTTAGAGATTTATTAAATAGTGCCAACAACCGCGACTTTAACCGCAAATATCAGACAGATAGCAAAAATTTATCGCAAACGATGACCTTAGGCCTGCCCAATCTGAAATCTATTTTTTTTGGCAATGCTAACCTAAGTGGCTTTGATGCAGAAATTACCGGTAGATTAGCTTTGAGCAATAACGAGGAACATAATTTTATTGAAGATTTTGTGAACGGCAATTACCAGCAAAACAATTATCTTTCCAATAACTTAAAAACCAATGTAACCGATTTTACTCCCGGTATCTCGCTAAGCAAAACGTTTTCCAAAAACCTAAGCAACCGTTATTACAAATCGCTAAACATTAAAATTACCGCAGCGCAGCAAGTCATTAACCAAAACAATGCATCTGACCGTTCTTTTCAAAACCTAAAACGCACTTACAACAACTTTGTTCCCACCATTGCTTTGAATGTAATGAATCTCCAAACCGGGAGCTACCAGGAAAACCTACATTTGAGTTATCGAACTGATGTACAAGCTCCTACAATTTACCAGCTCGCCCCATTAACCGATAGTACCAACTTGTATAATCTGCAGAGAGGTAATCTGAATCTGAGGGAAGAAATAAAAAGGTCAATCAATATCAATTTTAACCACTATGATATGAAAAATAAAAACACTTTATATTTCAATGTCTATACTTCAGCCGGCATAGTTGATAATGATATTGTTGATAGTACTTTTATCGATCAACAGAACCGGAGAACAGTGTACCTAACCAATGCCAATGGTAATAAATATGCTAACCTGATGGGAGATATTCGCAAATCGTTCAAATTCAAGACAAGCGAACTGCAGTTGGGCTTTAATACCTCATTTAATTTTAGCAAAAACCCAACCTATACCAACACACAGTTTAATTTTTCGAACAATTTCACCACCAATAATACTCTAAAAACTACTTACACTTATAAAGATAAATTAGGTATCGAAGCATCGCAAGGTATTAGTACCAATTTGGCAAAACAAAGCGCATTGGGTACGGCCTATAAAAATATTGGCCTTACCACTTCCTTTAGTGGCAACTATAATTTCACCAAAAAGTTTTCGCTCAGCAGTAACATCAATTTCAATAACAACAATCCATCGGTTGGCGAGACCATTAACTTCGCTATCTGGAATGCCAATGCCACTTACCGTTTTACTAAAGGCAATAATGCTGAAATTAAATTTTCGGCGCTCGATTTATTGCGCCAAAACAGGGCTATTCTAAACAATGTTGGTGTAAACAGTTTTACTACAAGCACTAAAAATGTATTGCAACAATATTTTATGGTAACGCTTTCTTATTATCCTAGAAAGTTTGGCGCCAATGCTGCTAAAAAGTAAGCTATCATAATTCAGATTTAAGCGTTCTCGCAAAAGTGAGAGCGCTTTTTTATTTCTATCTTTTTCCAAGTGGGCGCTGCATCGTAAGCCTTTTTCACCGGTGGCGGAACGGAGAAATCTATTGAGACAGATTTCTCGACTACGCTGCGCTCCGCTCGAAATGACGACCCCGGAAGGGCTGTCATTCAAATTGATTTTTATGAAATTAAATTACCCCACAGGATGACAACCATGTTTATGTAACAGCCTCAAAGGTTTATCATTTTAGCTCCATGCTTCTATTATCACAATTCTATTATTTATTTTTGACAACAATATCTTTCGTCAAAAGAAAATGATTATAAAAAGTTCTTCCCATTTGCGCATCGTTTTGTTGGTTATGGCCTGCATTACCTTTTCTTTCTTTTCAGCTTTTGCTCAAACCGGCAAGGGTGCAGATAAGAACCCTGAAACTGCTTTTTTGGCCGATTCGGCGGTACTCACCAAAAGCGATTACCTTTTTCGGTTAGAAAAAGTTTTCGAAGTGGTAAATAAGGTACCGGTTACCGTTAATTCATTTACCAAACTTAAACCTATTGACAAACACCTTACACAAGATGAAGCAGCACTGGCGCTCTTAAAAAGCAGGTTAACCAACTCAGACCGAAACCTGAACTTGCAGAACCTGCAAATGGATGAAACCCTGCTGGAAGAACTTCAAAACAATAACCGCGATTGTCTCGCCGATTTGGATGCTTACGAGAAAGAACTCCGCAAATTAAAAACAGAAATACTTAACCTGCGCAAAGATACGGTGCTGGTAAAAATATTTACTACGCCCGCATTGCGCGAAATGTTTAAGGTTCAGTTTGCCGAACTTAAGAAAAAGCGGGTGGTAATGGATAGCCTGATTAAAAATGCCTCCTTAACTATCAATAACCAGCAGGCACGTACCTCGGCCAACCTGATTAACATTAAAGAGCTAATGTACCTTACCGATAGCCAGCTTAGTGCGGTAAGCATTAAAGCCTTTGGTAAAGAAAGGCGTTACCTGTGGGAATCGGTAAACAAACGAGCCAATAGAGGCATGGGTTTCAGAAAGTTTATGAACAGCGAGCAGCAAATATCTGCTTACTATTTCGTGTATACCCGAAGTAGCCGTGCCCTGCTCCTTTTTACCTGTCTGGTTTTCTTTTGCTGGGTATTTTTTAATTTCAGGAGTTTAAAGCAACGCGACCGCCTGGAAGCGGTAGAAGATTTCAATTTTAGCATGCTTTCTCCACGGCCTTACCTGGTTACCTTAATTATGCTTTTTGCACTTGCACCTGTTTTCGATTTACGTGCGCCTGCCTTATACATCGAATCGGTACACATCCTCCTGGCCATTTGTCTCACCTTTTTATTCCGTAAAAAGTTACCTAAAAAATTATTTTTTCAGTGGTGTGTATTTGTACTGTTTCTTTTTGCACCGGTAATCCTTCGCATTTTGGGTATGCCGCCACGTTACCAACGCTGGTTGCTTTTGGCACTAAGTCTTGGCGCAACAACCTATGGAATTATGGTTTGGCGCACGCTCGATGAGAAATTTAAAAAGTATAAATTACTGGTTTCAACAGGCTTTATTTATATCGTATTTGCCTTTATCGCCACTTTCTGCAATCTCTTTGGCCGTTTTACCCTAACGCAGATTTTTTACAATACTGGCGTAAGTGCTTTCCTGAATGCGACCTCATTAATGGTGCTGGCTAAAATGTTTGTCGAAGCCTTTTTACTCCAGATGAAAAGCAGCAGGATTAGAAAAGGTTATCCCGAGTTTTTCGACTGGATGCCCGTTACTGCGGGTTTAAAGCGTATCGCCAAAACAGTGGCCATTGTCATCTGGGCAGTTATTTTTACCACGAACTTAAATATATTTAACAGCATTTATTCGGCCATTACCGACGAGCTCATCGAGCGTAGAATTGTGGGGAGCTTCTCGTTTACCTTAGGTGGCGTGGTGCTCTTTTTGGCTATTATCTGGCTGGCCAACTTCTTGCAAAAATACATTGCCTATTTCTTTGGCGATGTAGGCGATGATGCCCTGGATGATAACAAAGGCGAACGGTCTAAATTATTGGTTACCCGCCTGGTTTTACTCATTAGTGGTTTCTTAATTGCTGTTGCAGCCTCTGGTCTACCCATTGATAAAATAACAGTAATATTGGGTGCTTTGGGTGTAGGTATCGGATTGGGTTTACAAAACATTGTAAGCAATTTCGTATCCGGTATCATCCTGATTTTTGATAAAACCATCCGCATTGGCGATGTGGTTGAACTGAGCAATAAAAAAGGAAGGGTAAAAGAAATCGGTGTACGATCGAGTACCCTGCTCAGCGATGAAGGTGCCGAAATCATTATCCCAAATGGCTCTATCCTTTCCAATAACATCATCAACTGGACTTTAAGCAACAACCAAATGCGTGTTGATCTGGTACTTTCTATTGCCAAACCTTTCAATTCATCAGAAGTAACCACCCTGATCCGCAATGTAATTATCGAAAACACCAATGTATTTGTAAATAAAGAGCCTGTAATTATGATCAGTCCGGTTAGCCGAGCAAGCAGCGACGTACGGATATTTTTCTGGTGTAAGGATATCTCTCAGGCCGAGCTAACCAAAAGCATGGTAAATGCGCACATTTTTGAAGCGCTGGAGGAGAAAGGGATCGAGATTTTGTAAAACAATACAACCGAAAGGGTTATTCATTTAATCCCTTTCGGTTAACTTCCTATTTTAAGGTTTCATTACTACCAGCGTTTTTCCTTTTTCTACAATATAGGTAGCCAGCTCAACAGCTTTATTTTTACCCACATTTTTTGCCTGGTGATTTTTCCCTGCGGGAATAAACAGCACATCGCCAGCTTTAAGCCTTACCGGTTTTTCGCCCTCAATCTGATATTCGAATGTACCTTTAAGCACGTAAATTACCTCTTCTCCCGGATGCGAATGCATACCAAAATGTACACCGGGATCAAAGGCTATACTGGCCTGTATAGTTTCGTAACCCGGAACACTAATATCATGCCTTTGGTGGTTAGTGCGGGTGATGCCTTTTGTTTGGGCAAAAGTTGTGAGTGGCGCTATAAACGCAGTTAATGCAAAGGCTAAAGCGCTGCTAAAAATAATTTTTTGATATTTTTTCATGGTCTTAATTTTTGAAGGGAAAAATTCAATCTGCCTCCTGATTATGATTTAAAGGTAGCTATAGTATTGATAGAGAAGAATTTGATTACGGCTCAATTTGGCAAATAACGTCCTGAACCTGGCATTTCTAGCCTTCACCACTGGAGGAGGTTTAAGGCATGTTGCAAAAATAATTTGTTAATTAATTTCAGAATTTGTGAAAAAACAAAAAATTATAATACCTTTGACACCGCAGGGGGTGAGAGCCCTGCATCAATCATAGATTGAGAGCGTTAATTTAGATAAAAAGGTACAACAGCGATTGTTGTACCTTTTTTTATTGACTTAACTTTTCACCAAATACACAAGAAACTCTGAATTAAGGCTTTACACCTTCCGAATCACTCACTTTTAAACTACTGCCATCTGCCGACATGATCTTTACCTGATCGAAAGTCCAGTTTTGTGCAAATTCGATATTGCCAGCTGTTGCTGTAATGATATCTAAATTTTTAAAGCTGAAATTCCTTAAAATCGTTTCGCTAAAACCAATCGCGTTAATTGCTTTTTTCACATCTTTTGCCTTCACGTTGAAAACATTGATATTCCGTATTTGTGGTATGCCTTTACTTACTGGCTCAACATGGGTTAAAAGCTTAGTCCAATGCGTAGGGATTGAGTCGGGATTATATCCGGCCGGTAAAGTAGAATAGCTATAAGCAGGATTCCAGTTGGGGTTAACCTGAATCACGTTGCCACCACCTTCCATGGTAATATTGCCGAAATAAACATCTTCTACGGTACCGCCCCTGGTTTTGGCCGATTTAATGTTTAAAGCATTCCCCGTACCATAACCAACCAAACCGGTAGCCCAAACATGGCGGATACTGCCCGAAGTTTCGCTGCCCAAAGTTAGTAAACCAGCACCTTTACGGGCAATGCAATTCCGGATCACCACATATTCAGTCGGTCGGTTTACACGTAGGCCATCCCAATCGCGACCCGCTTTGAGGCAGAAATTATCATCATTACAATCAATATCACAATTTTGGATCAGCGTCCAGAGTGATGAATCTACATCGATGCCGTCGGTACTTGGCCCGTGTCCATCTACATTATTTCGGATAGTAATTTTATCGACAGTTACATAGCTCGAATATAAAATCTGCACAGTCCAAAAACCCGCCTGTTGTAAGCTCACATCTTTTACAATTACGTCGCTGGCCGATTCGATCAATACCGTTCGGGGGCGTTTTGCATCGTAATCAACAATCCAGCGCAAGCCTTTGGCATCGTAATCTTTTCTCAGGTTCCAGTAATAATCCCAAAAGGGCTTGCCCTGTGCATTAATCAGTCCTGAGCCCGAGATCGAAGCTTTATTCTGCTTTAAGATATTGATCAGCGCTGCCGGCCATTTCATTTCGATTCCTGCCACGCGGGTATCAATTTCGGGATAATCTTTAATATCCTGGCTCCCCAATAACTCCACACCCTTACCTACTACTAAATTAACGCCGGTTTTAATAAATAAGGAGCCTGTTAAATATTTGCCGGGTTGAAAAGAAACTGTGCCGCCACCTTTTGCAGCACAATCGTCAATGGCTTGCTGAATTGCCCTGGTGGCTAAAGTTTTGCCATCGTTTAAGGCTCCATATTGGTTAACCAGATAGCTTTTTGGTTTGAAACTGAATTTTCGGGCGCCCACCTTACTTACCCAATCAGGTGCTTTAAATTGTGCAGCAACTGTACTGGTAAAGAGTATAAAAGCCGTGAGTATTAATACAGGGGTCTTTTTCATAATTTCTTCAAATATATTTGGCTAAGCATTCAGCTGCAATTCAAGGCTGTTTATTTTGCGGTTAATATATCGAATATGAATGGCGCAACTATCCTGTCGCATCCTGTAAGAGGAAAACAAATCCCCTATTTACTCCTTTTATTAATAAATTCATAAATCTTTTGCTTATCGGCTTCAATGCTCACGTTTAACACCTCCAAATTGCCGCCCGGATATACCAGAAACGAATAAGGAATAGTTTGTACAAAATATTTTTTCTTTATCTGCTGCATCTGATCAATTGCCAATAAGCTCCTTCCGGGAATTTCTCCATCTCCGGTCATCTTTTTCCACCTGGCTACTGTGTTTTTATCATCAATGGAGATGTAAACAACATCTAGCTGTTCGCCCAGCTTTTGTTTAATTTCTTTAACTATGGGCATCTGTTTATGACAGGGAACACACCAGGAGGCCGAAAAAATAACAAGCGTTGGTTTATTCAAATTGGTTACAATTGCTTCGGGTTTATCACTATTCCAGGGTAAAAGCATGGCATTATCAAATTTTTTAAATGCCAGGTTACGGGCAATTTCTTTGCCATAATAACTGTTTTTTATTTTGGCCGAAAAGAGATTAAATACTGATGCGATATCAGCGGTTGACTTATAATAATTCAACCTGCCCGCCAAACCTGCTACTAAGCTATAAGAATCGGGATATTTTTGGGTAAGGCTGATGTACTTGTTTAACGATTCCTCATAAGTGCCGGTTGTCTTGTAAAAATAACTGTAAAATACTTTTATTCCTTCCATGGCACTCAGCAGTTGGATATCATTTACCTTAGTGATCAAAAACTGGTGCTGATACTCTGTTCTGGATCCAACAGTCCCATCCTTTTTTAAAAACCCCGACTCAGGATAGATATTGATTTTTGAAAATGTGGCACTCAGCGCAACATCTCCTCTGGTGAAGTGGCAACTACTGCATAACAAAGTGTCAGCTCCCACAGCAGTTGATAATGCTATTGTATTGGCAGAAACATCTGCATCATTCTTGTTATCGATATTAATGTACCTGATCTGCTCATAAATACTATCAGGATAAGCAAAATCCCAGGCCATTCCATCTTTTGATTGACCAGGAAATGAGCGTTTAACATTTCCTTCAACAGTGGTGATCAGATTTAGCCGATCAAACTTTTTCCCGCTAAAATTAATGCGGATATGATTTGATTTACCTGATTTACTTTGTGCGAATGAATGAAAAGTGATTACAAATAGTAAAAGGATAAATAAAAGCTGTTTTACTTTTTGGGATGATAGCATGGTTGATTGGTTAGCGTTTGCTGCTAAGTTAGCTCGAAACCATTTACTTTTATCGATAAATTAAGCACAAACGTTTGAGTTGTTTTTCCTGTCAGAAAGTTAAATTAACACATAAAATTTGGCGGTTACAGTCGCTTATTTTTTTCGCAAGCGCTAATTATTCGTAAAATATTACATTTCGAGCGTTTTAACTAAATCAAACGTTTGTGCAAAGAATAACAAAGTATTTGATTACATGCTGTATTGCAGCCTGAGCATCATAGCTATCACACTACACAACTGAATAAAAAAAGCGCCCGTTTTTCAACGGGCGCCGGGCTATTATTTTAGTATTCGATCAATCAGCCGATCGAGCTGTTCTTCAGTTAGTCGTTTTGGTTCATACATATCCGCATTTTGAGTCCAGGCTAATTCCATTTCAAAATATTTAGGCACACTATATTTATCGCCTTTTATTTTGGCCAGCTGCTCTTCCATAAATGCCTGCCACCGCGAAAGGTATAAAGACTTTAGCAAGCCTGCCCATTCTTTGTGGGCATAATCGCGCAGATCGGTTTTCGGATTATTATCCGGCCCCCAGTAGGTAATTTGTATTTTGGCGTTTTTTAAAGCATTGGCTTTATCCTGAGGTGTTTTACCAAAATCAACGGCTTGCTGCAGCCACCGGTTTAACGAAAAATATTTGCTGGCACTTAAGAGCGAATCTTGCTGTAAAATCAGTTCCTGAAATTCGGCACCACTTTTTATAAAAGCAGCCGCATCTTTGGTATTAATGGCCTCCTGCATCTTCTGATACACCACATCGCCTTTATTGGCCAATACCTGCCTTACAAAATCAATTTTATCAGTTTGGTAAGTCTCTGTGGTCTTATAATCAGCTCCTGCAGCGACAAACACCTTAACAGCCTCAGCAAACCGATCCGGATTATAATTTCTTTTCCGTGTTCCCCACGATGATACTGTTTTAATGGCTACATCTGGTCTCGCACAAAAAATAGATTCGGAAGGCCCCTCCTGGTATATTTCCGGGCTGCTGTAAGCTGTTTCCAATAAAAGCTGCCAGGCCTCATTAAGTTGAGCATTACTTTTTCCGTACCTGTACTCTTGATAGCCTTTTATCCATTCATTTACTTTAATGGGCTCCTTGTGCCAGCCTAGTTCCAGCATCAAATCGTAGGCCACCGGGTTATTATTTATCCCTTCGGGTATAATGCCTACACCCGCCAAAAACTCTCCATACACACTTTGCTTTGCTCTACTTACTTCGTCAGCAAACCTTTGAAGTTTGCCATAAAGACCATTTTTTTCACCGAAATTGCTCACATTACTCCAAACAAAAGGAGTACCATCATAAGCTTTCCGTTTCTCCCAATTGTTGGTGTTTTCGCCAAATAATTCAATTACCAGGGTTTTCTTTTTATCAAGGCCTTTCAGCAAAGCGGCTGAAGGATTAGCCTGCCAGCCCTGCAATACCCAGGTACTACCCGGAAAGTTTTGCTGCATGCGTTTTTGTATCACAGTGGCCGCAGCCGTAACATCTACTCCTTTTGAGTTTCCTCCTTCATGAAAAGGATCTCCTCCAAAAAAATGCAGATCCGCACCGTATAACTTTTTCATTTCGGCGTAGTAAATATTGGCAATCTTATCAAAAGCAGGATCGGCCGGTGCCAAAAAATCAGGTCGTGTAAAACCTCCGGCCCATTTACCCTGGTCTACTACGGTAACCTTCATTTTGTTTTTCAGGCTGGTGGGTACCATTCCATAAAAGCCCTGCATAACCGGCTCAATCTTTAACGCTTTCATCCGTTTAATGATCTGCTGCTCTAATTTCACCTGCTGGTTAATTAAAGTTTGACTAACAGGGCCTCCCCAACCCTCTAAATTGCCCATCAGCCACCAGGCATCAAATGCAGGCCCGGGTATAAAGGCCTTGATTTCCTGATCGGTATAGCCAACTTTTTTCAAGGTATTTTGCCAAACTGCTTCCATGCCAACAGGAGCCAGAATAAGGTTAACACCGTTTAAAGCCATCCAGTCTAATTCTCGCTCCCAATCTTTCCATTGGTAAAAACTCATCGAATAACTGATGGTACAGTAATTCAAGGCATATCTGTAGGGATATGGAGAAACAACTTTTATTTTACCTGTAATTTGCGGCAATGTTTTTTCAGGTTCCACATTATCGCCTAAATGCGAGAGACTTCTTTTGCAATAATATTTCAGGTACCAACCCAAACCCTCGGCAGCTGCATTGGCATTTGATGCTGCAATATGTACCTTATTGTTTTGCGTCGAAAGTTCGAAAACATCCTTACCATCCTGAGGGGGAATATTACTGAAAGTAAGCGATGAAACCAGCCAGGGGGTTCTTCTGGCGGCGATTTCTTTTACAGATTGATATACTTGCGCTTTTGCATAACTAATGCAAACGATGCTGATGCACAAGAGGAGGTATTTTTTGCCTTTTAAACGGTTCATTTTATTAATTTTCAATATTAAAAGCCTTATTCCTATCCTGGGTTACTATTCGTTAAAAGCTGAAATTTCGGCTATGTTAGCTGCTTTACTGCCATTCCAGGATGAATTAATAATCATTTTAAAATATCTTGCATTAATTGCAGCAGACAGGTAAATGTGTTGCGGTCCGGCAATATTTTTCAAAACGTAGTTGCCTCTGCTTACCCAATTGGTACCATCGCTACTGCTTAAGAGTTCTATATCCTTGCTTTTCGTATCATATTTCCCTTCCATAATAACGGTAAAGCCTTTAATAGTTAACAACTGCTTCATATCTACCGTTACAAAATGCGGATGTACCCCAGGAGATGAGCTCCATCTGGATAACCAGGAAGTATAAGCATCATCGTCAAGAATATTGGCTACCTTTCCATTTTCTCCAGCAGTTTCATTGGTGCTAAAATCGATAACAGACCAGTTTGTTTTATTATACTGACTCGCCTTTAGGCCAAAATCTATCACCGGAATGCCCCCGTTAAAGGTATAAGAAAAAATATTCTCATTAACATTTCCATTATCATTTACAAGTTTCACCTTCAGCTCATAAACCATTCCATCTGTCTTATAATTCAACTCAGAAACAGGCATTTCTACGTAAAAGCTATCAAGTCCTATCACTTTAGATTCCCAGGTTGTTGCATTATAATCTCTATTTACACCGGTCCCTTCATTGTTTACATTTGGATCATTATAATAAAGAACGCTCGTTACTTTCCCATTTGTTGTAAATTTACCAGAAACAATTATACTTTGCTTAGCTATGTCATACCTGGCATAAATTTTCTTGATTACCGAGTTCACAGCACCATAATAAAGCTTGGTATCTGTATTAAATATCTGGTTTACATTTAGTATGGCACAATCAGCGGCCGTTAAAAAAGTCGGGCTTTTACCCAAAGTGCCATTACCAGCCCACATCAGTGCCATCCCTTTTAACGGGTCGTTGTTTTCTGAAACTTTTTGGCAATTGTGCGGCAGATTTATACCATGCCCCAATTCATGCATCAATCCACCAAACCAACCACTAAAGGCATTACCGAGCACATCTGATTTCCCCAGATGTTTAATATCCATATCCAGGTAATCTAACGCGAAGCAAGTTTTCCCTATTCCGTAAAACGGAGGACCAAATGCACCACCACCCGGGGTTCCATCAGCATTCATAAAATAACTCGGGATGATAATCAGGTTATGATCGCCCGATTTAAGCGATGGGTTAGCTGTAAAGTAGCTATTAACCTCATTCATTACATTATTAGATCCGCCATCATATTTATAATCGACCTTACCTTTTGTACCATTGATAACGATTAACCTTACATCTGTTTTGGCTTCGTTGGTATAAAGTCCGAAAGTTTTATTTGGATAACCATTAAGTGCCATCTGATCTTTAAACCACTGTTGCCCCCATAAGAGCAATTCGCTCAATCTTTTTTGATAATTAGCCGGGGGGATAACATCTGATGGGATAAAATAAATCACATTTAGATTGTATTTTCGATCTGAAACATAATTTACTGTTGTTTCTTTTTGTATCGGTGTAACGGTAGTTTCCGGCTCCAAAACACTGCTCTTACATGAACAAATGATAAATATAAAGCCAATATAGAGCCATAAAGCAACGTTTTTCATTTTGCTAATCATAGTGTTGTATTTGATTTGTTGGTTAGAAAAAGAGTGGGGTATTCCCCACTCCGTTAGCGCATTTAATTTAGAAATTCCTCTACCAGCCCTCTGTTTGTTTAAAATCAGGGTTTTTACCATTCAGCTTATCAATTTCGCTTTGAGGAATGGGCAGAAAATAATGCTTTGTTTTATCAAAAACACGTTTTTGTGCTTCAAAATAAGTAAAGGTGGTATCAGTGGCATTAGTTGATGAAATGGTATAGTTTACGCCAAAAACTGGTCTGTTATCTACCACTTCGGCAATTTTCCATCTCCGAACATCCCAAAAACGGAGGCCTTCAAAAGCGAGTTCAATCCGGCGCTCATGCCTGATTACTTCACGCATTTGTTCTTTGTTTAATCCGGAAGGAATATCGGGCATACCCGCCCTTTTACGGATTGGATTAATGGCATTATAAACGTTTGCATCTGCACCGGCAACTTCGTTTTGTGCTTCGGCATAGTTTAACATCAACTCTGCGGTTCTGAAAATGGAGAATGATTTATTTACCCCGCCCGAATTGTTCGCTAAGTTTAAACTTTCTGTCATGTATTTTCTCCACCAGTAATTGGTTCCGGGTTCGTTGGCATTATCTTTATCGTTACTGTAAATGTTAACCTTCCTGTTTTTCCAGGTTGCGCCCGGATAAAGTACCGTAGCATAAAACCTCGGATCGCGGTCTTTATAGGGGTGCTTAGGATCCCAGCCTGAGGCTGCATTCTGAATAGCTAAGCCATTCTTCATTTCAAAGGCATCCACAAAATCCTGAATCGGGCCACAGTTGGTCCAGCCACTATATCCCAGCGGTTGCATTACCTGATCGATACCTGAGCCTGCACCGGTTCCGATATTGCGCCCCCAAACACATTCGGTATTTGAATATTTCAGAAAAGCATCGGCAAATTTCGGCTCTAAAGTATAGCCTTGCGCCAGGGCAACATCCAAAGCTTCTTTTGCAAGCGTTGCTGCCATTTGCCATCTGGCGGCATCGTTAGCCTGATTAAACAAAGCACTGGCATAATACAAGAACAACCTCGATTTTATGGCCTGGCAAATGGTTTTGGTAGCCCTGCCCCATAAACCCGGATCGTGTTTAGCAGGCAGATACTGCATAGCTGCATTTAAATCGTTTTCAATAAAACTTACCACTTCACCATATTCACTCCGTTTTAAAAACACCGCATCCCCGTCTGTTGCGGGCGAAAGGGGTTTATCCATAATCGGAATTTTTCCCCAGCCCCTGAAAAGTACAAAGTGATAAAAGGCACGCAGCATTAAAGCTTCTCCTTTTAAACGTGTTTTCCGGTTTGGAACATTGGGATCTTCGGGGATTTGATCGAAATTGGTTAAAAAAAGATTACAGGCCCTGATTTTAATATAGGCATTTGTCCAGTCATCGCCCAGGGGAGAAAAGTTGCTGGGATTCCATGCGCCTGTGTTAAACAAAATGGCACCATTTGCCCAGCGCTGCTTGGCTTCATCGGTCATGGCTGCTGTTACATAAGAATTTCCTGCTCCGTAATTCCATGATGGAATAGCGGTATAAATGTTATTTAAAAAGCCTTCGGCATTATCTATATTACCAAAAACCTCAGCTTCATTGATATAATCGCTCGGTACCCGATCTAAAAAGCTTTTTTTACATGATGTTATTCCAAAAATGAGTAACATCACCAGTAAAGCATAACTATATTTTTTCATTACATTAAAAATTTAAGTCAGTGATTAAAAGTTCATCGCTACGCCTACGTTATACACTTTCATGGTTGGATACAACGCGGTTCCGTTTGCAGTTTGTTCAGGATCGTAATCTTTGTAAGGGAGTTTATCCCAGGTAGCCAGATTTAATCCGTTGGCAAATATCCGAAGCGAACTGATTTTTATTTTAGCCAGTGTACGTGCAGGGAATGTGTATCCCAGCTCAATATTCTTTAGCTTAAGATAATCGGAACTATAAATAAAGAAAGTACTGAGTTGCGAGTTATTCTGTCCTCCGGCTAAACTATAATGCACTGTTGGGTATGTTGCTGTACCGGCAGTTGCTGGTGTCCAAACATCATCTAACCTCTGCGGCCCGAGATAAGGCACATTGGTTTTACCGCTCAACGCACCCTGAAACAAAACGCTTAAATCAATTCCTTTCCAGCTGGCGCCAAGAGATGCCCCAAATGTATTGTTTGGAAAGTTACTCACCTGGATAGCTGTACGATCGTTCTCATTAATGATGCGATCGCCATTCATATCTTTATATCGGATATCTCCCGGAATTACCCGCCCTGCAAAACTCTGTTTGGGAGAGGCATCTATTTCAGCCTGATCTTTAAATAAACCTTCGGCAATATAGCCTAACTGATAACCTACAGGCAAACCTGTTAAGGCCTGGTATGGATAAGCTAAATTAGGCTCATCGCGGGCAAGGATTTTGTTTTTATTGTAGGTCCAGTTGATGTAACCAAAAATATTTACCTTGTTAACGTTGGTATTAAAATTTAAAGAAGCCTCAAAACCCTGGTTTAATACCTTACCCACATTAATGGCCGAAAGGCCTGTAATACCCAAATAAGTTGGGATGGTTTGCGGTGTGGTTAAGATGTTGTTTCTGTTCTCTCTAAATACATCTACGTCGAGTTTCAGGGCATTATTAAAGAAACCTGCTTCTAAACCGATATTTGATTTTTGGGCTTTTTCCCAGGTAATATTCGGATTACCGGTACGGTTTACATTATAACCTGCGGCTGTAGATGGACCTGGTGAGCCAAAATCAAAGCCGCCACCCCTGCTGTAATCGGAAATGAAGAGCCATCTTGATCCTCCAATGTTATCGTTACCTACATAACCGAATGATCCACGTAGCTTGAGGTAATTCATGGCTTTAATATCGTACCACGATTCGGCAGAAATTACCCAACCAGCTGAAACGGCAGGAAAAAAGCCATAACGTTTTCCTTTTGGAAAGTTTTCAGAACCATTGTAACCCACGTTAAAATCTGCAAAGTATTTTGAATCGTAATTATAAGCTACCCTACCTACAAAACCTTCATAAGCCCGGGGTAAATCGCCGGTAACAGAAGTATAATTACGGTTAAATAAGGCCAAACCAGAAAAGGTATGTTTACCAAATGAGCGGTCGTAATTAAGCTGCAGATTATAATAGTAATAACGGGTGGCAGAGGTACCTGAGGTTTTAGCAAGTGAGGTTTGCTGGGTAAAGGGCGTATAAGTTTCTAATCCGCTTACAGGGTCTTTACGGTAACGAAAAGCATTAAAATCTTGCGTTTGTCCATAATTAATAGCACCATAATTTTCAAAAGAATATAAACCCTTGGCATTTAAGCCCTTGGTTATAAAATCAAGTCTATGGTTTATTTCGATGGTACCATTAGTGCTATTCCAAAAGTTATCGTAATAACCACTTTCTTTTATCGCGCCAAGCGGGTTTCGTACATCAGGCGCAGTAATCCGCCCTGCACCATAAGTACCGTTGGGGTTAAAAACTGATGTGGTGTAATTCTGCATCAGGTTTACCCAGCTAAAAACAGGGCCATAACCTGGCCCAGGGCCGGTTCGCTGCTCAATTCTCGAAGCAAGATCAACCCGCACATTCATCATATCAGTAGCAGTAATATCAATATTGGACCTAAAATTGTAACGGTCGTATTTTTGCGATATACCGTATTTATTATCATTCGCACCTTTAAAGAGTGTTCCCTGATTGAGGTAGCCTAATGAAACAAAATATTTTACGCTGCTGTTACCCCCACTCATATTAGCGTTATACTGCTGCTGTGGTGTATTGGGTTCGAAAATAACATCGTACCAGTTTACATCGGGATAGGTGTAGGGATCAGCTTTGGTTCTAAAAAGTTCAATTTCTTTATCGGTCCAGATTGGATTGCTCCCGTCGTTAATAGAACCCTGATTGTCTAAAATTGCTTTTTGCAAACTGCTGAAACGTTCGGGCAGGCGTTGCGGGGTTTGCAAACCATATTGTCCGTTAAACTGGATATTGGTTTTACCAATTTTTCCGCGTTTAGTGGTTACCAAAATTACCCCGTTAGCACCCTGGATACCATATAAAGAGGTTGCCGCAGCATCCTTTAATATACTGATCGAGGCTACTTCGTTCACATCAATATCGCCAAAATTGGCATCGCCGCGGGGTAAACCATCAATTACAATTAACGGACTTCTGCTTGCGCCGTAGGTACCAATACCGCGGATATAAATGGCAGATCCATCTGAGCCGGGGGTACCTGAAGACTGGATAGTGGTTAATCCGGGTAAACGGCCAGCTAAGGCATTACTCAAATTAGACACAGGGCTTTGCTTTAATTCTCTGGTTTGAACGGTAGAAATGGCTGCTGTTACGCTCACTTTTTTCTGGGTCTGCCCAAAACCCGAAACCACCACTTCATTTAAACTTCCGGCTTCGGCAATAAGCTGGATTAACATTTCTGCTTTAAGGTTGGCCTTTATTTCCTGCGTTTGATAACTCACAAACGACACCTGCAAAATGGCACCATCCTGAACATTTTTGAGTAAAAATTCGCCATTATCGCCACTTACCACTGCTGTTGTTGTTCCTTTTACCTTAATGGTTGCTCCGGGCAAGCCCTGACCAGCCTCATCAACAACCCGCCCCCTTACATCGGCAAACTGACGGTTAACTACGGTATATTTCTCGCTGCGATCGCGGATTACGATGGTAGAGGCCTCAATGGTGTAGGTTAAAGGCAGGCCATTAAAACATTTATCCAATACTGTTGCTAAAGCAACATCTTTAACATTAATGGAAATGTTGTTTATCTTTTTTATCCGGTTGGCGTTATAAAAGATATCCAAACCGCTTTGTTGACTGATCTTGTCCAATACTTCTTCTAAAGAAATATTTTTTTCTGCAAGGGTAATCTTGTTTTGTGCATAGCTGTTTGCACACACCTGAAAAACCAGGCCAAAGAGAAGTAAAACAGTAAGTTTCATGGTTAGCAGAACTTTATTTTTCGCACAGCAATTCCTGTACGAATTAAGATCGTAAAATTTCATACATTTGATTAGTTTAAGTTGTTAAATGCTCCGCTTCCGGACCATTGTGTTTGGTTGATAGTATTCTGAAAAATATTTTGGAGCAGACAAACTGAATGATAACCGGAAGTGTCTTCAGCACTTCCGGCTTTTTACAGTTTATCCATATCGTAAATTATGGCATAACTGTAACCCTCCTTTCTTTTACTTTAAAGGTTACATCATTTGTGCGCGTTAATATTCTGAGCACATCTTTTAAGGTTTTTGATCGCGATATTTTACCGCTGAAGCTTAAGTTTTCCAACGATTGGTTATAATCAACCTCGATATCGTACCAGCGGGCCAGTTTTCGCATTACACTTTTTAGCTCTTCATCTTTAAAAATAAAGCGACCATTTTTCCAATCGACCTGTGCGGCTGCATCTACTTGCTTTACCTGCCAGTTGCCATTGTTCAATACAGATTGTTCGCCCGGTTTCAGGTATTTCGACTGGTTTCTATCCCGAAGCATCTTTACTTTTACGCTACCCTCCAATAATGTGGTTTTCACATCTTCTTCATCGGTGTAGGCATTAATGTTGAAATGGGTACCCAAAACTTCAACTTCCTGCTTATTGGTAACTACAATAAATGGTTCGGCTTTGAGGTGTGCAACTTCGAAATATCCCTCACCTGTCAGTTCAACTTTTCGTTCGGCACCGTTAAAATGTAATGGATAACGCAAGGAAGATGCTGCATTGAGCCAAACAATAGTGCCATCATCCAATATAATTTTGTATTGGCCGCCCCGTGGAGTTTCGATGGTATTAAATATATTTTGTACCCGGTTATTGGAAGAAGTGCCTTCAACCTGAACATACTCCAGGGTTCCATTCTCTTTCTTTTTAATCTGAATGCCGTTTTGTTCGGCTATTGCTCCGCTTGAAACATTATCGAGAATTACTTTTTTACCGTCGGCCAAAGTTAAAACGGCTTTATTTTTACCCGGTTGGATTAACGCTGCATAGTCAACATTTTTAGGTTCGGTGCTTGTATTAGCCTTGTATAACAGTATACCAATACTAAAAATAACCAGTAAGATAGCGGCTGCGCTGTACCACCACAATGATACCCGTTTGGCTGGCTTAACGGTTATTGCGGTATCATTATCAGCATTGATTTGTGCAGTAATCTGATTAAACAAAGTTTCCCCAATGATCTTTTCGTTTTTTATGTCACCTGATTCATTCTCGCCCCTCAATCTTGCGTAATAAGTTTTAACCAAAAGCTTTTCAGTTTCGGTAGCCTTATCACTAATGTATTTATCTATCAGGATTAAAAATTGTTCTTTTTCCATGTCTCGAAATAATAAGTACCAAAAACAGAGATATACCCTACAGAAAAAAGGGAATGAGCGCTAATAAAAATATAAACAACTGTAAAACAGCCTTATAAAATTAAAGCAAATGATATGCTGCTATGATAAAAAGACACATTTCCAGGCTTAACCCCTCGCGAATAATCTTTAAGGATCTAGACATCTTTTTCTCGACAGTCTTTTCAGAAATTTCGAGTTTGCTAGCAATCTGCTTATAGGTCATTTCTTCTTCACGGCTCATCAGGAAAATTATTTTACAATCCTCCGGAAGACTATCAATCAATCCCTGTATCAACTTTTTCTGCTCTTTAAAAAGCATCGGTTGCTCAACAATAATTTCGGTGGTGATTTTAGAAAGTCTTTTATAAAACGCCTGATCAGTTTTTTGCGCCCTGATGGCTTTTAATACAGTAAAACGTACGGACTGATGAAGGTAGGCTTTCAGCGTTACAATATTGAGGTCGTTTCTACGCTGCCATAAGCTCACAAAAACCTCCTGTACAGCATCTAATGCACCTTCTTCATCTTGTAAAATAGTAAAAGCTGTGTAATAGAGCTGCTTCCAGTACTGATTGTAAATTTCACTAAATGCCAGGTCATCGCCACATTTTAATCTGGAAATCAACTCATCTTGATGTGGTATGGAATGGATAGGCATTTGGTATTCTTAAAACTAAATTAACAAAAATTATAAATAAATATAACCCAAATGTTACAGCATTTTTATTAACCTGTTTGTGTAATTCTTTGCTTCAGGATGAGCAAGATAAATAATTTCGGTATTTAACAACCATAATTATTAAGTAACCAATGCGAAATCTCACAGAATATGTGCCTCAATTGATCCAGCAAATGCTTTGAACAATTGATTTTTAATACTATTTTAACCTAAATAGGAATGATTATTTACTTTTGAAAAAACAGGAGAAGACCATGGTACTTTTCCACAATAAATATACGATGAACATTATCCTTGCCTCAACCTCTACCCTCTTCGGAGGCGAATACCTGGCCTATTTAAAAGCCGAAATTATTGATCTGTATCAGGGTATCGATGAAATTATTTTTATTCCTTTTGCTCGTCCGGGTGGGATTTCTCATGAGGAATATACCCAAAAAGCGAGCGATTTCTTTGCAACCATCGGCATCAAAGTACGCGGATTACATGATTTTGAAGATCAGGCAGCAGCAATTCATTCGGCTAAAGGATTTTTCACCGGGGGTGGCAATACCTTTCTGTTGGTAAAAACCTTACACGAAAGTGGTCTGATGCAGATTTTAAAAACGAATGTAGAAAGTGGAAAGGCTTATCTGGGCTGTAGTGCGGGGAGTAATATTGGTGGGCTCAATATGAAAACCACCAACGATATGCCCATTGTTTATCCGGCTTCATTTGACTGTATGGGACTGGTTCCTTTTAACCTCAATCCGCATTACCTCGATCCAGATCCGACGTTGAAACACAATGGGGAGACCAGGGAAACCCGAATTAAAGAATTTTTAACCCAAAATAACATCAAAGTAATTGGGCTCAGGGAAGGAAACTGGATTAGAAGAAAAGGTGATCAAATTACAGTTGAAGGCACGCAACTTACCCGCATTTTTGAGCCAGGAAAGGCACCTTACGAACTGCCTGAGGGAAGTTTGTTGTAATCATATAAATCGCATTGGTTCGTGTCGGCACGAACCAATTATTCCCCCCTTGCTTATTCATTGAGTTCGAAAACTCAATCCTATTCGCAAATCAGTAGAGACGCTGCGCTTAACTCTACGGAGAGGATGTATTCAGTTCAGATCAGGATTGAGTTTTAGAAAATGTGTAGGTTAGCATACCCGGTACGTCCTCATGTGTATTTTCATATTCCTGTGAAGCGAGTTTAAAATCTAACCTTTCGAGCAGTTTTACAGAAGGCGGATTATCGCTTGACGGACAGGCTATGATCGTTTGTACTTCCATTACTTCAAACGCATACTTAAGCACATGCGGAACAGTCTCGATCATAATACCCTTACCTTGGAAAGCAGGAAGCAGTTCATAGCCCATTTCGATAGTTTTATTTTCGCTTCTGAAATCCCAAAGGCAAACGGCCCCAATCATAGGCGCGGTCTCGTGCTCAGCAATAACCCAATAAATCGATTGGTTGTTATTAACCAGGTTATCGATTTTGTTGACATACGCAACAGCTTCATCCATACTTCGATAGGGTTCTTTTCCGGTTAGCACGGCTACTTTTTCATCCGAACGTAATTCGTAAATTGCAGGTGCATCTGTTAGTAAGAGCCTGCGCAATGTAAATCTATCAGTTTTTAATATCGGGAAAGTGGAAAAGTCAAATGGTTTCATTAATTGTAGGATTTAAGATGAGTTGAATTTAAAGTTATCAATAATACGAGAACAAAAAAATCAAAAGCTACAACTGCATTGGTTCGTGTCTGCACGAACCAGTAATCAATCACACTATACCGTTCTGTGAAAACACAGACCGCGGCGTGTAGAGGTAAAAAAAGCCAATACATTTTGTAGGCATTGGCTTTATCGCTAAAACAAAAATTATTATTTTTTCACTTCAACTGGTATCTGATACAGTTTTTGATGAATCTGCTTCATCTCCGCTTCCGGAAACTTAACCACTTTACGATCGTAGGTCATAAAACCATTGGTTTCTACCTCTACGTCGGTAGTTTGTGTGTAAACTCCGGCCGATAAGCCAACTTTGATCAGCTCTCCTAAACGGCCAACAAACTCCGAATACTTTTTAAACAGATCGGTTTTGTTTTTAAAGCTCTGGTAGCCCCAGTTGTTTTTTTGCTGCCAAACATGGCCATCAATGGGTAAACCTAATCCGCCAAATTCGCCCAGCACCAACACATAGTCTTTTCCAAAATAATCGGGACTCGGCATAGCCGGATGCGGGTAATTGTGCAAATCTATGATATCGCCAACCGGGAAAAAGTTACCCCCACTGGCCGTATTTACCAAACGCGAAGGATCTTTTTCTTTGGTCCATTTGGCAATTTCTACGGTCTTAAACTGTCCCCAGGCTTCGTTAAATGGTGTCCATACTACTATTGAAGGTACATTATGCAATTTCTCCATAATGGCATTCCATTCTGTTTTGTAATAAGCTTCCGATTCGGGACTTCTTTTTTGATCGGTTTGATGATCTAACACACCCGGACGGTTTTCCCACCGGTTACCCAAATCACCACTCGGCATATCCTGCCAAACCAGCATGCCTGCTTTATCGCAGTAATAGTACCAACGTGCAGGTTCTACCTTAATGTGTTTTCTGATCATGTTAAAACCCATTTCTTTGGTTTTATCCACATCAAATTTTAAAGCTTTATCAGTCGGGGCAGTGTATAAGCCATCTGGCCACCAACCCTGATCCAATGGACCATATTGAAATAAGAAGGCATTGTTTAACAGCATACGTTCAATTCCATTGGCATCTTTACCCATCGAAATTTTACGCATGGCGAAATAACTTTTCACCTCATCTACTTTTTTGTTTTTGGAAAGCAGCTCGATTTTCAGGTCATATAGAAATGGACTATCCGGGCTCCATAATTTAGGATTTTCGATCTTTAAACTCACCGTTCCTTTGCCATCGGTAGTTTGCTCTGCAACTTTATTACTGCCATCCCAGGCCGAAATTTTTACCTGATCGCCGGCATTTGCATGCTCAACAAAAGCGCTAACCTCAACAGATTTCTGATCGATATCGGGCGTAATTTTAATGTGATCGACATGTGCCTTATTTACCGCCTCTATCCACACGGTTTGCCAGATTCCGGTAACCGGGGTGTACCAGATTCCTTCAGGTCTTTTCACCTGCTTTCCTCTAGGCTGTGGGCCTTCATCGGTTGGGTCCCAAACTTCAACAGTTAGGGTTTGGTTACCGCCTTTATTTAAGAAAGGGGTAATGTTAAAGCTAAAAGGATCAAAACCACCTTCGTGTTTACCCACTTCTTTTCCATTAATGCTTACCGTTGCGCGCCAATCTACCGCGCCAAAATGCAACAAAATATCCTTTCCTTTCATGTTTGAAGGGATGGTAAAAGATGTTTTGTACCACAGCAGACTATCTTTACCAACAGTTTTACCTACGCCCGAAAGCGAAGCTTCTACAGCAAAGGGAACCAGAATTTTGCCCTGGTTAATGGCAGGGCGTTGTGATTTTTCGGCAATGGCATAATCCCATAAGCCATTCAGGTTTTTCCAGTTTCCGCTGCGTTCAAATTGCGGACGCGGATATTCGGGAAGAACAGCGGCAGGGTTAACTTCATCGGCCCAGGGTGATGATATTTTTCCCTTTACAGCCGACCACGTTTTACTGGCCTGCTGCGCAGAAAGCGAGAGCGAAAGCCCAAGCAGTGTAAATAAAATAGACGTTTTTTTCATTCTTGGTGTCAATTGGTGTGTTTACCACAGTCAAACAATATGGATTCTCAGCCCTGTATGATCTGCTTATTTGTTGTTTAATTTTTTAATCAGGTTTACTTCATCCAGGCGGTATGGGGTGCCATCTGGCTGAAAAATTTCGTGGAACCACTCCACAGGATCCGAGCCGTCAGCAAGTGGAGTATCCCAGGCATATTTGGTATTGGTTTTACCAGCAGCAAAGCCCCAGTTAATGGCGCCAACGTTTTCTGCCTTTAACATGGGCAAAATGTTAGCAAAACGGCTGTTGCGTGGGCGGGCCATGTATTCGGTACAGATTAACGGCCTTCCGCTTGCTTTTAACAAATCGATGGTGCGCTGGTGCCAATCAGGAGCTTCGTAATTGTGGTAAGTAACAATGTCTGAGTTGGCCAATTGTATTTCGTTTAGTTTTTCGAAACCCCAGCTCCAAAGGCCGATACTGATGGGTTGATCGGGATTTACCTCGCGCGCCCAGCTTATGGTCTTGGTTAACAACGGAATGCTTGCTTCCAGTTTACCACTATTTCCGGGTTCGTTATATAAATCCCACAGCAAAATGCGCTTATCGTGGGCAAAATGGGTCAATACATCTTTTACATATTTTTCCAGCTCGGGGAAATTGGCTTCTTCTTTAAAAGCCGGATCGCCCGGATCTTGCAACCAGCCCGAATTGTGAATACCTGTTTTTGGCTCGGGCTGTTTGCCTATGGCAGAGGTTTTGTTCCAGCAATCATCAAAAAATACGAACATGGGTTGAATGCCGTGCTTTTGGGTGATGGTTAAAAACTGATCCATGCGTTTTTTAAAGCCTTCGGGATCCTGACTCCAGGCTTTGCTGTATAAAAATACGCGCAGCGTGTTAAAGCCAATGCTTTCGGCCCAGCCCAGTTCTTTATCAATTACTTCTGGAGAAAAGGTATCGGCTTGCCACATTTCGAGCTGATTAATGGCATTGGCAGGAATGTAATTTGCACCAGTAAGCCATTTATGCTCCTTGTACCAGGCATTGGCTTTCTCTACCGACCATACTTTTGCGGGTTCGGTAGCTTTTTTGTTTTTCTGTGCATAGCCCGTGCTTAAACAAAGCGCAAAGGCAAATGGAAGAAGATAGTTTTTTAAGTTCATTTGTATTTTATCTGATTATTTTTACTTTTTAACTGAGGGCGCAGCCAGCAGCGTGCCTGTTTTTAAAGGTGTGCCAAAATTAGGCGAGCCATCTTTATTCCAGGTAAATTGCTGTGCCCTTGGCGAACGGAAACCTCCGCAGCCTTGCCCCGGTTTATCATTGGCATGGTATAAAATCCAGTCTTGTTTGCCATCAGGCGATTTGAAAAATGAGTTGTGCCCGGGCGCATACACCCCGTTTTCTACTGAACGCTCAAATACTGGTTTCTCCGTTTTTTTCCAGGAAGCAGGGTCGAGCAAATTGCTTTTGGCCGATGCAGAGAGCATACCCAGCGCATAAAAATCCGTCCAGCAGCCACTGGCAGAGTAAATGATAAACAGTTTATCGCCATGAGGCAAAAACTGAGGGCCTTCGTTCACATCCACATGCTCACCGCCACCTAAATCGCCGTTTTTTTCCCAGCTAAAATTTGGTGATGATATTTTAACCCGTGGCCCATCTACCGTCCATGGATTTTTCAGTTTGGCTATGAAAATTTCCTGCCTGCCATTGGTATCGCCTTCCCATCCCGACCAAATCATATACAACTGGCCTTTAAAATCGATCACATCGCCATCTATCGCCCATTTATCGGTTGCATCAGCTATTTTACCTTTAAAAACCCATTCGCCCTGCATGGGGTCTGCCGATGCGTTTTCGAGTACATACATGCGGTGGTTATCGTTTTTACCATTATCGGCAGCAAAATAAGCATACCATTTCCCCCGCAAAAACATCACCTCTGGGGCCCATATTTCTTTGCTGTAGGCAGTTCCGACAGGTGCTTTCCAAATGGTTTTACGTTCAGCATCTTTTAAGCTTTCAATACTTTTGCTTTTCCATAAATCGATGCGGTTACCAGAGGTGTGTGTATAGTAATAGTAGCCATCCTTATAAAAATTATAGGGATCGGCTCCCGAAGGCAACAGCGGGTTAGAAAAGTTTTGTGCCTGAGTAGCCAAAGCCAGTAGCAGAACTGCAAAAATTAAGTAATATTTTCTAATCATACTATTTATTTGGTTAGGCACTTTCACCTTAAATTCACCAGTGCTAAAAAAGCAATTTTCTTTTTTCCAGGCGCCCCTTATTGTTTCAATTTTTCTACAAAACCGATCATTTTACTGCCCGTTTTGTATTGCTAATGCGCTAAAAGTTTCCGGATCGATTTGCATTACGGTCTTTCCATCTTTGCCTTTTACAAATTTGGCTGCTACCATTACTGTTGCACGTGGCGATACCTTCTGATCGGAATAATGCACATGAAAAACGTACTGGAAATGACCTTTGGCATCGATTAGAAAATCGCCATGCCCTGTACCATTTTTTTTAATATTCGCTTTGCTAATGATGGGATTCCCGCTGTACTTGATCCATGGCCCTAACGGCGATTTTGAAGTAGCATAACCCACCGCGTAATCGGGATTTCTAAAATCGTTTGCCGAGTAAAACAGGTAGTAAAGATTATTCTTCTTCAGTACTGTTGGTCCTTCAGTAACCGGCCAATCGGTTTTGGCTGTATTTTCCCAGTTTTCACTTCCTGAGATGCATTCTTTTAACGTTCCGGGTATAATGTCAGAAAAATCGGCTTTCATTTCGGCAACGAAAATGCGGTTACCACGATCTAAACGCACGTGATAAAGGTAATTTTTACCGTCACCGTCGGTAAACAAAAAGGGATCGATTTGTTTACCATTGCCAGAAATTTCTTTAAATACTTCTTGTTTAAATGGCCCTAAAGGGCTATTGCTTTGTGCAATGGCTATCTGCTCATCGGCAGTGTATGCCATGTAATAGGTTTGTCCACGTTTAAAAACCTGTGGTGCCCAAAAACCTTTCGTTCCAAAGGCATCGCCTTTTTTTAAGGCATAGCCATTTTTACTTCCGGCCGGGCCAGTCCAGTTTTTAAGGTCGGTTGAGCGATATACAAAAAAACCCTGATCGCCGCTGGTGCCATAGAGGTAATAATTTCCCTTGTCGAAAAAGATGGTCGGATCGGCCAGGTAAATGGGTTTTCCAGCTACCGGTTTTTGCTGTGCATAGGTTAACTGTACCCACAGCGACAGACATAAGAGAAAAATTATAGAGCGGTATTTCAAAATGGTCAAATTGGTTTAACTAAGATAATGAATAAAGGCAGGCATAGAGACTAAATCCGTATGCCTGCTGGTTGTTATTAATAGGTAATTTTGGTTACGGGGGTAAAAATCATATCGTCTACTCCTGCAATTTTCACCCCTATACGGGCAAAAACATAATTTTGTGCCGGGGTAATGGCCGGAATGGTTACCGAAAGGTTAAGGTTGTTCAAATCAGCAATAGCACTGCCTGAAAGGGTTTGCACTGCCGCCCCTCCAAAATTATTGCCCCCATCTACAAACTGTGTTTTATTGATGTAAAGCGATACACTTTCTACATTTTTTGCATTGGCATCGGTAATGACTTTTTCGAGCTTGCAGAAACCATTTACCTTGCCCGAGGCTGCTGTTAAGGTAGCGCCACGGATCATGTAATACGGTGTTACTTCAATATCCATGGTTTTGCTGCCACTAATGTTTACCGCAACGGTATCTTGTTTGCCTGCAGCATTCTTTTTCCATAAAAATGGGCCCTGGTTAACCGAGAAAACCAGTTTATAGTTCCCATCAAATAGTTTAGCAGAGAAGCTTCCCTCCTGATTAACGTTTACATTGAGCGCAGAATAATTACCGAAACCCGATTGCCAGAGTTCGAAATTAACCTGGCCATATTGTACATTGAGGGGCTCTCCTTTATATACAATCCTGCCTGTAAAATCGGCCTGGGGTGCATCGTTATTATCTTTTTTACAAGCGGAGAATAATACGGCAATAATGGCCCCTGCTATGAAATAAATTCTATTTTTCATATCTGTATCTGATTATTGATTAGGGTTTCTGATAATTTTTGGATTACCGTTTAATACATCCTGGGCTATTGAAGAATAATAGTTACCAATGCGGAAACGGTGTGCTGCAGTAACACGGCTGGGTTTAATTACTTTAAATACATACTTCAGGTGATTGGCATTGCCCGGGTTATAATATTTATAAGGCCACAAGCCAAATACCTGGGTGCTGGTACGTGTTGCGCTACCAATATTGGTGGCATTAATAAAATCGGCGGCCGACATGTTGCTCCCATTCCAAACCTTATCGGCCAGTCGCCAGCGTTTCATATCCCAAAGCTGCTGCCCTTCAAAAGCAAATTCTACTTTACGTTCGTGTACAATCCTGTCGAATGTAATCTCTGCAGGGGTTAAAGCTGTAGTTAAGCCAGCACGGTCTCTTACCGGTTTGATATAACCCGCAGCTGCACCAAAATCGCCCAATTCGAAAGCGGCTTCGGCTGCATTTAACAATACTTCGGCATAGCGGTAACGGATCCACCAAACATCGCTACGGGTACCAATTTGTCCCGATCCTGTTGCCGGATCTAAATATTTACGCACATAAAAGCCTGATTGTGCACTGAATTCCAAACCATCAACAGGTCCATCTTTTCCAACCACCTGCACCGAAGCAGGGTTATCGGGTAAAACCTTATCCTTGGTTTGCCCAAAATTATCGCCGGTAATAATGCTTCCGTTTGCTAACTGGTAACCTGCCCATATATCAACCATTTTACCCTTAAACTGTGTTCCAGGAAGAATTACGGTACCTGCCAAACGCGCATCGCGACCTGCAAAAATATCGGTGATGTTGGTATAATAAACCGGATTTCCGCCGGCATCAACTGAGGCGAGTGAAGCATAGGTGTTATCAAGTTTTTCGAAAGACTGCACCAGATTTAACGATGGGTTTAACCTGCCACCCTGCGCTTCTTCTGCTGATGAGCGGGGCTGGTTATCGATGGTAAAGCCATGCACTTTATTGGTTTTTAATTTAAAATCCTTTGCAAATATTACCTCGGGGTTACTGCCTTTATCGGTAAAAAGTGCCGCGAAATTATCAGACAGGTTCGGGTTCTTTTGGTACAGCGAATACTTGCCGCCATCAATAATTTGTTTGGCTGCATTTAATGCTTTGGTAAAGTAACCATTGGCTAATGTTGAAGAGATACCTACTTCGCCCCCTGGCAAGCTTAACTGCGAATTGCTGTATTTGGCGATTGAACCTGCATAAAGCGCTGCTCTGGTTTCCATAGCCAATGCCGCAGCTTTGGTAGCCCTGCTTTTTACGGTTGCATCGTCAGGCAGTATGGTTTTAACGGCCTCCAGTTCAGCAATTACAAAATCATAAATTTCGGTTTCTTTTGCCCTTGCATATTGCAGGTAGCTTGGGTCGCCGCTATAATCATAATCCAAAGGCACAGTAATTAATGGTACACCGCCCATGCGTTTAACCATTTCGAAATATACCCCTGCCCTGATAAAACGCGCTTCGGCCAGGAAACGGTCGCGGTCAGCAGGTTTCAAAGCTGTAGATTCCTGCCCACGTTTAATAAACATGTTCAAATCTCTGATGAAACCATAAACGCCCATGTCCCAGTATCTCCAGGCATCGTAACCATATTCTAAATTCTGGTGACGGAAATAATCGCCCCCTGCCGAGGCAAAGCCTTCATCGAAATCGGCAAAGAGCCACCACGACTCGATGCGTTGAAAATCCGGGTAACGATCGTACAAATCGCCCACTACGGTAAGTACCAGATTGGGATCTTTCCATACCGCATCGATAGGCAGGGTACTGGTAGGCTGCTTATCTAAAAATTCTGAATCTTTTTTGCACGACTGCCCAAAGCTCAAACAGGCTATGGCCACAAATGCGTATATATATTTTTTCATCTGACTAGTCTTTTTCATGTTACAACGTTAATTTAATACCGATATTAAAAAACTTGTTCTGTGGGTATTGCAATCCATTATCATCAGCAATTTCAGGGTCTACGCCATAATCTTTCAGGTTATCCATTGAGAAAAGATTATATCCGTTTACATATACCCGTGCATTCTGGATCTTGATTTTTTCGGCCCATCTTTTTGGCAGGGTATAGCCCAGCTCGAGCGTACGTGCCCTTAAATAGCGCACATTATGTAACCAGAAAGTAGAGTTGCGATTGTTGTTGCTGTGATCACGATCATTAAAACGAAGCGCCGGATATTTACCAGCAACCCAAGGGCTGTTCAGGTTAAAAGGATCGGTACGGTGCCAGCTGTCATCAGCAAAGTTCTGTAACAAGGCTCCTCCGTTCTGGAAAGCCCAGCGCTGCTCCCAGTTCTGGTTCCACGAGTACATGGCACCACCTGAAAAATCGGCTGTAAAATCGAAGTTTTTATACGAACCACCCAGGGTAAAACCAAAACCAATGTTTGGCTGTCCGGTTGTGGTATAACCGATAGGCCTTTCATCAAGCCCGTCAATAATACCATCGCCATTCTGATCTTTGTAAATTAAATCGCCCGGCAATAAAGAGCGGTTTCCTTTTCCATCGATATTCACTTTGTAGTTATTGATCTCATCAAAACTCTGGAACTGTCCGGTTACTTCGTAGCCCCAGAAAATATTGGTATAGCGTTGGTTGCCGCTGTTTCTGTAATTATCCCACGAGTTTCCATAACGAGGCTTGTATTGATCTAAGAACTTTCTTCTGCTTAGCGAGAAGTTACCACCCACATTGTAGTTAAACTCACCAATCTTATCGCGGTAGTTTAAAGAAAACTCGCCTCCAAACTGCGCATCACTTTCCAGGTTTTCTCTGGCCAGTGGATAGCCCAGTTCGATAGGTACCACAACATCATTTTTAACGGCCATTAAGCCTGTGCGCTTTCTGTAAAAGTAATCCGCTGTGCCGGATAGCTTGCCTCCGAATAGGGTAAAGTCTAAACCGATATCGGTAATTTTACTCTTAAACCAGGTTAAGTTATTGATAATCGGTCCTTTATCTCTTGAGGTAGTAATGGTTTTTCCATCAAGGATTGCTGTACCTTGATTGTAGTTATAACCCGGGATGTAAGCAAAAGGATCGATACCTAAATCGTCATCTCCCAACACACCATATGAAGCGCGGAGTTTCAAATCGGTAAGGATATTGCTCTCACCCAAAAGCGATTTCATAAACTGCTCTTGAGTAATTCTCCATCCAATTGAGGCTGAAGGGAAATAACCTACACGTCTATCTGGTGCAAATTTCCATGAAGCATCTCTACGGCCCGATAGCTCTAAATAATATTTATTGTCGTAATTGTAATTTAACCTGGCTACGTAACCAATACGGGCCTGCTCCTCTTGTATGTCGGCAAAATCCTGCCCATCCATATCGGCAAACTGCAGCACTGGTAAAATATTGGTTTGCGGTACCGCATGCTGGAAGGTGTAGGTCCTGAAACGGTCTAAGCGTTCGGCTACCAACACGCCTCCAACGGTATGCTTGCCAAAAGTGCGGTTATAATTGGCTTGAACCTGATAGGTATTGGTGTATATTTTCTCATTCCTGCGCTCGCGGTAAGGATTTGAACTACCTACTTTTTCTTCATAAACACCGGTTTCGGGGTGGTAAGTGTATACATTATAGGTGTACTCGTGCCCATTAATAATATTATCAGCAATATAGTAAGAGTATAAACCTTTAATTTCCAGTCCTTTTATCGGGGTATCATAACTGGCCGATAAATTGGTTTGCAATACACGCCAGTCTGATTTCCAGTAACCGGTTAACGCTTTGCTTTGCACGGCAAATTGTTCTGTATTGTGGCCAATATCATTCGGGTAATTCGGGTTGCCGTTGGCGTAGGCCTGCTCGGTTGGACGGTTACGCAACAAGGCAAAACGTGCAGCCCAGTAATCATCTCCGCCCGGTACACCCGGCTGGTCGCGACTTTCGATACGTCCGTTAATTAACATCCCTACCTTAAAACGGTTGGTAATTTTAGCTTCAATATTACTCTGAATATTGGTACGGTTAAATTCGAACTCGCGCGATGTTCCATACACCCCTTTCTGATCTAAACGGGTAGCCGAAAAGTAATAATTTACTTTATCGCTTCCACCTGATGCACTTAAGTTAACCGAAGTTTGTGGTGCATTGGGTGCAATGATAATATCTTTCCAGTTCTGGCTTTGGTAACCATATTCGGTACCGGCTTTCCATTTATCGAGCTCGGCCTGGGTAATATTGGTCGAGCCATTCTGGTTCATTTCGGCGGTTGCTTTGCCCAGCATCCACTGGTAAGCATCGGTCGTTTCAGGAAAACGCACCCAGTTTTGCCAGCCGGTGTAGGCATCGACACTAAAAGTATTGCGGGTATCGTTTTTACCCCTTTTGGTAGTTACTAAAACTACCCCGTTGGCAGCACGGCTACCATAAATAGCTGCCGATGCATCTTTTAGTACACTGATGGATTCGATATCGTTTGGCGAAATGTTATTGAACTGGCCTGCATCCTGCTGAATCCCGTCTATTACATATAGCGGGTTACCCATGTTACGGATCTGGATATTGGCCGATGCGCCTGGTCTTCCATCGGGCATCCGGAAAGATACTCCGGGTAATTTACCCGCAAGGCCAGTACTTACGGTAGAACCGCCATGTACTTTTTCGAGATCTTTACTGCTAATGGAAGAAATGGCACCGGTAATGGCTTCTTTCTTCTGCGTGTTGTAACCTACCACAATTACTTCCGAAAGGTCGTTATTGGAAGGTTTAAGTTTAACATTAACCTGTGAGCGGCCTGCAAGCGCAACTTCCTGGTTAATATAGCCCACATAAATAAAAATCAGCGTCGCATTTTTATCCGCCACCTGAATTTTATATTTACCATCGCCATCGGTAGTAGCGCCCGTATTGGTGCCCTTAATTTTTATACTTGCGCCAATAACAGTTTCGCCCTTTTCGTCGGTTACAGTACCAGTAACGGTAGCTTTCTCCTGCGCCCGGAGCTGCATTGAAAATAAAATCAGGGCAAATGAGGCGAAAATAACTGCGTGTACTTTGCGTTTCAAAAATAGCTTTTGAAGCAAGTACCAATCGCGGCAGACTATGCTGCCAGAAGAGAGTAGACTTCTTTTCATAAAGGTTTAGTAATTTGGTTAGTTTGTGATAAAGGCATGTACACCATTTACCTATTTCAAAGATTGGTTTTTTACACACCGGGAGGGCTACCACTTTGTATCAATCTTTCTTCAATTTGTCTCGTTTTATCGATTTAGTAGAGCAGTTTAAGTATTTCACCTAGCTGCCAGCGTTTAATTTCATTACCTGGTTTCTTTGCATTTGCCCTAATTTCAATGAAACCTTCCCGCCGTGGGTGCTATCGTTTGACACATCTTTTGCAATTCCCATTGCGCTATCCGTCATTGCCAGCTTGACTGGCAATCTTAATGCAGTAAAAAGGCTAGCGAACCATATTTAAGGCTTTATTTAGCTCCGTTGAGCAATCTTGATTCCTATCTTCACCTATCATATATACACAAGTAGAAGATTCTTTTCCGCTCTATGCCGCGGGGCATGGCACTTTGGAGCGCCAAAGTACCCAAAGCGCTCTGTCAATCCAGCAATGGGCTTTTTACACAACCCTGTACACATCAAAAAACAGCGGCACTTCGTTTTGTTTGTCAGTACTTAAATGAAAATTGGTGCAAACATTTACACAAAACCACTGCGTTTTAGGTTTGGCAGTGCCATTTGTACTATTCTGCTCCTGTTTTTTGATTTCCACAGCCCCTGCGATTGACGGCGTTCTTCGCTCAGGACAATGTTTTTTTCAAAGCAAGTTTAGCAGGATGCCAAAAACTTCTCACAAAAGATTTGTCCACACGATAGGAAATAGATGGCAACAAATCATTGAGTTTAACGACAGATAAAAATTAAGTCACCGTCATTAAGGTTGCCCCAAATAAAAATCAAATGGTTTATCGCGGTCGCAAACCAGTGTGCCATCTTTAAACTCGAGTTCGGCTACATGTATGGAGGTACGCTTATTGGAGTAAGTATAAGTACCATCGGCATCTAGTGTACCTTCAAAATGTACTTTTCTGCCCGGGTGGGTAAAATAAAAGATATAAGCCTTATTCCCGATCACCTGCACATCGGCATGGGCGCCGGTTGGTGTGTCTTCCAGCCGGTGGCCGGGTACATCGAGCACTAAGCCTTGCTTTTCCCAGCTTTTACCATCTTTTGAACGGTAAACGCGTTGGCCATGCCACTCGTCGGTTATCATCCAGTACCAGTTGTTAAAGAAGAAAGCTTTTGCCCCCTCGTGTGGCGCACCACCAATAGCCGGCTCGGTTTGCGCAACCCAATGTTGCAAATCCTTGCTTTCGGCAGTCATGGTAATGCTGCCTTTCGAACTGTCTTTGTACCACATGTGCCATTTGCCATCGGGCATTTTCAGCAAAGTAGGGTCAATAACATGTTCAGAGTTTAGCGAGATAAAGCCTTTGTATTTCCATTTCAACAGGTTTTTACTGGTATAGTGTGCTATTTTTGCCTTGCCACCCCAATGGTTGCGCACCCCCTGAATATAGGCCAGATACATGTGATACGTACCCTTTTCGTAAATTACATCAGGCGCCCAAAAGGTGTTTACACCAGATTCGAAATCCAGATCGAGCGCTCCCCTGTATACAAAAGTTTGGCCGTTATCAGTACTGGTAGCCACGCCAATATTGGTACCATAACAGTAAGCTACATCGCTGGTTTGGGCATTGGCCCTGCGTTGGGTATACAGCATCCACCAGCTTTTTTCGGCATGGTTGTATACCATAACCGGATCGGCGGCACCATCATAAATTGGATCGCGATACAGTGGTGAAGGTGCAATACGCATTTTTTGTGCCCCTGCTTCAAGAGACAAAATGAGCAGGATAGATAAAGTTAAAGCTTTGAAGTTTTTCAATGGGAAATGGATTTGGTTAGCGGCATGCAAATAATGGCATTTGCCCCACTGCGCAAAACCGATCTGTCTCAATCTTTCTACTTATCTGCTCAAATTCAATTTTGGCTAAAAACGAGGCATATCTTTAATATATTTGATCTTGCTGACCAATATTCAATTGAAAAAACTCTTCATCCTTTTTTTGTTCCTCTTTACTGCTCAGATTTTGCTGGCTCAGCCCTACTATTTCAGGCGCTACCAGGTAGAAAACGGCTTATCGAATAATACTGCATTTTGCAGTGTGCAGGATGCCAACGGCTTTATGTGGTTTGGTACCAAAGATGGATTAAACCGTTTTGATGGTTATAGTTTTAAAACCTACCGGCATGATGCCGATCAACCCGGCAGTTTGGGTAACGACCTGATTTATGCCCTGCACCACGATGATAAGACCTTGTGGGTAGGTACCAATGATGGGGTTTACGAGTACAATCCGCTAAAAGAAAGTTTTACATCGGTTAAAGCGACCAAAGGTATGCGCATTATCGATCTGGGGAGCGACAGTCAGGGGAATTTATGGGTACTTTCTTCCTTTAAAATCTACCTCTACCATAAAAAAAATAAAACCACTACCGCTTTTACTTCCAATGCCCCTTTTGATGCTTCATCGGTAGCGGTACTTAAAAATGGGAGCATCTGGATCAGTACCGGTCGCGGCACGGTTGAAAGGTACGACCCGAAAAACAATAACTTTGAAAGCTTTAACATTAACGGTAAAGATAAAAAGCCCGAATATGGCTGGGTGGCTAAAATTGCCGAAACGACTAAAGGCGAGCTGCTAATTGGCACGACTAATCAGGGGATTAAACTCTTTAATCCGTTAACACTGCAATCGAAAGACCTGTTGCGACTCAACAGTGATAAAACCCCAATCTTTGTACGCGATATTAAACAGGTAGCCAGTCACGAATTCTGGATCGGCACCGAATCGGGGATTTATGTGTATAACGATGAAACCGGCCAGATTACCCACATTGCCAAACAATACAATAACGATTATTCGCTAAGTGACAATGCGATTTATACCATTTGTGCCGATCGGGAAGGGGGCGTTTGGACTGGCTCCTATTTTGGCGGTGTTAACTATTATTCGAGCCATACCTCGTTCTTTACCAAATATTTCCCGCAGGAAGGGCGTAACTCCATCAGCGGAAGCGATGTGCGGGAGATTACCAAAGATAAAGCAGGCAATTTCTGGATCGGTACGGAAGATGCAGGCTTAAATAAACTTGATGCCCAAACCGGCACCTTTAAACATTTTTTGCCCGATGGAAAAAAAGGGAGCATTGCTTATTCTAACATACATGGCTTGCTGGTAGACGGCGATAAGCTCTGGGTGGGTACTTTTGAACATGGCCTGGATCTTTTCGACCTGAAAAGTGAAAAAGTGGTTAAGCACTACCAGGCTGGTGTGGGCAATGCGCTGCGCACTAATTTTATTGTTACTTTTTGCCGCACACGCAGCGGCGAAATTATTGTAGCCACCATTAACGGCATTTACCACTACAACCGCAAAAAAGACGATTTTGAGCCCATCCCCGACTTGCCTTTTATATTTTACGATTCGGTTATAGAAGATCAGGCGGGCAATATTTGGGCAGGCAGTTTTAACGATGGCGTATATCGTTTTAATTTATCGAAACGGGGTTTTAAAAATTACCGCAATAAAGCAGCCGACCCGGGCAGTTTAAGCCACAATACAATTAACAGTGTTTTTGAAGATAGCCATAAAAATATCTGGATTACTACCGATGGTGGCGGTCTTTGTAAGTTTGATGCCCAAACACAACAATTTAAGCGCTATAGCAGCAAAAATGGTTTCCCCAGCAATTATCTTTTCCGCATAGCCGAAGATGCGAGCCATCAATTCTGGATCAGTAGTACACGTGGGCTTATCCACTTCAATCCGGCTACGGGATTAAGTAAAACCTACACCAAAGCAAACGGACTGCTTACCGATCAGTTTAATTACAATTCGGCCTACCAGGATACCGATGGGCGCCTGTACTTTGGCAGTGTAAAAGGAATGGTTAGTTTCAACCCCACCAATTTTAAAACTACCTCTTACGAAACACCCGTGTTTTTAACCGGTTTTCAGGTAAACAGTACCGAAATAGATGTAAAAGGTGCCGATTCGGTGCTCAACAAATCGATTGTCTATACCGATACCATCGAATTAAATTATAACCAGTCTTCCTTCAGCATCGATTTTGCAGCTTTAAGTTATCTCTCGCCAGCTATGACTGAGTATGCTTATAGGATGACCGGACTGTACAAAGACTGGGAATACTTAAAAACCAACAGAAAGGTTTACTTTACTAAACTGGCACCGGGTAAATACACTTTTGAAGTGAAGGCTATGGTGGAGGGCAGCAACAAATGGAGCAACAAGAATGTAAAATTGCTGATCAGAATCAGGCCACCTTTTTACCTCAGTCCGCTGGCTTATTTTATTTACCTAATTAGTGCCGCAGCCATTATCTTTTATCTGGTACGCCGCTACCACCTCAAAATCGAGCTTAAAAACAGTCGCCGAATGGAAGTTTTTGAACACGAAAAGCAAAAGGAAGTGTACCAGGCCAAAATTGAGTTTTTCACTAATGTGGCACACGAAATCCGCACACCACTTACCCTGATTATCGGCCCGATGGAAAAGCTGATTAAACAGGCGCACGCAGTTCCGACCATTGAAAAGAACCTGAAAATAATGGGCCGCAATACCGACAGACTGCTTAAATTAACCAACCAGCTGCTCGATTTCAGGAAAACGGAAACCAGCGATTTCTCGCTTAACTTTGTAAAGGCCGATATCCAGGAGATTTTGAAAGACGTATTCCTGCAGTTTCAGCCCGCAGCGGAGCAGGAGAACATCAGTTACCACATTAACCTGCCTGATAAGCCGCTGCATGCCTATATTGATGTTGAAGCTTTTTATAAAATTATCAGCAACCTGCTCGATAATGCCATTAAATACAGTAAAACTACGGTAGAACTGGTTTTAGAACAACCAGAAGGCGAAGATGAATTTAAGGTACTGGTTAAAAACGACGGAAACCGGATTGGCATAGAACTTAAGGATAAAATTTTTGAACCCTTTTTCAGGGCTAAAGAAACCGAAATTAAAGCGGGTACGGGCATCGGACTTTCGATTTCCAAATCGCTGGCACAGCTGCACAGTGGCGAACTTTATGTCGATTTTAATCACCCTGATTTTAATATATTTGTATTGGCGCTCCCCATCCATCAACTTATTGAATTTAACCTGAACGGAAAATGGAAGAAACTGTAACGGCGCCAGCCTCGAAAGATGTAGAAAAATCGGTGGTATTGCTGGTTGATGATAACGAAGATATCCTCGATTTTATTTCTGACGACCTGGAAGAAAAATACCAGGTGCTACAGGCACGTAACGGACTGGAAGCACTTGAAATTTTACAACACGAGATTGTACAACTCATTATCAGCGATGTAATGATGCCCGAAATGGATGGCTTTGAGCTTTGTGCCAAAATTAAATCCACCCTCGAGTTTAGCCACATCCCGCTAATACTGCTCACAGCTAAAAACACACTGCAATCTAAAATTGAAGGTTTAGAACTTGGCGCCGATGCTTATGTAGAAAAACCTTTCTCGCCCGAGTTTTTACAGGTGCAGATTTCGAGCCTGATTAAAAACCGTAATAAAATCAAAGAATATTTCTCGAGCTCGCCCCTTTTGCACATTAAAAGCATTGCCTACTCTAAGGCCGACGAACTGTTTTTAGAGAAACTGCAGGATACGATCAATAAAAATATCCACAATCAGGATTTGGATGTAGAGCACCTGGCCGAGAAAATGAACATGAGCCGGCCTACCCTGTACCGCAAAATTAAATCGATTTCGAACCTGAGCCCTAACGAGCTGATTAACCTGGCCCGGTTAAAAAGGGCTGCAGAGCTTTTAAACGAAGGGAATTTAAAAATTTACGAGATTTCGGAAATGGTGGGCTACAGTTCGCAATCGCACTTTGGCCGTAACTTTTCCAAGCAATTTGGCATGTCGCCAACCGACTATTTAAATAGTAAACAGGCCGGGAAAAAGAAATCTTAATCCAGTCATTATCAATTTGTTTTGTGGTTGTTTTTACGTAAATTGTTCTAACCAAAATATAGAAGTTATGAACATGCTTAAGAAAATCCAAAACTGGGGTGACCATCACCACCCAAAATGGTTAGACTACTTCAGAATTTTACTCGGACTGGTTTTAATTTGGAAAGGCGTAGATTTTTACATCAACATGCAAGCCTTTAGCAACCTGATGCGTGGCGCCTTTTTAGGTACAGCTATCAGTATCAGCTTACTGGCACATTTAATTATCCTAATGCACATCATCGGCGGTATGGCCATTGCTTTAGGTACTTACACCCGCCTATTCTGTCTCTTAAATTTACCCATTTTGATCGGTGCGGTATTTTTCATTAACATTTCAGCTGGCATATTTAAACCCTACTCCGAATTTTGGTTTTCATCGGCAGTATTGTTCGGATTAGTCTGTTTTTTAATCGAAGGCAATGGCGTTTTATCGGTCGACAGGCAGAAACCTTACCCGGGCAAGGCAGCTTTAGGTAAAAACCACAGCTAAGATTTGCTCAAAATAGCCGGTTTTAGCCTGCTAAATCATTTTTTCAAAAAAAATATCGTTGCTAACTAAATGATTAGCAGAACTTAAAAAATTAATAGCAATAATAAATTATAAAAGGTTTGCAGATTAGCTTCAAATTCCTACTTTTGCAGCGGAGAGCTGGCAGAGTGGTCGAATGCGGCAGTCTTGAAAACTGTTGACTGTAACAGGTCCGGGGGTTCGAATCCCTCGCTCTCCGCCGAAATGGTCTTAAAGCCCTTCAAAAGCCCGCAAATCGTATGATAGCGGGCTTTTTGCGTTATTGTGTTTTTTTGCATTTCGTTTCCAATGGCCAAAAAGATTGCCGATATCGTATGGATGAGGAAAAAAATCGAACCGCTTACGTGTTTTAAAAAAAGTCAACTTTCATAGGCATTATAGATTAAATGAACTTCAAAAACTTTAGATAAAGTTAAGACGAAAAAAAATACATGTCTATTTATTTTGTCAACCTCATTGTGAAATCAGAATTTACCTATCCTTCATTAATCTTAAAGACAATTCCGATTTCTTTAAGGTACTCACTACCATACACCTTTCAAAATCAGCGGAGCTTTACAGACATGGTAAAGTGAAACCGATCAAAGATCCTTTTCCCAGATCGCTTTCTGCCCACACCTCTCCCCCATGCAGCTTTACCAGCTCGGCACAGACATACAGACCTATCCCGAAACCTGAGATCATGTTATTCCCTTCCACCCGGTAGAACCGCTCAAATATTTTGGGAAGTTCCTCCTTTCTGATCCCAATACCCTCATCCCTTACGCCCACCCTTACCTCGCCTCCGCTCTGAACACAGGAAACCCGTATCACACTTCCCGGTTGGGAATACTTAACTGCATTGCCGATAAGGTTTGAAATAACCTGTCCAAGTTTTCCCCTATCTCCATTGATCATATGGTTTTCTACTGCATCAAAAACAAATCTATGGGTCCCATATAACATACGTGCTTCCTCCTCAGCATCCCTGATGAGCTCTGCGATATCAAAGATTGAAGGGTTAACATG
>Ga0308169_10000199_pt1 | contig 112669 bp, 84 predicted proteins | sample PhyBR1_2_FD_202139 | JGI IMG/M metagenome (GOLD analysis project Ga0308169, IMG submission 202139) | Phyllosphere microbial communities from UC Gill Tract Community Farm, Albany, California, United States - DLSLSB.R1 | ecosystem: Host-associated > Plants > Phyllosphere > Unclassified | place...
AATTGCTAATATGAGATTAGGACCAGCAAATCTTGATTGTATTTTGAGTAAAATACCAAGCTGTAGTAATCTAAAATCTTTAGATCTTTCTAACAATTGCTTAGGACTAGAAGCTGTGCAACAACTAGCTAACGTTTTAAAAACCAGCAAGATCTTCAATGAGCTTAACATCTCAAATACCAACTTAGGGACAGAAGGCATTAGACTTATTTGTGAAGTTTTAGAATCTAATAGGGCTTAAAAATATTTAACAATTTCTAATAATGAATATGACTCGGCTTCAGCAAAGCTTTTATATGAAGCTCTCGAAAATAATGTTGGTTTAGAGTATTTGAAAATTTCAAAAAAAGATAAAATTTACACAGAATTTGGTGAAAGACTGGAGGAAATGCTTAGAAGAAAAAGCTTGCAGTTGTTATTTGTCGAATCATCAGACTAAAATTAGCAATAAATAAGCTTTTTCTTATTTTTTAGTTTACAATGTTCTTATTTACACCATATAAAATACCCTAAAAGATCAATATTTAAGTTTTTATTATTTTCATCCTGTAATTTATAATGCATTGATGATTGACGTAATAACATTACGGCTGATTTTATTGAGAAGTCTTATAGCAGATGATTGTTGAGCTAATGAAACTTGCTATTTTATGTGAACTTGTGTGTTTAAGTATGTCAAGGTATTCTCTTGAACCCTAGAATATGTTAAAAATAAATATTTTTTTAACTTCTTTTGGTATTATAAAATGTATGTGAAAGAGAAACTAGGATTTATTAAAGACAGATAATGATTATTGTAAGTCTTATTTAAAGAAGATAAAGTCAATCTAAATGGATTGTTAAGATCATTTAATGACTTTAAGGGTCGCATATCGAGCTAACAATAATGGTTGATGCAATAGCCTTGTCAAAAGAGCAAACAATCAGATTGCTAAAAAAACACTGTTGAATATGCCTCTAGGGCTGTTTTGCTAAATTTAATTTAAAGTCAATCTTTTCTTTGTAGCTTTCAAATTGTTCAGAATGGCTTGCCCCTATTAAAAATATGGGATTTTCTAACAGTCTTAAAAATAATGCTGTGAACGAATGGAAGGACTATTACTTGGAATACGGTCGACTCAGGAGCAAGTTAAGACACAGAGACTTTAAGACATGTCTGTATAATGAACTATCCAAAGTCAATAATTTTTATTTCTTGTTAGAAAAGAAGGCAGTAGATGAGAAGAACAAGATTTTTGAAGAGGCCTTCAAAAAGGAAATAGAATTTGAAAAGGCAAGGACAGAGACAACAGATAATGAGTTCATTAGCAAGCCAAGTGTAAAGGAAATGCTGTTTCAGGACAGTGAGACAGAGGCGCCTAATGATGTGCTTTCTAATAATACTAGTGAGGATCTGGATGAAACTTCATCTCTCACACTATCAGACAAGTTTGTAGATTTTATGAACATAAAAAAGGGATTTAGGAAAAGAAAAAAGGAGAAGCATTTAACTGAGTTTCTAAACAGTCTTGTCAAGATCAAAGCTTACAGGGACTTGAATTCTACTGGATTCATCAAGCTAGCCAAGAAATATTCCGAAATACACAAAAACAGCAAGTTTTACAGTAAGTTCATGGAAAAGCTTCAGGAGAACTATTTCTACAAATCTAAAAGAATAAGCTCAATTAAGAATGCAACAAAAAAGATGTACAAGCAATTATTTGCCAAAAATCAGCCTGGGAAAGCTAGGTCTGTCTTCAGAAGGCTCGGTAGAGGCTCTAAGTCTATAGACATCTATTATATTGCCAGTGGAATGTTAATGGGAATATCCTCGTGTCTTTCTTTTGTGATAAAGAGAGAATTGTTCTTGAGCAGAAGCTCATTCCTTTTATTTCATTCTTTGAATAATTTTTTGTGGGGTGTGATTTTGTTTGGTCTGTGCCTGAAAATTTTCAAGATCTTTTTCATCAACTACAAATTTATATTCAATTTTGATGTTGTTTCGCCGATGGATAATTCGAGATACCTGCTCTTGTTCTCAACATTCCTATTTTTAAATGCTGTTCTGTTTTACTGTGTCCCGCAGATAACTTCAGACAATGCAGAATTATTCGTGTGCTATTCTCCTATTATTGCATTGTTGTCTTTTTTTCTTTGCCCATTTGATGTTCTCTTCAAAAATTCTAGAATTTATTTGATGGCTGTTCTTTCAAGAGCAATTCTTCTTCCTATTTCTGTCATTAGGTTCAGGCATTTCTACTTTGTGGATTTTCTCCAAAGCTTTAAATTTCCAATTGTGAACATTTGTAAGTTTGTATCAGCCAATCCGTGGGGCTCTTCTCTTTTTTTCTGCATCTTCCCTACCATTAGGATTCTACAGTGCTTAAAAAGGTTTTCTTCGTCAAAGCTAGTATTTCCACATATTTTGAATGCTTTCAAATACATGCTAGTTCTCATTTCTCTGCTGTTTGATATTTTATACTTTCCTGGTGACGAATCATTGAAAGCGAATACCTCCGTAATTTTAAAGATAATCAGTCTCGTCGCCTCGTTCCTTTGGGATGTTGTCATTGATTGGGCAATTATCAGAAACAGATATGTGTTTCCCAAGTATTTCTACTTGTTTGCAGTCATTTATAATCTATGTGCCAGGAGCCTGAGTGTCTTTATATTCATTCAAGACCCAAAGAATGATTCAGAGAATGACTATTTGAGGATTGCCGAGAGTTTGTGCGAAATAATTAGGAGATGTGTTTGGACACTGATCCGTGTAGAGGTAGAGCATCTTAACAACTGTGATGAGCTGAAGTCAAAGAAGTCCATAAATCTTACAGCTGGTGAGCTGTTTTACAAGAAAGATCATGAAGAAGCACTGCATAACAACAATTTGTCATTTGAGACCGAGACAGAATACGATGAGGTTAGCATTGTTAAGAACAATTTCACTAATGAGACATCTGAGGATGATAGCACTATAGATGATACAGGGTGTGAAAGCACTGATCAAGAGGAAAGCCCAAGTATTTATTATCCAGACCAGAATGTGAACAACTATGAAACTGAAGTTGATAATGTAAGCTCAGCTCATGAAGATGACGCGTATTAGTTGTTTTTTATACTTTATTAAATTTATTTTTACACAAAAATTTTGTTCTGTTTTAACAAAAAAATATAAGCATTGGCAGAATTTTAGATATTTTCGTTCTACGTTCTTTTAGTATATAAAATGTTAAATTACTTTGTACTGATAAAATCTGTAGATTACTTATGTTAATATTAGATCTATGCATTTCTTATCTAGCTCTTAAATTTTTATACTTTGATCTTTGTAATAGCACCAATTTTAAAAGCAAACCTGCTTACTAAAACATATAGGCTAATGTTTGTGATCAGTTTATAGATCTTTTTGCTTGCATCAGAAACTTTAAAAAAGGATAAGTCTTTTAAAAAATACATTCGAGGATAGGTCTTCAAGAAATAAAATCAAAGATGAATAGCAAGCTGCTGGTGATGACAATTGTGTTAATTAGCTACTTTTTAGCATATGCATTCTCTCAGTATATATTTTCTGGTATTGTTTCTAACTTTAAACTATAAAACAGCCTAAACATGGCAAAAAACACATAATTAAAATGTCAACTATGATCTAATAATTAGAATTTGGCAAGTCAATCTTGTGTGAATATTTGATTTCATGGCAACAATTTATTTACAATTAACAGCATCTCATAATTTTATTTAAGTCTTTGCCAAAAACGTCAGAATAAACTTTTTTGTTGACATTTGGCAGTTTATTCAAAGGTGCTTTGCTGAAATACATTCTTATAGATTGAATCGCAGAATTTTTCTAATTTTATTCCTTTAGCTGTTTTGCAGCTTAAGAAGGAAAATAAAGTAGCTTCTTACAAAGTAAAATAGAAAGTTTCAAGTTTGAACAAAACTATAAATTCAAAAACAATTTGTAACCCATGATTTTCAACGTAAACGTGACAGGAGAGTTTAATAATGTCAAAGGACTGCGAATCGTTCAGCAGTACTGCATCAAGGTGAAGTGCGGAGCCTGCAACGAGGAGTATCCGAACGAAATCAAGATAAATTCCAATGAGGTGAGATCTATTAAAATAAAAGAAAAGCCAAAGATGAAGGAATACTTTAATCTCATAGTCAATTGTAGAAAATGTGAGAATGTAATGTGCATTGAGATTTTTGAGCCAGAGAACAGGTTTGAATTCCAAGAAGATCTTTGGCTGTGCCCAGTCTTAAATGATAAATGCCATGTCTCAACAATAAAATCGGATAGTGCAGTAGTCACCAGTGTTGATCAGCTTATTCTTGATGCGGTCAGCGAGGACAAGGGTTTTGTTTTTTCCAACTGTGACTTCAATAAAAGAACACTTGCACAAGACGATTTCAGTGGAAGCACCTTGTCCATCCTGAATTTCTTGATCCAGGTTGAGCAAATTCATTAAAATTTTGTTCTTGAATCGTTTTTGTAAAACCTTTATCGTTTTTCTGGTGAAAACTGCATTGTTTAAAATTTAAAACATACTTTTATTGATCAGTTATCTCAGATTTGAGGTCCTGAAAGTCCTCATTGGACATTGGCGAGCCATCATCAATTTCCATCAGCTTTGCCAATAGCCCACTTATGTTTTCTCGCGGCCGCTTTCTGTTTATGGCTCCTATCAAGTAGATTATTTTCTTGGTACAAACAGGCTCCCACGATGCTTCAACTGCAATCTTTTCTATCGTAAAAAAATGATATTTTTTATTTTTTAGGTTCTCGTAGTTATTCAGAATAAACAGGCAAATAACATAAAATAGCTCCTGCAGAGGTAGTTTTGTCGGGCAATTGGAAAGCCAATACAAAGACTGGTCTATGAAAATCCTTTGGTTGACTTCAATCTTTTCCAACACATCACAGAATGTCTGCACGAGAAATGAAGGATAATTTTTGAAAAACTCATAAAAAAAGAGCGACAGATACTGTTCGATAGACTCTGTTTTGGAGTTGTAGAAGATGAATAAGAGATACTTCACAAAAACAGCATCTTCAATTTTCCTAGCAAGCAAAAGCTTAGTGATGGGAATAACAAAATTTTCATTAGATTTTGAAATTTGTGAGAGAAGACACTCCTCTAAATGCGAAATGTCCAGAATCTCTGCAAGAACAAGATCTGTTGCCCCTTCCACAGCCTTGATGTTAGGCAGGAAGCTCAAATACAAATTTTGTAGATTTTCTGATGGCTTGTTTAAAAAGTACCAAAAAACAAGATTAATGCTCTGTCCAAGATTGAGCATAGCGATCTCGTTTAGTATTGCATCATGCATAGCCCCAAAAGGAATGTGTTTCAAAACATTCTCGCAGATCAAATAACAAATAGATGATCCTTTCGTTTTCTTAATTATGCTGCCAAGAAAAGGGACAATATTGTCGTCACAGATTCTTTTAGACAAGATAACACTTTCTTCTACAATTTCTGCCACATTCGATTTGATCATCAAATCTCGAATGATGGAAAAAATTTGTTTCTTCACAGAATCAATAAAAATATCATAGAAAGTTAGTAATTTAAAAAGATACTTTACAGAGATTTTGGCATACGAAATCTCTTCAGAACTAGCTGAATCTGAGATAAGCAACTCTAATTCACTGCATTTCGAATACAAAATAGACAGATACTCCTCGATTGGAATCAAATTCAAAGAGTCCCGGCCATCGCTTTCTTCCTTGAGTTTGTAGTACAAAAACATCGAATTCAGATGCCAAGGCGTGTATTCTGAGAGAGTGAGCGTGATATCTGTACTTTTGAGGTAAAGTGTGATGAAAACTTCATATTCAGGCTCCTGGCAGAAAAAGTATCTTGATGCACCAGGAAAGCCGATTTCTGTTGCTTTTTTAACAAAAGAACTCTTAGCATCAAATTCTCTCTCAGTAAAAGCTGCCTTCAGCAGGTATATCCGCTGAGCTTTCGAGATATTCTCTAAATTGATAAGAGGGAAATGAGAAATCCAAAAAATCCTTCTAATGTTAGTGTTTACATCTAAGCACCTCTCTAAAATGCAATTTACGGTGCTTTTGTTTATTTCTAAACCACTGAATCCTATCTTTCTAATTTCATGCGACTGATCGTATCTTATAGAGTCTTTCAGGGTGCATTGGACAGTAAGATTATCATTGATGGGAAAGTTTTGGTGCAATATGCATACTTTCATAGCCTCTTTTCTCACGCCTTGATCCTTATCAAACAGTGCCTCGGTGATCTTAATGATAATATTTCTCTGCTCTGTGCTAGATGGCGAGTCCTTATAAATGTGTATGATAGCAGCCATCAATTTTATGGCATTCTTCCTGACTCTGGCAGTTTTGCAGGATATTCTGTCAGAAAGATACAGCAAAATGGCCTGCAAAATAGCTTCGTTGTCTTTGTACAGCTCCTCAAAGATTCTCTTGATAAAATGGCTTATCTTCGGAGGTATGGCAGACTTCTGACAAATTAGTATTGAGTTGATGATGTTGAGGAAGTTGTTATTCTTTGGAATGATCCCCAGTGCCAGCGCAAGATTCTCTGAGAATCTTTTTGAGTCGCATGTTTGTATTTCGTTGAATATTGCTTGAAGAGATGTTTCCATTTGGGATCACAATTACTGAAGTAATTTATGCAGAGCATAAACACACTCTGAAGTCCCAAAAAGAGAAAATCACAAAGAAATTGCATGATTTGTAAATCACTATAAAAAAGATTTGCATAAATTATGCCTGTAAATTCTCAGGACCTTGAAAAACATAAGAGAAATAAGATTGTAAAAAGATGATAGTAGAAATTATAAATGCTTTATTAAAATAAACTCAAGAAGGAGGATTCTTAAACTTCAAAAAGTCTTCATAAGAATCATAAGTCGTAATGCCTTGCTTAGTAAAATACAAAATTTTGTCAAATTTTTTCAGAATTTCATCGTTGTGCACAATCAAAAGCAAGGTCTTCTCGGGATCCAACTCAAAGATCTTGGAAATCATCTCCATCTCCGAAGCTCTGTCAACATTCGCTGTAGGCTCATCCATAATCATGATAGGGGATCCCTTGACAATGGCTCTTGCAAAGCTAATCCTCTGCTTCTGGCCACCACTCAAGTACTTTCCTTTTTCCCCAGCATTTGTCTGATACCCGTCTTTCAATCCCTTAAAAAACTCATGCAAGCCGTAATTTTCGCAGATTTTAAAAATCTCCTCAGGGCGAATATTCGGGTTGGAGTAGGAAATGTTGTATAGAACAGTGTTGTTGAATATTTGTGGATCTTGTGGAACATACGAGATCAAATCTCTCATGTTCCTGTCAGAGATATTCTCTATGGGAACATCATCAATGTAGATAGAACCCTCGTTTTTGAAAAACTTCAAAAGTGTCTTTGTGAAAACAGACTTTCCTGCTCCATTCATCCCAGTTATAGCAACCTTCTCACCCTTTTTGATAATAAAGCTTTGGTTCTTCAAAATAAGATTGTTTCCTGCATAAAAATCTACATTGCTGAGAATGATGGCCTTGTCAAATGTCGGCTTGTAGAATCTGTGGGATTGCTTTGGCCTTGTAAATTTCAGATCAGTCTTGACCTCAGCCGACTTTTTCACCAGTGTAAAAATGTTGGTTCTCAGCTTCATCACATGATTCTTTATTTTGACATAGAGCGAGTTGTAAGTCCCAAGGGTCTCGAGAAACCTGACTCTGGGGCTTATACCCTCCTTCAAGACCTGAGGATGGAAAATCTCCTCTTTCGAATGGTTGAGACACGACCATATCATAAACAGCTGCGGCAAAAAGAATGTAGGCTTCTGTATCAGCAGAAGAATGTTCTTCTTAAAATAGTAGTTGGAAACAGAATTTCCGTAGGACGACAGGCCTTTCTCGTATGCCTCTATTTCATGATTCTCCTTGTTGTATGCCTTCATCACGTCAAAGTTAGACAGAATGTCCGAGAGAGGAAGAAGAGATTTGTTGAATAGCTGAACATTTAATTTATCTTTCTTATATGCATAAAATGCTATAAAAAAGGAGACGACAAAAGCGAAGAAGAAGATAATAAGGAACTTTATAGCATAGGGCGCATGAAGAATCAGAAAGAGTTCTCTGGAGGCAAGTACAATGAACATGAGAGACTTTGGGACCTCAAAGAGAAGAACAGGGATTGAGTCTCTGGCAGCCTTGCTGGAGCGTATTGTGTTCTCCTGTATGACACTACTTCCCTGTGAGTGAAAGAAGTTGTATTGGTATCTAGTCACACTGTAAACAGCTTCTCTGAGGAACAGCTTGTACACAATTAAAGAAAAGAGATTCTCGACATAATCCAGAATCTGGGAGAAGCAGTAGTGAATAAGAAGAAAGGAGATGGCATCGAAGAATGCAGCATAAATCTTTGGGATGGCCTCCTTGTCTGAATCAAACAAACTGGTTCCCAAAATGCTAATGGCCAAGACAAAGCGCTTTGAGGCTTCTATATCGATGGCAGTGTTGACAAACAGCAGGATTGCTACGATTGGTCCCAGCACATATGTCGGTTTGTGAGAGCGCAGTGCCCTGTACATAACAGCCAAAAATGTATGGGAAACAGGGGCTTTTTCATCCATTTATATGGGTTGCAAATAAATAGAATTATAAAGGAGACAGAAGAGCCATCTGAGAATTGGAAAAAGCAGCACAATTGTAATGCAAAGAGACTACAGAAGATAAACAGAATTTTTGGTTAGAAATTTATTATTTAAAAAGATAAATCAAAGAAAATTGTGTTTGCAAAGAAAAAGGGATTCTCAAATCTTTTTAGCCAATGCTGCACATAATTTTAACATACAATTTTTATTCAGTGGTAGCCTATACTGTGTTTTCTTACAATTGTTTATCATTGCAGGCTGTTTGGAAGTAAAAGTTGTTGATTATGTCCTTTTAAAAGTTTTGCATTTTCGACCTAAAATTGTTAAACTATCATTTTTGAGAGTCTCTGTATTTTTGACCTAAAGTTATAATTTAAAATTATCAAACTATCACTGTTAGAACTAAGCTTTGATATAATAAAAAGATTCAGTATTATAACTGTGATTGATGCATGAATAGCAAAAGAAGCAATTTAATTGGGCATCTGTTAACAACTCCTGTCAAATATTTTGTGTCTACTTTATTCTTACTTTGTAAATTTTCAGCCCCAATGGTGGATAAAATACTCTTAAAACTCACAAAATGCCAAATACCCACAGAAGACGAAGTGCAAACAATTTGCGACTTAGCAACTGACATTTTCATCAAGGAAGAAAATGTTCTGTATCTGCCTTCCTCAATAACCATCTGTGGAGATGTGCATGGACAGCTTTACGATCTTTTTGAGCTTCTGAAGATCGGGGGACTTCCCCCGTACACCAACTACCTCTTCATGGGCGATTATGTAGACAGAGGCTTCCACTCAGTAGAAACCCTCACTTTTCTTCTCTGCCTGAAGATAAAATATCCTGATAGAATATTCCTCCTCAGAGGAAACCACGAAAGTAGACAAATCACACAAGTGTACGGGTTCTTCGATGAATGCATTAGGAAGTATGGCAGCTCTACAGTTTGGAAGCTTTACACCGATCTTTTTGATTTTCTCCCGATCGCCGCAGTCATTGACAATTCCATATTTTGCTGTCATGGCGGGCTAAGCCCGTCCTTTGTTAGTCTGGACCAACTACGGCGCATAAACAGGCAGCAGGAGGTTCCGCATGAGGGCGCCATGGCTGACATCCTGTGGTCCGATCCTGATGATAAAAATGGATGGGGAGCTTCTCCTAGAGGTGCAGGGTTTATCTTTGGACCTGACATTACACAGGGATTTCTTGAAAAAAACAAGCTGTCATGCATTTCCAGAGCACACCAGCTAGTCCAGTCTGGATTCTGTTGGAACCATGAGAATATCTGTGTTACCGTTTTCAGTGCACCAAACTACTGTGGACGATGTGAAAATCTTGCAGCACTGCTTATGGTGGATGAAAAGAGAAACTATGACTTTGTGCAGTTCAACCCTTCTCCTGTGAAATTTGACAACTTTACAGCTCCAAAGGTGCCTGATTATTTTATGTGATGTTTCCATCATTGGGAATTTTATAGGAAGTCTCTATAATGTTATGCCTCAATACTTAAACAATTGTTATAAACGACTGGCATTCTAATGATTAAAATATTTCTTTTTTCCTGCGATACAAAGATTTTTATGACCTATTTTATTTTGTTGTGACCTTAAAGCATCTTTCCTAAAAGTTTTACATAGTTGAATAGCTCACATTGTTTCTTATAAATAGACTCATTGTATTTTACTCTCTATTTAGATTATCAAAGCATGGCTTTACTTGCTGATAATATTAGTAAAACACATCTTCAATTGTCAGTTGTTTGATTTGCTTTATGCAAAGTCTTTCGTTCAAGCTTCAAATAAACATTGTAAATTGCAGATCTGAGCTCAATCTTGCATTCCAGTGTGCTCTATGGAGCAGAATGCAAGGCCAAAATAACACATTTCTGTTCTTTTGAAAAGAGGATTTTTTAATCCCATGGAAGCCAGCATGGGAGAAGCAGACACGCACAAGAAGAAGAATGGAAGAATGAAGCTGTGGAATAAAAAGGACTGTATCATTGACCATAAGCTGAATCCTGAGGACAACTACATGATAAGCGAGCAGTTTTTCAAAAAAATAAACGCAATCAAGAATGAGCTGGCTTATAAGCCAGACATCTCCAAAGACAGCCTCTTTTCCAGCATGTACAAGTACGAGCCGTTTGACTTCTACGAATTTTGCAACAGGGATGAGTGTATTGCCCCACTGAAGTGTGTCCAGCTGCGCGAGCAGTCTTTTTTCCTACTGGAATACACAAGAAACGAAAAAATTGTCATTGAAGAGCTGATAGAAAAGTTTCACAGAGAAGAAGATCCCAAAGTCAAAATGTGCCTCAAAGAGATTGTTAGGAGAAAGAAGAGAAACCTAGGACTTGTTGAAAACATACGTGCAGGAATGGCAGATCTGATTTACATTGCGCAGGACGCAGCAGATCATTTTGATAAAATGTATAAGATAATGAAAAATAAGGAGATTTAGGACTAAAGTTTGCGGATACTTAGGACTAAAGTTTGAAGATTCAAGTTCTGCACATGTCGTGAAAGTCAACAAATAAATACTGGACCTATTTGTGCTTTATTGCAATGCTTTTCTTTTTGAGTGTTAACTTTGATTTCTTTAGCATAAAATTATGTTATAGTTTCTTTCCTAAAACCTACTTTTTAGCATAAACTAATGTCATTTTGTACTACATTTGTATGTGGATTTTCTTACATTAAGAATTAGCGTACAAACGCTACAGCAGTCTGCAAACGTGATGTGTTTGAGTTTATCACTTCTTTTATGTATGAAATTAGTTCGAAGTTTACCCCAAATGAGAGAGTCAAACGCATTTGGAGAAAAAAGTACCAGCTCTCAAAGAAAAAAAAGAGAGGAGCTGCAGTTGGAGCTCCGTCGGCAGCACACAGAAGACCTCCTGAACAAGAAGCGGGCTGCTGCGTTGAATGCTGACAACAACGTCTCCTCTTTTGAGGCCATCAAAAGCCTAGTCTTTTCCCAGAACATAGAAGACATCTACAAGGGAACCTATGAGTGCAGAACATTTATCAGCGTGCAGTTCAATCCCCCAATCCAGGATGTTGTTGACTCTGGGCTTGTGCCGAGATTTGTTGAGCTTCTGGATCCTTCCTTCTACTCCAAGTTTGGGACGAATCCTCTTGCATCAAAGTGCAGATTCGAGGCTGCCTGGATCATCACAAACATTGTCTCTGGGAACGCTGAACAAACAAAATATGTAGTCAGGCTTGGGGCTGTCAGCTTCCTTGCCAAGATGGCAGCAGAACCTGATGAAACCATTGTGGACCAGGCTGTATGGGCGTTAGGCAACATTGCAGGAGACGGCGAAGAGATGAGAGACATTGTTCTCAAGGCTGAAGTTCTTCCCATCGTTTTAAGCTTAATTGAGAGGTATCATTCGTCTTCAGAACACATAAAGCTATTCAGAAATCTTGTTTGGCTGCTCTCCAATCTAAACAGGGGCAGGAATCCCCTTCCTTCGGAGGAGTGCATGAACAGCTCCTTTGCAGCCATCGACAAGATTATCCACATCAACGACCATGATGTTGTGTCGGACTGTGCTTGGTGCATATCATATTTGGTGGATGCTAGTCCGGCCTTGGCTGACCAGGTCCTGAAGTCCTCTATAATGAAAAGACTATACAGCATCATGCTTTCTCTTCTTCAGCACCTGAAAAAGGAGGATCACGACCAGACACTGTCTAAGATCGGTGCCATGGCCATATGCCCAATAATCCGCTTGTTGGGAAACATCGTTACCGGCACAGAGCAGCAAACCGATATGATTATACAAATGGGCTTCTTGAAGTTCATGAGCCAGATCTTCTATTCCTACCAGAACAAGAATCTTCCAAGAATCAGGAAGGAAATATGCTGGCTTCTTTCAAACGTCACTGCTGGGTCTCACTCACAAATTGCTTATATTTTGGAAAGTGATTTATTTATGCTTTTAATTGATGCAATAACAAACTATGAACTGTTTATAAGGAAGGAAGCTGCATATGCAGTGTCTAACATGCTGTTCTTCTGCAGCAAGAATCCACAATACCTGCAGAGTTTGCTTGACAACAAAATTGTTCTGGCCATACAGGCCTATCTTGAGGCGGTCAACAACATTCCAGAGCTTCAGCTTCTCGTCCTGGACTCTGTAAGGCATGCCTTGGAAGCTGGAGAGAAAATAAAACAGAAATTTGGGACAAATCCTGTTATTCAACAGCTCATTGAGTCAGGTTTAGTTGACCAGATCGAGGATCTGCAGGACTCAAAGTCCAACATTGTTGTTCAAAAGGCTTATAACATTATCGTCACGTATTTTGATGGTGTTGAAGAGTAGCAATAAAAGAAAGGAGTATTTAATAAATTTTATTCAGAGATTTTGCATAGATGTGATTTTGCTTTATATTTTATGCATGATTTATGTAGTTTTTTTAGCTTTTAGCATGATTTATGCAGGATGTTAGACTGTAAAAAAAGTGTAGCTTTGGGATGTGTTAAGAAAGGCACAGTGCTAATCAACATCCAAGAATAAGGCTTTATAGTAGATTTATAAAAGTGTATGGTCAAAATGCATTTTTCACTAATCCTGGAAATGGAAAAGAGAATCGATGAGGCTTTGGAAAATCCTAAAATCGGATCCCAGGCAGATTTGAAAGACTTTATCAAGAAGATACAGTCGAAGATCATCATCTATGAAAAGAATCTGTATGAGAAGGAGCTGTACAATCCTGAGACTGCTAAGAAAATAAGAGGCTGGAGATTGAGTATTCTTAGAATTATCAAAGAAAACAAACAGCTTCCGGAAGAAAAGGAGGACAACACCCAAGAGAAGGCTGGAGTAGAGACTCTAAAATTACTGAACAAGCAAATTTCTCTTGCAGACACTAATCAGAAGATTTTGGAGAAAAGCACGCTAAAACTGCTGCAGCTGGACTACACCTTAAGTGAAATAGATAAAATTATTTTTGAGACCGGCAAAAAGTTTGAAGACACTGTGAAAATTGAAACTTTTGAAAACAGAAGATTGATTGTAGCAATTATCATTTTTATTACTGTTTGCATTGGAATTTTGATAGACAAAATCAGGTGCAAATTTTTGTAGTGTCTTCTTTACGACACATTTCAATGTTTAGAATCTTGAAAGCATCTGCTAAATTAGCTTTGATTGCAAAAATGTAATAGCGTCAAAAATTATTAAATCAGCAATTTTTTCTAAGATGAAAATAAATGCAGAATTCTTCTGGAACTTTATTTCATAAAAAAGCGTATTTTTGTTGACTCTATTAATATTGTTAAGTCTTCAGAAGCTAGTCTAAACAAAGTATAATTCTGAGAATGTTTTAAAGTTTTTTGCTAGGTTTGATAAAGTAAAAATTTTATTTCAAGCCTATTTAAGATAGTGCAATCATTAGCACGAATGATATAAAATATCTCAAGAAAGATCTCTTCTGCACTATGACATGCTGCCTTCAGCTGTCTTGAAACAACATGTTTTGAGTCTAAAACCCGTTTCACTTTTTTATATTTCTTGAAACTTTCTCCTAAAGTTATGTTCAATGCGTTGCTCAGTTTAATAATAATCGGTCTTCAGGGATACACAATCTTTCTGCTCCATTTCAATGGCGGGTCTCAACTAGATTCACAAAATACCGAAAGTGAAATGGCAAGGCTTGGGCTAGATACAGAGTCCGGAATTACGCTTCCAGACTCGAAAATTAAAGAAAGTTCATCTGAAGTAACAAAGGCGGCAGGTGACTTAGCAAGTGGCGCACCGCAACTTCCCAACCCCTCAAAGTTTAACCCTAGCCCAGAAAAAGAGATAAACCAGTCCAAGACTGCAGAGCAAAGCACAAGTCCCTCCAAGGTTGCTGAAAACTCAGAAAAAGATCCGAAGCCTTCTAATGAGGAGTCATCACTCCTATCGTACAATAACAGTTTCAGCAAAGCATCGCTTGGATCTTCAAGCTTACTTAAGAAATAGGCTATATCCAGCTGGGAATTATAATTAAATAAATATTTCAAAATTAAAATTTTGTAGCAATCAGTAATTTTTTTGGCTAGCTGAAAAATTGTTATAAACTGTAATTTCGTTAACTTTTTAGCTTTTTAACTTAATATGTAAACCATCATGCTCATCAATTTTTGTGCTATTCTATAACAAACCTGAAATAGTTTGTTTTTCAAGGTTAATTAATTATTTTGATGCTAGAGACTTCTACTACGACATTGTATTCTTTTATTTTCTGCTGTTTCACACCTAAAAAGCCGTTCACAACTGGGTTTTTGACAAAATTTTATGACAATTTTAGTTTTAGAATGAACTGAGGTGTTTTGTCTGCATCAGAGGCTGAAACACTGGAAATTGTTTCAAGATTTAAATAACATCATTAAAATTGTAAATTAAAAGATGCTGCTATTTTTACTTTTCAGATCTGCAGGCTGTCTCTTTGAAGAGGATGTTTTTGACTTCGACACATACTTTAATAACAGCAGCAAGCTGGTTTCTGGGGAGTTTGGCCAGCTTACTGATAAACTTCCGGCCGAAAGACACTCTAACAGAAATCTCAGTCATGCTTCTGGTGAAGGCTTTGCTGAGCCTAAAATATCTGCAAAAATTGAAGATATTTCTACAGTTTTGGATGATCAACTAAACGACTTTAGTTCTGATGTTAAAAAGAAGATTGCCAACTCCATCGAATCAAACGGAGTGGATCGAAGCAAGTATAGGGATATTTTCGTGATTAAAAAGAAGATTTTTGAGGAGGGGAACAAACAAGTAGTGAAATATGATGTAGACGAGAAAATAATACCTAAATATCCCAGCATCATTTATGAAATGAACACAGACAGGGTGACCAAGTTCATTCTTATTGGAATCTTCGTGCTACTAGGAACTCTGGTCTTCACCACGACACTTAAGCTTTATGAAAATTTGATCAAGCTTAAAATATTTGAAAAACAAACGATTTCAAATATTAAAGTATAAAATAAATCAACTTAGTCTGATATAATCTGGAGTCATCATCTAACTATTTTAGCTATTATTAATAGATTTTGTTGCAAACTACAGACTTAAAATTATTGGTAAAAATAAACTGAAAAATCTTTTATGGAGTTGAGTATACACAAAACTGGCATCAAAAGAAAGTTGGCAGCTAGAAAATTTTTACAAAAATAAAAGATGTTATAAAAATTTTTAATGTTAGTAAAAGAAGGAATTAAATATTTTGGACTCTTTGCTAGTTCTTACGCTTCATCCTAAAATAAAAGAGTACAGATAGTTCCACTACAACCAGGATAGATAAAGCTAAGCAAAGCATCTGATAATTAAAAATAGAATCTCTTACTTTCTTAATACTTAAAATGTTATTATCCTTTGTCTTCTTCATAATATCATTAATAAACGCATCAATAATCTCAAATTTATGGTCGCCGTTCAGTAAACTTCCAATGTCTAAGGTTTCGTCTTTTGTCGCATGTTTCTCAAGCTCTGCAGAAAAATCCTTGAAAATAGCGGGATTTGTCACAATTGCTTTCGTTTCAGAGTTCTCGTAAAGTATACAAATACTACGAATCAGGTTTTTCAATAGATCTTCCCCTTTTAAACGATATTGTTTGAGCTTCTCGTGAAACTCCTTGAGCTCCTTCAATTTTATTTCTTCGGCTGAAGCTTCAGGGGTGGAAGCATCCTTTTTTGCCACGTCTTCTTTTTTTGCAGGATCTTTCTTCATTTCCAAATCTTCCTGCTTTACCATTTCTATAAATGGCTTTATTTTTTCCAATATTAAAGATGTTATTGTTGAAACGTATTCCTTAATCTCCTTCTGATTAATATTTGAGGAAGGGAGGTGTACTGCATTCTTGAAAGCCTGTTCTGCTTCGATTTCTGTTGCAATTCGGTTCTCGGCTCCATAAGCAAGCAGAAATAACGAAAAGGCTGTTGATATCTTGAGAAGCGCCATTGGGGCTGGAATTTAAAAAAAATTATAAAAGGAGAAAATTTTTAGACAAAAATGCAAAATAGATTTTTGAAGATTACAATAGATTTGCTAATTGTTTTACATTACAGATCTCTGCAAAGCCACAGAACTAAATAATAAATTTGCTGAGAACTAAAAACTTATAACAATTCACTTAACCAAATGCTTTAAAACACTTTCAAAGAATAAAACTTTTTCAAAATTTAATAGCTTTTAACTTTTATTTGGCTCACCTTCCTGGGTATTGCAATTCTTGTCGTTTTCAAGGCTGTCCTTCTCCATTTCATCCTCTTCCTTGCTTTCTTTAGCTTTTTCCTCATCTTTTCTTTTTGCCTCCTCTTTTCTTTTAGCTTCCTCCTGAATCTTAGCCTCTTCAGCCTCTTGCTCAAGTTCAGCCTTGAAGAACAGGCTTGCAATCTGCCTTTTATATTCTTCATACTTTTCAGAATTGTACTTTACTGCAGATTCAATGTCAAGCTCAAAATTTTTGCAATACGCTTTCAAATCATTCAACACAGTTTTGAGAGACAACACAGAATACGTTTTATGCTTGTAGTTTATCTTGTTTTCAGTCTCTTTGATGAAGTTTTCAATGTCTCCTTTTAGACTGTCTGAAACCTTTTTTGACAAAAACTCGAGCTTTTTAAAAAGGTTCTGCTTACAGGCCTTGGCCTCATCCAGAGTGTCTACCTTGAGCTCATTGTCAAAAAATTCATCCTGGATTTTAACAGCAATCTCAAAGTCCTCAGAAGAGAGTATTTGAGAAAAGCTCTTTTTTAGCTTGTCCACAAAGCTTTCCATAAAACTTTCGATGTAATTGATCATTTCTCCCTTGAGCTCCTTTTCCAGTTCAGCATCACGTAGTCTTTTTTCCAGGTCTCGCAGGGCATCCTTGTCTTCCTCACTAATACCATAAGACTTGTATACATAGCTGCATTCTGATTCACACTCAACTTTAACAACCTCAAAGGTCATAAAAGGGTTTATTCTAACACTCAAGTTTACTCTCTCAGGACTATCTGTCACACTCTTGCTTACTTCAATGCATCCAATAACCTTATCATTCTGATATACTTCAATATTGAAAGACTCTTTTCTATTGTACTTAACCTTGGTTGGCTCGGGGGCTATGATGCTGTTGGCATCAAAAACTAGCTTAGGCTTGCTATTCTCGCCTTGTATTTTCAGAAAAATATTGTAGCCGAGAATTTCGTGGACGTGGTATTTTCCACCCATCCTGTTTACTCCTACAGCAAGGCAGGCGCCCAAGGCTGCGCTTTCAGAGCTATTTAAGGTAGTGTTATAAGAAAGACCCTTGAGAATCTGCTGGATGTGCACATTGTACGAATTGTTCCCTACAACTTCAGTGTACCCATCAAACTCAGACTCCTCTTTGACTTTCAAAAAAAAGTTCCGCAATTCTTCCAAATAAGGCTCTATCATTTTAAGGTACTCATCCTGCAGCACCTCTATTGTCTGGGTATTGTAATTCTCGTCAACAAGCTTTATTGTTACATTAGAAAGAACATTCAAGCCCTTCTTTATTGTCTTCACCTCCTTGTAAAGCTTTTCCCTTGTTATCTCATTATCAGGCAAATTATACTTGCGGATTATAATGTCTGAAACAGCAGAATCAAAGCAGGAAGATCCTATTCTGATTGTCCATCTCTTCAACGGTACAACCTTCCCATCCTCAAAGCTAAATGTCCCAACAGATGTCTTAGAATATCCGCAATCAACAATCATGTATTGTGGTGATATGTTTCCAGTCCTAAGTGCGGCACAAGCGGCAATGCTGGTTAGATGAGTTATAAAATTGGTTATCTTCAAGTCAGAAACCTCGACAATAGACTTTAATATTAGCTTCTCCTCTTCGCCAAAATACTCTGGTATTGCAAGTGCTCCGCTCTTGAAAGACACTTTTGCCCTGTTCACAACCCGATCCAGATAATTAAGAAACATCAAAACATTCTCTTGGCTCTCAGGTGACGTCAAATTGTTCAGAAAGAATCTTTTCCTTACCTTTAAGTCATTTACGTTGTCGCTGTTTACACTCTTCCCAAATCTCCTGATTGGGAATGTTCTCTCAACCACCGTGGGAATCTCCCTGTTTCCTAGCTCGTCATTGACAATTATTCCTCTCTCATTAGTGCTCGCAATTACCGTCTTGGTAGATCCAATCTCAATGCCTATTCCAATGCTCATAGGCCTAAAATTCTAAAGTATATTTATTTTTTAAAAATTCTAGAAAATGTTAAAAAATTCTAGAATGTTTTTACAGGACTTTTATTGATTCATTGCAAGTACGTCTTAAAGCCTGTGAATTGTACTTGCTGTAATAGCCTACCGATAGACTATAATTTAGAAATATTGTTTAATTAAAAATTTACAAAACCCTGCAAAATATGTTTTTCTACATCTTTGCTGCCTTTTGAGGCTTAGTGCAAGATTAATACAGGAATGCAGTGTTACATTCCTTTATGTTGCTCTTCCTAAATTTTTAGTTTTTTTTTGAAAATTCAGGCAACCTTTTTTATTTTCTTTTCATCAGCTTAACTAGACTTGTAAATTTCAATGTTTTATTCTAAAAGGCTGTAATCAGCGCTTTGAAGCAAATTAAATGTTGCTTTTTATCAACTTAAAAATTTGCTTGTGAATTTGAAAGCTTTCAAGTAAAAGCCCTAATGAAAAGTGCTGAAAAGAGCGACCCAAGCAACATAGAAGATTTGAGGCAAAAGGAAATGCTTAAAAGATTTGAGACGGACATAAAATTGTATGAGTCTGAAATTGCAGAGTACCGCGAAAAACTGTTGTCAGAAACAGATGAAGCCACTTCCAGCTATACAAAGAAGTTGATAGAAGAGTCAGAAAAGACACTTAAAGTGGTTCAGGATAAAGCCAATAGCTTAAAAGAGAACATGAAAAACGGTTTGAATGAGAATGTCTAAAAGATTAGGAATGAATTGAGAGTCAAGTTTGGTTGCTTGCGAATCATATTAATTTAATAATCAAATATTAAAATTTCGTTTTCTAATACACAAAACAATTTATCTTTTATAATGAATTTCGTCCTTTTTAATATTGATTCGTGATTTTTTAGAAATGTTAATTAATACAGAGATTCTGACATTCTGATTTGTGAATGAGCAAAAAAAGCAATTTGCTGTTCTCCTGGATTTAATATCGCAGGGATGCCGATTGGTTCAAAATTCTAGTAATTCAATATGTGATATTAAATTAATATTGATTTGTCAATATTAAAACTTTTTCATAAAAACTTATAAATAAAATTTTTGTTACCCCTAATATGTTCAACGACAACAAGAACACAAAAGGTATGGAAGACAAAGCAAAAGGCACATTAAATGAGCAGAAAGGTGACGTGGAAGGCGGTATGGGAGGCACATACGATAAGGCGAAGGGCAATCTTCAGGAGGGAAAAGGAAATGCGAAAGGCAATCTGCAGCAGGGCAAAGAAAATGTGCAAGACAATCTACAGGAGGGTAAAAAAAAAGGCGAGCAGGAGGGCAATGAAACTCTGGAACAGGTCAACGAAAAGATAGAGCAATTGAAAAAGAAGCTTGCAGAGTATCAAGAACAGTTGAAAAAAAATGCTTCTAAGGCAACAGAAAGTTTGGTGGAAACGACTAAGAAGGCTTTGAAAGCTGCTCAAGATCAGGCTAACAACTTGAAGAACAACGTAACGAAATAAAGCTCTTTAGAACACGTTTTGTTTTTCAGTTAAAATTTGTATTGGAGGTTTTTTTTGATTAAAATGAATTTTAAAACATTCTTATAAATAAAAACTAAAAAACCTAGGACCCTAAAATGACAGAAAAAGAAATAACAACAGAAAATCGGAAAAAGCTCAGGGAAAAGAACCAAGACATACTTTCTAAGCTTGGCAACGATATCGAGAAGTATAAGGCTGAGATCGCAGACTACACGACAACGTTGAAGGCTGCTACAGAGGAGAGTGCATCTAGTACTACAAAAACCCTTATGGAAAAGGCGCAGGCTGCACTGGCGGCCGCTGAGAAAAAGGCTGCTGAACTAAAAAAGAGCATGGAACAGGACAACAACAAATAAACACTTTTGAGATTTTTTGTAAGGATTTGCAAAGCAGATCAATATTTTTGAAAAGAAATCTAATTTTTTGGATAAAATTAGTGATAATAAAATCTATTAAACAGACAAAATTAGTAATGAAGAAGCTGTATTAGAATTTGTAACTAGCAACTTAATCATAAAGAATAATTTGCTGAACTTGTCCTCAAAAATTCAAATTTTTCGCCTGTTTCGAAAATGAACATAAAATTGTGACTAAAATATAAATCACAATTGTTAATCTGCCTTGTGCCATATTTTGAAAACAGCTCAATCTAAAGTCCAATAATCATTGCAAATACCAAATCTTAAAAAATTGTCGATTTTTCTAACATTTGTCTCTGACCATAAAAAAGTAACAAAAATGATGTAAAATAGTTTAATTAGTTGAGATTTACTGGCATATTGGCAAAGCTTTTCAGAGAATCTATTTTTTTATCTGAATAATCAATGATTTCATAGATTTCATTTACAAGATCTAAAACTTCATCCTGATCATCCTTGAATGACTCAATTGTGCGGTAGTACTTGTCTGTTATTGCCTCAAAGTTGGAGATGGCCACGCCCATCTCTGATTTGCTGCCTACTTCAGCATCTCCCAACTTTTTCTCAAAGAAGTCCAAAGCTTCGCTCAGTTCATCCAATTTCCTGTTTTCCTCTGCTATTTTGTCCTTGATCATCACATAGTTGTTCAGACTCTCAACCAGGATAGAATCAGTATCAAAGACCTTTTTGGCATCCTTGTTGAACTCTCTTATGTTTGCGTCCAAAACGAGGGAAAAGTGGTCGAGAATGGTCTGCAGCGAAGAATTGTACAAGTCTGTGGTATTCTCTCGAATAGCATCCACAAGAGAGCTATGCGAGTCAGAAACAGTATCTTTAAGATGAGATGTGTTCTCTTCCACAATCCCAGTCAATGGGTTAGTTGAGGAAGGTGAATTTGCTACATTCGCTTGGGGCTGATTCAAACTTTGCTGGTTTGCAGCTGGCTGGCCAAAAGGAGAAGCTGAATTTTGAGGCGTTCCAAAATTTGTGGAAGGTGGTTGAGAGAATGGATTGGTATTTTGTTGGCCAAAAGTGATATTTGAGGATGGCTGGGCTGTTGCATTTCCTTGATTAAAAGAAGAAAAAGCGCCAGGTGACTGAGAGAATGGAGAAATGTTTGGTGGTTGGCTACTGGCATTTTGCTGAGGGCCACCAATAGAAGGCATACTTGATGAATTTGCCAAGGGGGTGCTTGAAAAGCTATTTTGAGGCGCACCTGTGTTGATGCCTGAGAAGCTGTTATTCTGTAAGGCACCTGTATTAGGATTTGAAAAGCTATTCGGTGGCACGCTTGTGTTTGCATTAGAAAAGAATGAGTTTTGAGGCGTACCTGTGTTGATGTTTGAAAAGCTGCTGTTCTGTGGCACACCTGTATTTGCATTAGAAAAGAATGAGTTTTGAGGAGCTCCTGTGTTTGCATTAGAAAAAAATGAGTTTTGGGTTGTATTTTGCTGTGGCTGTCCAAAGCCTGCTGCAGCCTGGTTCTGCGAGAAAGGATTGGTGTTTAAGCCAAAGGGAGAAGGCTTCTGGTTGTTGTTCTGCCCAAATGGATTCTGATTCATGGGCTGTAATTTTGCAAATATTTTACGACTGATGAGTCTGCAGCACAAATCTGCAAAATAAGTCGATTTGCTGTTGTTTTACTCCAAGTTTTATGTTTCACTTTAAGAATTGGAAACAAAACTTACATCTGCCCAGCTCTTACAATTTGTCTTATTAACTTTTTATTACAATAATGCCCCAGATGATAAATGGGATTCTGCTTGACATCGGATTTGTTTTTGGGCCTGTTGTGGGATTTGCTCCACAAATTTACAAAGGAATCCCGCAGTACAGGTCGGAACTCAGCATACTCACCATTATAGGCTGTATTTTGAAGCTCTTTGACAACAAAAATGCCCAAATAGACAAAGTCTTGCAATACCAATTCTACACCACAATTTTTATTCACATCTATCTCATCCGTCTCCATTCCTTGAAGCAGAACCAGCATAGAATAAACTTTTTTGGCTTTCTCTTCTACGAAGGCATGTACTACGCCCACCTTATGCCTGCTATGATGCTATTTCTTCTGACTCTGAAGGTTTTCGATTCTTTTGGCTTCTCATATCTTTACATGCCCATTTCTACAGCCATGGACGTTGGCATATCCTTACTACACCTAGACATATATGCCAAGGGCAAGTCAAAGCCACTTGAGCTGTTCATCACCTGGCTCATTGGAGACATAACTAAACTGATACTTCTGATAAGAAAATACAACACACCTATCTGGCTTATTTTAGGTACTGCGATGCAGATGATCATCAATCTAATCATTGCTGTTTTATAACAGCCATCATATATTAAAATGTTTTATATTGCCAGACTCCTGTATTTTAATTTTTTCATAATGTTTTGTGGGCAGGAAATAGTAATGCAAACGACAGGTCATAAGCAAAGCTGTGACGGTTTTGTGGACGCGTAGCGCAATGGTAGCGCATCGGTCTTCGGAACCGAGGGTTGTGGGTTCGAATCCCGTCGCGTTCGTTTTTCGGCGTTCTCTTTTCACTTGCAATTAAATAAAGTTGATAACACTGCAGTTTAATTTCAAAACTATTTGCAAAGAAGCATGGTTTTAGCAAGGATCATTCTTTTGCCCTATGCTTTTAAGATTTGCAAATTTTTATCTTCAGCAGCATTAGGCTGTCTTTGAGGAATAGCTCTAAAATAAAGCGTAAGAATGTACTACACCTCATCCTGATACAAGTATTTTTGTAAGTTTGTGCAATCAGCAAATAAAAGACACCAGTGTTGTATATATTTTCGATTTCCTGGCGGGGAGTTAGCTCAGTGGTAGAGCGTTTGCTTAGCATGTAAGAGGCCGCGAGTTCGATCCTTGTACTCTCCATTTTTTCTTTAATACTCTCAACAAGACTTTGAATTTGCTCTGCTTTCCCACTTGTCCAATCTTTCGTGCTTTCGAGTTATCCCTCCAAATATTTTCCTAGCCCATATGGCAGCAAATAAGATCACAAAGGAGGAATACTTGGACAAGGACTTCGACTATTCTAAACTCACCAAGCCAGAGCTGCGCCAGATTATGTCGGAGAACAATGTTGAGGACATTCCTCCTCTTACAGCCCTAAAAAGCGTCATTCTCGAATCCTATAAAAAAAACATTTACGACAGAATAGACTATCTTAAGAATAACTTTAGCACAGAAAATCCGTTTCAGAGTCAGAGGAAAAGACGAGTGTCTGAGTCGCCCGCAAAAAACGTACCTTTCACCAATGTATGGGATTCAAGCAATCCGAAACCAGAGCACAACAAAATAGAGGTTAGAATAAGCAATTCTAAATTAAATGACTCTTTTTCCAGAGATCCTTGCAGCGAGGATGTTACTGAAGCAGCCAGTAATGCGTCTGAACTGAACTCAACCTCTTTTGCTAGCCTAAAAACACATAAGAAAGCACCAGGAACTGTCCGGCAGAAAAAAGATGGCACTGAGCAGTTCAAAAATGCTGCAAAACCTGAGAAGATTCCATGTGCTAAAGTGAGGCATTTCAAATCAAAGTTGCTGCTCTCTTTTTTTTTGTTGTTTTGCATTTACTGCAAGTTCTTCTGTCCTTATTGCAAGCCAGGCATGAAATTCTGTATCAACACACCACCCCATTCCCGGCTGGTTAACAATGAGCTTGTCTGTGACAAAGGATATAGACTCGTCAGAGGCATTGTCTCCATTTGTGTTTTGGATGATAAAAAAGAGGTGGATCTTAGTTACAAGGCTGATTCCATAATCAGAATGCTTGAGTATCTGAAAGGTGACTTTAAGTACGGATTCACCAAATCAGATAAAGTAAAGCTGTCGGTTTTGACATCAGATGAGAAGCTGATTTCTAAATTAGCCGAATCTTCCAGAGTTGTGATAGAAGATGGCATGGCCCAGGCAGTCTCTTACAAGGTAAGCTCCAAGGTTTTTATGAAATTTTATTTTTTCTTCTTGCTCAAGATTTCAGGAATCATCTTTTTATCAGCCGTTCTGATCAAATTAATGCTAAATCGCAGAAGACAAGCACATGCTCTCAAGCAACAAGCTGTTTCCATATCCAAGGATGTCCTAGACATCCTGAATAAGCAGGTTGTAATATCACTGAAAAGCTCACAGTTCCGAGGCTACGTCTATGAGGAGCAGATGAAGGATGCTCTTGAAATAAAGGACAATCTCTGGCCGTATGTTAAAAGCATTGTTGAAAAGAACTCTAATATCCAAAAAGAGACTGATGAGGATGGGAAGGTCTTCTGGAAATGGATTGGTCCAGTCATGATCAGGGGAGAATTGCTTGAATGAATAAATTTTATACTAATATTTCTCGTTCTGCTTTATTCTGATTTAATGCGTGGGATTATTTTTAAGCATAAATTAAATTGGCACATGTTTTTGATTAATCATTAAATGGGTATTTAATTAACACTATATATGTACAACATATTTTTAATTTCAAAGTCCCATCCAAATATTTCTGTGATTTTATTATAGCTGTAATTGTCTCTAATGTGCATGTTTAAATACTCTTTTATTGTGCTTTTGGCATGCAGCAGGCTTTTTATGTGTTTTCTCATTTTGAATATTGTCTTCAAAACTGATAAATTAGGGCAAGAACAATGAAACAATAAAAGATCAGGCATAAATGTTGATTTACAAAAACAAATAAAATTATCTTAATTTATTTTATGTCTTCCATTTCTGCAGTATCCTGACAAATGGCTCAATTATGCTGGGATTTGCAACGACTTGCTCCAAAAATGGCAGATCTTTGAGATCCAAAATATCGTTGGGGTCCAATGGCACTGAGATTCTCATTGTCTCGGGATGGACTGAAAAAGGCATCTTGATCAAATGATGCATTGTAACTGTCACCTGCTTGTCAATCCTCACAAAAAAGTTCTCAATTAAATTCTCATCCCCAAATTCCCGCATTATCTCGTCATATTCTCTTATGTAGAGATTATGGTCTAGCACATACTTGAAGTATTTGTATATGTCATTCCTTAGAGAATTAGGCATGCCCTTAAAGTCAAACACCCAGCAATGCAAGCCTCTTCTCCCGCTAAAAACGAACCCAAAATTTTTGAAGCCAAATTCATGCTTCAGACTGTAATTTAGCAGTTTTACTGCACATTTGATTTTCTCATAGCATTCCTCGCATATGTTCTTGTCTTGGCAGCAGGTCCTTGGATAATCTGTCAAGTCTATGTCAAAGACAAGCTCCTTTGCTATTGGAATGGCACCGTTCAACTTAGTTGGCTTGATATCATGGAAGGGCCCCAAATCAATCTTCTTGGGCGTTATTTGGAATATCTTCTCTTTTAGGGCCTCAACAGTGTCGAATGTTAAGTACCGCAGGTAGCTGTTCTGCTGGCTGTACATGCTTATTTCTCTTGTTTCGTTTATTTCTAGTATCCTAAACAGCTCAGTTAATGGAAAAATGTCTCTGTAGTATATTTTTAGAGCATATCCTGCTTCCATGGCTTGTTTTTTCTATGTCATAAAAAGTCAATATGACTTTAATTATGAGATTAAATAAAGAAGTTTATGTTCATTAATGTTATAAAGAATGCATAAAGCAAATGTAATATCAGCTAATAGATACTTTTTATCATGATTTTGATCCATTTAATAAACAATCGTAAACTCCAACATTCAGAAAGTCCAAAGAAAAAGAATTATGCAAGCTTTTAAAGCTAACATTAAATGAAACATATTAGAATAAGTAATTTTAACTTGCAAAATGAGTATCCTATTGCTTTTAGACAAGTCTAGAATCAATCTTCTGAACTTGCTGATTTCCAATATGCAGTAAGACCTTAAATTTTATTTAAAATAACACATTTTGGAAGTTCTTCGTTAAACAATATAAGCACCTTGCTTTCAGCTATTCTTACTCAAACTTTAGATTTTGCAACGCTTTGTTGTGATCAAAAAGATATGGCACACAATTTCTGATGAAGATTAATTTTATGAAAAATTTGCAAAAAATAAAAATTTTCAATATGCTTTATTAAGATTTGGCTTCGATCGCCTGCGCATCTTCCCTCCTTTCAGCATCCTCAATACTTGGCATCTGTTGTTCTCCTTCCAATCTTGCCTCGTTTTCAATAGCCTGCAGCTTTCTTTGGGTGTTCTCACGGCTGAATAGCAAGTTCTCCGAAATAGCATATTTCCACAGGAAGAAAGCAAGACTGACAAGTGCAAAAATAATGTTTGCCTTAAAAGCACTGTTGAACTCTTTATAAACAATACCTACATCAGTTTCGTCAGTGGTCTTAGAAAAGTAGCTTTTGAAGAATAGTCCAGCAGCGACTGTTCCGATGGCAACGAACACACCGTTGTAGATCAGCTGGGAGGTTGTTCTGAGGTTGGGAGGACTAAAGCTATTTGCAAGCTGCAGGGCTGATGTGTGAATAAAGGAGTAGCTAGCCCCCTTTAGCAGTTCGATCAGACAGCAGAAGGCAAACGAGTTTTCATTCTCATAGGAAAGAGAGTAGTAAGCAAGAAACCTGAGTGCCTGGAAGATCTGAGACAGAAAAATGGGCCAAAGAAGACCCAACTTGTCAGTGACGTAGGAAGAGTTGTAGAATATCAGGATTTCCAGGGCAACACCGAACAGCGTGGAAGTGGACTGTTTGTGGGCATATCCCCAGTCAGCAAGACGGTTCAGGGGCCAGAAGAGATTCAAAGTGTTTGGCTGGTCCTTGAAGTTCAGTACCTTGGAATAGTAAATGCCTAGATAATTGGTCATGAAGGCCCTTGAAATACCACAAAGCAGGATGATGAAGATGAAGTACATGTATTCGAAGTTGGAAATCAAAGAGCGCACGGATGAAAGATAGTTAGTGCTGGATTGCCTGCTCTGGAAATTCCTAACAAAGGTGAGAATCAAGGCGCCCGTCACAACAACCGCAATCCAATTAAACACAGGCATGGCCGAGTAATTGAGGTCCTTGGAATCCTTGTCCGTAATTAAGTGCTCGACAGTGAAGTTGGTGAACAAGTATCCGAAGGTTGACCATATTCGCTGGGAACCGAAAGCCTTGGGACCCATTCCTGGGATTTCAGAGACATAGTCAAGCATAACCTTGTCCAAGAGCGGAAGAGTGGCAGAAATCAGACAGAAGTATGCAGTGTACATGTACCAGAATGTAAATGAGTTTATGCCAACAAAGAAGCTCTGAAAGAAGAATCCTCCTAAGACAAGCAAAGAAAATATCAACAACTTCTGCTTCCCAGACCTGTCATTGATGGCACCAACGTACAATGTTGAGAAGAAAGACAGGAACTGCGGGATGCTTAAATAAAACCCAAGGTCACTCTTGTCCACGTTGAATGTGTCGCAAATAAACTGGCCTCTGAACTGGTGGAAGACGTAGAATGCAGTTGCAATAGAAAAGTAGAGGAGCTTTGGGACTACCAGAAACTTCTGGTTTATCTTGTTGAACTTGTCCATTAAGGGTTAAATCAATACTTAATTAAAAAATTTGTTGAAGTTGCAATTAAAAACAATGAATTTTTATTTTAGTCAGAATTTTTATGCACACAATTCTGTGAGCATTTGCTATTTTAGGCATTTCCAGAAAAGAGCTTTATTGATTTTGTTGTTGCTTTTGAAAAATTTTATATTAACAAACAAACAATATTGCATAAATCAATATTTTTCATTGCAGAATTCGAGGTTTCTGTTTGGCAACGAAAAATGGCAGATATCACCAGAGTTGTGTGCATAAAATAGAAAATATCACCAGAATTGTGTGCATAAAACAATCATGTTTTGGTTTTATTAGTTTCAAGTCATTTTAACCTTAAATAGGAATAATAAAGTATTCCTAAATTTCTACTCACTCTTCTGCTCGTAAAGAACATCATTCTTTGTACTGTTCATAAAAGATTTAAGCGTATAGTCTATGTTTCCATCCATGTCAAATGTGCTGTTGACAACCTTATACAACTTCATGTCAAACTCACACTCTTTAACAAGCTTTCTCTGCTCAATCAGAAAATGCCGAAAGGCTAAGGTTCCGTTCCGGTTGACAAAGGCAACCAGCCTAGAAGCTTCTGGAACCTTGGGAAAACACAGCGACAAGTTGAGCTTAAGAGCCTTTCCTAGATCGGTATTCATTCCATCAACAACCAAGTATGCCTTTTCGCCCATAGGCTTGATTCTTCTTTGGTACTTCACATTGAAAAGCGAGAAATAGTGGGTTGGCCCATGGGGAAACTTGGAAAATACGATAGACGATGGGCTGCCTTTGCTTTCTCTGAATATAATCAGATGCGTGATTTCATGTGTCTGGCAATACTCAGAAAGATCCTGTTCTGACATTCCACCTCTCATCAGATGAAATCCATCAAAAATCAGTGCGAGATGCTTTGCAAACGACTTTAAAGAAGAGGAGGGGGAGTGGGATGTTGTAACAGCTACTTTTGGCGGCCTGTACACTGTTTCTGTCTCCTCTATGTCATAAATCATATCATTCAGCAAGTCTTTAGCTTCTGCCCGCAAATGATGGGGAATTTTAGAATTGGTTTTCAGAGCATCTTCCAGCTGCCTTTTCTTCACATTCTCCTTATCTGCCTTTACTTCTTTAGAGCTCAAATATTCGTTTCTTTCTTGCAGTTTCCGCTTCAGCATCTGCCCACAAAATTTTATTTCATTTTTATATTTTCATTCGGTAAAATAAAATAAATGACAGCTTTTATGCAATCTTAAGCTTTTATTCATTTTCAATTTATGCACTGAGAATGCACAGCAACACATTTTTCTTGTTTCGGTTGCAACTTCTTTCTGCAAGTCTTTGAGGAATCTAACAAACATTAAAGAATCTAAAATCTGCCCCAATTAATATGGAAGCACAACAAGAAGAGAATGAGATAGTTGTTACGGATGAAAACATAAAGGAGCTTATAACATCGAAGAACTTCAAAAATAGAGTGCTGGCATACCAAAACATCAGCCAATATCCTGACCTAATAGGGCATCTCCAGAACGAGAGTCTCGCTGTGGCCCTAGAAGTGGCTCTGGACTCTCTCTTGAAATACGAGGGAAAGCTAATGAATGATCAAATTTCAAATTTCTACAACCAACTAAGCCAGAGTAAGGCTAGCATTCGCTCAAAGATAGCTGAAATTATTGAGAAGACATTTGATAATGATTCAGAAGCAGTAATGAAGAGGCTTTCTGAGTGCTACGAGCACAAAAATTCCAAGGTTGTTTCGTCCTCTGTGGCCCGGACAAACAACATAATAAAAACACACTTGGAAATGTTTAGAAGTGCGGAATGGAGGTCCTTATTAGTTTCAGAAGTTTGCTCAAAGCTTGAAATGTTGTTTGGTTCTGCTGACAAGGATGTGAAGCAGGAAACTGCAGATCTTACCATAACACTATTCAGTATTTTCTATGATGACATCTATAAATACATAGGCAACATCAAGCCTATTCTGCTCAATCCACTGAAAGAGGCATTTAGCACAATCGAAGTTCCCAAAAAGGTTGTAAAGTTCAGTGACTATGATTTTGACAGTGCCAACTGGAAGGAAAGGCTTGAAGGCATAAATGCACTGAAGGAAAATATTAAAAACATGTCCAACGCCAGTGAGTATTACCCCATAATATCAAGAAAGGTCAAAGATGTTAATTTATCTGTTGCTACTGCTGCAATAGAAACGATAAAGAATGGAAAGATAAATCATGATGATTGCATTAAAAATATGATTGAAAGATTCAAGGATAAAAAACAGACAATATCAAATCTTATTAAGGATGCTATTGAAGAAATAAGGCCAGACTTCAATCTGCTCGTTGATGGATTGGAGAATAAGAATCCAGAAATAAAAGTTGGGATCTTGGAATGTCTAACGAAATATGGGAATCTGAGAAGAATAAAAGATATTGGCAAACTGCTGGAGGACAGCTCTGCTGATGTTAGACATAAAGCCGTGGCTCTACTGGAGAATCAGGATGACCTAAGAGAATTGAACGAGGCGCAACTCTCAAAAATCAATAAAATATCCAACAAGCCAGCAGAGAATGCACTGAGAACCAATGCAACAATTTTGAAAAATGAAAAGCCTTTGACAAAGCCTGTGGAAAAATTTGTTTCTGGAGCAAGCCCGAACAGCTCGTTTCTTTCTTCTAAATCCAACAACATGACATTTGACTGTGCAGAAAAAATGGATTTAAGAACAAAATCTAAAATTTATGATGATTTTGTTGCTACGTTCCCTTTCTTTTTGGAAAAAGATTGGAATAAAAGATTAGAGCTTTTAAAGCAAAATAAAAGTGCACTAGCCGATCAGGGACTAGAAAATCTTGCTCTGTTTATTATTAGCTGCAAAGAATCTAATTTCTTCATTTTAAAAGAGCTGCTTTCTATCTTCGAAGCAGCACCTGACCCTTTGCCACCTCAGCTTTGCTCATATTTAAATACAAAAGTTACAGAGCCAAAACTGAGGGAGAATATTATTGTTTTGTACAAAAGATTTGATCAAGAATTTGTTGTTAAAAATTTTATCTCTCAGCTGAAAACTAACAAAAGTGGCAAAAAATGCACAGCCCTTTGGGATGTTTTGGGATGTGTTTTGACAAGTAAAAATACACTTCTTGAGGCATTTTTAAAAACGTATAATGCTGTCACTTTTGCAGATAAAAAGGCTTTGGCTGATTTTAAACTGAAGTATGCGAAATTACCTGCAACAGTGCCTTCCAAAACGAAAGCTTCTTTAGATCTGGCTAGTGTGAAAGAGAGTCTGCCAAATACTGATTCTAGTGCAATCTTCATTTCTGGATTTGATTATAATTCGGAGAATCAAGAGCTGGAAAATGTCTTCACCTCTGAATTTATGAATATGGTTGATAAGGATCCGTTTAACGCAGTCAATAGGCTTGAAAGCATAGATCAATGTAAAATTTGCTGCACTCTTATCAAACTATACTGTAAGTACAATCTTCCTTCGCCTTATTTCAATTCGCTAATTTTAAATTTTATATCTAAAAAATACATTCTGAAGGATCTGGAGGCCGAGCTACTCCTAAATTATTTGGTGAAAGAAAACATGGAAAATGAAATAGAGCTGATTGACAGAGTCTATCCTGCAACCAAGATTTATAAAATTTTAAGAAATTATCCTCAAGGAACAAAGTATATTATGAATATGCTTTATAAATATAAAAAGGTAGAGGAGATTAAGGACTCTGAAAAGCTTATGGCGCAAATTATTGGAGAGAATGAGGACTTTATAGGGTTTACATTGGGTGTGGATAAGCTAGTTCTGTTGAAGAACGAAATGCTGAAAAAATTTAGTGATGAGAACATAAGTAAAATCATTGATGAGAAATTAGAAAGTTTTGGTGAAAATATTGCAAATGAAGATAAGAATCGAGGGGAAGTCTGCCAGAGGGAGTTTAATAATTGCTTTGTTGACTCTGATGAGATAAAGGAAGATATTAATGAGTCATTTGCCAACACACAGCTGGAAGCGCCTAACCTAAACGAAAATATGAATAGTCTTGGAGATATTGAAAGTACTTACGCAATTGAAAATTCAGCATCTGAAAATGACACTGAAAAAGAGTTGAATGGCACATGTGCCAAAAGAGCAAGGTCTCCGAGTTTAATCAGGCAGCCAAGTATATTGGAAGATGATATGATTGATATTGAGAAAAATCTGAGTAACTTAAGCATAATCTTGACTCCCCGGAAAAAGACTAGGAATGTGGATGAAATGCAAAGTGTAATATCAAATCTGAAGTCAGGTGATTCTAAAGTTATAAAAGAGACGATCTGTAAACTGAATAAAATGAGTTTGGAGATGTCAGAATCTGTAGCCAATTCCATAATTCAGCCCTTTATGATTCAATTTATTGACCACTATGACAACAGGGACTTGAGAGATAGTTCTTTGGACTTTCTCCTGAAAATAACTCAAAACAAGGACTTCTGCTCATTTTGCAGCTATGAAACTCTCAAGGCCATACACAAGTGCCTGATTTCGATTGTAAAGGAGAGCAACATCAGTGCAGACATTCTCATAAACATGTGTCTGAATGGAGGCACATCTTTGCTTAAGGTTTACTTCGACCTGCTTGAGAATTCAAACGACATTCTGATGAAGTTGATATGGCGCCATTCAAAAAGCGTAGACTACTCTTCAATTGAGAATGTAGCTCATCTGGTGGCCATAATTGACGAGTTTTATACAGCTAAAAGCCAATTTTTATTTCGTTCAGAAAATGTTCTGCTGAAGGTCTGTCTTCTCCATCTCAAAGAATGTATTTTTTCATTTTCAGACAACATTAAGCAATTTGCTGCGGGGATTGTCTTGAATGAGATTGTTGACTTGCTAATTGGAAAGAAGGATCTAAGCCTAGATCAGATACGAGCATGCTTCAATAAATGACTTAGTTGGCAAATGTCAAGTAACTTGATAGATCCTTTTTATCTTCAAAGCAACAAAATTTTTTTGATTTGTAAAATTAATAAACCTTTCAGTTTGTCTTAGAATAAATACCAATCTGCAAGACATCTTTAATCATTAAGTTCACATTTTAAATATTAGGTTTTATTTATTTTAGATGCTTTCATATTCTCTAAAACTTTTCCTTGCAAAAACAACCTTGAGTCTACTCTTCATTCCTTACTCATTAATTCCTACTGTTTCTCCCAAAAAGGCGCCATTTTAAGATTCACCAATTTTTCAATAATTTTTATAGGCAACGGTTTTAGATCAATGTTATTGTTAAGGTAAAACACCATTAGATTTCTCAAATTACCAACTTCGTCAGGCAAAGTCTTTAGGCTATTATTGGCAAGATCTAATATCTTCAGGTTGACTAGCTCTCCTATCTCGATTGGCAGAAATTCTAGTTCATTTTCAGACACCGAAAGTTCTTCCAATTTTTTTAACTTTCCAATTCTTCGTGGTAATGATTTTAGCTTATTTTCATAAACCAGCAGTATTACTAGGCTAGTCAGATTACCGATTTCTTCTGGCAAGAAGCTTAAATGATTGTTTGAGATGTCCAACTTTTTTAGATTTCTTAACTCTCCGATCTCATCCGGCAGTGCTTCCAACTGATTGTTATAAAGTATAAGCACCTCTAAATTCTTTAACCTAGCAATATTTTTGTCTAGCGAGACAAGTTTGCGGTTGCTTAAATCTAAAAACCTTGTGCTTGCTTCATAGTTCTCAAAAGAACAGTGGTTACAGCATGTTAGTTGTAACAGCAATAAAAAATTACAGATGAACTTGGCTTTAAGATACATTGGGGCTAAAAAATAGCATATCTCTTATTTTTGTGGTAAAAAACATGATCATTTTTAAAATGTGCCTTGTTATGTATTTTAGCAATGCATTTCTTCTTCTGTTTTAAGTTTAGCAGGCAAATGCAGGACTGCCTGAAAACCTTTCTCAGCTGCTGTGTATGAGGTAAAATTGCAAGTTTTTTTAGTTTTAGCAATAAGATTAAGAACTTTTATAATTTATTATTGCCCTGTGTTATCTCAAGGATATGTTTTTGAGCATTTTACATGCCTTGGGAGCGTCAATCCTGTTTTCTGGGTTTAATTCTAAAAGTGCAGTGATTAGTTCAAGGTATTTACCATCTATCTCCTTAAATTTAGACTCAAAGTCTAGAGGCTCGTAATTATTGATATTGATAATCTGTGTGTGCCTTAGTTCCATATTTTCGTAATTTCTTGGCGATCCGAAAGTCCTTAGAATTTGTAAAATTATGCTGATTGATGACTCTCCTTCAAACAGCTGCGTTCCAGAAATTAACTCATACAATATGCAGCCAAAAGACCACATGTCCTTGCAAGGATGCGCACATCTATATCCTAGAAGATACTCCAGGGAAGAATAGCTGTTTGTAAAATCATAAAATTTTATGCTTTCGTTATAAAATTTTGCAGATCCAAAATCTATCAATTTTATTTTTCCATGTGTGTAGAGAATATTGGATGGTTTCAGATCAAAGTGTATTATTGATCTAATGTGCAAGTAGCCTATTGCATTGACTATTTGGAGAGATATTGAGTCAATGGAACTGCTACTGAGAGTGTTGGATGATATAGCCAAATCTAGAGATGTTCCTAAGTAATCAAATCCCAGAGTTTTTGATCTCCCAAAAAATACAGGCTTTATTATATTCTCATGATCTGCAGATCTCAGAACATGCTTTTCTCTGATAAACTCTTCTGCCTTCTCTTTAAAATACTTCTTTATAACAATGCTTCTTCCTCTGTAATTGCTTTCAAAGACTTTGGAAATGTTTCCCAAATAAAGATGCTTCTTAACTCTAAATCTAGCCATGAATGGGCTATTTTTTAATGTATGTGGTTGTTTCAATAAGAATGTTTAGTCAGCTTAGAAAGCCCAGCAATAAAAAATATTTCTGTTTTTAAATGCTATTGTTCAGAATACGTTTGTTTTCAAACACCTTTAATTTTAATCTACTCTTGTAAAATATAAGTTTGTTAGAAGTGCCCATGGACCAGACTGAAGCAGCATCGAAGCACATAAAGAATATCATAAGAGACATATCAGAGAATCTGCAGTCTAAGACTGAAGAGTTCAGGGCATTGGCTATGCGCTTTAAGGAAAAATACTTGTTAAAAACCAGGAACTACTCAAGCGAGCAGGCCAAACTTACACAATCCCTGGAGGATGAAGCAGCCATTGAGCAGGGCCTAAACTCGAAGAAGGATCTTCTTAAGCAGTCGCTTGAGAAGGAGGAGATTGACTTAGCAAAGCTGGACAAAGAGAATCAAGAGCTCGTAGACCATATTAAAAGCTTAGAGCACACAAACAAAGGCCTGCTTGAGAAGCAGATAGATGCTGAGGACAAGGGAAAGAATCTTGATTTGAAGTGTAGAACGCTGAAGGAGAGGAATGACATAAAGTTTATGCAACAGAAAGTGATCAATGACAAATTTAAACAATTTATAGGACTGGATATAATTAAAGTCAAGGACAATATAGTCAAAATTGTGTTTAGCAATCTTGAGCATAACTGCTATGTTGTAGTGGACTTCAGCAGAACTGACTGTGTGAGCGAGACTCAGCCTGAGCTGAATCTGGAGAAGCTCAATTATGCATTCAAGGAGAAGGCAAACTTCTATGAGTTTGTCAAATTTGTGAGGGAAGAGTTAAAGCAGAAGGTTTGATTAAATCACTTTGTTGAAGGAAGATTTCTTTACTCAGAATATGCCAACACACTTTTTTACACCAAAAAGAATTGACAAAATTCTCTGATCAAAAGTCTTAAATTGTTGTATGTTACTAAACTTAGATTAAAACAGTTTCAATAAAATTTACATTTCATTTTTAACAGGTCTCTTTTTTCATACAAAATAAAAAATCTAAACTTTTCAGCCTTACTGAACTTTTTTGTTTTGCATAATGGTAAAAATTAAATGTAATGTTGCTACTAATTTTGACAATTTTATTATTGGCAATTCTAAAATTTATAAATTATCCTGTAAACACAGTTTTGACTCTTTGCAATTGTAATTAAATAGAATTTTGTCTTTAAATTTTTGTTAGAATGGCACCCAAATGGCTGACGACTCTAAGCATCTGAACATTTACATTCACAAGATTCTTGAGTTTCTAAAAAAACTAGACAGAGCAGTGGGATATAAAGAAATAGAAGACAATACAGGAATCTCCATTTTAAAACATCCAGACTTGATAAAGGCTTTTAGAACTAACGATAAACTACTCTTTGAGAATAATACCGTTAGATTTGTTCCATCCTATGTTATCCGCTCGGTGGATGACCTTCTTGATATTCTAAAGACTGTCAATTCTCAAGAAGGAATCGAAATGGCAAAGCTTGAGGACTCTCCATTTGACATAAAACCTTTCATAAATCAGTTGAAGCAAGAAAACAAAATAATCATTCTAAAAGACTTAGATTCTTCCGAGATAGTATTCTACAATGAAAGTGTGTTTCCATTTGTCAGTGAAGAAATTAAATCTCTCTGGGCTTCTGTTAAAGTGCCAAACTACTATGACATAATCAATGAATTAAATCAGGCCGGACTGAAAGGCTCTGATAATCCGACAGTGGTTAAGAACAGGGTAATAAAGAAGACAGTCTCTAAAAAGTCTAAAAGAAGAATAACAATTACAAACACACATGTAAAGGGCCTGGACCTACAGAATCTAGACGACTCGGATTCATGAAGCTCTGTTTTTAGGTAAAAAAATTAAATTAGTTAGAATCACTGAAAAACTAAATACTTCTTATTAAAAATAGATAATTCATCAGCAAATGTATACGTGATGCAAAAATAGCATCAGCAGGATTCGAACCCGCGCACTCACTGAGTATTCGATCTTGAGTCGAACGCCTTAGACCACTCGGCCATAATGCCGCCAGATGACTTTTGCAAGATCATGAACACACATTACTTTTTCTTTTTTGTCTTTATTTTTGCCATGTTAGAATTTAAATGCCTACACTGGCGTTCTATAACTAGCTTTTGCTTTTCAATTTTGTGCAATACATTTAAAATGAGATTTTTAGCAGTATGCCTTTTTAGGTTATTTAAAAACTAACAAAAAGAAATAAGCACTTTATTTTACATGGCAAATCAGTGTTTAGTTTTGAAGCTCTGATCAAATAAAAACTCTCCCAACGAATTTTCTGTTCTTTTTGAGTTCATTTTGTGATCATGGAAACTTTTAACTTCTTTCACTTGTTTGTCCAGAAAAAAGTCCACAAAGGATGATGTGGCATTGTCATTCGCATCTGCCGCTTCTTTGGAAATCAATTCATAATGCTGTAAAACCTTGTACTCAAATGACTCGGCTGTTTCAAATATTTCTGAAATTGACATGTGGCTGGGATCTTTGACCTCAATTGGTGCAAGAGACACTTTAACTCCTATTTGATTCATGTATTTTATGACGATCTTTGCATGCTCAAGTTCGTCGTCACTTTCTTTGAAAAAAAACTTGCTCAAATTCAGCAACGAAATTTTGCGGGAATCGAAATGGACCCCAACAGCCAAGTAAAAATAGAAAGCACTATGCTCTAAATTTACTGCCTGAGACATCAGCTTTCCCAATTTCTTCTTCCAGTGTTCATCCATGAAAAAAGTTGTGTTGCTTTTCATATATTAAAACTAACTTTATTGATCAAAATTTTGTTTGAGATTCGACCAATAAACAAAAAGATTTCAGATTTATATCTTATCATTTAGCTGATTATTTGATCATTTAGCTGATTTGGTAAGAAGTAAAATATAATATACATTTGCTCTATCTAATTATTTTCCTGATATTCACTAAAAAATACATGCCTTGGCTATCACCTATTTGTTCATTTTAGTATTCATTGGTAGTTCAAATGGAAACTTTTATTCATAAACTTGTTCCTGATTAGTTTAGAGCTGCAATCAATTATTTTATCTCTCTTTTGCCTGCTTATTCAAAATATTTTATTTTTGTTTATGCCATATATGACGGACAATATTGTAGTAAGCTTCATAAAATCCACTCCGCCTATAACAAGGATCCTTGTTGCACTGACAGTCATTGTATCATCTTCTGCATTCGTGAACCTTGTGAGCCCGCAGCAATTAAGCTATAGCCGCTTTTGCTTCGACAAGCTTCAATTTTATAGAATTTTCACAACTTTCTTCTACCATGGAAAATCTAACTTTGAGCTGCTGGTGAATTTTATTTTTCTTTACAGATACAGCTCAATGCTTGAGGAAAACTATGCCAAAAAGTCCGACTATTTTTTTGTTTTGTTTTTGATCTTTCTGCTTTTGTTCATAACTAGCAATCTTATTTATATCCCTTTTTTGGCGGCAGCTCTCTCTAACACTTTGACCTACATCTGGTCACGAAAAAACCCACAGGGATTTGTCCAGATATTCTCTTTTATCAGCTTCAATGCTTTTTACCTGCCCTTTGTTTTCCCGGTCATTTCGTTTATTTTTGACGGAAAGATCTCAAAAGATGAGATTGTCGGAATAATAGTTGGCCAGGTGGTGTACTATTTCAAGGATGTTTATCCTAGATTTGGGAGAAACTTTTTGAAAACACCCTGCTGGTGCCATAGGCTTTTTAATGAAAGAGACGCCTGCTGCAATCGAGACAAGCCAAGAAATTTTCAGAATCGCAAGACAGGCAATATTCGAGTTTCTGTTGTTGAAAATGTTACACTTTCAAACGAAAAGGCTGATGACAAATTTGAGGAGACACAGAATGACGACCTAAAAACTAATATTGCTGAAAAAGAGTCTGCGGATTCAGATCTGATTGATGACATTTCAGAGAAAGATTCTGAGGATATCAGACTTATAGAAGATCCTGCTGATAATGAGCCTTTGTTCGATGGCAAGATGGAAAATGAAGAAATTCAGAAAGATGAAGAGAGTTTTGAATCTTCAGACTTAGAAATGATTGATTATGACTCATTGGATGAAAAGAAGCAAGAGGATAGCGTGGAGGTAAAAGAGAAATTAGAGGAATATCTTAATGAGGAGACGAGTGGATTTGAGAGCTTAGAAATTGATAGTAGTAATGAAAATCTTGATAAAAGTGGCGAGTTTTGTGCAACGAAGAGTCATAATGAGCTGTCTAATACAAAGAATGATGCTGACAACAGTCTGACTTTTGATAATAAGGATGAAACCTGCTTTTCTGAAGAGGCGTCTGATGCAAAAGAATTTGGGTTCTCTGATGACTCAGACTCTTTTAAATCTCAGGAGATTGCTGATGAAGTAAACACAGATCAGAAGAATTCAAAACAAAAAGAGCCACGCGAAGATGTTGATGATGACTCCTGGAATTCAGAATAAAAAGGGTAATCTTTGCTATTAAATCATTCTGAGTTCTGATCTTTTAAAAATTTTATCTTTAAAATCCAACTTTAATTTTTATGAACACCGATTTTTGATAAGATTAGCTGAGAAACACAGCAATTAAACGTTCATGAATGTAAGTCATTTCTGTGTTTCCTATTTATATTGTAAAAAGCTTAAAAACATAAAGTTCAGCAGACTTTTAAATTTAAAAAAACTAGTAAAAAAGTTTATTAAAAAATTTACTCAACTTTTTTGGCCAATTTATCAATATCGATCAGAACATTTTTGCCACTCTTCAGCCTCACATCACCTTCTGGCCCATTTATCGAGGCTAAAATGCCCTCGTTACTTTTATAATCTCCATCCATAACCATAACACGATCGTACTTTTCAGGCTCAACATACTTAATCTCATGCAAAAAGAATGTTTCTCCTGTCTTTGTCTTGTATATTCCACCTTCCACATCAGACAGCGTGTACATTTTACCACCAGAATAAATGCCCACTCCGTCATACGGAGAGACGAGCCAATCAGTCCCAGCCTCTTCAGCCAAGCTACTGTTAAGGCTTTTGGTGCTTGGTGTTTTGAATGAGGGTGTCCTGTAAGATGGTGTCTTAAAGCCAGGGGTTTTGAATGAGGGGGTTTTTCCGCCAAATGTCTCATCCTCTTCTACTGCTGGCTCCTCACTCTGCAGCATTTCTCTACTGACTATTGCGCTTCTATCTACTACAACTATCTTAAAGTTTGATCTCAGCTGGACAGTAAATTTGTCTTGGTGGGAATCTTTGACCAGACCATGCAATCCTTTATAGGGCCCCTGGCGTATGACAACGTATTTGTTTACCAGCGGATCTCTCCTGGACCTAAACCTGACTGGTGCCACGGGAACTTCTCTCTTCTCAGGTACCGGCGGCTTGACATCATTGATAAAGCATTCTGCCTCCCTTGTAAAGTTGTCCATCCCCAGGATCGCCTTCTTGTCCATTATCTTCAGAACTACCCCATTCTCGCCTCTATAAGACACCTCCTGGCCAATTTCAAAGTGCTTCTCAATATCATTTATGTTGACTTCATAAGACTTTCTATCTTTCTTGATGAAAATTGAATTTCCACTGAGGTTTTCTACTGTCCCAACAAGATTCTTCAGATCTCCTCTGACAACCTTAACAGTATCGTTTATTCCAAAAAACCCCTTGACATTCAGGTCGCTTAGCTCAGCAAACGTGGGATCAACCTCAAAGTCAAGGTTAGACTTCAGCATAATCTTCTCCAGATACCCGTCCTTGTAGAAGTCCCTGTTGTAGTAGTACCCGCCATCTTTCTTCACAACCTCTGTTCTGTGCTCCTCAGGATCAAACCTTCTTTTCAGATCGTCAATCCTGGGAATAACCTTGACTTTGACAACATCCTCAAAGTTCTCGAGTATTTGAACCAAGTCTCCTTTGTACTTACCACTTTTAATCCTAGCAAATTCGCTTATTATGATATTCTTATTGTACGAAACAGCTTCAATCATCTCCTTGAATGGCACAATACTAAATCTTCGTCTTACGACATTCCTCATTGCAGCTAAAACATCCTCTACTGCCTGCTTTTTGTAGGCCTCAACGTAAACATACCCTTTTAGACCTTCCTTTTGCACCACAGAGCAAATTTCTTTTTCTTTAACTCGCTCAAATATTTTATAACAGATGTCTTTCTCTTTTCCCACCTTACATCTAACTAAAAAAAGTAGCGGAGACCTTGCCGTTGGGAGCAGCTGGGACTGCGACGGCACTTCAATAGTCTCTGGTTTCTCTATCGTGTCATACTCATCTGCTATACGATATTGTGGTTCGTAGGAGTCTTTATATCTGTCCTCCAATTCTCTAGTCTGCTGCGAGAAACTTTTTGTTTTGGATTGAACTATCGGCTCTATATTGTCTAAATCCTCAGAAAAATCGCTAGACTCGTAGTCCTCACTCTCAGACTCGGCCTCTAAATGTAAATACTGAGCAGCTCGTCGCCTAGACATTAAAGGGTAAAAGTCTGCAGAAATTTTAACAAAAAGCAAAATTAAAAGTCTCGAGACCGTTTGAACATTTCGAAGAGCTAGATTTTACAAAAATGGCTGATTTCAGGAAAAGTCAAACACTTTTTAATAATTGCAATCAAACATTGTATGAATAAACATATAAATCTCTATTTCTTTACAAATATAAGACAATACGAAAAGAAAGAATGTCAGGAGATTTTATAACACAATATAAACCAGCTATTAACTATTTCTGTAAATTTAATAATGTCTCATTATTCCTCTAGTTTGTAGCTGTAATTGCCCACATTCGGAATTTTGTTCTTTACTCTCTTGATTTTTATCTGTATTAAAATATCCTGGATAGTTTTGGCAATATCAAGTTCCTTCTTGTAGTGTTTCTCATATAATTCTAAAGCTTCTTGCACATCCTCTGGTCTTACGCATTTGGAATATGAGATTAGTCTGTCTATGTTATTAGAAGCAATAATTTCTTTCAGCTCTTCTACTCCCATACAACGGTGCAAAAATAGATAGTTTTTGAAGATAATCGTACAAAGTTAAATCAGAAGTTAATGCTTTTTAATGAAAAAATAAACTACATTTTGACTGAGCTTTCCTCAAATTCTTTTTAAAGCAAATAAAAATAGTAAAAAGCAATTCTAAAGTATTTTTTCAGAAGCCTCTAATTTCATAAAAATTTTCAACCCAATGGAAATATTTATAGAAATACCAGAGAAGCCACACAAAAATACTTTAGAATTGCTTTCTGAGCTTTTGCTGGTTCTCCCGAACTCTTCAAAGCTAGACGAATCCAACAAATCCAGAGCAGAGATTCTAGTCAAAATACAAGAGGATATTGGCCCGCAGTTTTTAATATTCACAGGCCCAAGCATGCAACTAGTTTTTAAACTCATAGATTATAGAAGTAGAGAATCCATGGGCATAACGTCAAATATAAAAAAGGAAGCACATCAGCTAGTTTTGAATCATTTTGTTTCTGATCTTGGGCTGAAGGTAGCTGAGTTTTTCATAAGTATTTTCCCCATTAATTTAGAATCTAATCAGGTGGTGAACTTTTCTGTTCACAAGGATTTCATATATTTTAGAATGTACAGAACATGCATTACTGAAAAAGGGCCTATCTTCGAAAAGATTGGGCCACATTTTACCTTGAGATTGTGGAGAATGACCGAATATGTTGGAATGGAGAAGAAAATTACAAATTTTAAAAAATACGTAAAAAATGCCAATCTTCTGTAATGTTTGGCTTTTAATAATTAAATTAAAGTAGTAGAGATGAAATCTATGTATTTTGGGGCTTAAATCAGAGTGAAGGTTCCTGTCTTAGTCTAAACTATTCTTATTTGTCAGCTTTTGCAAAAAATCTTGTTTTTACCTTAATTTACTTTCATATTGCCTGCACTAATTTTTATTTGCCCTGTTGTAGCAAAACGATCGTATTGCCACTGCCAAAAATATTGTAAAAGACGTTTCGTTACCAGAGATTTTTACAATTTTCATTCTGAATCTGCCTCTTACCCTCAATTCTACCACTAAATTATCATCAAAAATTAGCTGGATTTGGGTTGTGAAATATGTCTTTCTGAGAATTGAATATTTTAATCCTGATGGATCAAGAAATTCATCAACTGATACTCTTCTCATAAAATGCAAATTCATAAACCTTTCTTTGAAGCAGCAGAATAGTCTTTGCCTGCTTTCAAGACAACCAAAAATTATATTTGAGAGCTTTTTTAAGTCGTGAATTGGATAGCCGATTGTTTGGATTTGGATGCCAGGTCTTTCATATATTTTTTTATAAATTAAGGTATAAATATGATTCTCTATTAGGTTTTCGTCCCTTATTCTGCGAATTAGACTATTTTCATGTTTTACGAGCTTGGCCATTTGGTGCAAGGTAAAAGGATCTATTATGTCTGGGCTGAAGTACTCTTTGTATGAAAAGCTGATTTTAGCCAATTGTCTTAGCTTTCTGAGACATGCTCTACCTTTTTTCTCTTCCTTAAATATGCTTTTTAGGATGGTTATTAGCAGTTTTATCTCGTTGTTCAAGAAGTTTTTCCTGTATATTTCTTGGTAGAAGCTGGATCCTAGCAGCAGCCCTTCGCAGCCTAAATTATCGAAAATACTGAAAAAAGTGTCTGTTCCTATCAGCATCGTTAGCAAGCATATTCCTAGAGACCATATGTCATTCATTGGACCATCATACGGTATTCTTCGCAATACTTCTGGCGAACAATAGTACTCAGAGCCACAAAAGTCTCTCAACTGCTGATTTTTGTTGATAAACTTTGAAAATCCAAAGTCACAAATTTTTAATTTTAGATCACTGGTGATTATTATATTTTCGAGCTTAAGATCTCTGTGCACAATGTTGTTGCAGTGAAGATATTCCAGAGCTTCCACGAGCTGGACTAAAACTGCAAAAATTTCTGATTCCCGCATCTTTCCTCTCTCATCCAAAAATTCTTGCAGAGTTTTTCCAGGACAGTACTCCATAGACATGAGAAAAATCCCATTGCGGATTTCGCAGTGATAAATTTTTGGGAAATACTTGCTGTCTATCAGCGATAGAATCAGTGATTCGCTCAGCAGAAAATTTTTGATTTCATCAGGAAAAAACTGGCAAACTTTGAGAGCTACGAGCTTTTCAGTGTTCTTTTCAGTAGCAAGGTAAACTGAACCAAAGCATCCTTTTCCTATCCTAGAAATAATGTTTAGCTGTGATGTGTACAATGTCTGCTCGAAAGCTTCATCTAAGTTGAAGACAAACTCTTGATTTTTATCATCTGCCATTGGGATTTGCAAATATGTTTGTAAATAGAACCAAATTAAGTTTTGGAATGAAAGCCACAAACACAATCCTACCTTATAAAATTGGGACAAAGATGGTTGATAAGTTTGTCTTTCTAATTTGCAGCTGTAAAAATCAATTACGAGGACTTGTGTGAGATAAATATTGGTATCAAAAAAAAGAAGACAACATCATACATGCCAGATCTGCTGTCATAAATTCAATGTGTTTATTGGCCTAAATAAATGTATTTGCAAGCATCTCTGCATAATTAAGATGCTTTTCGATTGCTCTTCTTTCATTACCTAACTTATAATAAATTTTTTGTATTTTAAAGACTGACAGACTATGCTGATAGAAATAAACTAAAGCTTTGAGCAGATATTTTTGCTTCAGATGATATCTTTGGCAGTAGATCTTCTTTGAGAATCATAGAATTCTATCTTAAAACTTACATTTGATTGAGAAATAAAATTTTCACAAAAAATATTTTTAAATTTTTATTCAAGCCGCGGTTGCCTCATTGTTTTTGAGAACCATCTTGTCACTGAATTCTGCTGCAACATTCGATTCTCCATTTTCCAGGTCGCTCATCTTTTTTTTAAACTTGGCATCCAAAATACTTTCCATCTGAGAAAGCAGTTTAGCAAATCTTTCCCCGGGCTCATTCTTTCCGTTTTGGCCTATAACACCATTTCTATATTCGTTATAGTATTTTGCATCTGTTCTGCACTTAAGGTCCTCAAAGCATTCGGATATTAATATTCTCTGCAGCTTTTTGAAGTCGCTGTACTGCTCGTTCTCAATGTCAACGAATCCCCACGGGTAGCTTCGCCCCAGAATAACAGCACCGTCCTCTTCAAAGGTTGTTTCCGAGGCTATCGTTGCCATTGGAAAGTCATTAAGGCTTTCTTCGGAATAGTCGTAGAAATCTATGCCGCTCTCTTTGAATACCTGATTTATCTTCTGTCTTTGTATCTGCAACTCTTCTGTTGTAAACATGTCTGCCTTTGTTATTATTGGAATAACATTGACCTTCTTGGAAAGCTCTTTGAGATCCTCAATCTCATTTTTAGACATTTTGTCCCCCGGAACCAGGTACAATGCCGCATGTATTCGTTTGTCTTCAAATGGAACATGCAGGCCCTGCTCATTTTCGAAGTAGTCGCTATTTAAAGAGTCTAGAAGCTTGAATATCTTTGAGAAGTCTTCTCCATGGTACGTTGTAACAGAAATAACCAGCCTTATGTTGTTTTCAAATATCTCACTCACAGTTGAGGATATTGAGTCCGGCCTGTCTCTGCTGATCAGCGAAGCCGAAAAAAGAGAGTTGATCAAGGTTGTAGACCCCAGTCCTCGTCGTCCTACAACAAGAAGGTTGAAAGTGAATCCTTCCTCGATTGCTGCTTCTCTCACCTGCTCAGGGATCAGCGAGAACCCAAATCCTGGGTTGATGTTCAGCGTTGAATAGTCATTATGGACCGATGGGACATCCTTCATTATTTATTGGCAAGCTAGATTATTTAAAACAAAAGATAAATAAACATCAAAATAAACATACAATTTTCAAAAACTACAGCACCCGCCGTTCCCGAGAGATCTCTCATCTCAGTACTTAGACAGGCTCGCATCAGCTTAACTTCGGAGTTCGGACGGGTTCCGGTGCTTTGTAATGGATATGGCCGTAGATGTGAGGAAAAGCTCTGTTTGTTATAAACTTGGCTAATGTTGTTGTTTTTTTACTTTTTCGCAAATTTACAAAATTTCTGAAAACTTAACCGCCAATAAACGAAAATAGAAAATTTTAAGCAAGAAACAGCCACAAAATATTTAAAATTCGGTTTTAATTGTAACAATTGCCTCATCCACTCTTCTCTTCCACTCAACAAACTTGCCCTTCATTTTCTCAATTTCCTCGGCATTCAAGGCCCTTGGAATAACCCTGGAAAAAAAGAGTGTTCTTTTCTCTGAATCAATCCAGCCAGATATGACACCTGTCCCAAGAGCCTTGAGCAGCAGCTTCAGCAGCATAATCTCATCAACACACAGCTTGGACATGAATACATCAAAACCAACATATTTATGCTCTGATTTAAAACAGATCACTATAATATTGATCAAAAAGAACTTCTCTTTGATAAATTCAGCATCATTTATGCTTAAAACATGCATAATGTTCTGCAAGTTTACCTTGCTGATATCTCCTTCCAAGAAGCAGTCAAAAATATTCTTTAAATCATTATTCTGCAAGATTCTGTACTCATTGAAGGCCATGACAGATGAAAAATCAAAAAAGGTTCTGCTTAAAATAGACAACCTGACCAACTTCTCAATATTCTCAACTTTATTTGTCGCTTTTGCATGTTTTAGAAAGTATTCCTGGGCATTCTCGACATTCCCGATGGATTCATAGAAATTTCCAGCAAGAAGCAGCAGGAAATAATAGTTCTCGTCAGACAACTTCTGAGACATCCAACTAATAATTTGCGATTCAATATTTTCATATCTTTTTGCATAAACATTAATCATGCATTTATGCATGCTCAAACAACAGAGTTCTTCTTTGTAAACATTCTCGTCTCTTTCTCTAATCGCTGAAATGCTGTAGTTAATCAAGCTCAGCGCCTCCTCAGTTTGCAGTTTAGAAAGAAGAGCGACTGTTGTGGACGCAATACTTAGTGGATGAATCCGTGGGAGAAGCTCTACGAATAAATGTAGCATGGAGTCTAGAACTTGCTTGTCATTAGATTCCTTTGACAATTTACTTACTAGATGGCTAAAGTCGTACCATTTTCTTTCTTCTATTAATGTTTTTAGAGTCTCTAAGCTCATCTATGGGACAAAAATTCCAAACATTTATGCTGGACTAAATAATCCAATGCAAGAAGTTCGTATCACAGAGATGTAGAAGAACAGCAGGAAAGGTGAGTTGGCTATGAAATTAAATATTCTTGCAATGTGTAAAGATTGAAATGTTGGAAAGTTGAGATTCTTATCATAAATTTGTTTATAGAGTCAAATTTAAAATTAAGTTTAAAGATCTTTTAGTGCAAAAATTTATGATCAAATTTATTGTTAGAAAAACTCAAAATTACTTAAACCTTTATCACTTTATTTTCCACAAATTCTGCAAAAGAATTTTTAATCTCGAAAAAACTATTTTCAGAAAAGAGGTATCCATAGTTTTCACAAAAATACAGCCCCGAAACCACAAAATTTTCTGTTTTAATTTCAAATATACTTTCATTGCTTTCTATTTTCAAACCATTATTCAAAATACCAACCAAAGATTTCTGACTTTTTAAGGTAAAAATTCTTTTGTATTGCACTTCTTTTCTTAGGTACATGCGCTCGCTGCTTTTAGGATCAGCCTGGACTAAATACTTCCTTTTGTCTGATTCCTGTATAAAAAAGCAGTATTCCCCAGATATTGTAAAATCTAGAATGTCTTGGAATTTGTATACAGCATTTTCTAGGTCTCTGAAATCGAAGATTCTTAAAGAGTCTCCGTCGTAGCAATAGACAAAATGGTCCAGCCAGCCCACTTTTTGGGTATTGGCACAGGGCTTGGAGTTGATTAAGTATCTGCATTTCAGGTCATAGAATTTTATGTTGTAGTCGTCAAAAGAAGCAAGGATGCAGGCATTGGAGTACGAATGAGAGTGCAAGTTTTCATTTTCATATTTGTAGATCTGTTTGCTCTTTTCCCTGTCAAACACTGCCAGTCCCGAGCAGTCCGTGGCAGTAAATACATAGTCGTCAACAGGATAGAACTTCACATCTTTCTTAGATGAGCTAGTTGAGATTCTACTAGTTCTTGCGCCTTTGGAATATGTTGTTATCGAGCCATCAGTCTCTGAGTATAATATTGTATTTCTGTTAATGTCAGAAGCAAAGTGATAGGCCTCACAGATTTTACTAATCATTCTGACGGCAACTTGTAAAATTTAATAAACATTGAAAACTCCCAGCTTTTATTTGGTGCAATTTTTTAAGTACAAGCCAATTCAAAAGTAGGTGACCATTTCAACTTGCATTGCCTATTTGAAAATTTTGACAAAAAATTTTATTTGGGAGCACAAGCTTGGCCAATGTAAAACATTCTCCTTAAAATAAGTAAAATTTTTACCTGGCAAATCAGTCTTTTTGAATTGAAAAATAAACGTTAGTCTGAGTTATAAACAAGCTTTGGGATAAAATCTTTAATTACCAATTGAATCTTTATGGATCAGATGAGTGGCCAGGACTATTTTGTCCAAAACATTGTCAACGCTTGAGTTCCACCTTTTTTCCCCAAAGCTGACATAATTAGATTGCTGATTTATCTTGGCATTGCAGTACTTTTCATTCACCATATCACTTATAAACTCTATGATATCTTCCTCTTCCAGCTGCATGACTTCAACCAGCTGCTGAATCTTCATTGTGGAGAAGAATTTGGATATAACAAAAAAGTTATGTTCTATTATTGCTTTGCAGATCAGGGATCTATCAAGATTATCTGTAAACTTAGAGCTAGCAGTTTCCAGCTGTTCAACAGTCTCAAACCCAATGATAAAGTCAGATGAGAACCTCTTTGTAAATGTCCTTATGACCTCGTCATTATCCTTCGAATTGCCAAACTTATTCAGCATCTCCAGCTTCTCCTCAATGATGTTTTTTCCCTCAACCAGACAGCTGCTCATTATACACAAGATGGATCCCATCGCAACATTCCTGGTGCATTCATCAATCTCATTCAGCTCCAAATACAAGGAGCTCCCGTCCAGGAAGGATTTCTGTCCTATCTTCAGCAAAATGCAATAGTTCAAATAGACAACCTTCTCGTCATCCTTCAAATACCCTTTCCTCACCTTCTTCATTATCATTTCTGCCTCTTCAAACTTTTTAAGCAGAAGAGCCAGTCGGAACTGCTCAAATAAAAACGCATTTCTTCTCTTGTCAGAGATTGTTGTGAATGTCTCCACAGGAATGTTCTTAATAACTGAATAGCCCTGTGCTATGTCGTTCCCGAGGCTGTTTTTTATGTGTTCAGCAATGCTTATTCTTTCATCCTCCAAATAAATCTTTCCTTCGACTACCTTCTCAAGCAAAATCTTCAGAAACTCTATCGACTTATTCTTCGCAAAAACACTGCTTATAAGCTTCTTTATGCTGCTATGATCCTGCCTTCTTTTGCTGATCAAGGCCCTCAGCGACGAAACAACTTCCTCCTCAGAATTGCACGATTCAATTATTTTGGACTGTATTTCCTCCAAGTTTTTTATTTCTCCGGCCATCCTAGCTTGTCTCTCCAAATCAAAAAGTTTATCCATGGGTTTGTTTATGCGAAAAGCAATAAAAAAAACTTGTTCTTGTTTATGCAAAATAGCTAATGAGCCTGTTCTTTGCTATTCAAGGCACAAATCCTAGCACTGGTATGTTGAGTCCTTTAAATCCGTCTAATTTGAGAATCACAGATGCCTTTTGATAACTCATGGAATACTTTTGAAGGAAATGTGCAATGATAGGAATATTTAAATCTTTTATATAAAAACTGTGTTTGTTTTAGGCCCTATGGACTATAAGAGAACGGGAATCTATAATAAACAGAAGGAGTCTCTTTATAATGGCAACATCCTGAAGCCTCACAACGACTGCAAATATGAGATATGCGAATTTCCAATTTATATGAACTATTCCATCATAAATGGGTCTCTTGTTGTAGATTCTGTCAAATTTCCTTTGAAGAAGAAATACAAGACAATCGTAGGAAGAAACAACCATGTATTTATTTGCTATGACAAGGTTTTGGAGGTCTATGAGCTGGACGGCACTCTTTATAAAAAAATTATGAGTGATGAGAATATACTTGCAGGCAGCGGAGGATTCCTTGTGTTGGATAGAGTACACTACATCTTCAATTTTTATTGCGATGCGATCTTTGTTGATGTTAAGCCTGAGGTTCTGGACTTTTGCATTAACGGGGACATTGTATTTTTTGAAAATGGCAATTTGAACATAAAGTCTAACAATAAGGAGATTGTGTACGATTGCAACACTGATATAATAAAACAGATGGGCGAAATTGAAGTTTATAAAGATTCAGTGAAGATTGAGGATATTGTGTGTTGTAGAAGTTTAATGTTGTATTCCTTAGAAGGCAATGGCGATCCAGAACAGGCATTGAGCAAGAACCAGGCAGGAGATGGCCAGGCATCCAATTGGTTCAACTGCTTTATCATACTCTGCAAGAATTGTGTATTCTTGATTTATAAAGATATAATAGTTAAAAAGAAGTTGTCACTGGAGCTGTCAGATCTGATTCCTGAAAGATTTATAGCTCATAATTTTGTTGACCAAGTGGATTTTTATGACTGCATTCTTGCTCTAAGCTGTTATGAAAATGTCTTTCTGTACAAGTCGGATGGTGTTGAGAGATTTATAATGCTTCTGATGCAAGCATCAGACTTAAATAACAATAAAAAGCTGATTGATAAATTTTTTATCGGGCTAAAAAAATCTCTCCCAGACTTAGAGCCTGATTCTAGGCTGGACAAGAAGAACTCAGGATGTCTGAGATACACCACAATCTTGTGCAGAACATTCAGGCAGGTTGACGACAGGGCTAAAGAGTTTATTGATAGATTTATTGACTATTCCAACATCTATGTTGATGATATGTTTTATCTGATTATATACAAGCCAGACCTTACAGAAAAGTTTATTTTGCTCTGTAAAAGTATGGACAGGCTTTTCTATCTTGATGATCTTGTATGCTTTTTTGACAAGACAAATCAATCAGATAAGTTGAAAATGTTGTTTTTAAAAAATGACCTGCTGATATACAAATATAAGGGACTGGACAGACTCTACGAAATTGAAAGAGAGGAAGTCATGGCTCAAAGGGCTTGCTATTTGGACTTTCTCAATTCAAAATTTAGTTAAATAAACTGTTTTTAAGGATGTTGGGCTGTAAATGATGATTATAAAGATTTACGGGTATTTTTAAATTGAAATACAAAATAAATCTATTAAACAACAGTATTTCCATAAAAGCAAATAATTGAAGCAAGTATAGGTTTTTTGCTTAAGAATGTAGCTTTTATACTTTAGCTAGCAAATGGCAAGTGTTGCAAAAAGATGTGATTTTTTAAGAATTTTTATCTTTTACTTTTGTGAATGCATCAAAGCTAAAATTATTTCCCATTCAGCAAGAACTATCAGCCACAAGTGACTATCCTGCATTTATGTATGTTATCACGTCAAAAAGGATTAATTATATTGCGTTATGAAGCCAATCAGCACAAAAAATATTTCGCAATAATTTAATTTGACTCCTTTAAAAAATTCATCAAAATCCTCCTGTGACTCCTTTAAACACAGAGTATTATATGCTCTTTGATAATCATTCATAAGTGCCAAACCAAATAATTTTTCTAAGAAATTAATAATATTTTATTTCAGCGCCCCTTAAAAATTTTTGATTTATAAAGAATTTTGTAATTACCCCATATGCCGGCCAATACAACAACAGAAATAAGAATTAAGAAAGAAATCAAGTTGTCTCTCAAGAATAAAGCCAAGGAAATGGAAATCATACCATGTGTTGGCGATGACATCTACAGATGGAAAGCTATCATGCGTCCATGCGAGAACAGCGTCTACCACGGCTGTGAGCTAGAATTGATCATCTACATTCCAGACTCATATCCGTATGCTCCGCCCAAAATAGCCTTTGTAACTCCCATTTATCATCCTAATATTAATTCCAGTGGAAATATTTGTATAAGCACCCTTTCTAAAGATTGGTCTCCTGCTTTGACTGTTGAAAAAACCCTTTACAGCATCATGAGCATGCTGGACGAGCCCAATCCAGGAGACCCTCTCCGAGCCGATGCGGCAGAATTATATTTGAGCGATAGAGAAACCTACAATAGAAAAGTGCGAGAAGTTTGTAATGCAGCCATGAATCTTAAGAAGCAATCAGGCCTTTAGGCACCTCAAAATAAATTTTTATCCTACAAAATTTTTAAATTATTTGTGAAATATTCAATTTCATGTAAAGATTTAGTAATAATACTTAACATTATTTAGAAAATATCATATCTTAAGCAATACAATTTAAACCTGAAGATTATGTGTAAATGCAATTTAAAAGTGCTTGATTGGTATGTGAACAAGATAATTTGCATAAAGCAATGACATATTTTACATTCCACTGACTATCTGTCTTTGAAGAAGAAATGCCTTTATTTATGGAGACAAGACAATCCTGGAAAACTTCTGACATTTGGGACTACAAATGTCACCTGAGCATCAGCTCAATCATACAGCTAGTCTCTTGGTGTTCTGAAACCTTTTTAACTAGACACTATACTGTTCTTGTCCTCGATCAAATCTACAACAACAAATCCATCCTCAAGGGGGTCAATCTCAATTTTCACTTGCCCACTCAAGCATTCAAAAACTTCGTTTAGAATTGCTTCAATTATATAAAGCCCACAATGCTCTTCGTACATTTCTTTTGTTTTGAAAGCATTCTTCTTGAATTCTATGGTTTTGTCAAAGTATGTGCTGAAAAATAGCCTTATGTAATGCTCAATATCCTTCCTTTTGATTTTGTTCATTATGTAGTGCTTTGAACAGAAATCGTCTATGATTCTGGCGCCTATCTCCTTTCCAATCGAAGAGCAGACTAGCTCATAATCTTCTGGATTCTCTTTGATTATTTTCCTAAGACAAGCTAAATGAAGTAAACTAAAAAATTCATTATTTATTTGCTCTGCCATCAGGGACAATTTAAATTCCAATTAAATTTAATATTTTAGATTTTAAATCATCATTTAGTCTAAATCTTTCTTGATAACACATTAATATCTCCTTTTTGTCTATTAAATAGAACTAAGCTACAGTCGTCAGCTAGATGTAAAGGTTCTTTTCATTGCGGCTAAAATGAAAAGTCCTGAACTATTTTGATAATTTTGACATTTCATTTGCTAATATTTTGGCGGCAAATATTTAACTATATTATTTCATGAAAATAACAAATATTTTCGGCAAAATACGACAAGATAACATGAGATAAGCACTTATTTTGCTGAATATAAGATTGCTGGCAATTCTCATATAAAAATATGCCATCAATAGGCAGAAGTTCAAAATAATGTTCGTATTATTTTTTTACGTACAAATAAAAAAATAAATATTTTAAAAAAAAATAGAAAAAAGATCCCGAGCGGTTTATCATTCAACAGTTTATTTACAGATGTAACATACTTTGAAACCAAATAAACAATATTATCAATAAATACTTGAGTCAAAAACAAAACAATGGATATTTCTCAGCACCAAGCTCTGGGTGATGATGAACTCTACGACTTTCTTAAGAATGCCCCCAAATATTTCAGAGAGGGCGAGCGGATAAAAAAGTTCCAGCTGAAGAATGGAGACTATATTCATTGTGTGCTGTGGAACTACCATTTTTATATAACGGGAACTGACATAGTAAAGATCCTGGTGTGGCGATTTCAGAATTCAGGTCGCCAGCTGGGGAACATGAAAAAGTTTGAAGAGGGGGCCTTTTCTGACCTAAGAAATCTCAAGCCTGGAATAGATGCGACGCTTGAGGGGCCAAGATCAGAGTTTTTGGAGTTTCTGTACAAGAATGGATGCATCAGAACCCAGAAAAAGCAGAAAGTCTTTTACTGGTATTCTGTGCCGCATGACGCCCTGTTCTGTGATGCTATGGAAAGAGATTTAAGAAGAGACACCTCAATGTATTCTTATAATACTTTTTCCAACGACAGAAAGCAGCCGTTCGCTGACATGCAATACTCCAACAGGAAATATCCATCAGGTTACAATTTTTCACAAAAAGCAAGCAGTCTGAATTTTAATAAACCGTATCCGTCAGGCGATATAAGTCTTAGGCCTGTTGTGAGCCCCAAAAATGACATATTTAATATTAAGAACACCTTATTTGGGGATTTGACGCCTCAGAAGCCGCACTATCGGGAAAACAACAAGTTTTGTGGTGTTTTGAATGACGAGCCTTCTCAAAAAATATTTCCTTTGCCTTTTGAGACAAAAAACAGCAAACCCACATTGAAGGCAACTGAAAATTATGAAGACGAGAGCAAAATGAATCGTTTGAAATCAAAAATAGGCGAAGATTTGAAACGAAAGTTTGACGATTTTGATTTGGATCAGCTTGGATTTCTCAAGGAGAGGTGTTGTGAGTATAATCAGCTTGGATGTGAGAAAAAATCCTTGAATGAACGTAGTCAAGAGTCTTCGTCCAAAAATTTAGCTTCAACCGCCAAGGTGAGCTTTATTGGAATGGGAAATTCTGACATGAATGAATAAATAATTTTGAAACAAAGACATTAAAAAGTTATTTTAAAGTAAAGAAGAAGCAAATTTAAAAAAAACAATTATAAACTAAAAAATATTTTTTTACTGAATTTTGGTTGTAAAAATTTTGTGATCACAGAACCAAATTTTGTACTAAGTCTTATAAATTTCTCTAAAACAGCATTCAAGAGACATCAGCACATTCTAATATATTTTTGACAACCTTCTCATTAAAAAGAAGCTTGAGGTCATCTAGACATTCAAAAAAGTTACCACCTGATATAAAATCGACAATCATTTGGGCTCTCTTGTCCCCGATTCCATTCAACTTTTTAATATCAATAAATGAGCCTGAATTTAGAATTCCAAGAATTTTGGCACTCGAAAACTTCTGAATAGCCTTCTTGGTGATTTTTTGAAGAGCCTTTATTTTATCAGCCAAAGCTTCTGACGGGGCAAACTTAAAAATAGTCTTGTAGGTTTCCAAAGCCGATTTGTAATCATTGACAGATTCGAATTCTCTGGCCTTGGCAGCAAAACACTCAGTACTTTTCTTCTTTGTAATTGGTGTCATTTCTATGTTTTGTGTAGAGATCAGTCCTCTAAAAGACGAAGAACTGTCAAATCTAATAGGTTTTTTGCTTTTTCTGGACTTTCTGGTTTCAAGAGTTTTTATGCCCTTGTTCTGTACGCTTTCAGATTCAGGAACAATCTTGTTTTGGTTTATAATTTTGTTTACACCCGATTCTGCTTGCATTTCTAATTTGGGATTATCAGCCACGCCGATAAAATCTTTTTCATCCTCGTGGGACTTTTTGCACACCTGTAATCTTCTAACATGCCTATTTACAACTAATTCTTCATTTCTTTTAGATTTGTCCAATTCTGTTTTCTTCAGATCTTCTATTTTCTTATTCGCATGAAGCCTGTCAAATACACTGTGCATTCTTTTTTCATGAGACCTTACAGATTTATGATTTACTATCTTCTTGGACTTCGAAGCAAAGCTCAAAGTGTTAAGTGCTTCTCCATTCTCATCTATCTGATCTATCACTGTTGCTATGATGTAGCACAGCCCGGATCCGCCGATCGACTCTTGAAGCAGTCTCGTCAGTTTGGAATCCCTGTATGGTATCCTAGACTCTTTGTTAACAATCACATTGACAACCTTGTTTAAAACAAACAGTGATTTGTTTATGTTTGAGGACTCAACCATTCTGCTTCCTTGATTGCCTGTTTTTCTATTATTTTCTGATCCTGCAAGATCTACCAAATTTATAACCTTCCCATCCACATCAATTCTAACTATCAAATGGCTTCTGCTAGAGCATTTGTTTAGATTAGTCTCTGCTGTCTTTCTGTTCCTTACAATCACATCATTTAGCCTGCTGAATTCTTCAATATCTTGGATTGTTTTGGTGGTCAAGTCCTGCAAAAATACAGTGCCATTGCATTCCCTGAGATTCTTCTCTGCACTGTCACATAAATCTAAAATCTTCTCATTGTAAATCTCTATAAAAGAGATCTGAACTTGCTGTTTAAGAAGCAATTTCTGCAAGATTTGTAGAACCAAGCCAGGTGACTCTTCCGTTCCTTTCATTGTGTATGTTTTTCCAGATCCTGTCTGCCCATAGGCAAGAATTGTAATATTGTGCTCCAAAGGCAGTTCAAATGCCTGCTCTAATTCTGCAAATATGTTTTCTGTTGTTGAGTGGGGGCCAAAGACCTTGTCAAAATAGAATACAGAATGGCTGTTAGACACATTACAAATTTTAATTGTATTTTCTTCTATTTCAAAGTCAGAGCTGTGTGCCTTCACTCTAACAAAGGATTTAACCGGCATTTCTTTATTTTCTGTTTGCTCTTCCATGGAGAAAAAATATAAAAACAAAATTTAAAATAAATTTTATGCTGCAGAAAATCTCTGAAATATTCTAAACTACTTTCTTATTGCAATAGTTTTTAAAATTCTAAAAGACAATGCTTTATAAATAAACAAATGTTCTCTGCAATAAAGTATTTGCAGACAAAGCTAAAATTCTGCACTAAACCTAACTATTCATGTCGAAGTAAGCTTATAACGGGATGATCAATCGTAATAAGCACTATCAGAGTCGCTAAAATAAGGCAGTACAACCCAGATGTCCAGTCAGAACAAATAAGAGAGTTAAACCAAAACTTGTATTCGAAAAAAATTTACATAAATCTGGACTAGACTCAGGATGACATTCCAGAAAGAACAATAATGATTAAATTCATATTTTATCAAATTCGACAATTTTATTATCAGCATAAGTTTTATGTAATACTTTACTTTTGATTTACTCTAAAAAATTTGATAAAATGCATAAAATTCATTCTTGTTGTGCCAAATCAGTTAGTATCAAGTTGTCCATAAATAGATATTTCAGGTTGTTGATCAATTCAAGCACAAGCTTATTTAAAGCTTTGGCACTGGAAGTTTTCCAAGAGGTGTTGCACAAGGCTTATTCACAAAATATTCATGCTTCAAAGCATCAATGCAGGTGATTCTAATTAGCGGATTGAATGTCAGGAGTCTTCTCAGCAGATCTAACGCATCTTCAGACACTGCAGTAAAAAGATTCTCCAGGGGCGTACCAGGAAGCTTCTGGAATTCAAAAAAACCAGGCAAATCTCTGACTTCTGGCCAGTCCTCAATAGCAGGAGTCCCAAGTGCCTTAAATATAAATTCAATCTGCTGAAAATCGTTGTCTGCAGCGAAAAAGGGAACCCTTAGAAACATTTCGGCAAAGACAGCTCCCACAGACCACATGTCAGCCGACAAGCTGTATCCTGTTGCACCTAGCAGTACTTCTGGTGGCTTGTACCACCTTGTTATTGCCTGTGGTGTAACTTTGGAATCGATTCTCCGTGTCAATCCAAAATCTGCCAATTTTAAGGTTCCATCAGCTTTAATTAGACAGTTGTTAGGCTTGATGTCTCTATGGATCAAAAACCTGCTGTGGCAGGCCAAAAGACCCTGCAGAAGCATAGAAAACCAGCTTTTTATGTCTGATGGCAAGATAACTATGGATTTATTTTTCAATATCATTTCCAGGTCAAATTCACAGAATTCTAAAACAAGATGAATAAAATCCTTGTGCACAAATACGTCTTTGAGCGTCAGTGTAAATTCACTGTTCAACTCTTTCAATGCCTTAATTTCTCTTATTGCGCTTATTTCTTGGCCTACCCCATACTTTGTCTTTTTAATCTTTTTGATTGCCACTAAGTTGAGGTATTTTGATGGCTCTGATTTAATTAGCTTGGACTCTTCTGCTGCAACTTCTTTAGCAAGATATATCACAGCGTAAGTACCCTCTCCAAGCTTCTTGCATTTGTAATAGCTGGACATAGGCCTGCAAATTTTCAAAATAAAAATGTAATGAATTTCCTGTACAAAACAAGAGTCAAATCGTCTATGCAATATGCTAAGTATTGTGAACATTAGTGTAATATGCTTTAATTAAATTTTTCATCTACAAAGCAATTCATCTTGCCTGTAAAATAATAATACAAAAAAGGCAGGCGCATAAAGTAGCTATTTCTCATTGAGAGCATTTAATTAATAAATATTTATGCTGGACAGATCTCAAGGACAGCATTAGTCTTCGCAGTAGCTTGAAAAAAACTATTTGTAACTAAGAAATAACTCCCAAAGCATCATCATTGAGAGTTCCAATGGCATAGACCTTAGAACTGTTGATTTTTGTGCCGATTATCTTTAATCTCACCAATGTCCCATTGCCAAGAGAGCTTAGAATATTCTGTGGGACTTGGTAATTGTAAATAAAAATGGACAATGGCCCAACATTTGCAAAGAATCCCATTTTGGTGCATGAAATGATCTGAGCATCAATGACCTCGCCATTTGTAGGCTTTAAAATCAGAGCCTGGTATTCTATTTGGAACGAGATTTGGCCAGAAAGCAGTATTTTCCCTTCACTAATTTTTTCTATTTTCAAAACAGCAATGATATACCCGGAGGATGTGCATATGCCCTCTACCTTCTTGAAGAGATAGTCCTGGATCAGGAGTTGGATATTCTGGCCTATATACTGTGGCTGGAGCGTAATGTTGTGAGTAAAGGACTTTACATAAAACATGGGGGCAGAATGCAGAGTCCAAAAGTACTATTATAAATTAAAGGACATTATGCAATAAAGAAAAGTTAGAAGCAGATCATAAAAGATGATTTATGAACAAAAAAAGGGAATGTCTGTCCTAGGTAAGATGTTTATTCAATGATGTTTATTATTGTCTTTTTAGAACTAGATAGCTTAAGTTGAAGCTTATCAAGTTATTCTGATTGACAATCAGAGCAATATTTATGCTTTTGTTCATTGCTTAGCTCATATTTTTTTTCCTTTAAAAACTTTCCATTTTTTTACCCTCTTCTCTCAGAGTAGTAGCTTTTTTATTAAAGTTGCACGATTCCTGAGAAGAATACTAGAAAATCGGGTGTGGATACGTTCATACAGCTCCACAAAGATTTTCAAATATTTTTATCCAAGTTATTTTGTTCTAACATTTTATTTCTGTTACAACATTTTATTTGTTCAGTCTATCTTTTTTAGGATAGCTAGTTTCTATAGTTCCTGCTTTCATCTTTATAACTATCTATAACATTGTATTTATAAAACATAACAGTTTAAAATAGATGTTTTTATGCAGTTTAAGGTTAAAAAGTAGCTTAATTTTGTTTATTAAAATTTACACAACATAAAAAATAATATTTCATGCGCATAAACTTATGTTATCCAACAGTCACTGATATGCATTGTTATAATTCTTCCATGGTGCATTCCCTTCGTTAGAATAGTAGTCCATTTGGTAATCCCCGCTGTAAAAAACTTCAAAGGGAGATAGAAGAGGCTTGCTGTAGCAGCTTCCCCAATCAATGCTGAGCCTAGGACAGGAGATCTGAACAAAAGCATCAATAAAATCGTAGTTGTCCAAAATTCTCTGATTGATCTCATCCACTACAATTCTAAAAATAGTATACTTTCCATAACTTTCTAGCTTTTTTATGACATTTTCAAAGATTCTCTTGTTTCCTTGTCTTCCGAGAGACCCAAGAATTACTCCAAATGACTTCCCATCAAATGCTCGTCTAATCTCATTTTCTCTTATACTCCTCATCTTGTCAAAGTCATAGAATTCTTGGGTCAGCTTCCTGGAAAATGGGCAATACTTGTAGTAGTTTAAATGCGGATTTTTTATCATTGCACTCTCCAGATGGAATCTTCCATCTCCAATGTAAATGACATTTTCCACTCCATTGATGGATGGAGAGGTGCATCCTAGCACCTCTCCAGGACTGAGAGGCTTTACCTGAGGAACAATCGACTGGACACATGTGCATTCTGGGTCATTCTTCCGACTGCTCAAGTTTGTATTTTGCGTACTTTTCAAAAAAGTTGCTTCTTCTAATGCCTCTATTCCATGAATCATACATTTCTCATGCCTCTCCCTCTGCCGAGAGTTAAGCACCCGTTTTAGCTTGTTGACTGACGAATTAAATTGGATGGTCCCTATAATGGCAACCTTGCCAGTAAATGTCCCAACAATAAGCTCATAAAGATGGTCTATGTCTATTCTTATATCAACAAATACGTACAAAACTCTAGTAAGCATCTCGGTGATGGGAATCAAACAGCTGTGACCATAATGTATCAGAAGATCCGATTCTATGCTCTGGTCATCGATACAGCAAGCCCCGTAAACCACATCATCGAGTACCACACAGTCTGCATTTGTGTACTTTTGGATAGTGTCTATCAGCAGTGGGGCGTAGCAGAGCAATCCATCTGGAAATTGGAGTGTCACTTTCTTAGCATTTAGCTTCTCTATAGTTTTGAGTGTCTTTGCTATTTCAAAGTTGTAGTTTTCAGGGATTCCAGCAATCTTTTCTGGAAAAATCGTTGGTTCTTTTAAAATTACCATGGGCCTGGACAAATAAAAAATTTACTATGTTTTTTCTAATCTTGTTTTTCTGTTATTTTATCAGTAACATCTGTACAACACTTCCTCTCGTATAGTGGCATGCAGCTGTTAAAGCCTCTCTTTTTTGCCAAGCACAACGGAAGATAGTCCATTATCTTATTATTTTTTACTATCCCCAATTATGAACAATATTGTGACTAATCCCCAAAGCAATTCCTCGAAGGAAGAATCTCAGCCAAAAATGGAGGAAATATACTTGAAGCTCAAATACTGGATTGAGGATTCTCTTGACTTGTTCAAAAATGACCTTCTTCCCCTCTTGTATCCGATATTCCTCCACATATACTTCGATCTCATTGCCCGTGATGAGATTGAGACAGCAAAGAAGTTTTTCAGAGACTACAGGGCCGACTTTCCCGACAAGACAGAGGAACTAAGAATATTTGAGTCTATTTATGCACCACAGCATCTCCACGAGAACAGCATGGTGGTTGGATTCAGAACCAACAAGTACTTCCTGATAATGGGGAGGTATGCGTATGACTTGCTTATCAACTTTCTGGAGGAGAACAATCTAATTTACATTCTGAAGATTATGAACCAGCACATGGAAATCAAGGCACAGAGTGGAGCCAAGTCAGAGGAGAGAAAAAGCGGAATAGACGCCTGTGTTGAGAATACACCAATAGATTTGAATACCTCTTTAGTTTCTACAGAATGCGAGGAGTCGATCCTGGCATCAGAGCAGTACCGCTATGACCATCTTGAGACATATGTTATGCAGCTGAAGAAGCAGAGGGAGACAAGGAAGGTGTTCTCTACTATAAAACCTTCGCCATCGCAGATTGTAGGAGAAATAGAGAAGCTTAAAGATTTATGCAAAAGAGTATCGTTGAACAAGAATTACCTGCCTTCCATCTGCTGCTATACAGTTCAGAATACATACGAGGGAATGACATGCTCGGAAATATCTAACGATTCTACTTTACTGGCCTGTGGATACAATGACTCTTACATAGACATTCATTCGTTGTCCAAGAATCCCCTCAGGAAGCTAAAGAACTCGTCTGAGCTGAGCAAGATAGACATTAAAGGAAAAGACGAGAAGTTTGAGGATATTGGAGAGACTATACGCTTGATTGGGCATTCAGGACCTGTGTACTCAATAAAGTTCTGCTCATCAAACAAATATCTGATCAGTGCTTCCCAGGACTGTACCATAAGACTCTGGTCTCTGGAGCTCTTTAAGCCCATTGCTGTGTACAAGGCCCATGTGTTCCCAATTTGGTCTGTTGACTTTGCACCGAATGACTTCTACTTCGCCAGCGGCGGAGCAGACAGGCAGGCCATTGTGTGGTGTATAAAGTCCAATAAGCCAGAGAGACTCTTTTTAACATCTCTGAGCGATGTTACTGTGGTTAAGTTCCACACCAATGGCAACTATCTCTTCACAGGCTCCTCAGATCATAAAATTCGCATGCATGACTTAGAATCCTCGAAGATGGTCCGCACATTTTGCGGTCACTCAGACACAGTAACATGTATCGATATTTCCCACGATGGCAAGCTGATGGTTTCAGGCTCTAAGGACAAGACTGTGATTCTATGGGATATCGACACTAGCAAGATTCTTATAAAGTTTGTAGGACATGAGTCCATAATCTACTCTGTCTCTTTTTCCTATTTCGGTACGATCATCTGCAGTTCGGCCGCTGATAATTCTGTCAGAATCTGGGACAAGACAGACCTGACTGGAAACTGCCTGGGCGTGTACTACACCAAGAATACCCCCATCCAAACTGCTAAATTTGGCTATAGAAACATCATATCTTGTGTTGGGCCTTTTATGGGCTAAAGCCATATTAAATTATGTTCTAGTATATCATTTTTTGTAGTTGTCACATATTTTGTAGCTTGAATGTATTTTTAAGTTGAAACCATGTTTAACAGTTAAAATTTGTAGTTAAGACTATGTTCTGTAGTTAAAGCAATGCTTCTTTCTAAATCTATTATATTTTAGATCATTCAAAAATTACAAAATTTTGAAAAATTTTAGACAATTAAATAAAAATTTTAGCTTAAAAATTTATTGAACTTCCATCAAACTTTCTTCTTCTTCTTGTCTTTGACATTTGCTTCCTGCACTGCTTCAACAGGATTCATAGAAACTTGGGGCACAACAATATTTTGAGAATTACTCAGATTATCTTTTCTTTCATCTTCCTGGACATCAACACTCTTAAAATTGTCTACATTCTCAGTTTCTGCCTTCTTCTCATCCTTGGTAGATTCAGAGCAATTCACATCAACTACTGGTGACAGAGAATCTATGGATTTATCTTCCTCGTGCTTCTTTTCTACACAGGAAAACTCTGTTTCTGAGGCCTTGAAGCTTGTTATTTCCACCTTCATAGTATGGCTATCGCAAATGTTAGTCTTAGTATTTACTTCATTTGCAAAAGATTCCTCCTTGTTTTCTTCAGCTGCATTCTCTTGATTTTTTGCCGAATCTAAATTCTCCTCATTCTTCTGCTCAGCTAAGCTATCATCATTCTTATCTTCAACCTCTTGTTTGTTGTCTTCAACTACCTCTTCGTTTTTATTTTCAACTTCTTGTTTGTTGTCTTCAACTACCTCTTCGTTCTTATTTTCAACTTCTTGTTTCTTATCTTCTGCAATACTATCCTCAGCGCTTGTGTTAATATCAGAAGCCTCTCTCATTATATCATACTTCACTTGCTTCAGCATTCGCTCTTCTTCATTTAATTCCAGGGGCGGCTCTTCAAAATCCTTATTCTCCAGTGCCATCTTAACTGCTATCTTAAACTCTTCTTTTAAATCTGCTGGGCCTGTGTACTTAATGTCTGTACTCTTTGTAAAGGGCTTTATTGACTTCTCTTCTACCAATGAGTATGTCAGCTCTTCTCCAAAAAATAAAACGGCCTTTCCCTCATGATTTTTAAATGTCTTGAGCTCATCTTCGACAGCCTTAGAAGCTATTCTTCCTGGCCAGAACGGGAACCCCTCAGCCTTTGCCCACACCAAATCTCCTACAGAAAAACGCCTGCTCATAGGGTGGGCATGAATTTTAGATAAAAAATTGGTCAAATAAATTTGTAAGCATAAATAAATTGGTCAAATAAATTGTAAGAATACATAAAGTGTTCAAACAAATTTGTAAGCATACAAAAAGTGAAAATTAGAGAACACGAAAATTAAGGATATCTTTTGAATTAAAGCTTCTCTAATTCGCATAAATTGTGCATATATAAATTATATGCATAAAGCTACAATAATCCAACAAATTTCTAGATTTATTTATATTTTATGCAAACCTTGAAAGTATATGCTTGGTGAATGGAATCGCTTTCATTTCTTTGATGAAGGGCTTGACCAAGTTCTTGGCCTTAGCTTTTAGCTCAGCATCAGCCACATCAAAAAAGCGTTGCACAACATAGTTGGCATACATGTCAATGCACATGTAGTACAAGCAGGGCTTTCCACCATCCATGCATTTCGAAAACTGGTCGAGAAATGCCTCCAGTTGTTTTTCTGTGGAGTTATTTACACATCTTTCCACAACGTTTGACGAAAATTTGTCTTTGCTCAGCATAAACGAATTTGCTATGATGTAAGAGAAAATCTGATCTTTGAGCTTGTTTGGTGTTTCAATAAGATGCTGAATAACATAATTTCCGTATTTGTCATTTATAAGGTGTTCTATGTTCTTAATCACATTCAGGTAGATGCTCCAGGTTTCATCCTCAGTGCATACTTCAAATATCCTCTGCAAAACCCTGCAGCCGTACCTCTGTCTCGCCAGATCGACAGTGTTGTTCTCAAACTCCCGTATGAGAAAGTCCTTGTCTATATTCTTGTCTATACACTTTTGAATCACATGGTTTCCATTGGGACTCTCAATCAGCTCTCCGATATGGCTCTCCAATTCGGCTACAATCGACTTTATGTCATCAAGATTGTCCAGCAGCTTCTGTATTACCCTGCATCCGTAGACATGGAGGGAAAGCTCGTATATGTGTCCAAAAAATTGCAAAATGAGCTTGAACAGCTCGTCCTCGTTCAGAAAGGGAATAATCTTCTGTATGACATAGTTTCCAAAGAGATTCATGCTCAAGCTGTAGGCTGATCCCACTATCTGGCTGAAGAAGTAGCTAATCTGCTCAGGTGTCCATGTGTCAACAGCATTTTGTATGAACCTGGATCCCTCCTGGTCCTTACACACCTCTACACAGATGACACCAGTGTTGAAACACGGCTCAAGGCCGAGATTCTGGTAGAAAGACTTAATCTCATTCATCATGCTCGACTCATCCATCTTCTGTGGACTCGAAGAGCTGATTGATATGGGTATAAGAATATTATCCTTCTGGACCAAGTCCGGGATGATGTACACATTTTCTCCCACTGGAGTGTTAGTCCTGCTCTTCCCAGAGAATTCTGAGCACGACTCTGACTCCGGATGGTCCATGTCTATCATTTCCACGCCCGTTTTCTTTTCTGTAAATGCCTTTAAAATAAAGTCGTTATGTTCAGATGCCCAGTAAGAGGACTGGCCTTTGAAGAGAAACCTTGGGGGATCCAGCCTGGGGTCCTTCTTTTTCCGAAAGTAGTTTGTGTACTTCAGTTCCGTTCGTATTTCATCCAGCTCCACGTCGTCCGGCAGAATAAATTTATCTACCGGCGGAGCACTAACGCTTCTATTAAACAGCATTTAAAGGGTCACAAAACGAAAGTTGTATTTAAAAAAATCAAAAGTTGACAAATCATTTGAAAACAATAATAAAAAAGGAGGCTTAGTCCAGCAGCATTGGAAGTTGTTTATTTTATAAAACAAAAATAAATATTATACTTTGATCAACATTATTAAAACATAAAAATTTTAAAAATAAAATGAAAACTTACACGGATAATTTGCAATTAAAATAGGTTTTAAATAGACATTTGAAACCTATTTTTAAATTTCTACAAATCATAATCACTTCAAGAATTGAAATTTAGAAGATAAAATTGTAAGCGTTTATAATCTAAATCCAGAATCTTGTTCTTTGAGATGCTTATATTTTAATTGTCTATTCTATTAATGTGTAAATTCTATAGTATGACTTGAAAACACAATAAACAAATACCTATGCTAAGCTAGAATGCTAAATAGTAATGTATTGTAAATACAAATAACAGAATTGTGCTTTACAGTTGTTGACTGGCTCATTTTTTAATTTCTGATTAGCAAAAGGGGTTTTCATGCTGAAAATGATAAATAGAAAGGCTTTGTTCGCACACAAAAATGTTTCTAAATTTTCTGCTCTAACAGCAATTAAAAATACTGGTTTAATGCAGATTAAGACAAAAGCCATTTTAGAATAATTTTAATCAAATTACGTTCTTAATAAAATGTAATTTTAAAACGGACTTTGGAAGAATCTGAGCCAGAGTCAAATCTCGGGGTTGGCAACTCTACTGCCAAGGGCTTAGTAGCTATTCTTCCTGCATATCTCTCATTTAAATAATCTAAAACTATTGAGTTTTCTTTCTTCATTTAAGTTTCTAGGGGTCAAAAAAGAGTATTCTGAAACATGATGGTAGAATAACAATTAACTTGTTTTTCTATTCTATCACTTTTAATGTTTATTATAAATACAAATAGAATCTAATGTAAAAACACAATTCATAAATACATTAACTGATCAAAAGTAAGATTGTCTATGATTTCTGGATTGAGAATAAATAAAAGAATGCTTTAAATAAATACAGATCCTGTTCAAAGATATCTAAATATATTTTATAAACAAATTCAAAACAATAGAAGGCTATGATAGTTAATACTAAACAAAAATGTGTATTTAAGTACTGTTCTAGAACAAGATCAATTGCTCTACTTTCATTTGTCAATTTTAGTATTTTCATTACTGGTTCTTCTATTTGTCAATTTTAGATGAAAAGACATTGCATGCATGAAAATAACATAAATTGATATAAAGAAAGGAATAATAGTAACAAGCATCAGAAACGGATGATTATGTAACTAGTTTTAAAGCTTATTGATAAACTGTTTAACCCAAAGTTCTGCCTTCAGAAGCAAATCACATTCAATTTGTGATTGGAGGTAAAACAATAAGCGCTGCTCCTGCGGTTCAAATTTTTAAAAAAAATTTTACCCACAAATGCAAAGCTCAGAAACTAGAAGAAAGCATGTTCCTGGAACAAGGGAGATTTCCATAGAAATTAAGCAAATTACAGACAACATAAATGCAATAGATGCAGAGATAAAGATGGCGCAAGAGCGCATCCATTCGATAATATCTGCAGAAAAGAGTGCCTCTCCTAGGGCTAAGATTCTGAACGAGCTTAACCAAGTTACCCAAGAGAGGAATGCTCTCAATGGAGAGAAGAGAAACTATTCCAACCTGGCTAGATCTGCTAGGACCGAGATTGATGCAATTAGGTCAGAAAAGGCCAATTCAAGCTTGGGATTTAACAGTGTGGAGAAGATAAACAAGGCCATTGAGGATTTAGAAATGAAGCTTATTTCGACCAGCATCTCAGCCAAAGTAGAAAATGAAATTTCTGAGAGCCTCTCCAGCTTGAAGATGCAAAAGGAGAAGTTTGATAAATTTGAGAGCAAGTTTGCCAAGGTTGAGACTCTTGAAGCTAATTTAAAGGAATATAAGGCCAAGATATCTGAGCTTGTCAAAGAACTGGCCGAGAAGAATGCTGCAATAGATTCTCTTAAAGCTGATCTTTCAAAGCTTTCTGAGGGTGGAAAGGTCAAGTCGCCTGAGATTGCAAAGCTTGATGGGAAGATTGAGGCTTTGAAGGCGCAGAAGAACGAGCTGTTTGGGCAGAGAAATGCCAAGAGAGAGAAAATACATGAGCTGGAGCAGGAATTTGCCAAGCTTGAAGCCGAGATTTTGATTCAGAAGCAGCTTGAAGAGCAGAAGGATGAGATAAGAAAGATCATTGAAAGTCTCAAGCAGGAGAAAGAAAGCATTCTTGCTGAGAAAGAGTCGTATGATCCTAAAATCTTTGATTCAATCATCTTCTCTCTTAAGAAATTATCAGGTTCCAAAACTTTTAACGTGAACATCGACCTTGCTACATTGCTGCTCAAGCACAAGGTTCCCATTCCTTACAATCAGGGCTCCCTTGATTCTACAATCCAGTCTTTGGAACAGAAGAAAAAGGATTCAATTTCTGATTTGAAGCAGAAGAATGATGACTTCGTTTCTGTGCTTGCTGCTATCAACTCTAAAATTGAGAATGAAATGAATAAGCTCAATGCCTTGCCTCCAACCAACATGGACATTTTGAGACGAGCTTTCAGAGCTGACCCAGGCAGTAAGATTAGGAATAAATGATAGGTTTTATTTTTAATACGTTTTTTCTTTTTATGCAGCAACACAAGAGTTTTGTCAAGAAAGTCCTTTATTATAGAAAGAGGATGAACAGCCAATTAGTCAAGGATAAAGGTGCAAGGACCATCGTTGATGTAAGTGAGCTTAGATGACCTGAGCAAAATTATTTTCAGCTTTTCAATTTTGTAGTTTGATGCAAAAATGTCTTGGGCTATGTTTAAGACAACCTCATTTGGATTTTCCAAGACAATAACAGAGTTATATCCCATTTCAACTAGGTTCTTCTTCCATGTTTCCCACATTCTGCATTTGAGAAGCTTCTTCATCATTTTTTCTATGTACGCAGCCGAAGAGCCTTGTACAGGACTAAAGTATGCTATAGATCCGTTTGCAAAGCTCAACTCATCAACTACAATATTCTTGGCCCTCTGTATTATCAAACTCATACAGAATGGGATAAGTTTTAGCAATGTTTTTCTAATAGATGATCAGTCAATTAAGCAAGAAACGTCATGTTTTGCATTGCAGAACAGAAAAGCAAATGTAAGATACAATTTTTAAGTCTTCTCGAATCAACTTTGACTTTTAAAATTTAATTGCTAATATCATCATCACTGTCTGATATATAAAAAGCCTCTGAAATATCAGGACAGTCACAATAAAAAAACTCCAAATTTCCAATTACAGACCTTTCTATCAAGCCCTTGCATTTAGAACAAAAGAAAACGTTGTTATTGCTCACAATTTCTGTTCCTAAATTTACTTCGTCTTCGCTGTTTTCGGACGAATTTTGTTCAGTGAAATTAGAAGTTAATGAGTTACCGACATTTTTTTCTTCAACCTTTCTTGAGTCTGCTGCGTCTAAAGCATAGATCATAATTAAGTGTGACATTATAATAAATTTTGGTTTCCATAGTATTTTCATTGGGGATAAAATTTGTAGCTTACTTTGTGTACGTAAAAATGCATAGATGTTTGTGATTCATACCATATAAAAAACACAAGTAAAAAACAGATTACCCTTGGCACAAGATTACCGTTTAATCTTAAGTTAAAACTTAGTGTCATAGAGATTAAGATAGGTTTTTATATTCTTATGATCATTGATTATGTTATGCAGGATAAAAAAGAAGGATGGTTAAATAAAGTCTTTGGCAAATCAAAAGGTAACAGTTTTTACAATTACATTGATAGAGAAGAGAAAGAAAATTTTTGCTTTTTTTTTATTTTTGTTTGGCAACCGCATAACATCAATGCACTATCAGGCTTTTTTGCTTTTGATGATCAAGATATACTTCAAGCGTAACTCCCCTTTCCTTTATGGCACTTCGCAAAAGATCAAGTTCAGCTGAACCATAAGCATAATCGTCAATAAAAAGTTCTTTCAAGGCTTTGTTAGTTCTCAGAGCTTCAGCTAGGTGTTGATAATCTGCGTATTTTAACTTATTTCCTCGGATATTCAATGAAGTTATAGTCTCATTACCTCCTAAAGCTTCAAAAAACTGCTTTGAACCTTTGAGTCCTAAATCATTATGAGCAAAAACCAATGTTTTTATCGACTTGTTTTTTCTCAAAAAAATAGCAAAATCTCGAAAATTTTGAACTGTAAAATAATTTGATGAGATATCTATCGAAGTTAAAGTTGTATTAACTTCAAAAGCATCAAGAAAATTTTTAAAAGTAAAATATCCCAAATCGCTTGCTCTATACTTCAATTCTACTATCGATTTGTTTTCTTTCAAAAAGGTCGCAAAATCTATAAGGTCTTTATATGTAAAGTTATTTGATGATATATCCAATGTCTTCACATGTTTTAAGTTTGTTAAAACTTCCAAAAGCTTTTTTATAAGATCGGCCCCTAAGCTATTAGACGAAATGTCCAATGAAATTAATTTTGTGTTATCTTTAAGAGCATCAGCCAGAAGCTGCAAACCCTCTTTTCCTAAGGAATTTTTTGATATATTCAATGTAGTGATTGATGTGCTTTTCTTCATTAAAGCACTGGCTAAAATTTTAACATTTGCAGGTTTTAGAAAAATTTCCGACATGTTTAAGATTTTTAAAGATGTGGCATTTTCTAAGCCACTAGCAATGTTTTCCATAAAATCATTTTCAGTCCAGTCTAATCCAACATCAAACAGAGTTAGCTTTTCTAACACATTATTGTTCTTCAAGAAATCTTTTAAAATCGCTGAAAATTGTTTTTGTTTGGTGGTATGTTCTATATTATTGATTGTCAAAACCCGTACTTTGTCCTTGATTGGACTTAAAATTAGGCTGATACCATTTGCTGAGTAAGAATCGGCTTCAGGAACTTCTAATTCTTCGATTTTTACTAAGTCTTTCTTAATATGCTCTATCCAAACATTTCTGACAACATTTAAATCAGCTTCTGAGCTTTCTGTGTAAAGTGACATCCATGTTTCCATTATATCTTGATTTGAAATAAAAAAGTCTTCGTCTAAAATGAAAAAGGGTCTGAAGATGTTTCTTGTTTCTTGATCTGATAGGTTAATTGATTTAAGTATATTCTCAATGATTCTTTTAGTTTCCGCATGCTTATGATGAGTATGATCTTTCATAAACTTGAACAGATGAATCAAATATCTCTTCTTTTCCTCATTTGTCGTAATACATCCTTGATTGTACAAATTGTCCCAGGCATTAGCAAGAAATTGTACTTTATCATCACTGTGAGTTAACGTATAGTTTGTATTTAGTATAGATGATAAAAACATTCTTGAACTGTCGCTGTTAAGAAGTGTCAAATGTTTGAGTTCCTCTAATTTTTTGCCAGTTTTCATAAAAACTAGTCTGAAATCAGCATTCTTAGAATCCATGTCTAACTTTATTCCTATAACTACCTGAAAGCTTATCTTATAACCATATGTATGTGTAATCCATTTTTATTTCAAAGTATCCAACAAGATCATTTACTTTAACTTTAAAATCCTTATCTATAAAATAAGAAAAGTTACTGAGATTGTCAAAAACATTCAATACATTTGGATTTTTGAGAGATATTTTACGCAAAAAATTACAAAAATTTTGTAATAAGAACTCTGCATCGTTTATATCGTCATATTTCGTAATTTCTAAAAAACTTTTTTCAGCATTACAAATCTTTGCCAACACACGCATGAAATTCTTGATCCCGGGGACTAAGTCACAACTGTGTCCCAATCTACCTTCAAAATATATTTTATGAATGCTTTTAGAATCACCGTTATCGGTGTTTGTTATATCAGACAAGCCTAGCATCATTAAATACCAATCCTTTCTCATGTCCTTTGTCAATTCAAAAGGTGCAAACTCGTTCTTATCGTAGAACTTATACAACAAATCGAATTCAGGTGAGATTTCTCCATTTCTTGGCCTCAGATGTTCAAGTGAGCACTTTCTTGTCGCATCATTATAAAACAGACAGTTGCACAAATAGAGTAGAATTATAAGGTTTCGATCAGAAAATTCTTCATTTTCTCTGATGTAAACAGGGATCAAACTGTTAGGTTCTGGCAGTTTAAATTGTGAATATGGAAAACCAAGGCAATCGTACTTATAAAAAGTCTCAAATAACTTCTTTTGGTCTGCAGATAATGCTTGCAAATGTTCTGTATCCTCAAAGCGTTGCAGTCCAACACATATTGCCTCTAAGTATATTTTAAAGTCCTCGAAGTTCTCCAGTAGATTCAGTACATATGCATGAATAACCAGTAATTTTAATTTTGTGCTACTTAATCCCAAAGCCTTACTTGGTGTAAAAACATATTTTTCGAATAGTTCAAAAGGTGTGAGAACCCCTGGATTTTCTGTCATTGCCTCCTCTGTAAATGTCTCACCTCTCAGCAACCTGATGAAAGTTTCTCCTAACATTCTGATATTCTTTTCTCTGTCTTTAACAGCTGGATTCTTAGCATCATAAGCTTCGTTGCCAATGAAGTATTTTGTTGTAAAGCTTGATTCTGATTGTCTTATAATGTTGGATGCGCCATCAAAAGAAAACAGCTGAAGAACAAGACTTGTCAGCGAATCGTCAGATGTGTCGCTCAGATAATCTCTTTTACCCTCATCATCGTATGCTGCTTTAAGCTCTGAACTATAATGTCCAATGTTATCAAGACAGCCATTGAATAAAAGCATATATCCGAAAATAAGATTGATTATCGACGATCTCAGGTTGTTCTGTTGTCCAAATATCTCATCAAATGCGACTCCCAACATTTGTGGTGTGATCCAGCAGCACGTAGTTCCAAATAAGAACATGATGCTTGCTGCACAGAATTTCATTAGGGGTATTTGAAGTTTTTCTTTTTATACCTTCTTCTCCTTTTTTTAACTAATTAAAAAACTTTTTGAACCAATACTTTGATCAATCTCCTGCTTTTCAAGTGATAAAAGGAGTGTTTAATTATTTAACAACAATATCATTGGACAATTCTGAAACATCCTGATGCTTAGCACAGACTCCTTTGATACAGAAAAGGAGCTAACAACTGTTTTTTTCATCTTTTGAGAACACAATGATTTTACAAAGACAAAACGCCTATTCTTGTTATAGAGACACTTTTATCCAGAGCTTAGGACAAGTATGATTTATTAATTATAATCTGTTTTGTTTTAGCTTTTGGAATATTTTATAAAAGAGTTAGCAAGTAAAATTTTCGATCTTAAATGCCTGATCAAGAGATAAATTAATTTTAAATGCAAAAATATAATGTCATCATATTTTATTCTAACAAACTTGATGATCTGAAATAATCTTATTTGAATATAAATATTTTACGTTGCAAATCTTATAATCTCTATTCTGTTTGATTGTTAAGCACATAACTCTTTGACTTCAGAAGTCAATATAAGAACAATAAAGATAAAAAGCTAACAAGTTCACATTCCTATTCTAAAATTGCATTCTTGTTCTGGTTAGCAATTGAGATGTTAAAAAAAAACAAATACCTATTTTTCTAATCTCTGTTTTACAAAATTGTATAAAACAACACAAAAGTAGATCAGCTAGAAATCTTAAACAGAAAAAAGATTTAAATGATTTAATTAAAAACTGCAAAAAGACTTGCTTGCCAAGATTGGTATGTTTGAGAAATTTCTCGACCAACTTCAGAAAAATCAAAATTCCTGTATCTGATCACAAGATATGCTTTTCAGTAAAAACCTTCTAGTCGATAGTAATCTATTATTAATGCTTCTTTATATTAGAGATTAAAGGTTTTTCCTGGTGCATTTTCTCTATTTAAGTTTTCAGATTTGTCACCGAACCAAAATGTAAAGTTCAAAAAGCAACCTTATTTAATAATTATATAGATAAAATAATAATAAATATCCTTATCATGTCTACGGCCAACTTAATATTAAACAAAAACACTTTCTATAGAGTTAAAAAGCCTGTACGTCTTTTCATGTCTATAAAGAATTTTACATTTTCAAAGACTATTTTTATCTTTAAAATTTTTGTCCCTAAATGATGTCTTCGACCAAAATATTGGTCAGAATATATATTCTAAGTATTTTGAAGATAAAAGTAACTAGCGCTGATTCTTCTCAAATTGGATTTGTTGCATTGCTAAATTCTGAGATTTCTATTACAAATAGTGATAGTGTTTTAAGTCTCTTTGTTGATTTGGATAACGTTAATCGCATTCAAAGTATTGATGACAGATTTAAGATACCAGAGCACAAGACAGAAAAGAGAAAGCTTAGTCCAGAGATCGGTAGTAAGAACCAATTTCCAAAAAGATGGAGAACAACAAAGAAAGCTATTCAAGACAGTTTTTTAGGACAAAACCAAGTAGGATATTTAGGAGAGTTTAGGCATGAGTTGTCAAATACTTTTCTTTTTTCAGAAAATTTTTTTGAATACAAATCCTATAACATTTTTTTATCACTTAGCAGGTCTGTCTTTATTAAAGAGTTTTGCAGCGAAGAGCAACTTCTGATTGAAAATTTAGATGCTTTTCTTTCTAAGTTAGATGAGAGAGTTAAAAGTAATTTTGAAAAACTAGAAATTTATGCTAAAAAAACTGTTGCAGAATATGCAAAGATTACAAAAGTTGTTATAAAAGAGAACCCAGAAAGAAAATCTAGAATGTATTACAGCATAAATAAAACACTTGATCCTGCAAGAACCAAAGGATTTTATTATCTTTTGATCTACAGCTTCTACGAAACTGGACTGATTGGCGTTCCTAGATGCATTGCTGCTGTAGAGAAGATTTTGCTGAACATCATTACTCACACACGTTTGATGGCATACATGCATAATGACAAAGTCAAAGAAGAAATTAAGCCCAAAAAGCTTTTTTTTTCTCAAAAAGTTTTGTCAAAAATGTCCATATCCAAGCAAAAAAAATATTCTGCAACCAATTTTAGATATACTGACTTCACAAAAGCTTTGTTTGGGAAACCTTTTAAAAAGCATGATTTGTTCTGCAAGAATGCAGATCTCATGAGAAGAGAGATAGACGACAATATACAGCTGATAATCAATGAAGAGTTCGGTGACAATCCTGGATACAAAAAACTGTGCGAGGACTACAACAACAAGACTCTGGAATTCAACAGAAGCATACTTTTTGAGAGATTTCTTTTCAAAATTGAAAAGCATGTTGCAGATAACTATTCATATGAGGCTTTGGACTATAACTGCTTTATAAATGACAATGGCTATCCCAAGAACATTCTGTCATGCTTGATGGATGCAGACACTAAAAATCAGATAAAAGACCTTGCAGACATTAAGCTCAAGTCTGTTTTTATCCTGATTTTCATCTCTAAAATCTGCTTGTGCAATGTCACTGATCTGGCACATTGCCTGAGTACATAATTTTGATAGGATCCCTACAAGAAGCTTACAACAAGCATAAAGCTGGCCAAGAGACAATTGCCGATTTTCAATCTCTGACTTCTTATTTGTTCTCTCTGCATTACCTTGACAAAGAAAGAGTAGCAGGTAGAAGAGAAAGAGCCAAAGAAGTTATTCAAAACATATTCCCAGAGTACAACGTGATATTTCCTAATTTTGATTCTGAAATTAATAATCTTAGAAGTGCGTGAGCATGCTATAATCTTTTTACGAAAAATTTTGAACATAAGATAAAGTAAAAAAGTTTTTTTAAATTTTTTAAATGTTTGTAATAATTTAATTTGAGTTTTTAATCACAAAGCATAATGAAAAGGATCTAAATCTGCTTGCAGCTAGAATTGCAAGCCTTTCAACAACATCTTTTTTTTTTGTAAACTTTTGATCTGTTTTGTAAGAAGATTGCAAATCTAAGTTAATCTAAAAATTGCCTGAAGTTTTGCCTTAGTAGGGAGCCTATGCTGTCGAAACTAAACAAATTATTGGTCTGACCTTCTTTTAACTTTTGTTTGGCAAACCTGTATTTATACTCAAAACCTTGACAAATAATTTAATTGTTAATCAATCAGTTGTAAATAGTAAATACTGACAGATTTACTGGCTTTTATTTATTACCCATTTATAAATTTCATACACTACAATTATACTCAGACGATTAGATACATTGAGATTACAAGATTTTAAATAAATTTTTTAGTCACATTATTGAAAAGAAAATTTATATTAAAACTGCAAAAAATGAAGTGTCAAAGCATTTGCTTCGGACTGCACTGTATTTTACGATATTATACTTTCAAAAGATATCATATTCTTATTTTTAAATAAACCTACCATCGTACGTTCTTTGTATTTTTATAAAAAATAAACTCAAACACTTCAATAACTGTTTTATTCTGCTTACATTTATTAATTAGAAGACACTACAAAATCTCTTTCACTTTTTTTTCAATTTCATTGATGTTCCTGGCTATAAACTGATCAAAGAGTTTAAGAAGAATGTTTTTATCGCCATCTGCAGGAATATCAATCTTGGGCCTTTTAACAGGGCTTGTTTCGCATGTAAAACCCTTCTTGATGAATGCATCTGTCAATCTTATGTATTCTATCCTCTCTTTCAATGCTATGTCCCAGGACCAGCTGCACTTTATTTCTCCTGTCCCGAAGGATGTTCCATTCAAGGAGCTAAACGCCTTCCTGGCATCCTTGATGCTGTAAAATTCAATTGTCTTCTGTGCTACCTCGCTGTCTTTGAGGTTCCGTATGTTCCCATACTGAGAAAGAAAAGATATAACAAAATCATCTTCAATAGAAACATCCAAGTTGTTAAATATAAAGCATATTGTGCTCTGCAAGCTCTTTTCTGTGCATTCTTCTCCCTTTCTTGGGATTTCATACTTTGAAATGGTGTAAAATGCTTTTATGCGGGGATTTCTGAAATTTTCTGTAAATTTCACCGAGTCTCGCAGATCGTAGAAAATAAAGAACAAAAGATTGTTCTTTGGGACAGTATAAAATTCGGCCATGAGCTCAGGGTCAAATGCTGCAGTCCTGTATTCCATCAGCTCTTCTGGACTCTCAAATCCCAAAATCATCACTGTCCGAGTGGGTGGCATGTGGGTGTCCATGGGGCTCTGTAAGAACAGTTTTTACTGGCTGAATTTTTAGAAGGCTGTTGAGCAAGCACATCGTTCCTTTTTTGCCTTTAAAGCTAGAAATCCCATTTTTTGACTATTGACTCTGTATTGCAGCTTTTCAATGCGGAATAGAAAATACCTGCTAAAAAGGAGTATTTGAATCAAAACTGAAGAAAAAATGCTACTTTTTAATCATTCCAACTTTTCAAGCTAAATTTCTAAATTTGAATTGATTCTTGAAGTTTACTGATATTCTTCTGATAAAACCAAATTATTTTGATTTTTGCTGTAGAAAATTGAAAAAAAAACAAATCATTGACTAAATATTTATTCAAAATTACTTTTATTTAATATTGCATCCAAAGCAATGCCTTGATAAATTACTCTTTCCATGAAATTCACATGATGAATTAAATTATACCAAGCCTTGAATAAAACAAAGTGCTAGCATTTTTATTGAAATCCCAAAATCTCACTTTTATTGCAATAAATATTCTTTGCAATCAATCAGTGATTAATTTTATTTATTGGGTAATTTCGAACAATTCTTGAAAAATGGTCTTTTATCAAATAAATTTACAAAAAGTAAAATAATTAATTTTTATTCTGATTGTTGCCTCCATTTCCTGTGTCCATCTTAAGCAAAATAGGTCTCAAAACCTTCATCTTAGAGCTCCCTGATGTTTCATTTTAAGCAGCCTCTTCCGGGGGAATCCTTTATTTTTTAACATTTTTTTAATTTTCATAAAAACCCCAGTAATGAAAGAATTTTTTTACATGCTAAAATGGAAGCAGCATTTGGACATACAAGATGTTATTTCATCGCTAAGAAACTACAATCACCTTCCACATAACTTAATATGCCCAGCATGCAGTGGCAAGATGGTAATGCACAAAGACAGTAGCCGTAAGGACTCGTTTCGTTGGGTATGCAAAAATTGCAGGAAAAGGAGGCCTATAAGAATAAACACATGGTCACAAAAGTATAGAATCTCTTTGACCAGATTGTATTTGCTCATAAGATACTATGTAGAAGACTATGAATCTTACATTGCGGCTAGCCGTGTGGGGTTGGAGCATGATTCTGTCCTGAATATTTATAACGATCTTGACTGCATAAAGCCAAGAGTCGTTGAAAAGATGATTGAGGAAATTGAAAATAACATTTCTGACTCTTCAATTAAAGATGCTTTGATTGGGTCAAATTTTGAATTTGAGGATTTTTCTAAGATCTTTCCACTGTCAAAGGTGTTTGAACTCTTTCTGGAGGCTTTGATTGAGAAGCATGAATTGTGCAAGAAAGGCATATCCTCCTCTTTGTAATTTTCAATGGCTAACTTGTAAATTAAACACACCTCTTTTCAGATGATGCTAATGCATTCTGAATGTTAAAATAAAACTTGTTAATAAATTTTATCAGGAGTGGAAGCATTGTTACTTTATTGCAAATTTCTCTATAAGTTTAGAGGGAATAGAAAATAAGAGTTGATTGTATGTAAGCATCTTCCCTGGGAAATAAATGTTTTGTTAAACGGATGAGTTGAAGATTAAATATTAAAGTTGTTTTAGACTGAAAGAAAATAAAAATTACGGATTCTGGGCGTTAAACGTTATTGTTAGCAGTTTAGTCTAATTTCATATTGTTTGGAATTATAAATAAATTGTTGTCCTGAAATAAAATGATTGCACATCTTGAAAAGAGTAAAGCATATAAATTGTTTGGCAAAAAGGCCTAATTGCTAAAACTAAATATATTTTTCAATAAATAATTCTAAGCTTACAAATGAATTACTTTTTATAAATGAAAAATTAAAGGCAAGAAGATTATAAATTAAATAAAAAATTATTGAAATGCCAGAGTCTGGTCTTTTCAAGCATAAAAAGTATAATTAAGATTACAATATCTTATATTCAAATGAAAGTGATTTTAATATTTTACTCTGCCCCTGTTAGAATAAGCATGCCTAGAACTAGGGCCAGGAGCCCAATAAGCTCTCCAAAAATCAGCAGGAGGAAATAGCTTGATGTAAACTTTTTTTGCTTGGCTCTTGCCACAGATGCATCTTTGGCTATTGCACCCATCGTGTATCCACAGAACCCGCATGCAAGACCCTGTATTGCTGTCCCACTGAGACATTTGATTGCACCTATAAGAGTGACGGGCGTTCGAGTAATCATAAAGAAAAACAAGAGCAGCGAGTATATTCCTGGTGCAGATGTAAAAGCCATCGGCATAATTGAGAAGGTCAGATCAAGACCGTAGTCTGTGGACTTGCAAATTCCTTCTGTTGCCAGACAAACACCCTTGCCTACCCCCACAAGCGGTGGAAGCACTGTGAATAAAATGGATATTGAATTAATAATTGATATAACGCCTTGCTCATCTAGGATTCCCATGTTGTATTTTGAATGGAGATATTTAAACAGTTCTAAAACACCAACAAACAAAGGCTTTTACAGTTTGAAATCGTCAAAATTTAGAGATTTAAAATAAAAATCTTCGTTTAAATAAAAAATTTACTGCAATAAAATCGTAAATTTTGTAAAAATTTTAGCAACATATTCCAATGAACTATTTTAACAAAAGCCAAGTATTTAGTCTACAACTTTTTATATAAAGGTTTTGTTGTTAATAATTGCAATCAGCTGGCTATCTCAGACTCTTTTAATGGTTGTCTTGCCTAAAACGATCCATTTTAGAGGCCAATTTTGTCAGTCAGTCTTTTCTTTTCTTCTATTGATTCTATGTTGTAGTAGATCCAGACAATTTTAGATATTATACAATATATCCACTTGCTCCCATCGTATAAAAACCTAGCAACCTGATTTATGACAGAAAACACTATTAGAGAATTTATGGAAATAAAGGCTATAGCTTCAGCCCGTGTCATAACTGATATGCCGATCTCTATGGAAATCCTGTAGAATAAATAGTAGACCATAAGAACAAAGTTCTTGGCATGGTTGCTGAAAATCTGCTTTCTTATAAGCATGTGTTTGAATATGTTTGAGGTACTCATATTGTGCATGTTTTTTGTAGGCCTGAACCTTTCGACTATCCTGAAATTTGGAATCATTGTGAAAATGAAAGGTTCGGATTTTATTTGTGACTTGTTTCAGATTGTACAGGTTCTCAATTTTTTATTGTTTGAAATTAAAATAGTTTATTCTATTGTCAAACAAAACCAAAATTTATGATTTTTACGAAACAACTTTGTTTATTGAGAATATTTGGCGTAAAAATTTTCACAAGGAATTAAAGCACAAAATCTTGTGTTAGACAAAATACTGAACTTTGCTTAACTATCTAAACAATAAAAGATGTTTTGCAACAGAGTTGTTACATCCGAGATTTTACAGATTGAAACCAACAAAAAAAGAAAATTGCCAAGAAAAACTCATAAAATGCTAAAAAGACGATAAAATAGTTAGCAAAACTACCATAACATTCAATTTAGCTAATTAAAAGCTGCAGACTTTGTCATTAGCAAAAGTTACAAAGGATTAAAGACATTTTTTACAAAAATCAGCCGTTTCAGCATTGCCAATGTCAATCTTAGATAAGGAATCAAAGAGATGAGATAATATTTTTGTTTAGTAAGGCTGTAATCTTAAACTAAAAAATATTCTTAGATCTTTCAAAGTTAAAATAACTATGTTTTTAATGATAAAATCTATATAAAGCAGGACCAATGCCACCAAATCTATCTTCTTCTAGCACGCTGTTTTTCTATTCTCAAATCATGCTTCATTCTCCTGTCAAGGCACTTGGTTTTCCCCTTTCCTTTTGGCTTTCGGAATCTTCCTCCTTTTCTATTTGCAAAAACTAAATTCAGGCGCGCCCTCTGCTTCTTGTACATATTTTTATATATCTTCTTATGAATAACAGCTTCTTCTTCCTCGTTCTCAACTTCTATCTCTTCCATGGCTTTATTGGCTCTTCTCATCGCACGGGTCTTCTTCCTTCCAATAAACTCACGCTTCTTCTTTGGGATGTTGTTAAACTCATCAAACTTAATCGGCCTCTGCTCAAAAGGAAGCTGCAAATCATCTGAATCAATCATGTTTCTATCAACCGTAGCCTCAACAAATCTATCGCCCATTTCTTTCATCATCACGGCACATCGCAGCTCAGAAGGGGATAGCTCAATAGAATCAGAGCATGTAGCATCGGATTCCTCTTCTTCAATCATTTCTGGATTGGCACAAGCATCAGGCTCAAATTCTGCAGAATCAAAATCTTCAAAAATTCTGTCCTCAAAAAACCCACATCTTGCTGTAGTGACATTTGACACACCTTTGAGATAAGGCTTGGTTTTGCTTTTCTTCAGCATCCTGTTAATCTCTTCGATCTTTTCTCCTGCTGTTTGTATCTCGTGTTTTTGGTCAGTCTCATTTTGATCATCCTTAGGAACTAAATCGTCCAGCAGAGGAATCTCATACTTCCCACTAACAACGCCCTTTATTATTCTGCTCTTCAACCTGTAAATCTTCTTTAAGTCAGTATCATGCAGAAGCTTTATGTCCTTAAACATCTCTATAAACTCCTCAGTTATTAAATCACATTCAAAGTCTACAACTATTTTCCCAAACTTAGCCACAAACTTGTTTCCTTTGTTCTTCACGAAATCGCTCAGCAAAATCTTGGCATTGTCGTCTTTTTGCTCAGAGTCGTCAAGAAAAAGCACCTCTGGATCAAAAAGCGAAGGATCAATATATTCTGGACTGTTAAAGTGCCTGCACACTGCAAAAATCTCGGCAGACTCATCCCTAGAGCTCAGAGGCTTGGTAATATCAACATTCACAAACAGCTGCTCAAGAACCTTTGTGATTTTGAAAAAGTTTGCCGACCTGAATATTTTTGTAACAAATATTCCTCCTTCCTTCAAAAACTCCGTTGCCAGTTTCAAGGCATGAAGCACAAGCTCATTCTGGACATACACGTCCCTGTCTTTTGAAGTACCAAAGTTTGGCGCACCGTCGTGCACAAACACATCTGCTTGGTGGCCCTCAAGATGCTTTATAAGAGACTTTCTGCAGTCTATGGTGGTAATGTCCCCCGTAAAAGAAATAGTATCTCCGCCCAACGGTCTTATTGGGTCTAAGTCTATCCCAATTATCTTTCTCGGGGCTGGCATCTCCTGCACCAGAATTTGCATCCATCCTCCTGGAGCAGCACACAAGTCAACAGCAATATGGGCATTTGCCAGGAAATTATACTTTCTGTTGAGCTCTAGCAGCTTGAAAGCTGACCTCGCTCTGTATCCTTTCTCCTTTGCCAAGTTGTAATATTTATCTAAACGCTGTTTTCTTACTGCCATTTTGGGATTTCAAATAGACTTGAAAAATTAGTGAAAATTTTTTGTGAAAAATAAAAGCACAACTTCTGTCTGTTTTAATGGTAACCTCATACCAATGCACAATGAAGTCTCTAAAGTCTTTAGAAACAATCTGTAAATAAAATTTTATTTTAAAGTAGATTTTTTTGTTTATTCGGACTATTCTTGCAAATGGCAATATTCTTAGCTAAATGCTTTTTGCTAGACTTAGCCTCTACAAGCCTAGTTCCTAACAAATTTGACTTTTCTCTCAAATTTTACTTTTTTGTGTAGTTTTTCTCTTAAACAGCTTATCTGCAAATGTTCTAATCTTTGTCATGACCAGAAGCAAACCTATTCCAGTATAAATAGAGCCTCTCAAAAGCATGTTTTTAAAGGCAGGCATGTACTTAGTTTTCCGAGGATTCATGCCTATTTATTTGAATTTTTTCATTTAGCTTGAAACACTTTGAAAATATCAAACAAGGAAACTCTAAAAATAAAACCTGTAGTTTCGTTTGAATATAAATTTACAGTGTGTCAGGAGTTTCTAACATACAAGATGAGTTAATGAAAATAAGGCTCCTATTTTGTATAAATTTTAAATTAAAATAAAAAACTTGTGAATAAATATTTGATAAGAACCTGAAGCTTGGAAACTACAATTTAAATGTAGACACAACGCCTCTAGTGTACTATCTTAAAACAGCTAAATTGAAAAATAAATATTTCACAACTTGTTTTAGCTTTAAGCCCAAATAGACTAAAATCCTGAAACATGTAAATATTGATTAGTAGTAAATAAAGTGCTGTTTTTGAGTATCACTAAGATGCAACACTTATAGCTACTACTGTTTCTTAAATTCTTCTATTTGTCTGCTGAAACAAACAATGGAAAATTTAGTCAAAAGCCTTGTTTCTATTATAGTTACATTTTACATCATTGAAGTGGTGGTCATCCTTTATCTAATGTTGTGCTACAATATTGGGCAGAATAGTGCAAAAGATTTATTTTAAGATTAGGAAAAATCTTAATTTTTCAAGATGTAAGAATTTGAACAAAGCATGAGGAAATTAAACTATTTAAAAAGCATAACATTATATACTATCCTTTTTAACAGCATCTGTCAATGTTTCTTAAAAAAAGAATTTAACGTCTTAGCCGTTTCTTCTTCAAAGAAGCAAATGCCATAACAAACACTTTCTGACGGCAATTCATCAAAAGCTCATCTCTTGAGCAGGCCGCGTTCTTCATGAAATTTCTCTGTGCTAAAAATATTTTATTCCTTGGGTCCTGCTATGATTCCAATCGATGGAAGCTCCAAAGATCCGTTTTATAGATACAGAATGCCACCTGTTCAAGTAATGCACGATGCAAGCAAGACATTCATCACAAATCTGGACCAGGTCTCGAAGTATCTCCACAGAAACCCTGTGCATATTCTAAAGTTTCTTTCATTTTCCCTGGGATGCAACTGCATAAAAAACGATAGATTTGCTTTGAATGGCAATTTCAATGCAGAGAGAATCCAGTCTGCCATCTATGACTTTATAGATCTCTTTGTTCTCTGCAACGAGTGCAATAATCCCGAGACTAAGTTTGTTTATGGAAATATCCTCAAACGAGTCTGCAACTCGTGTGGTGCAGAGTTTGTGCAGGAGAACCACAAGTTAAACATGCTGATTCTTAAAGACAAAGACAAGCACATAAATGAGGATACAAAATATGAACAAGGCAACAAGTCTAAGACGATAAGCGATCTTCTCAAAGAAGACAAAGATAAATCAGATGAGATTTACGAGTTTTATGTGCAGGAGGGACTGGAACTGGACGGTCTGTTTTCGGATTATGTCAAGGCAAAAGACTTCAAGCAGCTTTCTAAAGTGCTTAAAAAATATGAGATTGAGGAGATTTTGCCCAAGGTTTTGGCGATGGTTGAAGCATTTAAGAAAGAGGAAAGAATAGGAAGCTATTTAAAGGCTTTGAAGTCTGTAGGCTTTGCCTCAGAAAGTATAGAAGACTTTTTCCTGAATCCCAAAGATGGAAAAAGAAAGTTATCTCCTCTTTTAAAAAAAAATGTTGAATTTTTCCTTGAAAATGAAGATTTGTAAGCGTGTTTATTTGAATAAAAGAAATAGGAGGTTCAATTATTTGCTTCGTAATTGTGTTTGTGAGCAAACTGGCTCTTTTTGCTTTATAAAGCCAAAAGCTTGAAATTTGATTTTTGAAACCAAAAAATTGGCATAGAGCTGATTTAAATTACGAGAAAAATACAATATCTTTAATAAATATCCCTTAATTATGACTTCGTTTCACTTTATGTAGGCTTTTTAGTGGTTTTGGCGATGAGGTCAATTTAAGGTTTCCAGGAATGAACATTCTGATGCAATCTCTTCCTTGCTTAAATCTAGCATTTTGATTTGTGCATCATCAAGGCTAAGCCTGTAGTGCCTATCTTCTGATATGCTATCTAGCTCTGTTGAAATGCAAAGTAATTTTAAAAGCAGGCGGCACATTAAGGACCGTAAAATTTTTAATTTTAAAATTCTTGTGACTAAAATTTGAGTTTTTATAACATATGTTCTTCGTTTCTAAAATAAGTCTGTGTTCTAAGTCAGGTTTATTAATAGCTTGAAGCTGTTGCCTCTTCATTATTTATAGAAGAGGAATCGAGCATGATACCAACATTATGTTTTCTTGCAAATAGAAAATATGATAAATATTGCTGATTATAAAAAGTCTTATTTATATTAGAAAATCAACTTTTTGTGCAAAAATCACTGATCTCGACATATCTTTTATGATAAAGTGATTGAGCAGACTCTTGATTTATTCAGATAATATGCAGAATATGCAGCCACTTGTTCTGGAACTGAAACAAGCGCCTCAACTCTACAAGTTCTTTGCTTTTTCATGTTCCTAAAAGTTTCTTTTCTTTTTCCAAACAGTAATTTTTAAATACATTTTTTTTCAATTAGAAATATTTGTGATTCTTGCAATTCCAAGGAGCTGGTTTTTAAATAAAATTTTCATTTGTGTTATATTTTCTCTGATTGCAGAAAAATTATCAGATTAGACAGAAGAATATCTGCAATGCTGATTCTGGAAGTTTTTATTTACTGGCAACTGTACTTAATATTGTATTATCTCATTGGAATAGTGCATCTTATAAATAGGCTTTAGGAACTGAAATATATTAAGAAAGGTTCTATCGCCCAAAGCTCGGATTAAATTGTGTTTTCAATACAATATTTAAATTAGAAGTGAGAGCATGTGCTTGAAATAAGACATTAAAAATTTTATTATGAAAAATTTGAGAAAGAATTTAATAGCACAATTTTATAGCATATTATAAACTTAAATAAATGCAATATTTAACATATCTTTTTTATTCTTACAATTTCTTATCGGTATATTTGGCCGTATTCCATACTTTCGAACATAGGTTCTTCAACCTCGTAAATCATGTCCATCCCATTGCCTGAACTCCTGTCTTTGAAGTATTCAGAGCGGTACTTCTCCTCTACCCGCTTTAGAAATCGGCTGATCCTGCCTGCTGAAATCCCAGTGATAAACGAGATGTACTCTATTGGCATTTCGTTAAGCCAGCAATCTAGGATTCTCAATATTTTAAGCTTGTCCATCTTCGAACACCAGAATACAGTATTTTTATATAGGCTAAAGGACCTTTGGCAGTGCTGCCAAGAGCATTTCAGCATCTGATTAGTGTTGGCTATGAACGATGCTTTGGATCCGCACTCCTGGCATTCCAAAGGAATCTTGGAAATTATGTTTTTAAGTATTTCCTTCAATTCCTCATCACTTTTCATTTTAGGAAAATTCATATGGGGATAAAAATTTTTCTTTAAATATTACTTTTAGGGGTTTTGTAAATTATTTTATCAAGCTTTTGGAGGCAAACAATATAATCCTCAAGACCTGATCTCAGAGTGTCAGACAGAAAAATCGTCTACTTGGTCCTGGTTTCAGAATAAGAGCCTCTGTAAAATTCTGGCTGCTCCTGTGTTTTAGATTTAATTTTTAAAGTATGCTTCAAAACCCTTTATGGAGACAAAGAACAATAAAGTCTATTCTTCACAAACGATGAATGCAACAGAATACATGAAAGAGGCCATAAAGAAGTTCTTAATATCGAAGAAATACAGCATTGTGTTTTCTGACATCAGCTGTGAAGTTTCCAAGCGGTTTGGAAAGGTGGGTGCCGTAACTACCGTTAAGCTCACAGTCAAGGACGAAGAAGAGAATGTTTACACGATTGAAGATCTCAATACAGGGGACGAAAGCATGTCGTGGCTGGTAGAATTTATTAAAAAGAAAGAAGACGAAGCTATAAAGGCATTTATTGAAGAGCAAAAATCTTCTGCCCGTGATGAGTCCAATGAAGAAATGAAGCCCATTGAAACCCAGAATTACAAGGTCTCGGGAATAAAAACTAAGGATGATTTTGTTTTGTCAATGTGTTTTAGCACCTCAATGGAGGACATGGCAGCATTTTTAACCAGGAAAGAGTTCGTTTCGTATTGGGCAGGGCCTTCTGCAAAATTTACGGATGATTCCATCAGTTTTGAAAATATTGTGCTCAAAGATCTGGTGCTAAAAGATAAGAAGCTAGAAATGAAGTACAAATGGCAAGATTGGGATGAGTTTAGCAGTGTGGCGATCAATTTTGAAGAAATAGGCAGCAACCTCAAACTGTCTCTAAAGCACAGAGGAGTTCCCGTTGAGCTTGTCGATATTGTCAAAAATCATTGGATTAATAGAATATTTGGGGCTATTTCCAGTGTTTTTAAATGTGCTATAAAGCCAATTTGATTAAACAATATGCTCTTATTTTTGTGTTTATGCAAACAAAACACAGTCCGATGCAAAAGCTAACGACATTCTCTTTTTTTGCAATTTTCTACAAAAAACATAAATTTAGTCAAAATTTTTGTCTACATATCTTTATAATGTTAAATTTTATATTATCTAAATATTTAGAAACTGAAAAATCGTACTGAGCGATTAAATTAAAGCATATAGGCATTTGAAAATACTAAAGATTTTGAATGCTAGTATTGCCTTCTTAAATAGGAGAATTACAGGATTTAGAGGAGCTGACCGTAGATAATAGCCAGCTTTGAGCTCTTGTCACAAAAACTATTCACTTGCTCTGACTAAACATTTTAAATCTCTTCAGTACTAGGTTGAATTCATTGCTGAGCCAAATAGGAAAATTGAAATTTAGAAGAGTTGAGATTGGCATCTAGAGTCATTGCCGCTTGAATAGTGCGATTGCTTTTAAACAAAACATCTCTCTGTGTGCTGCAATAGATTATCTATACTGCCAAATAAAATAGGACATTATCATCCATAAGAATGTCTTAATCTCTATCAAGACAACTTGCCAAGGTCGTTAGGAAAGTTAAAGAAGATGAAAGAAGTAAATCTCAACAACAATAATTTGGGTATTTTGCCAGCTGAAAAAGGAGGTAAAAAAAATGAAATCGTTTATCTCAAAGACAGTCAATAAAAAGCTTTCTAATGGCAATAGTAAAGAAAAGCTTAGAAACTCTTGATCTTGGGTAAAACACGTTAAGAAGACTACCGGCAGAAATAGAACAGTTTGAGAATCTAGTCAATCTTTTTATAGATTATAATGTGTCGGATACATTACCAGCCAAAATAAAATAAGTAAAGCTTAAGACTCTTGATCTTTCTAACAGTAAAATAGAGAAGCTGACTTGTAAAAAATAACAAAAGTTCTAAAAAGACTTACTCTAACAGAAGGAACACTTCAGAAACAGAAATCAGAAGAAAGACTATTTTGATTAAATACTTTTCTGCATTGATAAATTTTTGTATTTAAAAATTTTTTCCATTTTATTCTATCACTAAATAAGCCAAAAAATTATAAATTTTATTTAGTGTTTGAGCAATGGGACAATTTAAGCAATTTTTTATAAACAATATTTAACATTACTCATCAAGATAGTTCTTCTTAATTCCAAACAAAAGATTTAAATATCTTAATTTTATTTTTTCTGCTCTTTTCTACAACAAAATTACGGGGCAAAATTTTATCGTTTTTTTTCAAATAGATGATTTTAAATAATTTTAAAAAAAGCAATAACACTGATATTTTATCGCCTACAGTTTTTGCTATAAATACAAAATTTTCATCAGACCCATAAATGAACATTATCTGCAGAGCATTGACTTTTTTCCAATTAGTATGGGCTCGCGAGTATAAATTTACACCCGAAAAAATGGATAAAAAATCTTTGTGTGTGACAGGCCCAGATATTGACTCGATAAGTGATAATATTAACGGGTGCAAGAATTTAGAAAAACTGGTCATTAAAGATACTAGTATAACCTCGATGCCTTCTTCAATAGGCCAATTAGAAAAGTTAAAAGAACTAGCCATAACTAACAATCCAAACCTCAAGTCGTTGCCTGACGAGTTATTTAGCTGCTTTAGATTAAAATTGTTAAATCTTTCTAACAATAAGCTTACCTCATTGCCAGACAAAACAGAAATGTTTTTGCAGTTACAAGATCTTAACCTCAGTGGCAATCAACTTGAAAAGTTGAATTTAAGAGTAGAAAATCTGAAAAATTTACTTTATTTAAATCTTTCTTATAACCAATTTAAACAGGTTCCTGCTGCAATAGGAAAGTGTTTGAAGTTAAGAATTCTTGATCTTAGTGGTAACCAACTTGAAACGTTTGATGCAGAAGTGGGAGAACTGACTGATTTATATTCTCTTCTTCTTCATAATAATAAGTTTAAAGAGTTTCCAACTAAAATTACTAAATTGAAGAATTTAGGTCATCTTTATTTAAGTGAAAATTATTTGGAAAAAATTTGTCCTGAGATAAAAAGGTTAGAACAATTACGACAATTTTTTCTTAGTGACAATCAGTTTGAAGAGTTTCCAGTAGAATTAACGAGTTTAAAGGATTTAACTGTTTTAAATCTTAGCAAAAATCAATTGAAAACATTGCCTGCCGAGATAGGAAATTTTCAAAATTTAAATGAACTTCATCTAAGTTATAATAAAATTGAAACTTTGCCAGAAGAGATAGGAAGCTTGCACAAGCTAGGCTGTCTTTATGCTAATTATAACAAGTTAAAGAGTTTGCCAGAAGGCATGGAAAAGTTAAGTGAGCTCTTAGTTCTTGATCTTAGTAGCAACGAATTGAAAGACCTGCCATTTAAAATGAGAGAATTGTCTTCAAGTAACATGACATTGTATTTAAGTGAAAATAAAATTGCAGAGTCAGGAATTGAAGGAGAAACTTTAGGCAAGAAAGAACTAGAAGAACATTTTGAAGATCTTATATACTTCTAGAACTAATTTAATAAACATTCTTTCGCAATCTAATTTTTGTTCTTATTAGCATACAAATTTTTTGTCTGCATAAATCATTTTTGCACACTGAATCATTTATACAAAAATATAATTATCCAAAGTATAAGACTTTAACATAAAGAAAGCTATAAAAATAACAAATTCTTTTTTATACGAGCTTTAAAAATAATTTTAATGCGCATTGTCTGTTTACTTATTACACATTCTAAATTATCATTTATTTGTTCTTTTTGCTGCTTAAACCTAAACAAAACCCCTGTTACAAGGTCTCACTTTTTATTAAAATAAAATGTTATAAATCATTATATGCGTATTAAATTAACACTGCATATATACAATATAAAATTAAACCTAATTTATTTAAATTCAACTGTTGACTATGGCTTAAGCCTGGCTTCAAGCCATGTTTTGTAAATAATCCATCCTAAAAGACATCCCAACAAAATACACTGAAGTATGCCTGAAATAGCGCTTATTACAGAGAGCTTCGCCATGTGCCTCTCAAGCTTCTCAGAATTCTGTGTAGTTATGTTGTCACTCAAAATCTCCAATATCCCATGAATAATGTCACACCGCTTATTGAGCAGATCTGCCCTTGTCTTAATGTCCAAATATCTGATGCATGTCTCATACAAAGTAGAAAATGCTGAGAATTCCCATATAAATGCCGGTTCTCCCAAAATATTCGAGACCAAATTCAGATTCAAGCTAAGCTTGTGCAGCTTGCCCATAACCTTCATTATATCCTGTCTCTTCCGTCCAACTTTTCCTTCTTTTTCTACCTCGTCCGGCAAGTTCTTAACAGACTCAATCGTATTGTCGACAAGCTCTTCAAAATAGTCCAACTTCACAGACTGTGCCATGGCAATGCTGATCACGAGCTTTGTGTGTGCATTCTCCTCGCTCAGAAATATCTTGTCATTCACAATCTGCGGATTCTCCGATATCCCGTACATAAAGTTTTCAATCTCCATGGCCTTCAGGTCATATGGGTTTTCCTGGACTCGTGAAATAAGCCTTATTATGCTCTGCTCCTCGCTTTCTGTTAGTCCCCACATTACAGACACCCCGTAATGCAGGAAATATGCATCTATCTTCCTCTCTCCTTCTATATTAAACTGTATATACAGACATTCTCCAAAATACATCTGTATCTTCTCCGTATGACTGTTTTCCTTGAATATTTTGTAAAGATTCTTTAGATTGTATGATTCTGCGGTGCAATACGACGTTACCCTCCTAAGCTCGCATTCTGGCTCATTCGGCGCAACTAAAGCTGGTGACGACAAATTCTCCAGATTATAGGCTAGTCGAAGAGTCCTCAACTCGATTCTTGATGCCTTTCGGCTGCCCGTATTCTCCTCTTCGTTTAGTTCATGGAAAAACACTGTTTGAGTATCTAAATTATTGTTGGCCATGAGGCTGGCAAAAAAGAGAATTATTTCTTCAACTCCTTTTTTAAATTAAAATTTTTTCAAAAATAAAGCAACTCCAAAACAGGACTTTTCTTGTAGAGTTTATTGATCAGCTCTTCTAAGATACCTTCTTGTAGCAATAACATCTTTTTTTTGAGAAAATTTTTGTGCATAAATAAATTTAAAATCAGATGCAATTTTCTAATGCACAGATTAGTCATTGGTGCTTCTGTTAATGCGGCGAAGTATTGATGAGTATTGCATTTTCATATCATCTATGGGCTATGCCAATGTAACTATGGTGCAAATTACAACTGAACTAAAGAATGTGAAATAGAAGCACACAACAATTTTTGCGGTGGATTACTGATATTTGATAAATAAATAAATTTTATTGATTTGTTTACATTTTAAATTTGAATGATTGACATGACATTTAACATAAATTTGAAAAATTCTGTAGGCCCTGGATTTCACTCAAACACCTCAGAGAAGCCTGCAATGCGTTCCACTGCTTGGTTGGCCAGAAAACAGTCCATATACTAGACTGACTCTCCTGGCTTTGTTATATAAACTTGCCTGCTTGATTATGCCTCTTCCTGATTTGAAGACAAAAGAATCTTATTAGTTTTGAGTGCATTTTGTGAATACGATTTACTTATAAACTAACCTCTGTATAATATGAAGTGTTATTATCCCTGGCCTTTTCTTTGTAAAACAATCTCTTCTATGAATTAATAAAGGTATTTGATCCGGCACAAAGTATGATTTAATCATGGTTTTATGCAAAAGCCATTGGACTGACCTGAGAAATTTTATTCATCAGACATCTGAGAAGAATCATTGACTAAGAATACATGAAGTAATGTATTTATAAATTAGAGTCTATCACTGCCTAGTTTTTAAATGTAGATAAAAAAGAAAGTATGAAAGAAACAGAGTTTAATGAGAATGCATAAAATTTCCAAATAAAACAGCACATAAAGGATTGTCAGGAACAATGTCTCAGAATACTTCTAATTTCGCGAAATGTAAAACTCAATGTTTCAGAAGAGTATTCCTTGTCTCTTCGGTTATTAAAACTTTCGTTCTTGGGCGTTTTTGGAGGAATTAATTTTGCGCTTTCTATTTTTTAACTGCTTAGAATTTTAAAAATATTTTCTGCATAAAAATATTTCTTTTTTGGCCCAATCTTATGAGCAATCCAAGGGAAGCACCGAAAGAATTTTTCAGGGATTCGGATTATCATGAGGTGAACGACTCTAGGATGGACAGAATAATGAGTGCACCGCCGCAGGACACTAAGAGCACGAAAGAGTGGTCTTCCAGCAGCATTGGGGCTTTTGTCCTAACAAAGGACGATGGGACTCCTCTAGAGGTTGACAGTACAGATTCAGAAAACTCTTCGTCGTTTTCTAAGGAGATAGAAACACCCAAGAATGCTAAGGACTTGGAAAGTATCTTAAGCGGGCTCAGTTTGAAGACTTCGAGTGTCCAAGAGCTTGAGATGGAAATAGAGGACCAGGGATATTCTCAAAGCAAGAGCAGTGACGACACTTCTTCCAAAGAAAAACTCGTAGAGTCTCCTATTTCTAAGAAGTCCCGAAACTCTGAAGAGGTTTCAGTGCCTTCTCCCATTGTCGAAGAGATATCCACGTCTTCAAACTGGGATTATCAAAATGAGTCTTCGGACGAAGAATCACTGTCTGACTTTGTCAAGTTTATGCAAATAGAAAGGCTCTGCAGAGAATTTCCTAACAAGGAAATAGACTGGGCCGACCATGCCGAGAAGATCAAGGTTAAGGTGTACGATATACTTAAGATAAAGGATAGGTCAGAGATTGATGTAAAATTTGTCTTTTCCAAGGTCAACGAGTCTTCTGTGGCAGAGAAGATAGATGCTCTGAAGTCTAAGACATCCTCGAGTTTAGAGAAGATAAGATTCCATTTTAACAGGGTCGCAGACTCCAATAAGATCAGTGTTTTACAGGCTATTTTGAAGGTAAAGGTGGATAAGATTGATGAGATGAGGGAGATTGCAGCATTTGTCTTTGAGAAGATCATTACAGAGCCTCTGTACTTCAACAACTATGTTTGGATGGTCTCTGAGCTGAAGAAAAGTGGATGGAAGTGCGAGGAAGAGAAGAGCATGACTGATGTTTCTCAGACATGCTTTTTTGGAACAATTTTGACTCTTGCAGACAAGAAGATTAAAAGCAAGCATACGTGGGGAACACCAGAGGATCCTAGCACTATGAAATGTGCAGACAGAGAAGAATTGGAGTCCAAAATTGAGCAATCGGAATGCAGCAGGAACATCAGAAAGAATCAGTCCTTTGGTGCCATTGATTATTTTGTGTCCTTGTATTGCAACAACGTCATTGGATTTGCCAATATCAACAGTATAATTAAGAGTCTTGTTTCAGTCTCCTCGTACGAGAACTTTGAGCTGTTGTGCCACATTTTCAAGCCGCTCAGCCAAAAGCTGCTGGCCACGGGCAGGGAACAACAGTGCAATATCATTATTGACTACCTTAAAAAGAACTACAAGTCGTATGACCTACGATTGGAGTTTCTCTTTGAGTCTACCTTAGAATCGTTTAATTTAAAGACATCGCCGAAGCAGGCATTTGCCAGCACAAACACCTTCGCAAAATTTGCTGAAGAAGAGGAGAGTCAGACAAAAGCCGTCAAAAAGCCAGAGTCTGAGATAATTCAGGACTACATTTCTGATGTTAAAAAAGCAATGGACCTGACCAGCGATCCTGATGACATCCTGGATATTGGAGAAAAAGTGTATAAAGAAATGGATAAATTCAACAATACTTTGTTCCTCCAAATTTACTTTACCGAGATGATTATAAACTCCAAAACCTACGAAAAGTTTTTGAATGTGTTTTTGGAAAAACTAGCTCCAAAAGCCATAAACTTGAGGGAGTCTCTTAATGTCCTTAAGAATGATCTTATCATTCTGTCCTTGGACTTTCCTATTTCCTCCAAGAAGTATTCGGAATTGCTCATTCATCTGCGCATCGGCAATTTCATAAATGCCGAAGCCTTTGAAACTTTAAAATCAGGCGAATTTTTGAAAAAAGGGAGCGATCTTCTGAAAAAAATGAAGGATTCTAAAGATGATAGATTGAAACTGGTACTTTCTGAGGACGATATCAAGAAAATATAATTAAATGGACAGTATAAAACTCATTTACTTTTGTAAGAACCAGCTGCTATTGCTGTTAGTTAGAAGCTGAGCTGTTAGCTACAGACCTGATAAAGTGTTTATTAAAATGTTAATTTAATTTATTTAATCATGTTTAAAATTAAAATCACTGTAAAAATTTGATCTAAATTTATCATTTTTTATTTTGACAAATAAAAGCCTTTTTCCTCCAAATACATCTGTTCTGGTATGCTAAAAGTATAATTAAAACATTTTGGCATTTAATAAGTCTTGTTTGTTTATGAAAACTCAGGTATTGTTTTTATGTTTTAGGTTCTCATTATTAAGCCCTTATGAAATCTCTGCAAAATTTTAACTTGCCTGCCTTAATTTCTCTTTTCCTCTCTTGTTCTTATTTATGTAATGTATTACACAACATAGACAAAGCTGACATTTACAAGCCAAAAGAAAAGACCTTAACCCCTGATTGGAATGATTTCTACATACTCAACAGGAAGACATTGAGGGAATTCATTGGGAAAATCTCAAACGAAGGCAACTTTGAAATAGACAGGCTAAGGGCCATACTCGTGCTAGAACTGTCTACCGAGTCTAAAAATTTTTACACTCCACCCCTTGTGCTCAGCATCAAGCCTTTTATGGGTGTTTCCAGCCTCTTTAAGCTGCTCATAGACACAGGTGTTTTCAACTTTCTGGCAATCGTTGATAAAAGTATAGAAAATAACTTCGATTTGCTAAAACACACTGTCCTGACAGCCCAGAATCGCGGCCTGCTGAATCAGTTGGAAAATATCCCATTTTCTGAATTCTCTAACAACCTCTGCAGCAAAATCAGAAACTCGCCCATAGATCCTGAAATATATTCATCAATGTATTCTGACAGCCTCTTTTCCATCTTGATGTCAATTTCAGAAGAATGCCAAAACAAGCTGGCCGTCTTGCAATCTCTGACCAATCCTACAGAGATCCTGGAAAAACTCAATTCTGATTATTTTATTGATCGTTTAGGACAGAAGCTGAAAAATTTTGAGAATATTTTCCAAAACTATATATTTCACCTGAAAGGAATAAAAAAGGTTGAATACGATGTCATAAACCTGAACGAATATTCTGAATCTATGGTTACGTGTTTTCTCGGGACAAAATCAATAATTGAGCTTCTGCTGAGTTTTGCCAACTACGGTTCAATATCCTGCTCGTGGGCCTTTACCCAAAAGATATCAACCGGCATTTTTAGGATCCTTGCATGCCTGCTGTCTAGGATGTCTTATTTGAAGGACAGCTCTTTTTCAAGCAGGCTTATGGGGCATTGTGGCGACATTTCTGATAGAATTCATAATGTTATTGCAAAGGAGCCGACTTCAGATTACATATTGGACTACATCCAAGGAAACCTTGACGGGATAAAAGTAAAGTTTTACAAACTTCAGTTCTCAGAGCGGCACGATAAAAAGCTGGTGAAAATACAAAATATAATGACGATGCTGGACTCCATGAAGGTGCTTCTAGGAAAATACACGCAAAATCCTCAAAATGTTCTGATTCAAAAGTCTATAAATGAGCTTGAGAAGAAGATAAAATATTTTAAGGAAAATTAAGTCATCGGAATCTATAAATCATTTTGCAATAAAAATGCTTCTTTTCTAAATAAATTGTATTTAGTTTTTCAACTAAGGTTGGTTTTTTATCTGAACGTAGTTTTACTAAGGCTGAGTTATATTATGCAAGGCTTAGTTTTTATTAAGGATGCTATTAGATCAGCAATATCTTTCTTGCCAAATAAAAAGATATTTTTTAATTTTGAAATCTTTTATTTTGTTAGAGATCATAACAAAATGGACTATCTTTTCTACTCACAAATAGAATTCATCCTAAAAAGAGGCAAGGGCGTAAAAGCTTGCTTGTTTGATTCTGAATCTAAGCAGATCATCAGCAATTTGATTCCCTTGTCGCAATTTCAGGACAATAACTTTTTTTATTTCGACTACATCACGAATAAGAACAGGACTGTGGTAGAAGGAATGGAATGTGTTGTAATTGTCAGGCCATCGAGTCTAAAGGCAGTAATAGAAGAGCTAGCCTGTCCTTTTTATGGGACTTATATCATTATCTTTACCTCGCAGATAGATCCGTTTTCTCTGGAGATACTAGCCAATGCTGACCTCAAATCCATCATAACAGAAGTTCATGAGATCAATGCTGATCTTTTCAAGCAATGCTCCCGTTTGTACACTACCAATTCTGAAAAATACAAAAGAGTCTTGGATGGGCTGAGCTCCGTTGTTTTGTCCCTTGAGATCAGTCCAAATATCAAAGTTTTTGACGAGAGCCTGTTTGAAGGCTACACAGGCCCTTGCGATTCGCAGGCAGAATTGCTAAACAAGGCCAATGATAAGAACTTAAAGCATATTGGAAGAGAGCTGAAGAGCAAATCGGAACAGTACAACTTTCAAAGAAAAGGCACCTTTCTTTTGCTAGGGAGAAATTTTGATCTTGTGACACCTTTGGTTTACGATTGGCACTATCAGGCCATGATCTATGAGCATTTACAAGCCGATAATTCACTGGTGAAAATAAATCAAAAAGAGTTTTCACTGAATGATACATTTTTCTCAAACAATAAATTTGTTGAAATAGCAACCGTTGGCGAGAACATTAAAGAAACCATAAAAACGATAGATAAGAGCCAGCTGAAATTTGCAAATCATAATTTCGAGGATGTCGAAGAGAGCATTATGATGAAAAGTAAAATGGAATGCCATCTGAATATCTACAATACCCTGATCTCAGAATGTTTGAAGAGCAAGTCCTTGAGTGAATATGAAAATGAGATTATCTGCAACAAGGAAAAAGTAGACCTAAAGTCCTTGGTCAACTCTCTTGAGACAGACCAGGCTTTAAAACTATTGCTTGTGCACTTTTTAAAGTGGATCAAAAACTGGGATGAGAGTTCCAAGGAATTTCCAAAGTTCAGGTCGCAAATCTTGAAATATCAGGAAATTTTTAAGCCTAGAAACTTTTGCTATAAAAACAATTTCAATAACGAAATTGATATAAAACTGGGATACATCTCACCCTTAAAAAGAATTATAAAGCATGTTGTTCACAAAAAGCTTAAAGAGAATGCTTTGGTCAACATAAATGATGAAGTAAAGGATGTGTCCCCGATAATAATTTACATTGAAGGAGGTGTGACAATGAGGGAATACAGAGAAGCAATGCAGTGTGAACAAGAATATAACGTAGATATTGTGGTGGTTGGAAGCGAAATTATAAATAGTAGCAGCATTTTGAAAAAAATATTGTGAAGATCAAATAGCTGCTTCAACAATAAAATTTTTCAATGAGCTTATTTTCTTTAAATAAACAAAGTCTCTTGATCTAGTGATTTAGTTAGATTTTCGGTACTACACTAGCAGCGATTGTTGATATTAAAAACATACAAAGATTTGGAATAGAATAGTAGTATTTTTCATGGCAATCTCTTTTATATTAAACAATTTGTCAGTAAACACTTAATCAAAATTTTAAAAAAACAATTTTTTTTAGATTTTATTTACAGATTTTTCATGGCCCACTATCATCAGAGTCATTTGACCTGAGTTTTTTTCTTGAATAACCAACATTTTCGTGCTTTTCACTTACATCATTAATGCCTCTTTTTGTCCCACAGGAATTGACATCACTTGACTTTTTTACTTTATCTGTCTCGTCTGCAGGCCGATAATTCTTAAATTGCTTTGCAATTAGTCTCTTTACACCTTCTTCATCAAGTTTATACACTACTGGATCCTTGGTCTCAGTGTTTTCAATTTTTGGACTTTTCCGTGTTTTATCCTTAGGATTTCTTTCACTCATCACACTTGGCTTGGCATCCTCACAAGCTTTACCACATTCTACCGTTTTCTGAATGAGCTGGTGATTATCCTTGGGAGGTTGCAAAGTCGGTTGCTCATTCAGGTTAGAATCACTAATGGCTGTTGTTGTATTGACACTTTCTTGATCGAATACGTATAAATTTGGATTTACCATTTTATGACCATTTCGACTTTTAACATGCTGTTGTTTGTCTTTGATTTTGTTCGTATCAGGGTCCATGTTGTTTATTGCTGTTCGCACACCATTTTCGTCAGTTTCATAGAATATGAATCTCTCCATATAATTATCCTGGGCCTGTTTCTGGAGTATAATGGCAGTCTTTGGGGATTTGGTTCCTAATAATTGCTTGCTGTTATCTATTACAGGGTTGTGGTCTTGACTCGCTTCATCTTTTGTGTGGTGCTCTGAACCCTTAAATCTTTTTGATTTAATTTCTTGATCTTGAATGGTTTTTGAAATATCAATATTATCAGAAACTGTAATGTTTTCTCTGTTAGAAGAGGTAGATGATAGGCTGGAACCAGAGATAAGACTGGCAGATTGTCTTTTTTCAGGTGTAAAAGAGTTTGGCTGATCTTTCTTGGTTGGATGAGAGCTTATGTTGTGTTTTACAATATCTGATGCTGAAGATTCACTAGGGCCTTTGAGTTTTTGAAGTTCGAAACTTTGATTGGATTTTGGATTATCAGAGGGGGCAGCTAATTTTTCTGATATCCTTTCGCTAGAGCACTTTCTTTCTGGGGAAAAAGGCATGCTCTTAGTTTCGCTAAGTTGTATTGGTTTAGTTTTGACTTTCGTAACTTCGTTTTTGCAAGAAATTTTTTTGGAACTGCAAATTTTGGCCATTAAAATTTTGATCCTTCTCGATTTCATCTTTTCTGGGACTGACTCAACTGTTAAGATAGAATTCTCTGACTCTTGCGTCTGCACATTGTTCAATATGTTTTCTGATTCTGGTGTTTGCATAATGTTTGAACACACCTCGGTGTTTTGCTCTTTCAAAAAGCACTCTGGAATTTTGATCTTTGACACTTTTTCTTTTTTACTGGATTTTGTAAGCTCTGATTCGGCACAAAGTTCTAAGAAATAGGCTACAATTTTATCTTTAATTTCAGCATATGATGTGGGGGCATCCTGGCTGTTGACGGAATCTAAATCTACTATTGTGCTTACCGTGCTTTTGAAGTCAATAAACTCGGGAGCATTACAATGTTCCTTGAGCTTTTCATGTGTCTCTCTTAGAAAAATGTTGTAAGTGACAGGCGATTTTACTTCAATCGTAATATTCTCTGTCGGAGTCTCAGTAAGATTCTGAGGTCTCGGGGATTTGTCTGCAGTCTGAAAACCTCTCTCTGCACTCATAGGGGTGTTTTTCAACCTCAATTTATAGAAAATTTTTAATTAATTTTTTATGATTTTGATCAGTAAAAACTAAAATTTTATGTTGTTTTAACCATAAAAAAATTACAAAAACATAAACATAAAAAATAGAATAGAGGATGAAATGGGACAAAAAAGGAAATTTTAGGTTTTTGGGAATTTTTATTTTTTTCCAAAAACTTCCGAAAGCACTTTAAAACACGAACTTGTCTTTTTCCTTCACTTTTCCTTCAAATTCTAATGTTTTTTGTTTAAAAAAACGAACAAATTTTAGTTTTTATGATATTTGTGATCTTCCGAAAACAAATGTATTGCATCTAATCTTCATTACAATTAAGCAAAAATGAATACTTTTAGGCTATCTCTTGCAGCTATTAAATTTTTATTTTCAGTTCTGTAATATCTACGATGATTTTGTTAAAAACTCAATCGACTGTATCTATTATTTAAAATAGAAGCAATTTTTGCTAGACTTAAACACAAGCAACTTGTAAGCTTCCAATCAAGTTAAATTTAGCTTTATTGTAAAATCTTTGAAATTTGGTTCCCATGGATCTTCTTAAGAAAGCTTCCACAAATCCCGAGCAATGCTTGGCCACAAACACGAAAGTTAGAATTTTGGACAAAGAATACGATGGGAAGCAGCCTGTAAGCCTGCCAGCCAAAACATCGAAAGAATATTCTTTGTCCTCGGTTGTTTTTTATCTTTTGCATTCTGAGCTATCTTTGAAGGAGTATGTGACATTATGCAAAAACGAGGGCATATCTCCCATAAGCTACTTGGATAGGGCGCCCATACAGTCCTGCATTGAAAACTACACTCCTACACATGTCAATGGATTTTTCATAAAGCCAAAATACGAAAGAGAGACACCATACGAAATTCTTTCCTCTTCAACCAAAGCCATAGTAAGTGTTCCCGATAGCATAGTTTCTAAAATCCACATTGGAAACATAGAAAGACTACTAAAAGATGGTGTTCTGGACCCAACACCTTACAATCCTCTTTGCCAGAAAAAAGTGGAGTTTACAATTGACGGGCTACTTGTTGAAGCTAGGTCTGACCTGCACAATCTTAGTGATGAAGAATGGGGATCTGTTAGGGGTGTATTTGCAGACACTGGCGACTACTTCAATGGGAACAACTTGATTTCGAGAGTTCCCAGCACAGCAACGATTTTTACTCTCTCGGATGAGAAATTCAAAAGCATCCGAATTCTGTTCCAAAATAACAAAGTAAGAAACCTGAATGAGATTATTTCAGTGCTTAAAACATAAAAGCTGTGCAAAATAAAGCCTTTTATTTTTTCAATCTTTTTCTTGTTCCTAGCCATTTAGTAAGGCATGTTGGTATTTGTTTTATGCAATCAGATAGTTTTGATCAGAATTAAAATGCATTAAGCTTTTACTTTTAAATATAAAGAAACTGTACAAGACAATAATCAAGGCAGCTTTACAAGGTCCTCAATATCCTTAGCCTATATAGAAAGTGTTTTAGGTCAAAATGTGTGCTTACTGCAACAGCTAGCTGCAATTGGTTGGTGCCATTTGAGCATTTGCTTTTTGTTTCATCTTCCTGTTTTAAAACATTTGCCTTATAATTTAATCTGACAAAAACACCAAAATGGTATTCGAATTGAAGCAATTCAAAAAATACAAAAATTCAGTTTACAGAATATTAAACGATGTAAAAAACTTTTTTTTTCTTTTATCGATTGACATGCCGGATGAAGAAAACATAGCCTTTAAATCTGTCTTTATTACCGTATTGGTCATGATCCTCAATTTCACTGCATTTACTTGGGCTAAAATGATAACTGTAAACATTCTTGGGGCTATTTTTGGAATATTCTGGGGCATAATCTGGAAAACGATCGGATTTTGTATTATGATAGGATTTTATTTCTTCGTCTCTTTATATTACTCGGTTCTATTAGACGATGGGGCCTTTGACTATTCATTATATTACATAGGCGTGCTAAGCACAATACATCTGCCTCTTGTTGTCTTTACCACAAATGTTCCTCTCTTTGGCTTTTTCATCAGGCCATTTTATGTTGACCGTATTCTGGTAGTAGTCCAGGCTTTTGTTTCGGATTATCTCATGAGAAAAACAATTTTGGGAAACAGTGATATCAGTTTTAAGAAATATATGATTTCAACAGCATTCACTTTGAGCTGCTTCGTATTTTACTACTACATAATAATTTACAGATTACTAATTTCATAAAATACAGAATAGCACCAAAAGATATCCGTAATAATTAGAAGAGACATTTTTGTGGGTTTTATGAATTTTAATAAAAATCAGTGAAATTTCTGTAGCTTTAAAAATTTTTACAAAGTTTAAAAACTAGATTTATTTAATCCAATAAGTAAAGCGCGTGTTTTGACTTAACGCCGTATTTTACAAAAACTTCATGGCCTGTCAGAGCTTTTGTTTCTGTAAAGTTTGTCAGAAAATACAAAATTTTCATTCGTAAATGCCGTCTTTCAAATCAAGAGCTATTCCCAAAGTCCAAGACACATCAAGCCCATCTTTTTTGTTTGCCAGTCTAATCTTGGAACTGGATTCCAGCCCTATTTTGTTCAGAAACTTGATTGAATAATAATATTTTTGGCAATCTTCCTCACTATTTTCGCGACATTTTTTATTAAAGCCGTCAAATACCTCCCTGAGAGTCATTTCTTTGTCCGACTTAATCATTTCTTCAAAAAAAGACATTAAAAAGGTTTTTGAGGATAGTCTCAGCTTTATGGCGCCCCTGGTCTTGAAAAAATCATCTATGCAGTTCTCATCCTGGGAGTGCAATTTTGTGCTGCTATTTCTGAAAAAATTGAGCAGGCCAATTTTTTTGAAAACCCCATATTTTCCCTTTTCTGTTTCTTTTTCCAGGCAAAACGACTTGTTTTTTGCATTCTCTTTCCGATCTCTTAGTTCTCTGATCTTTGAGTCTCGAAAATCGTTTTTACTGCACTTAAATCTCTGTTTCTTCTTTTTTTGCGATTCTCCGCACGTGTAAAAAGAAAATAACGATTCAGCTCCGGCTGTGTCAAAATACAAAGACTTGTCTTTAGAATCGAACCCTGATAGTCCAATAGAATTTAAAACAGATTGTTTTTCTGGTTTCTCCTTGCACTTGCTGTTCAAGACACCCATCTCAAGAGAAAACAATCTCACCTCCTTGCTGCCTTTTTCTACAATTTGAACTGATTTTCCGCCCATATCAATAATGCTGTAATCTCCCTCCTCAGGATTCAAAAACTCAAATGCTCTGTAAGAGTACAGTGCTTCCTCATTTCCGGATATTATTTTGCTTTGGACTAAATTATAATCTTGCACTGACTCACGAACAATATCTAAAATTGCTTTTTGCCGTGCCTGATTAACTGATCGAAGGCCGCCAGTCCCATAAAACCCTACAGGCGTCTTTTTTGATACCTCTGAAGTTTTAAATAAATGCTTTAGTGTTCTTTCAATGTCTTTGTCTTCTAAATTATGAATTCCCTTTTTTTCGTCAATCCCGGGTATCTGCTCGCTTTTATAAAACTTTTGCGATATTAGTTTTTTCCCGTCAAATTCAAAAATCTTAAGCCTTGTTCCTGTAGACCCTGCATCTATCACCCCTATGCTTACTGCTCCAATGACTTTGACAAAATACATCCTGTTTGTTTAGAATATTATTATTTTAAAACATCTTAAAAATTATCACTTGAAGATAAATGAAGTTTCTGTTTCCAGAATAAAAATTCTCACGGATAATTTACTGCCTGAAATATCTAATCCGTTCATTTGACTTCTTGATTCACATTCTACTTTGAGATCTTGCCTTGAATTAATTAGAATTTCACTTTACTAATATAATTTAAGGCTTCTTTATTTTTATCAAAAATATATTTAAAATATTATGCGAAGAATCCCATGGAGGACGCTTCGCTAAACTCTATGTTTCTGAAAGCCATCGAGTCGTTTAACTACACGAAGGAAGAACAGAGAAAGTATTTAAACATTCTAGATTCAAAGAAGAAAATCCAAACCATAGCTTCGTTGTATACCATAGTAGAACGAAAAAGTAAGATTGTTGAAAGTTTAGAAGAGTTGAAAAGTAGGCACAGTTTGATCAACCTGCTATTTTTAAGATATACAATTGAAACAATGTCAATGGATTGTGACTCAAAAAAAGAAATATGGAATTTGTTTGTTGAAAGAAATGGAATAGAAACCCTGGAATTTGGGTTTAGATCAAATAACGAGAGCTTTTTAAACAACCTTACTGAATTTGCAGTTCACATAGTGGGAACATACAATTGCTGCACAAATCTGCTAAAAAGAATATTTAGCAAATACGATCTGATCAGTAAAGAAGCCACATTTGCATATTTGAATATGAAAGTGGATAGAAGAGCTCTTTATGAGAGCAAAAGGGGGAAGGAATACAACATGACAGGCTGTTTATGTTCTTTGTTTATAAAGACAGTAGTTGATGATATCCTAAGCTTGAATTCAATTTCAAATGAGCTGGCGTTTGTTTTAGAAGAAAATGTTCAAATTTCTAAGTTGATCAATGAAAAATATCTGCGATCAATCGAGTCTAAGTTTACTGATAAAAAAAATTTTCAAAAAGTGTGGGATGCTTTAATCAGTGTAAAAACGCCTCTGAAAAATAAAAACAATGGTGAAGTTGCTGAGGAACCTGAAATAAGAAAGCCATCATGCTTTTTGGACGAAAAAGGCAGGTCCAGATCTCTTCACAAGCCCAGCACAATGTATAAATGCCAAAGCCTTGTGGAAGAAAATGCACACACGAGCAATAAAAACAATACTGGTGAAACTTATTTGTTGGATCCAGAACAGGACAAATTGATTAAAACTAAGAAAACCAAGGATCAGCTTGACAAGCTTAAAGAGGAAAATGCTGCTCTGAAAGAAGAGTTGTTAAAGACCAAAAGTGCGAGACCAAAGACCACAGCATTGGACATGCTTTCTAAAATTCATCTCTCCGATAAAAACACCAAAAAGATGGCACAGATTGTTTTCGATTACACTTTAAAAGACGACAAGAGTGGAGTTCAAAGCAGCAATGCAACCTTGGAAAAAGCTATGCCTCCAGCACAGTCTAAATCTGTGAAAAAAATATTTGGAAGACCTGCTTCAGCCTTTAAAGCTGTAGCCTCAGTCGACGATGCACCAGAGAAGCCTACTGCTGCAGCTCATTCTCCTGTAGTTGCCTCTTGTTCGATCACTGACTTGCCTAAAAGCCCCACAGAAGAAAATGCAGTCTCTCAGATTGATGTGAAGCCATCAGAAGCCAAAAAACCTGTAAGAACTGGGCTGGGGAAGTTGGGAAGCAAGTCTAAAGTTAAAAAGCCAATTTTAGTTTCAAACAAGTCCTATTCTGGCTTGAAGTGGAAAAAATCGTCTCGATCAAGCTGCCAAATATTTGCTAAAGTACAGTATGAAACCAGTGAAAAGATGTTTAAATTGGAGGAGTTTGATGAATTTGAGAATGTCCAAGAGAAGAAAATCGATGTAGAAATAAAGCAAGAAAAGAGTATTTCTGTTGTTAAGAACGAGTGCTGCATGGATCCAAAAAAGAGCTATGCTTTGAATATCGCATTGGGAAGGATCAAGTGCAATAATAAGGATTTAATCTCAAAAATTTGCACCCATCAATTTGATAACGAAAATGTCATAAGACAATTAATTATGTATTTTCCAACTGACGACGAGGTTTTGATGATCAAGAATACAAACTTACAGTTGAGCAGAGCAGAGCAGTTTTTTAGAGAAGCAGATGATCTTAAGAAGCTCAATGATGCACTTATATCTCTGAGATTTAGTTTTGTACTCAAGAGCAAGGACTTTGTAGCCATATTTTGCCAAATGACAGAGGCCTTTCAGCGACTGCTAGCCAGCACTGAGCTTTTGAATCTATTTGGGATTCTCCTGGTCATAGGAAATGTTCTTAATTCAAACACATACAATGGAAATGCCGAAGGCTTTACCTTAGATTCCCTTGAGTATTTTGCAAAAGACACAATCTTGAATATTGTTAAACGGAAAATAAACAAGCCCAGACTGATTCACGAGCTATTTGGCGAATCAAAGGAGTTGACACTGATAAAAGAAGGATTCTCAGTAGAAAGTATTGTCTATGAATTCAACGAAGTAAAAAGCATGTTTATTGAGGAGAGTGTTGACCAATGTCTTAAATCTGAGTTTTACCTTGCCCTGGAAAAGTTTAAAATAATGCACCAATTCTACAAGCAAGCACAAGATTATTTTGGGGAAAGTGATGATAAATTTATCGTTAAAATTGAAAATTTTGTCAAAAAATTAAAATAAACTGTTTTATAAAATGCAAGCAGCAATCTTTAAAAGGTAAAAACAGTGTTTTAAATAATATAAGTTTATATTATGAACAGCTAAGGCATTGATCAACAGTAAAAGCTCTATTGATTATGACAATGTTTTATAAAAAATTAAAAAAGCAAGAGGAATGCAATCATTGAATTTCAAGTGCTGTGTGGCTTAGATGTGCTATAAAATAATCAAAATTCAGAATTGTGCTTTCTTTATGCAACTGTTTTAATATGTTTATAAAGGCTTTGCTGAACTTCAAGGATATTTTGCTCGTAATCCAGCAATGCTGTATAAGATAAGCAGTATACTACAGAAGGAGAACTGTTGTTCGCCTCAAAGACATGAATCCTCTTCTTTTTGATGATTGGAGTCTCTGCTTAATTAAAAATAAATTCCTAATGCCCCAATGGAAAAAAACATATCTGAAGAATACCAAAAATTCCTTGAGGTTTCCGGTGACGTGCTGACAAAGCTTAGGATTGTAGGATATCCTGTAAGATCATCCAAGGCAATAGAAATAAACAATTTAGAAGACTTCAAGAAAGTCACTTCTGAAATAGAGTCGTACAAAAGCGAAGATCTCAAAGGTGCTATCAAAAGAATTTATGGCAGAACAATAAGCAAGACAGACCTAGAGTCTTTCTTGCAAATGGGAAATGAAGGGTTAAGTCGGCAAGAGCTGGAAGATTCACTGATTATAGTTCCTATGCAGAGTGACAAGACAGTGTGTGTTGATGATTTGGTTGACTACCTGAATGGCTAATTGTGCTTGTACCAATAAAAATGTTCATTTTAGATTTTCAACCCCAGTTTATTTCAGGTATCACAAATCTCACCTGATGAAAGCTTTGTTGTAATTTCTATGACAGTTTTAACATAGATTTGTCATTAATGTAAGTGAGAGAAATAATATTATTAAACACTTCATAAGCAGGAGATTCTTCATCTTAAGTCCATAATGTTGATTCATCAGATCTTAAGTCTACTGGTAAGCCATTGTAAATAGAACGGTTATTGTATTATGAAACAGATAAATTGTGGAGTTTCTAATCTTGTGTTTGACTTTGATTCTTTTGTTAAAAAGTTTATAATTGCTTAAACTTAGAAACCCAATATGGAGCTTAGTGATAAAACTGAGGAAAATAATGCAAGAAAGACAGAAGTTGAGGAGACCAAAAAGAATGCAAAGGAGGGAAAGCTGGCTGTTTGGGAGGTTCTTAAAACAATTGAACAGATGGTCAATTCTTTTATTTTGAAAGTAAAGAAATTCTGTCTCAATATTTATAATTTTCTCAAGAGTAAGTTTTCTGACAAAGAAGAGGTAGTGAATGTGTGAGTATAAAAATAAACATTTTTGGTTCTGCTAGTGTTTCAGTGCTTGAGATTTTAGACTAGTCTTTGTAAAGAATGGCAGAGTTGCATGATTTAATTTTGTATTTTCAGTTTATAAATGCAAAGCTCTGGTTTAAGCTATTAAAAGTCGAGTGGAATGACATAAAATTTGGCTGAAAGCTAAAAATGCCTCCAGCGAGAGTCGAACTCGCGTCTTCAGATTATGAGACTGACGTACTAACCGTTATACGATGGTGGCTGGGAGGCTGATTGTTGTGTTTTATGTTCCTCTTTATACACCATTTATTTTGAGTTCCCTCATTTTTTATCTTTCTTTTAGTTCATAACAATATCTGTGATTTTATTGTACAGAACAATAACTGTGGTTCAATATAAAGAACAATAACTGTGATTCGTGATCTTCAAGCAGGTAAACTTATCATCAGTGAGTCCAATTAAATTGCAATCCATACAAAACCTAGAATTTTAAAAATAAAATATAAATTAAACTGTGCAAAAGTAATAAATAGATCAAATTTTTAATAATCTTAGTCATCTGCTGGCCGTGAAATAGCGTCATAGTCAGACTCAAGAGTGGCCAAATCCTCTCTTGCCTCACAGAACTCGCCCTCTTCCATGCCCTCACCGACATACCAGTGAACAAATGCCCTTTTTGCAAACATGAGATCAAATTTCCTGTTCAGGCGCGACCAGGCTGTGGCAATTGCAGTTGTGTTAGATAATGCACAGACAGCCCTTTTCACTTCTGCCATGGCAGAGCCGGGCAAAACCGTTGGTTTTCTCTCATTAATTCCTATTTTGAATCCTGTAGGACACCATTCGACAAATTGTGATGCTTTTTTACTCTTTATTAGTGCTGCGGCCTGATTTGCCTCCTTGGTCTGGACATCGCCCCTGAACAGCAGGCAGCAGGCCATAAATTTGCCGCTTTTGATGTCGCATTTCACCATCTGATTCGATGGCTCGAAACAGTTGTTGGTTATCTCTGCCACCGACAGCTTCTCGTGGCTTGCCTTCTGGGTAGATATCATTGGGGAATACGCAACCAGCGGGAAATGTATCCTGGGATAGGGAACCAGATTTGTTTGGAACTCGTTCAAGTCCACGTTAAGCTGTCCATGGAATCTCAGGGATGCCGTTATGGATGATACAACCTGTGCTATGATTCTGTTTATATCAATGTATCCAGGTCTTTCAATCCCCAAGTTTTTGCACATGTCATAGATCGCTTCGTTATCAACAAGGAAGGCACAATCTACATAGTCCAGAGTTGTGTGGGTGGTAAGCACGGAGTTGTATGGCTCTACCACAGATGTAACTGTTTTTGGTGACGGGTAGATGCTGAACTCCAGCTTGCTCTTCTTTCCAAATTCCGCAGCAAGGCTTTCCATGATCAACGATCCAAATCCTGATCCTGTCCCTCCTCCAAACGAGTGGAAAATAAGGAATCCCTGTAGTCCCTCACAATCTCCGGCTATTCTTCGGATTTCATCCATGGTCTGCTCAAGAATCTCTTTTCCGACTGTGTAATGGCCTCTTGCATAGTTGTTGGCTGCATCCTCCTTCCCGCATATCAAATTCTGAGGATGGTACAGATCTTTGTATTCTCCTGTTCTTACATCGTTGATTACTCCCGGCTCCAAGTCCACCATCACAGTCCTAGGAACAAAGGAATTTGTGGAGGTCCGTGAGAAGAAGGATGAGCTAGAGTCATCGTCCATGGCATCCGGTCCCAGATTCCCGTCTGGAAGTATTCCGTGTTCTCTGCAGTACAGCTCCCAGCAAGCATTTCCGATCTGAATCCCTGCCTGTCCAATGTGTAAAGAAATAATCTCTCGCATGAAGGGCGCTGAAAAAAAAAATTATAACAAAATAAAGGATTTCTAGGAGTAAAGTGAATGAGCTTTTTATGCTTCCAGATTGGAATGCCTTTTTTATGCTAAGACTTATCATTACAATAGTTTTATGACAAAAAGTATATTTTGAATTTTGCTGTTTTTTGATAAACTAAGAAGTTTTATACTTAGGTAGCGACTATACAAAGAATAGAATCTGTATTGGTGTTAGTATTTTTAAGTTAATTATACTTTTGTAATCTTATTTTGTATTCAACTAACTGTTTGTCATGAGAATAGCTTAAAACAAAATCAAGGTTTTTTAAGCTGGCTGTAGAAGAACCAATCTTTTGGATTATAAACATTATGCAAAGCACCTACAGCATTAAAGACTCCTGACTTACTGAATGAATGCTGCTGGTGTTTTGAACAAATTAATTTGTCCGCAGCTGTCAAATCATGAAATGTTATGTTTTGCTGTTTTTAATATTTTATTTCATAAATCTTGGAATCTAATTTATTTTGTATCATCTTTCAAAGGACTTGCTTTATTTCAAAGATTAATGGATTTACTGGATATGCCTCTTTATACTTGATATTATCAAGTCCCCTGCATGGTTTACATCCAGCCAAATAAATACAACGAGCTGTCTAAGGCTGTAAAGGACAAAAACTATCCTATCATTGTCTCTGGCCCGAGTGGCAGCGGAAAGTCGACTGCAATTCTGCGCATCCTGGAACATTATAACATAGAGCATAAATATGCTGAACTGTCTTGGCAGTCTATTTCTAAGCCTTTAAACAAGAATTTGGTAATCCTAACCCATCTTTATAACGTAAAAGATCTGGCAAACATAAAATACAATAAGTCTTTGATAATAGAGTCTAATCTTGCCAACTTAAATAAGCTAGAAGGATATAAAATAATTAGGTTCAGCAGAATAACTGACAAAATGGCTGAAAAGCATGGCATCAAAGAGTTCAATGGCAATTTGTTCAGTCTGAGATTTGGTTTCAAGCAATATAATCCACAAATTGATTTTTATAGATTTTTAGGTAGAATTTTCTACAAAAAACTGAAGGTTACAGATCTTGATATTGATGCTTTTGTGCATTATCGGTTGGATCTGGGATACAGCAAATGCAAGTTGCCTGAAATCTCTTGTCCTTCCAAGAAAACTTTAAAATTGAGGAAAAATTTTTGTGAGAGCTCGAGTGATGAACCAGAAGAGTTTTGTCAGTCAGAAGGTAAAAATAAGAACTGTGAAGAATCAGAAGTAACCCCAAAAAGTAGTTTAGAATTCTCTTCGGAAATTGAACAAATTGATCATTTTATGAAATCATCAGAAAGTAATTGTGCAGACGAGAACATTTACAATCTAAAAAAACTTGTAAAATATGACGAAAGTCCAAGTAATTTAGTTTTGTCTTTTGAGAAGATAAAAGTAGAAAAATACTTGGCTGAGAACTTTTTGCATTTTGTTGATTTCGACAACTTAATTGTTGTTTATGAAGCTTTGAGTTTATTGGATCTTAAAGCGCCTTCTAATGGCATGCTTCTCGTTACGTTTGTTCAGTGCATATTGGAAAAAGGCGCACTTAAATCAGCTAATAGAGCTTTCTTGAGCTTCTGTCCACCGAAAAAGCAGAATGAAACAACAAAACAAAAAAGAGAATATTCCTGGTGCTTTAGAGAATTGTAATTCTTTTTATTTATAAAATGAATGTCTGGATCTGTGCAAAAGGCGCAGCTAGCCTTTTAAGTGCCTTAGAATTCGATACTCTTTCAAATTAATTTGAAAATGCTTGGCTGTTGTATTAAAATTTATAAATAGTAACTCATTATTAAAGTCCAGGATTATTTTGGAGTAAAATATAATATCTTTTTATAAATACCCTTAATCATGACTTCGTTTACAAAAATAAAATGGCAAAAGTCCCTTCAAATAACATTTTACTTTTTAATATTAATTAAATTTTAATTGGTGTGTGACAATCAGAAATAATAAACTTAGGCCTTTGCCAAGCAACCAAAATACTCAACACCTATAGATTAGCAAGTGCAGAAAAATCATAAAATGGCCCGTGTAATTAATTCAGGTTGTATAAATAACTTTTGTGTAGAACCTACTTAAATAAAACATAGCTGTCCTGAATAATATCAGCAACAGTCCTACTTATTGGAATATCAAATGGGAAAGAGTACAAGCATTCATTTTTGAGAGAGTAAAAGACTGGAATGACCTCGTCGTAAAACTCAGAGAATTTCAATATAACATTCTTGTTCATCAATGATGCATATCCGCCACTAAATATCATTTTGACAATTTTACTGGAAGAATCTGAAAGCTTGAAGTCTTTAAAACAATGAATGTACAAAAAGCTCTGTGCTAAAACAATATAATTGATTGATTTGTTTGGTGAAACACCCTGAAAATGCTTCAAAAATGCCTGATAGCACTTCGTTTTGAAATCAGAGTCCAAATCCAGCCTGACAAGAAGAGAACCAAAAAAGGGAGCGTAAGTTTTGGGGTCCTTCTTTAGGCGACTGATCAAAAACCCGAAAACTTGGCTGGGTGATTTTTTTGCAAGAAAAAACAGCAAAAATTGAATGTTTCTCGTTTTAATCCTAAAAAGTGGTGTCAAAATTTCAAGAGCAAGTTCAATCTTCATTTTTTCAAGACATTTAAGCACAGGCAGAAAGTATAAATTAAGAAACTCAAGTTTTTCCTTGATTTCCTTTGAATTTTCTTTATTTTCAAATATCTCCTCTGGGTGCTGGTAAGAAGGGCTTGCTCCTGGGGTGTCGCAGCTAATGCAAATTTGCTCCCAGTCTTCGTCTGACAAAATTTCATGTGATGCAGATATAAAAGTGTCTATTTCTATCAGCTGCTCAACTACTTTCTTCATAATGGGTTTTTCCATATCTTTATAAACAGTATACTTTAATAACTCCTCTATTCTTTTAAAATCAAAAATGCTACTGTTTAAAGACTTCAAAATCTCAAGTTTCTGCAAATATGTAGGCTTCTCAGACTTTACTGGCTTTGAGTCATTTTCCATTTGAAGGATAAAATTTTTATTTTATTTTGTTCTTAATAATTTTGAGGAAGATTGCCACAATTCTATTGCTGTTGTTTGTCTGATATTTTAGAAGTATTTCTTAAGACTCAGGCTTAGATTATGAGTTGGAATAACATACAGCGAAAACTTAAAATAAAAAACTTTGTTTATAAATTGAAGAAGATTAATTGTATTTAACATACGATTTTTAACAAGTTTTTCTGCTGCTGAATAAGAAAAGATGTCAAAAGTAAAGAATACTTAAGAGTTACAACACAGAGAATGTTTTGTATAGTTTTTTAAAAAGAATTAAGTCTAAAAATCTGCAAAGTTCCCAAAAGTTTACTAATAAGCATATTTATTGTTAATTTTGTCTAATCATATGTCTATATTTGGTACATGAAGTTATAATCAATTTACGAAATATACTCTCTTTCCTTTGTTGTTCCAAATGTTGTGTTTTAAATCACTTTTGAGTTGATTTAAATTACCGATTGTAAGCTAGATTTCTATTAGGCCCAATTTGTTAATTCGTTATTAAATGACTCATCTAGCGATGAGCTAATAACATAGCACGCACTCAAGAGCAAATAAAAGCGGCTCTTCTGATTTTCTTAGGAAGTTAAATGAACACAAAATTACGTACTAAATACTTTTATTGAAATATTGTCGTATTTTATTTTGCCTCCAATACAAACTCAATAAAACATTAAACAACAACATTTGCATAAATTTGTAGGCTCTTAAATTTCAAAACATTTACAAATACTGTTTTTTATCTTTTATGTATTAAATATCTGGGAACAAACATTTTCTTATGTTTTCCAGGAAATTTCCTGTACAAATAAGTGACTTATCATTAGTTTCAAGCTGTCT